>QFCE01000606.1_pt1 | contig 170884 bp, 139 predicted proteins | sample 5346091 | NCBI WGS metagenome assembly QFCE01 (sample SAMN09062252, study PRJNA434731) | Human gut metagenome, whole genome shotgun sequencing project. | isolation source: stool timepoint A chromium assembly | host: Homo sapiens | collected 2015
CCAGTAATCACAAGGGATACAGCGATTTTTTCTTCTAACAACTGTCAAAGACAGGTTTTTATAACGCTGCAAGAAATACCGGTTTCTTCCAGCCATTCCTGATCAAATACAAAAGAGGATGTATCACATTCTGATACATCCTCTCATCCATCTTATCTATTCTTCATCCTCGTCATCCTCATCCAGATCGATCAGCATGGTTCTTGCCATCTCTATTTCTTCTTCTTTTGATGTTTCTTTCTTGATCGCATTTGCTCTTCGAACCTGCTTCTTGTTGATCTCACTTGACTTCATGATAAACTGGAGCACGATTCCGATAAATGTAATCACAATCGAAATGATCCACATGAAAATCACATTTTTCAGACCTGCCAGATCATAGATCATCATTCCTGCTCCAAAACCGCCTGCTAATGCCGTCGCAATAATCACAAACGGTTCAAACCAGATCATCGCAAGGATTGCGAAAATCAGTCCGACTGCTCCGCAGACTGCCAGCATGATCCAGTTTCCCGCATTTGTAATCGCAAGTACTGTGCCAGCCATTCCCAGAAAGCATACCCAGAAAGCTCCGAATTTCTTAAATACACTGTTCAGTATTGCAAAAACCAAACCCGCAACACCGGCTGCGATCAGTACCGGAACAACTTCCAGTCCCATAAGATATGTCACGGCAAATCCAAGCAATGCCCCTGCAACAAATCCAATCACTGCATTCCAGACACGGATCAGCTTCAAACCTAAAATTCCAATGAAAACTGATATAACAATTGATACCGCCGAAACAATCACGGCTTCTTTTCCTGCTATAAATACCGCACTGTTTCCCATGATATCCTTCAATACTATACCTATTGATTCCATCCTAATCTCTCCTCCTGTCGTACTTTCCTGTTGTTAAGTCAGACGCTTATTTTGATGAAGAGTCTGAAGATGTATCTGTATCTTCGGTCGTGCTCTTAACCGTTACGCCCTGATCAGCAAAACTGATCGTATTCCATACTTTTTTGTGTACTTTAATATCCGTTTTCTTTTTCCATTTCTTACAAATTGACTGATACTGGTCACTCTTTCTCTGTGATACAATGGACTCTTTCTTGGTATCCGTTGCATCACGGTCAAGAAGGCTGACTACTTTTGCAACATAATAGCCATTGTCTGCTTCGATCACGTCTGTTACTTCGCCTTCTTTTAACTTATCAGCAGCTTTGATCAGATCTTCGTTTGGCGATGTCGTATCCGAGTCAAATGTCAGATCGGTGGCTGATGCACCTACTGCTGTTGCAAATACAGAAAAATCTTCTGCCGAAGCCGCATCTTTCTGGAAATCTTCTGCTTTCTTTTTCACTTCTGCTTTTTCGTCATCTGACATATCTGTCGATTTTCCATCACTGCCCGTTGTCTTTGTAGAGAACAGCACATACTGCATTTTCTTCTGTGCTGCTTCCTCATCGGATACATTCGTATCTACATCCGCAGTCATGGCAGTTTCCATCTTCTTCTGAAGTGTCAGAAGTTCCAGTACTTTCTTTACCGTCTTTTCATCGCCCGATACTGTATCTTTTGCAGCACTGTCATTGCTGTCAGTAAATTTCTTCGCAGCATCCTCGATGCTTTTTTCCTCATCATCACTTAGCGAAACTTTATAATCATCCTTGTGCTCATCCAGAATATACATTTCTTCCAGAGAATCCATGATTGAATCCTTATAATTCTCTTCGTAAGTCTTTCCGTCTGTAACTTCTTTTCCCCAAAAATCATCTCCCAGATAACTGCTATATGTTGTTTCAAACTGCGCCTGCTGATATCTTGCAAAAAAGTTCGCCACATCTGCAGTCACTTTCTCATCTCCGACTTCTACCACTGTATCCTGTCCGTTAAACTTGCTTCCACATCCGTTTAAAGATGCAATGCAGGCAACTGCCAGTATACAGGCAACCACTCTTTTTTTCATTTATAAAATTTCCTCCTTGATCTTCTCTCCATTGTACACACTTCTTCACTATGCACTCGTATAGTATATCTTTTTTTTACCTTACTGGCAATCTTTTTCATAAAAAATACACATTATTCTTCGACAAGTCCCTGTATATCTTCGACAATTTTTCCTGCATTTTCAAGAATCTGCTCTGCTTTTTCTTTTTTATTTTTCCGAAGTTTACAATAAATAAAATATGGATTTTCTGCATCTGTCTTAAATGTCAGTTCTCCCTTATATTTTGCCAGCAGTTCCGGAATCTTTGCTACATTTACCCTTGCCTTCTCATACATGGTAAATTTGTATTCATCGCCTTTTTGCTCTACCGAAATTACATAAGCCGCATGTGCTTTCGCCTTCAGCTGCGCGATCATCAGAAGCTGCTGCACCTTGCGTGGCGGATCGCCGAAACGGTCAATCAGTTCTTCTAGCATATCTTCCTGTTCTTCTTCTGTCTCAATTGCTGCGATCCGTTTATAAATATCCAGTTTCTGATATTCATTCGGAATATAAGATGCCGGAATATAAGCATCAATATTCAGATCCACGGTTGTCGCATAGTTTTCTTCCGGGATCTCTCCCTTCAGGTGACGGACTGCCTCACTTAACATCTTACAGTAAAGATCGTATCCCACTGCATCCATATGTCCATGCTGTTCCTCCCCAAGCAGGTTTCCTGCCCCACGGATTTCCAGATCCCGCATGGCGATTTTTACACCAGAGCCAAGATCTGTAAACTCACGAATTGCCGAAAGACGTTTTTCTGCAACCTCCCGGAGCATTTTGTCTCTTCTGTACAAAAGAAATGCATATGCCATACGGTTCGATCTTCCAACTCTTCCACGTAGCTGATAAAGCTGGGAGAGTCCCATCCGATCTGCATCATGGATGATCATGGTATTGGCATTGGAAATGTCAAGACCGGTCTCGATGATCGTCGTCGATACCAAAACATCAATTTCTCCATTGATGAAATCGTACATAATATCTTCTAACTTGTGTTCCCGCATCTGCCCGTGTGCATATGCCACATTTGCATCCGGCACAAGTTTCTGGATCTTCGCTGCCATTTCAGCTATATCCTGGACACGGTTATAGACATAGTACACCTGTCCCTGGCGGGAAATTTCTCTTTCGATTGCCTCCCGGACCATCTCATCATTCTCCTCCATCACATAGGTCTGGATCGGCATTCGGTCAACTGGTGCTTCTTCCAGCACACTCATGTCACGGATTCCGATCAGACTCATATGAAGCGTTCGGGGAATCGGTGTTGCCGTAAGTGTCAGAACATCAATATTTTCCTTCAGCTTTTTGATCTTTTCTTTATGCTGTACTCCAAAACGCTGTTCCTCATCAATGATCAGAAGTCCCAGATCTTTAAATGCCACATCCTTACTCAATACCCGGTGGGTTCCGATGATGATATCAACCTGTCCCTTTTTCAAATCTTCGATCGTTTTTTTCTGTTGTGCAGGTGTGCGGAAACGGCATAACAGATCCACCCTTACCGGAAATTCTTTCATCCGTTGCACAAAAGTGTTGTAATGCTGCTGTGCAAGAATCGTAGTAGGGACCAGATAGACAACCTGCTTGTTCTCCTGCACTGCCTTGAATGCTGCCCGGATTGCAATCTCTGTCTTTCCAAATCCCACATCCCCACAGATCAGACGGTCCATGATCTTTGGACTTTCCATATCCCGTTTTGTTGCCTCGATTGCAAGCTGTTGATCCTCCGTTTCCTCAAACGGAAACATTTCTTCAAATTCTTTCTGCCAGACCGTGTCCTTTTCATAGACAAATCCTTCTTTGGACTGCCGTACTGCATAGAGTTCCACCAGATCTTTGGCAATCTGCCAGACTGCTGTCTTTACCTTGCTCTTCGTGCGATGCCATTCCTGTCCTCCAAGTTTGTTAAGTTTCGGCTTTTTAGCATCTGCACTGGCATACTTCTGGATCTGGTCAAGCTGTGTGGCAAGAATATAAAGATTTCCACCATCAGCATACGAAATCTTCATATAATCCTTTGTCACCTTATCAACTTCTATCTTTTCAATTCCCCGGTAGATTCCAAGTCCATGATTCTCATGCACTACATAGTCTCCCGGTTTCAGATCCGAAAAGCTGCTTATTTTCTGTCCATCATAACTTTTTCGTTTCTTTTTCTTCTTTGTCTTTCCAAAAATATCTGACTCAGATATGACAATAAATTTAATCATCGGGTACTCGTATCCGACTTCTATATGCCCGTAGCATACCATGATCTCCCCTGGATTCACTTCACGTTCCTGATCCTCACTGTAAAAACTGCTCAGATCATAATCACGTAGATCCTCTGCCAGACGTTTTGCCCTTGTTCTGGACCCAGAAATCAGAACCGCCCGGTATCCGTTCCTTTTCAGTCTTTTGAGATCCTGTGTCAGCATCTCAAAGCTGCTGTTATACGGGTTAACGCTTTTTGCCTGGATCCCAAACCGCTTTTTCACAAAAAATGGCTTACATTTCATTTCCAGAGCACACATCCCGATCATACAGAATTTGTTCAGAAATTTTATAATTTCATCAGTCGTAAAAAATTCCGGAGCTTCTTCCATTTCCCCGGTCCTTTCCATTTCTTCTGCACGGTTCTCTCTCGCTTTTTCCACTTCATTTTCTGCCAGACGCCCTTTTTCCAGAAGCCTTGCTGGTTCATCCAGGAACACCAGTGTGTCCTTCGGATCAAAGTAGTTGATAAAAGAAACTTTCCGGTCACTTCCCAGTCTGTCATCTGCCGGATAAATAACGATCTGTTCCAGATTCTCTACAGATCTCTGGCTGTCCACGTCAAAAGTCCGTATTGAATCCACTTCATCTCCCCAGAATTCAATACGAATCGGCAATTCCTCGGTAAGTGGGTAAATATCAATGATTCCACCACGAACTGCAAACTGCCCCGGGCCATCCACCTGGGCTTCCCTGTCATATCCAAGTTTTATGATCTTCTCCTTCAGCGATTCAAATTCCAGCGCCTCCCCATTGGAAATGGTCAGAATGTCCCCTTTTATTTCTGCTTCCGATGGCAGTTCATCCATGAATCCGTCAATCGTTGTAATGACCGTAACCTGGCTTTTTGCCTCCATCATCATCTGCAAGGTTTCCATCCGCTGTTTGACCAGCTGTTTTCCGTGGATATCTGCCTGATAAAAAAGGAGATCCTTTGCCGGATAATAGCTGGTATTTTCATTTAAAAAACGATATTCTTCGTATAATTTTTTTGCTTTATCTTCACTGGAAAGAACGATCAATGTATGCCCATAACCTTTTCCAAGCGCATACATCAAATGCGTTTTCTGTGATGTCACACACCCGGAAAGAAGCAGCATGCCCGGTTCCCGTCCACGCTCTTCACAGATTTCTTCAATCTCTGCCAGTTCAGATAAAGGAGCCGTAAGTGCATGCATCGCTTTTTGCCTCCTCTTATTCTTTCTTTTTCTGGTTATATTCGTTCATTGCCTGATCGATTGCTCCCTGCATGATCAGAGCAGAAGCTTCACAGGCAAGATCATATCCTTCTTCCATAAGTACACGGTCCTCTTTGGAAAATTTTCCAAGAACATAATCAGCAAGATCATATCCTTTCGGTTTTTCTCCCACACCTACCTTGATCCGTGGAAATACACTACTTCCTAAATTGGCAATGATATTTTTGATTCCGTTATGTCCACCGGCACTTCCTTTTCTGCGGATCCTGAGTTGTCCGACTTCCAGACTGATATCATCATAAATTACAAGAAGTTCTTCTTCCGGATCGATCTTGTAATATTCCACCAGACTACGGATACTCTCTCCACTCAGGTTCATATAAGTCTGCGGCTTCACAAGAAGCACTTTCTGTCCCTCGATCACTCCTTTTCCGATGAGGGCACGGTGTTTTTTAGTATCGACTGCTATCTGGTATTTCTCCGCCAGGCGGTCCACCACATCAAATCCAACATTATGTCTTGTCCCCTGATACTTTTCATCCGGGTTTCCAAGTCCTGCAATTATAAACATTCTATTCACCTCTGCTTTTTCTCTTTCCTGATTCTACTAAATCCTTTCTCTTTTGTCACGCATTTCTCATGCATAAACTATTTTTTCTTTTCATATAGTTTATTAAGCGGCATAACCTGCCGAAATTCCATACTGCCTAAGGAGGTTCTTTATGAATTCCAAAACAAAAATCATCGTACTTCACATGAAAGAAATTATCTATACTGTTATTTTTGCCACTTTAGGTATTCTCATCCTCTGCCTTTTATTCTTTATGTTCTCCGGAGACCGGCATTCCTCTGTATCCGACAAAAAATATACTCCCGGCGTTTATACCTCTTCTTTTACACTCGGAAATGAAGATCTGGAATTGGAAGTTTCTGTCTCTGACACCTCTATCAATTCCATCCGCATTTCCAATCTAAGCGAGACGGTAACTGCCATGTATCCTCTTCTTCAGCCATCTCTTGAGAATCTGGCTGACCAGATCTGTAAATCCCAGTCCCTTGATCATCTTACGCTTTCAAGTGACAGTCCCTATACTTCTCAGCTTCTTCTTAACACCATCCGTGATACGCTCAAAAAAGCTGCGGCAACCAACTGATGCCGCAGCTCTTTTCCTTTTATTAACCTTCCACGATCAGATACTGTCCGTTCGGAAGTGCGAATACTTCTGAAGCCTCTTCCAGCTCTTCATCACTCATACCACTGATGTCCGCTCCGCTTTCATCCAGATAATCTCTCACATCCTTGATAGAATCTACAACAACCGCCATACAGTCTTCCAAAAACGCTTCTGCCTCTTCCAGTGTCTCTGCAACCGGCTCATCAAAAAGCTGTGACTGCATATTCAGGAATGTCTGCAGACATTCTTCATCATACTCATACATACAGGCAACCCTCCCTTATCTTTCTCACAGAAAAATTTTCTCATCTGAACTATAAATAGTTAAGCAATTCTTCAGCATGTGCAATTGTTGCATCTGCTCCTGTCTCCACAAGAAGTTCTTTGGTCCGGAATCCCCATTCTGCTCCGACTGTAAACATACCGGCAGCCTTCCCTGTCTTCATATCTACATCCGAGTCTCCTATGTATATTCCTTCTTCCGGCGATACCCCTAATTTATCAAGTATCCACAGAAGTCCTTCCGGATCCGGTTTCTTCGGAAATTCACCCGACTGCCCCTGAATATGGTCAAAATATCCCTTTCCAAATGTACTTTCCACTACATCGATCGCCTGCAAATGTGGTTTGTTGGAAAATACTGCAATCTTTATTCCCTTCTTCTTCAGTGAATCTAACATCTGAACAACGCCATCATAAGGACGTACATGGTACATACAATTTTCTCCAAAGATTCTGCTGTACACTTCCATACCTTCTTCAATCCTCTTAAGCTCTGTGTCTCCGGACGCACGAAGTGCACGTTCCATAAGGCATCTGGCTCCATCCCCAACGAAGCTTCGGCACTGGTCTTTGGTAATCGTCTCAAGTCCCATTTCTTCTAACGTCTTATTCGTTGAATAAGTCAGCGAATCCAGCGTATTTGTCAAAGTTCCATCCAAGTCAAAAATACACGCTTTATACATTGCTGTTCTCCTGTTCTTCTGTTCTATGATTATAATAGTATGAACCTTGACAAATTTCAACTGGAAATCTCTATTTTTCTATTCACTTCGCAGATATTGTCGCATAGCCCTGAGTGCATTCTTTTCCAGGCGGCTTACCTGTGCCTGGGAAATTCCGATTTCTTCTGCTACCTCCATCTGCGTTTTTCCTTCAAAAAAACGAAGTCTGATAATATGCTTCTCCCTTTTTCCGAGTCGGTCCATTGCCGCCTGAAGAGACAGCTTCTCCACCCATCTGTCTTCTTTGTTCCTTTTGTCACTGATCTGGTCCATCACATACATAGCATCTCCATTATCATTATATACCGGCTCATTTAAGCTGACCGGCATCTGGATCGCATCCAGCGCATAGACGATCTCTTCCTTTGCGATCCCGATTTCCTCTGCAATTTCCTGAACAGTAGGTTCTTTCTGGTTTACTTTGACATAATTTTCTTTCGCGTAAATGGCTTTATATGCCGTATCACGAAGTGACCTGCTAACACGGATCGAATTATTGTCCCGGATGAACCGCCGGATTTCTCCAATGATCATCGGTACCGCATAAGTTGAAAATTTTACTTCCAGCTCCGGATTGAAATTATTGATTGCCTTGATCAGTCCGATGCACCCGATCTGAAACAGATCATCCGGATTTTCACTGCTTCCCGAAAAGCGTTTGATCACACTGAGTACCAGACGCAGATTTCCTTTGATATACTGTTCTTTTGCCTCCTCATCTCCCGCTTTGATCTTCTCAAAAAGCACCTCTTTTTCCCCGTCGCTAAGCAGGGGAAGCTTTGCTGTATTTACACCACAGATTTCTACTTTATTAAGTACCATCTCAATAAACCTCCAAATCTTTACTGGTATAAATTTTTCTCAAAACTGTTTTTATTTATTCGATTCCCACTAAAATATTAAAAATATCGCTCCTTGACTTTTTTCGCACTCTTCTGAAAGGATATACATTTTAGTAATATTGTCTGATTTTCTATCATTTTTCTTTAAATTATAGTATAATATACTAAAATAATTTTTACGCAAAGGGGTTGAGTATATGAAACTTACTTTTATCGGTGCCGCCCATGAAGTAACTGGAAGCTGCCATTATCTTGAAGCATGTGGAAAACATATTCTAATAGACTGTGGACTGGAACAGGGACCTGATCTGTATGAGAATCAGGAAATCCCGATCAATCCTTCCATGATCGACTATATCCTCTTAACGCATGCACACATTGACCATTCCGGCAAGATTCCTCTGCTTGTAAAAAATGGTTTTAAAGGAGAAATCATCTGTACATTCGCCACCTCTGATCTGTGCAGCATTATGCTCCGTGACAGTGCACATATCCAGGAATCCGAAGCAGAATGGCGGAACCGGAAGGCACTTCGTTCCGGTGCTCCGCTTTACGAACCACTTTATACTGTACAGGACGCCATGAATGCAGTTGCACTTCTTGCGCCGATCGATTATAACCAGACGATCCAGCTCTGTGAAGGAATCGAACTCCGCTTCACAGATGTCGGTCATCTGCTTGGTTCTTCCTGCATTGAAGTCTGGATCACAGAAGACGGTGTAAGCAAAAAGATCGTATTTTCCGGAGATGTCGGAAATATTGACCAACCGATCATCAAAGATCCGCAGCATGTGGATGCAGCCGATTATCTTGTCATCGAATCCACCTACGGAAACCGGGTCCATTCTACTGTAAAACCGGATTATATTAAGGAGCTTACCAGAGTCCTGCGCGAAACCTTTGCCAAAGGTGGAAATGTAGTCATTCCATCTTTCGCAGTAGGAAGAACCCAGGAGCTTTTATACTTTATCCGTGAGATCAAAGAAAATAATCTTTTGCCGGAATATCAGAATTTTGAGGTTTATGTAGACAGTCCTCTGGCGATCGAAGCAACCAACGTTTTCCAGAAAAATGTACAGTCCTGCTTTGATGAGGATGCAATGGCTCTGATAAGTAAAGGAATCAACCCTCTTCTTTTCCAGGGACTGAAAACCACGATCACCAGTGAAGAATCTAAAATGATCAACTTCAATGACAAACCAAAAGTAATCATCTCTGCTTCCGGAATGTGTGAAGCCGGCCGTATCCGCCATCATCTGAAACACAACCTCTGGAGAAAAGAATGCACGATCCTCTTCGTAGGCTATCAGGCAGTTGGCACTCTTGGCCGCAAGCTTGTCGAAAGCAAACCGGAATCAGTCCGGCTCTTTGGTGAAAATGTAGAGGTTAATGCCCGTATTGAAGTCCTTGCAGGGATCAGCGGACATGCCGATATGAATGGTCTTCTGAACTGGATTGATGGATTCAAAGAGAAACCATCCCACATCTTTGTTGTACATGGAGAGGATTCGGTTACAGATTCTTTCGCTGCTACCATCACAGACCGTTTCGGCATTCCGGCATTTGCACCATACTCCGGAGGCTGTGTTGATCTCGCAACCGATACCATCCTTTCTGAAGGTATCAGGCTTCCGAAAAAAGCAGTTGAAAAGCCGGCCAAAGCACGTGCTCTTACTGCATTCAACCGCGTGGTTGCGGCAGCCAAACACCTCATGGATGTTGTGCTTAAAAATGAAGGTCTTGCAAACAAAGATCTTGCAAAATTCGAGTCACAGATCCAGAATCTTGCTGACAAATGGGATCGTGACGACAGATAAATACCGATCTTATCTTTCCAGAGACCGGCTTCCGACATGGAACGCCGGTCTTTTCCTGTCTTTTTCGACAATTCTTTAAAAAAATCCAGCATTTCAGCATGTCGAATAAAATTATTCTGTTTTTTCCATCTTCTGACAAAATCTGAAACACATCTTTTCTATAATAAAGCATGCTTAAGTACCAAATCTATTTAGCAGCTAAAGAGAAAGAAGGATAAGACTATGCAGTATGAAGTATATCTGGATGTATTGTTTCTGGAAAATATGATGATGGATTTTCTGATTCTTCTGGCAGTAAAAAAAGTATTTCCATGTTCTGCCACTTATGGAAGTCTTCTTGCCGGTTCCTTTACCGGTTCACTACTGACCTGTGCCATTTTATTTTTTCCATGCCCGGTATGGACCCGCTATATCCTGCTGTTTTTCCTGGTAAATTCCTGTATGACAGTGATCGGATTGAAAATCCGGACATTTCCCGTTTTTTTCAAAGCATGGATTCTGCTCTATCTTGCAAGCTTTCTTCTTGGAGGTATCATGAGTTGGCTCCGTCTTTATTTTGGAAAATTTTTCCGGATCATATCTTTTCTTTTCACCCTTGGCATCTGTGGTTTTTTTCTTTTATATCATGGACTTTTGTTTCTAAAGAAACTATGGAAATCACAAGATCATAGTTTTGATGTGATTTTAACTGTAAATGGAAAAGATTTTCATCTGAAAGCCTTTCTGGACAGTGGTAATCATCTTTCTGATCCACTGACCGGAAAGCCGGTTCATATTATCAGCAAAGACGCCTGTCAGAAGATTTCTTCCCAAATTTCACCTGGAAGACTCCGGTACATCCCGTACCAGACTATACAGAAGACAACCAGTATTCTTCCTGTTTTTTCTGTCAAGAAGATGAGAATAACAGGAGAATCTGAATTTTTGATCCAATCTCCACTGATCGGTATTTCCGAACAGAAGAATTTTGGAAACGGAAAATATGAAATGCTATTGCATCCTGAAGATTGTTAGGAGGATTATAATGATGATAAAAGTTGCTGTTTCAGATTGTTTTAAATTGAAAATGATTCCCTCTTTCCGCAGTGTTTTCTTCCCGGAAAAGCAGGAAATCCATTACATAGGAGGGACAGATATCCTGCCGCTCCCACTTAGCAGTGAAGAAGAAGGCCATGCCATTTCCCTTCTCGGAGGCGGGCAGGATGAAGAAGGAAAAAAGCTTCTTATTGAACATAACCTGCGTCTGGTTGTATATATAGCGAAAAAATTTGACAATACCGGTGTAGGCGTAGAAGACCTGATCTCCATCGGCACGATTGGACTGATCAAAGCAATCAATACCTTCAATCCAGAGAAAAATATCAAACTTGCCACCTATGCCTCCCGTTGTATTGAAAATGAGATCCTCATGTATCTGCGCCGGAATAACAAGACCAAACTGGAGGTCTCCATCGATGAACCGCTCAATGTTGACTGGGATGGAAATGAGCTTCTTCTCTCCGATATTCTTGGAACTGAAGAAGATACCATTTATCGTGATATGGAAACCGAAGCAGAACACAAACTTCTTGGGAAAGCCATCGGACGGCTTTCAAACAGGGAACGGGTAATCGTGCAGATGCGATTCGGACTCGGAACCCCCGACGGGGAAGAAAAAACGCAGAAAGAAGTGGCCGATCTTCTTGGAATCTCCCAGTCTTACATATCAAGACTTGAAAAGAAAATTATGCAGAGACTGCGACGCGAAATGGTACGCTATGAACAGTAAATTATGAAAAACAGGGAAACAGTAATTTCTTACTGCTTCCCTGTTATTTCATTTTTATTTCTTGAAGAAATCCGGAATCTTGATAGACTGCTCTTTCACCTTGCTCTGTGGAGTTCTTGCACTCTGAAGCGGTGGTACCTGTGTAGTCTTCTGCTGTACCGGTCTGCCTCCGTATACCGGTCTTTCTACATTGCTGTATTCTCCCGGATTAAACTGTGGACGTGAAATATTGCTTGCTCCCATTCCAGATCCACCGTTCATCATAGCTGCTTTATGTTCCAGTCTTGACTGAAGCTTGCTCTGTGTTCCACCTACATTGTGAAGACCTGTTGCGATAACTGTGATAGTTGCTTCATCTGACTTGGAATCATCATACATTGCACCGAAGATGATGTTTGCATCTTCACCTGCAAGATCCTGTACATATTCCGCCGCATCACTCGCATCCATAAGTGTGATGTCACCTGAAATGTTGATGATAACGTGAGATGCACCTGCGATGGTTGTCTCAAGCAGAGGGCTGGCAACTGCCTGCTTAACTGCTTCAAGAGCCTTGTCATCACCTTTGCCCTGTCCGATACCGATATGAGCAATTCCTTTATCTGTCATAACTGTCTGTACATCGGCAAAGTCAAGGTTGATCAGTGAAGGTACATTGATCAGGTCTGTGATACCCTGGATACCCTGCTGAAGAACTTCATCAGCTTTCTTAAGTGCTTCCGGCATAGTTGTTCTTCTGTCTACAATTTCAAGAAGCTTATCATTCGGGATAACGATAAGTGTATCTACATTTTCTTTTAATTTTTCGATTCCGGCAAGAGCGTTGTTCATTCTTGTCTTGGATTCGAATTTGAAAGGCTTGGTTACAACGCCAACAGTAAGTGCTCCCTGCTCTTTGGCAATGCGCGCAACAACAGGAGTTGCTCCTGTTCCTGTTCCGCCACCCATACCACAGGTAACAAATACCATATCAGCTCCCTTGAGTGCTGACTGGATCTCTTCGGCACTTTCCTCAGCTGCTTTTTCACCGATCTCCGGTTTAGCCCCTGCACCAAGACCCTTTGTAAGCTTGTCTCCGATCTGCATAAGAGTCGGAGCTTTACATAACTGAAGAGCCTGTTTATCTGTATTGATTGCGATAAATTCAACACCTGCAATCTGTTCATCGATCATGCGGTTGACTGCATTGTTTCCGCCGCCACCTACACCGACTACAATTATTTTAGCTGCTGCTTCTGATTCATTTGTTTTAATTTCTAACAAGAGTTTCTCCTCCTTCGTCACCTTATTATATTATACACCCTAAATGTCAATATGCGCTTAGTTATACATAAGACTATAATATATTTTTTTCCGAAAAATATCAATAGAATTTTGTATATTTTCCTATTTTTTTATCCACTTGACACAGATTATGTTCCAAGGTCCGGAATCACATCTTTTTCGAAGGTAATTGTAATATTATCTGTGTTAAAATTTTCCAGATACAGGGTTCCTCCCTGATCTCCCAGCTTCTCAAGGATCGGCGATATCTGCATGATCCGTTCTTCCAGATTCGTGTGCCCGACATTGACACATTTGTTTCCAAAAAAAAGATACAGATCTGAACCGGAACAAACAATCTTATCCGGCGCGAGATCACATTTTTTCAGTGTCATCGTCATATCCAGAAGGTTCCCAAATGCTTTTTTGTTCGCCTTGCTGACCGGAAGTGCTTTGTAAAGCTGTACTTTCTTTACTTCCAGCCCTTCAATGCACGGGATTCCATCCCACAGCTCCTTTGTCTTTGCAAGTACGATACCATCCTTGTCAAAATAAATACATTCATCACCTGACACGATATAACCGGCCACACGCTTCTCTTTGAACGTCACCTTCACAGTCCACGGATTCTTCATCGTCACATTTGCCTCTTCCATTGCCGGAAGCAGCTCGTGATTCATCAGGTGGTTCCTGATCATCACATACAGAGAATTGGAAGACCAATTATCATCCTGCACCCAGTCTGCAATCTCCTGTCTGCTAAGATACTGATTTCCTGATACTTCGATTTTCCGCACTTGAAAGAGTAAAAGAAACGTAATCATAGCTATGCAAACCAAAATAATGACCAGAATGGCTTTCATGGCAGTCTGCTTTATGATTCTTTTTTTCCTTTCTTTCTGTATCATCCCATCAGGCATCTTCCTCCTTCCGTCATTTGTATATCTCCTGTTTAGTCTACCACTTGTGACACACTTAGCACAAGTCCCATTTCAATTAAAAGAAACATCACCGATGTTCCTCCATAACTGATAAAAGGAAGTGTAATCCCCGTATTCGGAATTGTGTTCGTCACAACTGCAATATTTAAAATAACCTGAATCATCATATGTGCCATCGCTCCGGTCGCGATCAGCGCACCAAAAAGATCCCTGCTTCCGGATGCGATCAGGAAAAAGCGCCAGATCAGAAGCAGAAACAGAAAAACGATAATCCCAGCACCCGCGAGTCCAAGCTCTTCACAAATAATTGAAAAGATCATATCATTCTGTGCCTCAGGTACAAATCCCAGCTTCTGTACACTGTTTCCGATCCCGACTCCGAATACTCCTCCGGATCCAATCGCGTAAAGCCCCTGCAGGGTCTGATAACCCTTTTCATATTTTTCCGGATTTCTCCAGATAGCAAGCCGTTCCAGCCGATAGCTTTCAAGGGCAAGAAAAATCCCCATAAAGCAGGCGCCTGCGATTCCCATCAAGGCAAATTGCGCATACTTCGGGCTTGCAACAAAGATCAGGATCACACCGATTCCCAGAATAATGATCGCCGTGCTTAAATTACTCGCTCCCACAAGTCCCACGATTGGAAGGATCCAGAACATGATCCTGCAAAGTGTCCACATTTTTCCGATTGTTTTTACGTTCTTCGTCACAAGATCCGCCAGAAAAAGAATCAGTGCAACTTTCGCAAATTCTGATGGCTGAAAAGAAAACGGGCCCAAAGCTAACCATCTTTTGGACCCGTTAATTTCTCTGCCAAACAACATGACCGCAACCGAAAGTGCAACTGCTGCCAGATAACCAAATACTGCCAGTCTCTGCCAGATGTGGTAATCCATCCCTGCCACGAACAGCATCAGTACAATTCCAAGCACCGTCGCAAACGCCTGCTTTTTCAGATAGTAAAAGGAATCATGAAATTTCACCTGCCCGTTATATGCACTGGTACTGTATAAGATCACCAGTCCGATCACAACCAGGAGAACAACAATCAACAGAAGCGTGTAATCCATACGCCCCTTTTTCCCTTTTTCCTCCACTTTGTTTCACGCCCTTTGATACAGATTATATGAAATTATTTTATTTCTTTTATAATGCATTCACGTATTTTTTGAATTCTTCCCCACGCACTTCATAGTTCGGGAACATTCCCCAGCTTGCACATGCCGGTGACAGCAGAACTGCATCTCCGGGTCTTGCAAGCTCCACACAGGTATCGAGTGCTTCTTCGAAAGTATCTTTTAAAATACAGTCATGAAATCCGCACTCTGCTGCTTCTTTCTGAATCTGCTCTTTTGTAGCACCGATCAGTACCAGATAGCGGACTTTTCCATCAAAGCTCTGGATCCATTCATGGAAATCGGACTGTTTATCATATCCACCACCGATCAGGATCGTCGGGCGGTTCATTGCCTGGATTCCCTTGATCGCCGCATCCGGATTCGTTCCTTTAGAGTCATTGTAATAGACAACCCCGTTCTTCTCTGCCACATATTCAATACGATGCTCAACCCCCTTAAATGCAAGTACAGACTTACGGATCACATCCAGATCTACACCGTAAGCTGCTGCCATTGCAACCGCTGCCATAACATTCTCATAATTGTGGACGCCAAGGATCTGTAATTCGCCGGTCTTGCAGATGACCGTTCCTTCTTTCTCCTTTTCCGGTTTGTATACAATGTCTTCTCCGTCAAGATAAATGCCCTGTTCCAGTTTATGCTTACTGCTGAAAAATAGAACACTTGCCTGAAATTCATCTGCCATCTTTCTTGTCTCTTCATCTTCATAATTGAGAACACAGATATCTTCTGGTGTCTGATTCTTCGCAATATTCATCTTTGCACGAATATATACTTCCATCGTATGATGGCGGTTCAGATGATCCGGTGTGATATTAAGAACTGCACTTACCTTTGGATGGAAGGTATGAATACTCTCCAGTTGGAAGCTTGAGAGCTCTGCCACGATCACAGAATCTTCTCTGGTATCTGCTGCGGCATTCGTATATGGTGTACCGATATTTCCCACAACAAAAACGCTGTCACGGGCATTTTTCATAATCTCGCCTAAAAGAGAGGTTGTTGTCGTTTTCCCATTGGTTCCGGTAATTCCAAGCACATCTCCTTTTCCGCATACATAGGCGAGCTCAATCTCGCCCCAGACAGGAATTCCTTTTTCTTTCATAGCCAGAACAACCGGCAGATCAGTCGGCACCCCCGGACTCATTACAACCAGATCAAGACTTTCCATCTCCTCTTCCGGAAAAGCTCCGAGAACAACGCGGACTTTGCTTCCCTCACCAAGCTGTGCTTTCATTGCCTCGGCATCTTTTTTATCATTTCCATCATACAGAATTACCTCTGCCCCTTCTTTTTCCAGTAATCCGCAGGATCCGATCCCACTGATCCCCGCACCGAATACCAACACTTTCTTTCCTTGTAAATCCATTTTTGTAAGCCTCCTATAATGCCAGCAGTGCAACCAGGCACAGAATTGCAGTTACAATTGAAAAAACTGCAACCACCCGTGTCTCGCTCCATCCACACAGCTCAAAATGATGGTGGATCGGCGCCATTTTAAAGAAACGCTTTCCGCCTGTTTTCTTAAAATATGTTACCTGGATCATAACTGATAAAACTTCTACCAGATAGATCAATCCTACGATGATAATGAATAATGGCATCTGGAGCATGTATGCTGTCGAAGCAACAAATCCCCCAAGAGCCAGTGATCCGGTGTCACCCATAAATACGCTTGCCGGATAAACGTTGAATAATAAGAATCCCAGCAGCGCACCTACCACTGCACAGGTAATCGGTTCGATCCCACTCTTTGTTCCGATCGCAACAACTGTAAAGAAGGTTGCCACAAGAACTGTTACACTGGATGCAAGCCCGTCCAGTCCATCTGTAAAATTCACACCATTGACGGTACCGATCACTGCAATAAAAAGTACCGGAATGGCAAACCAGCCGATGTTCAGATATTTCCCACCTGAAAACGGTATCAGCATGGTAAGCGGTATCTTTGCCACTTTCACGATGTAAAATGCAAAAATCGCTGTAATCACGATCTGGAGTGCCATCTTCTGCATCGGCATCAGTCCATCTGATCTGTGAAGAACAACTTTCAGATAATCATCCAGGAACCCGACCAGTCCGAATCCAATCGTTACAAAAAGTACCGGAATCACCTTCGGATACTCTCTTACATAGATCAGCGAAGTGACCGCAATCGCAAACAAGATCATCACGCCTCCCATCGTCGGCGTTCCGGCTTTTTTAAGATGCGACTTCACCCCGTCTTCTCTCTCTGTCTGATCCATCTTGAGTCTTCTTAAAACAGGAATTACCACCGGTCCTGCTGCCACACTGAGAACAAACGCGATCAGCACCGGTATGACCATTGTAAAATCCATAATACACCTCTGTCTTTCTTTTGTTTTCAAAATCAGCCCTTACCTTAAAGGCACAGATTCTACGCTTTAGTATAATGTATCTGCCCTGTTTTTTCAACTGCTTCACGGGTTTTCTTCCCGTTCGATTCCAAGATAGGGAAGAATATTGTCGAAAATATCGCGCACAACCGGAGCTGCTATCGTCCCGCCATAATAGATACCCTGTGGGTTGTAAATAATTGCCATTGCTGCTACCTGCGGATCATCTGCAGGTGCAAATCCGATAAAAGATCCTATATAACGGTTCGCACTTCTTGGCAGCGTCTGGCTGGTCGCTGTCTTTCCTCCGATCCGGTATCCTTCGATCTGTGCTTTTTTTCCTCCTCCCTCGGACACAACCGTTTCCAGTATCTTTCTCATCTTTTCTGACGTTTCTTTAGAAAGAATCCGTTTTCTTTTTCCATAAGAAATCGTTTCTTCTTTCTCTCCACTTTCCGCATCATAAACGGCGACGCCAAAATGAGGAGTGATCCTTTTTCCCCCATTCACCAGAGAACATACTGTTGTTGCCATCTGCATCGGTGTCACCTGAAAAGACTGTCCAAACGACATCGTTGCCAGCTCTACCTGCCCTACATTTTCCTTCTTGTGCATGATCGTTGCAGCCTCTCCCGGAAGATCTACACCTGTCTTCCCCATCAATCCGAATTTTTCAAAATATTTATAAAAATTCTCTGTTCCAAGCCGCATCCCTACTTCAATAAAAACCGGATTACAGGAATTCTGCACCCCCTGTACAAACGTCTCGGATCCATGTCCAGTCGTCCTCGCACACCGGATCCGGCGGTCTTCCACAAGCTTGTATCCAGGACAGTAAAAAGTATCTTCTTCTTTGACCACTCCCTCTTCCAACGCCGCCGAAGCAGTAAATACCTTAAAGATCGATCCTGGTTCATAAGTATCATTGATACTCCTGTTCCGCCACATCTGATTCAGCATTGCCTGTTTTTCTTCATCATTCAAAGCGGCATCTGTTCCCTCCGGTAATGTAAACGGGGCATTCAGATCAAACTCTGGAGCATTGACGCAGGCATAGATTTCCCCTGTTTTTGGATTCAAGATCAAAATCACAACTGCATCTGCCTGTTTTTCTTCCATTACTTTTTCCGCAGCCTGCTGTGCATATTCCTGGATATTATAGTCCAGGCTTACCTGCAGAGTGTCTCCGGAAACCGGTTCTACTCTGTCTTCCAGCGTATCCGCAAGCTCAATCCCTCTGGCATCAGTTGTTGTCAGAATCATTCCGTTCACACCTTTCAGATAATTTTCATACTTTACTTCCAGTCCAATGATTCCCTGATTGTCTCCACCGGTAAATCCAAGAACCTTTGAAGCCAGATTGCCATACGGATAGTACCGTTTAAAATCCTCATCTACCTTCACCCCGTCCAGTTCATATGCACGAATCCGGTCCCCGGTCTCTTTCTCCACATTTGTCTTTATTTTTTCTCTGGAAGAAACTTTTTCGACTCTTTTCCGAATCATTTCTTTCTCTATTCCCAGCTCATCGGCAAGAACCTGGATCACTCTCTCCGGATCTGTTATCTGACTATGGATAACAGATATGGTACACACCGCTTTATTGGTCGCAAGGACTTTGCCATTTCTGTCAATGATCTCTCCCCTTGCCGCCTTGATCTCCCTCTCTCTTTCGTGCAGCGTTTTTGCTTTCTGTTGATAATACGCAGCATCAAATATCATCAAATACACCAGTCTTGCGATCAGAAAAAAAATCATCAGAAGCGCGCTTAAAAATACTACCAGCATTTTCTTTTTATTATAAGTCTTATTCCGCATAAAAACCCCGAAAAACAGATTCTTACTATTACTGTATGATCTGTCTTCCGGGGTTATACCCAAATTACTCAGCCGGAGTCTTTGTAATATTCAAATACGGAAATGCTTCTGCCATAATATCAGAAGCGAGCTGCGAGATCAGGCTGCTGGTCGCTGACTGATCCGGAGCATTCGGTTCATCGATGACTACATAAATCATAATTTCCGGATTCTCCTGCGGTGCATATCCGATAAAGGATACCACATTCTTATTCTCTCCACGGGGCAATTTTTCCGCTGTACCGGTCTTACCACCGATATCATAACCTTCTACCTGTGCATATCTACCACTACCATTCTGAACAACACTGTACATATAACTTTTCAGTTTCTCAGAAGTTTCTTTAGAAATTGTCTTCTTCTCCAACACCGGATCAATAGTCTGGATCACATTTCCGTTCTCATCCTGAATGGCTTTTACAAGATGCGGTTCATAATAATCGCCACCATTGATCAGAGAACAAAATCCTGTCGCAAGTTGAAGCATAGTTACGTTAAAATTCTGTCCGAAAGAGTTGGTTGCAAGATCCGTTTTGATCATTCCATCCGGTGACTGCAAAATACCAACCGCCTCCCCCGGAAGATCAATTCCCGTATACTGACCGAATCCAAAAATACTCTGGTACTTACAGAATTCTTCCGGTCCGATTGCCAGACCAATCTGCATCAGGGCAACGTTACATGAATTTTCCATAACCTGTGTCAGATTCTGCTGCCCGTGTCCACCATTATCATAAGAGATACATTTAATCTCCCATTCATCGATCTGAAGGGAACCACCGCAGTAATAGGTCTCATCACCTTTCAGTGCACCAATCTCCAGACCTGTTGCAACCGTAAATGGTTTGATCGTAGATCCCGGCTCAAAAGTATCGCTCACGCAGAAGTTTCTCCAGAGTTCATTCAGAGCATCGATCTTATCGTCACTGCTCATTCCGGTTATTTCTTCCTCTGTATAATACTTGGATAGATCTCTCGGATTATTCAGATCATAGGTAGGTGAGGAAGCCATTGCCAGAACTTCTCCGGTATTCGGGTTCATCATGATCACAGCTCCGTTTTTAAATCCCATCCCCTCCTGCGCTTCATCTGTGTGCGCCTGGTTAAACTCTTCCAGATGCTTTTCCACGATAGACTGCAGGTTCGCATCAATCGTTGTTACGATCGTATTTCCATTTATCGGCTCTTTCACCGTGTTTTCAATTGCCGAGTCTTCATTCTGATAACCATATCTGCGTCCATCCGTTCCATTCAACGTTGAATTATAGGATGCTTCCAGTCCGCTTGCTCCCACATTCCCCGATACGCTGAATCCCAGGACATCGCAGGCAAGTGTATTATATGGATATTTTCTGACATAATCCTCTTCCAGCCAGATTCCTTTGATCTTGGAATTTTTCTTCTCTGCCGCTTCAAATGCCTTCGCATCATCGTAGGAAATTCCTTTTTTCAGAATATTGTACCGACTGTCCGGACTGTCCGCGATAATTGCATCCACTGCCGATGCCTTGATCTGAAAATAACTTTTCAGCGCTTTTTTCGTAGCTTCTATGTTTTCAGCTTTTTTTGTCTCGTCTGAAAGTAAGACCTTTGCATCCAGAATCACATTGTATACACGCTCACTTGTCGCAAGCTTTGTGCCGTTTGTATCTACAATATCTCCACGCTTGAACGGAATCGACTGACTCATATACTGCTGCTGATCCAGTACTGTCTTGGTATAATCTTCTCCTGACGAGGCATTGATATAGGTAATTCTTCCGACAAGAATAACAAAAGCCAGTAATATCGCTATAAAGAGCATTACCAGCTTTTTCTGCATTCCAACCGTGAATTTATGCCTCAGAACGGAAGGCTTTCTTTTTCTTCTTTTTGACATGTTATTCACCTTTGTTCATAAACCTATTTATCTGTTGTCTGTCCAAGCACTCCGCTTTTCGGAATACTTTCGTACTGTTTTACATAATCATTAACCGGGTTCTGATATTCAATAATCTGATCCGAAGTCGCATATCCCATACCCAGATCATTGATTGCACGGTCTCTTACTTCTTCCAGATTCACAGAATCCATTACTACGTTATATCTAGTTGTATTCTCTTCTTTTGCATCTGCCAGTTCCTGCTGCAGCTCGGTAATATGCTCTGTCCGGCTTGTAAGCTCTGCACGTACCTGCAGATACCATACACAGACTACAAGTGCTGCCACTGCCGCAATTGAAAGAAACATCACATATGCAGGATTCATCCGCATTGCTTTTCTTCGATTTTTCAAAATCTGTCTGTCCAGTTTTTTCTTTTTATGTTCTTTTCTTGGTTCCTCTTGTCGCTGTGGCATGACTTCTGCCTGGCGAACTGTATTTCCGTATATGTACATTCCTCGGCTTGTTACTGTACGTCTGTCTGCCTGTATTCTATGACTGTATTTTGCCATACAGCACCACCCTTTCAAATTCTATACGCGCTCAAAGATACGCAGCTTCGCACTCTTAGAACGACTGTTCACTTCCATCTCTTCTTCACTTGGAAGAATCGGTTTTTTCGTAATGACTTTTCCTTTGGAAACTTTTCCACACACACATACCGGGAAAGTACTCGGACACGTGCATGGATTCTCATTCTTTTTAAAAATTCCTTTGACAATTCTGTCCTCCAGGGAATGGAACGTAATGATGCATATCCTTCCTCCCGGATTTAAAATATCGATCATATCGTCAAGTGAATCCCTGAGCACCTCCAGTTCCCGGTTACATTCAATCCGAATTGCCTGAAAGGTTCTTTTTGCCGGATGCCCCGACATCTTCTGAAACTTCATCGGTATAGACTGTCTGATAATCTCTGCCAGCTGCCCGGTTGTTTCAATAGGACCTTTCTCTCTTGCCATAACAATATGTTTTGCTATATTCTTCGCAAATTTGTCCTCACCATAGTCGCGAATGATCCGAAAAAGGTCCATCTCACTGTAGCCATTGACAATCTCCTTTGCAGATAAAGTCTGGCGTGTGTCCATCCTCATATCCAAAGGCGCATCTACGCGATAGGAAAAACCACGATCTGCCGTATCTAACTGATAAGATGATACGCCCAGATCGAGTACGATTCCATCGACCTTGTCAATCCCTTTCTCATGGAGCCTCGACTTCATATCACAATAATTGCTCCTGATTATTGTAACTCTCTCCCCGAAGTCGCTTAATCGGGTGCCTGCCGCTTCAATCGCCGCCGCATCCTGGTCTATTCCTATAAAACTCCCCTTGTTGTTTAAACGCCGACATACTTCGTATGCATGTCCGCCTCCTCCAAGTGTGCCATCAACATAAATACCGTCCGGCTTGATGTTCAGTCCTTCGATTGTCTCATCCAGTAATACTGATTTATGCTTAAATGCCATGGTGTCCTCCTAATTAAAAGATCTATTTAGATGCTAAGTCCCAAATCTTCCATGTCACTTGCAATGTCCTCGATATTTTCCTCAACATCAGCTGTACGTGCTTCCCACGCCTCTTTACTCCAGATCTCGACCTTGTCCAGCACACCTGCTAGAACAACCTCTTTTTCAAGATCTGCATAAGCGCGAAGAGAAGAAGATATCAAAACTCTCCCTTGTTTGTCAAGTTCTCCTTCCGTAGCACTTCCAAGAAAGAAACGCTTAAAGTCTCTGGCTTTTTTGTTTGTAAGCGGTAAGGTTCTAAGCTTCTCTTCAAAGGCTTTCCATTCGTTGTCCGGATACAGAAATAAGCAGCCGTCCATCCCTTTCGTAATTACGAAATGTTCTCCCAGACTCTCTCGTAATTTGGAAGGAATAATCAGCCTGCCTTTTGAATCAATACTATGATTAAATTCTCCAGTCAACATAGGATCACCTTCTTTCAAAGTGGTCTGCCACTTTCCATGCCACTTTGCTCCACTTCGCTCCACTTTCTACCACTTGTATCCATTGTACCCCACTTTTCCGCCCTTTTCAAGCACTTTTTCGAATTTATCCATTCTGAAAAAAGTCCGACAAATCATATTTTTTCCCATTTTTCATTCATTTTGTGGTGAAAAGTGGAGCGTTTTATACTCCATTCCCCACACAGTGCATAAAAAAAGTGGAGAAACCGTTCCACAATGGAACCATCTCTCCACTTTCTTCTTTTCATCTACTCAGCAGTGTTAAGTGACTGGATATAATCACTTACAGCAGAATAATCAACTTCTGCTACTGCTCTTGGCTGCTTTGATTCATACATATCATAAGCGGACCATCCAATCCAGACAACGATCGCAAGTGCAATCAACCCAAGGATCGTATAATCAAAAGCTTTTCGCAAGTTTTTCTTTTTTTCTTCACGCTTTCTGTTCGCTTTTGCCTGTTTATAATAATCTACTTTTTTCTGACTCATATCTGCAAGTCTCCTTTGCAATCATCTAACCAGTATATTTTATCACACTTTTACGATTGATACAAGCTATACTGCAATAATTACTCCGCCATCATTCGCATACATGCTACTGACACCTCTGGTATCCAGAATGATAATATCTTTTAATTTCACACGTTCTTCCAACATCTTCTTCACATCCTGTGCTCTCTGCGGGCAGTTACAATGCGAAATTGCAAGTACCTTGCTCTCCGGATCTTTCAGATCTGCGATCACACAATCCACCATATTCTTAAGTGCTTTTTTAATTCCGCGCGCCTGACCCAACTGACAAATCTCTCCCTTCGGAGTAGCCCCCATCACCGGCTTAATATTCAGTACTGTTGCCGCAATTGCTTTTAATCCTGTAAGTCTTCCATTCTTACGAAGAGTCTCAAGCGTCTCAAGAACAAAATATGTGTGCTGCTCTTCAATATATGCTTCTACAGCAGCTACCACTTCCTTGAATGTCATGCCCCGCTCTTCACACTGCGCAATCTTCATCCCGATGAGCGTCTGTCCTACTGATGCAGATTTTGAGTTGAACACATAAATATCTTTCTCACCATATTCTTCTTCATATAAATTCTTGCCCAGTACGGCACTGTTATAAGAACCGCTCAGTTCAGAAGACAACGTAACAGCATATACACGCTCCGCATCACAGTGATATCCTTCCATAAATGTCTCCGGAGACGGACAACTTGACTTTGGACATGTCGGGCATTCAGCTACGTTCTTCAAAAATTCAGCCTGATTGAAAGATTCATCATCAATTATATGACAATCTCCAACCTCCAGTCCCAGTGATGCTGTCTCAAACCGACCTGAAGCTTTCATCTCTGCTGTCAATTCTCCACAGCTGTCCACAATCACTTTATAACTCATAATCCAACCCTCCGAAACGTGTCATTTGCATCCATTATACGTGGTTTTCATTACCACTTATAACATCATATCACACTTTTCTTTGAAAAAAAAGCTTTTTTTACCCTTCCAGTTTAATTCTTCTGGAAATTCCAAGTGCCATTCCCATCTCTATCATCAGGAACAGGATGGATGTACCACCATAACTGATAAAAGGCAATGTAATTCCGGTATTCGGCATCATGTTCGTAACTACCATAACATTGAGAATTACCTGGATCGCGATATGTGACATAATCCCTGTCATGATCAGTGCTCCATACAGATCAGGTGCGTTCTGTGCAATAAAAAGCAGTCTGTAGATCAGAAGACCGAACAAAACCAGGATAATGATCGCTCCAAATACCCCAAGCTCTTCACAGATTGCTGACAGGATCATGTCGTTCTGCACTTCCGGTATTACCGTCTTTTGCACACCATTTCCCAATCCTTTCCCGAAAAAGCCACCTGATCCGATCGCATATAGTCCCTGTACCGTCTGGAAAGAAATCGTTGACGCATATTTTTCCGGGTTCAACCAGGCAATGATACGTCTGAGTCGGAAGCTGGTGCTGTTCTCAAGAAGTCTTCCGAGGATATATGATCCCGCCACAAAAACAGCCAGCCCGCCTCCTGCAATCCACAGAAAAATCTTCTGCTTCTTATGTACGACAAAAAGGATACAGCAGGAAATTCCCATTACAATGATCGCAGAGCTTAGATTATCAGTCAGCACATAAACTCCCAGTGCTGCCAAACCTCCCCACTCCACAACTCCCAGCGATCCTTTCAGGGTGTGTACTTTATTCCCCATTCTGCAGATCAGGTATGGGATAAATATGATCACAGCGATCTTCATAATCTCTGCCGGCTGGAATGACTGGTTAGCCGGAAGCCGGAACCATCTTCGTGCACCATTTACCTCAATACCAAGTGGTGTAAATTTAACAAGTGCAAGAAGAAGCATGGATCCCCAGTAGCTCATTGCTGCATATTTGGAAAACATATGATAATCCAGGCGAGAAACCCACATCATCGCAACAATACTTCCAAGTCCGATGAGACCCTGCCTTTTCAGGAAGTACATCCCATCTCCGTATTCCGTTCGTGCTTCATAGGAACTGATACTGTATAGCATTACCAGTCCAAAACACATCAGAAATATAATAATCGCCAGAAGACTGTAATCAAAATAATGAACCGCCTGCTTTTTTACAGCCTTCCTTCGTCTACTTTTAATTCTTTGTGCCATTTATTCACACTCCTACTTAAGCTATAACTACAAAGTCTATATCTTATAAATTATACCATAATATCCCCCAGACGCACAAGCTTTCCGCACGAAAATAGAGCAGGCTAACTTCTATTCGATTTGTATACAAAAAAATGGTGCCGCTTCTTTGCGACACCATCTTTGTTTTACCAGCTATTCTTTATTTTTTAGCAGCAACTGCTTCTTTGATCTGTTTGGTAAGTTCTGGTACGATCTTATTCAGATCTCCAACGATACCATAGTCAGCTACATCAAAGATCGGAGCTGTCTCATCTTTGTTGATTGCAATGATCAGATCAGATTCTTCCATACCTGCTACATGCTGGATTGCTCCGGAAATACCGATTGCAAAATATACCTGAGGACGAACTGTCTTTCCTGTCTGTCCTACCTGAAGATCTTTTGGTTTCCAGCCATTATCTACAACTGCACGTGAGCAGCTTACTTCTCCGCCGAGTGCTTCTGCAAGATCTTCCAGGATCTTGAAATTTTCTGCACTTCCGACTCCACGTCCACCGGATACAAGAATCTTGGCATCCATGATATCAACCGTCTCAGATACAGATTTGACAACTTCCATGATCTCAACGTATTTATTATCCGGTGTAAATCCTGGATTAAACTCTTCTACATTTGCCTTTGCACCTTCGATCTTAGCGATCTTCTGCATAACACCAGGACGAACGGTTGCCATCTGCGGACGATTATCCGGGCAGGCAATAGTAGCGATCGTGTTTCCACCAAATGCCGGACGAGTCATAAGAAGCTGATTGTGCTTCTGCTCTTTTCCTGCTACCGGCTTGATCGGGAAATCACCGATCTCAAGCTGTGTACAGTCTGCTGTAAGACCTGTCTGTACTCTTGCGGATACTCTAGGACCAAGATCACGTCCGATTGCAGTTGCGCCGACTAACATGATCTCCGGTTTATATTTTTCGATAACAGATGCCAGTGCATGTGCGTATGGCTCTGTTCTATATTCTTTCAGTTCCGGATCATCTACTACGATTACTTTATCTGCTCCGTATGCTGCAAGCTCATCTGCAAGTCCTTTTACGTCAGAACCGATCAGAACGGCTGCTACTTCTGCATTTAAGTCTGCTGCGAGGTCTTTTGCTTTTCCAAGAAGTTCAAATGCGATTCCGCTCAGTTTGTTGTCTACCTGTTCTGCAAAGACATATACTCCCTTATATTCTTCTAAGTTCATGATATTCACCACTTTTCCTTCTTATTAAATGATATGTTTCTCTGTTAATTTTCCCATCAGGTAAGATACTGCTTCTTCCGGATCAAGAGTAACTTTTTCTCCTGCCCCTTTTCTTACTTTGTCAGATGCTTTCGCAATCTTTGTAGGTGATCCTGCAAGACCGATATTTGCATCATCCAGGGTAGTAAGATCTGCTCTTCCCCATGTTGTGATCTCAGCATCACAAGCATCGAAGATTCCGCCTGGTGTCATATAACGTGGTTCATTTAATTCTGAAAGTGCAGTGATAAGACAAGGCATTTTTGCTTTCAGTACATGATATCTGTCTTCGAACTGACGCTGTACGATCACGCTGTCACCTTCTACTTTGATATCCTGTGCATAAGAGATTACCGGGATGTCCAGATGTTCGGAAATCTGCGGTCCAACCTGTGCTGTATCACCATCGATTGCCTGACGTCCTGTGATGATCAGGTCATAATCGAGTTTACGGAGTGCTGCTGCGATGGTGCTTGATGTAGCCCATGTATCAGCTCCTCCAAGTACTCTGTCTGTTACAAGAATTGCCTTATCAGCTCCCATTGCAAGTGCTTCACGAAGCACATCGGCTGCTTTTGGAAGTCCCATTGTAAGTACAGTTACTTCTGCTCCATACTGGTCTTTTAATCTAAGTGCGGCCTCAAGACCTGCTTTGTCATCCGGGTTCATAATTGCAAGCATTGCAGCTCTGTTAAGTGTACCGTCCGGATTAAACTGAACTCCGCCTTTTGTATCCGGTACCTGTTTTATACAAACAACTATCTTCACGATTCGTACCTCCTATTTCAATAAGTTTCCAGAAATAACCATACGCTGAACTTCTGAAGTTCCTTCGTAGATTTCTGTGATCTTTGCGTCACGCATCATACGTTCTACATCATATTCTCTGATGTATCCGTATCCACCATGTAACTGAACAGCCTTTGTGGTAACTTCCATCGCTACTTCTGCTGCATAAAGCTTAGCCTGTGCAGCTTCGACAGAGTAAACTTTCTGTGTAGCTTTTGCCATGGCAGCTTTGTATACCATCATCTTTGCAGCCTCTACCTTTGTAGCCATATCTGCAAGCTGGAACTGTGTATTCTGGAACTGGCCAATCGTGCGTCCGAACTGTTTTCTTTCTTTTACATATGCGATTGTTCTGTCAAGTGCACCTTCAGCGATTCCAAGTGCCTGAGCGGCAATACCGATACGTCCGCCATCCAGAGTATGCATGGCGATGCCGAAGCCCTTGCCCTGTGCTCCAAGGAGATTTTCTTTTGGAATACGGCAGTCTTCAAAAATAAGCTCGTATGTTGAAGATCCACGGATACCCATCTTCTTCTCTTTGGTTCCGAATGTGAATCCCGGAGTGTCTTTCTCTACGATGAATGCAGAAATCTCTTTCATCTTTCTGCCACGTTTTTCAACAATACCTGTTACGGCGATAATGATGTAAACATCTGCTTCTTTACCGTTTGTGATAAAGCATTTTGATCCGTTTAATACCCATTCATCTCCGTCAAGAACAGCCTTAGTCTGCTGTCCCTGTGCATCTGTACCTGCCCCAGGTTCTGTAAGACCGAAAGCTCCAAGCTTTCTTCCTGATGCAAGATCCGGAACGTATTTTGCTTTCTGCTCCGGTGTTCCGTATGTCAGGATCGGGTCTATACAAAGAGAGGTATGCGCAGATACGATTACAGATGTTGTGGCACAAACCTTTGCAAGTTCTTCTACACACATTACGTATGTCAGTGGATCGCATCCCTGTCCCTCGTATTCCTTCGGTACCGGAATACCAAGGAATCCATATTTCGCCATTTTTTCAACTGTTGCTCTTGGGAAAACTTCTGTCTCGTCCACTTCCTGTGCAAGTGGTTTTACTTCGTTTTCTGCGAATTCTTTAAACAGAGTTCTCGCCATTTCGTGTTTCTTATCTAATCCGAAATCCATTTATTCTTCCTCCATGTCTTTATTTAGAACATCCATTACTGTGCATCAACCGGAGTTTTTGTGCGGTCTGCATTGTATACATAGAATCCTTTTCCGCTCTTAACGCCAAGGTTTCCACCACGGACCATCTTACGAAGCAGCGGGCATGCACGATATTTGCTGTCGCCTGTTTCTGCATAAAGTACATCCATGATAGCAAGGCAGATATCAAGTCCGATGAAATCACCAAGCTCCAGAGGTCCCATTGGATGGTTTGCACCAAGCTTCATTGCTGCATCGATTCCTGCGATGTCAGATACACCTTCCATCTTGATGAAAGCTGCTTCATTGATCATCGGAACAAGGATACGGTTTACTACGAAACCTGCTGCTTCATTAACCTGTACAGGTGTCTTTCCGATTTCTTCTGCGATCTTCTTGATTGCATCTACAGTTTCAGCCGGTGTATTTACGCCTGCGATCACTTCTACTAATTTCATACGGTCTGCCGGGTTGAAGAAATGCATACCGATCATTGGACGGGTAAGTCCGTTGCCGATTTCTGTGATAGAAAGGCTGGAGGTATTTGATGCGAAAATGCATTCAGGTTTTGCGATCTTATCAAGTTCACCGAATGTAGTTTTCTTAACTTCCATGTTCTCAAATGCTGCTTCTACGATCAGATCACAATCTGCGCAGAGATCTTCTTTGAGTCCCGGAGTAATTTTTGCAAGAATTGCATCAACTGCTTCCTGAGTTAATTTTCCTTTCTGAACAAGTCTGTCATAGCCTTTAGCGATTTTAGCTTTTCCGCCTTCTGCCCATTCCTGTTTGATGTCACAGAGTGCTACTTCATATCCATCTACCTGAGCAAATGCCTTTGCAATGCCCTGTCCCATTGTTCCTGCACCAATAATTCCTACTTTCATTGAAATTACCTCCATTTTATAAATTTAAATTTCCAGGGGAGAGTTAATTCTCCCCTTTATTAAACGAACTTATTTATTAAGGAAAGCTTCTACTTTTCTCTTTTCAAGGAATGCTGCCATTCCTTCTTTCTGGTCGTAAGATTCAAAGCATCCGCCGAAGAGCTTTTCTTCTACTACAATTGCCTCATCCATTCCCTTTTCAAGACCTTCATTGATTGCCTGTTTGCAGTGTCTTACTGCGATCGGTGCATTCTTTGCAATGCCTGCTGCCATCTTCTTTGCTGCCGGCATCAGTTCTTCCTGCGGATATACGGCATTTACAAGGCCGATTCTGTAAGCTTCGTCAGCTTTGATATTTCTTGCAGTGTAGATCATCTGCTTTGCCATACCAGGTCCGACAAGTCTTGCAAGTCTCTGTGTTCCACCAAATCCAGGTGTAATTCCAAGACCAACCTCCGGCTGTCCGAATACTGCATTGTCTGAACAGATACGGATATCACAGCTCATGGAGATTTCACATCCACCACCAAGAGCGAATCCGTTAACTGCTGCGATTACCGGGATCGGAAGTGTTTCGATCTTACGGAAAATATCATTTCCTTTTTTACCAAAAGCTTCTCCCTCTTCTTTTGTAAGAGTACTCATCTCAGCGATATCTGCACCGGCTACAAAAGATTTTTCTCCTGCTCCTGTAAGGATCAGGCATCTGACTGCATCAAGATCAACACCGTCGATCGTTGCATCAAGTTCATCAAGAACTGCACTGTTCAGTGCGTTCAGTGCCTTTGGACGGTTAATGGTAATAATTCCAACCTGTCCTTCTACTTCATATGTAATAAATTCCATCATCAACATCTCCTTTTGATCTGGTTTATTAATCACGTTCTACGATTGTAGCGCATCCCATTCCGCCACCGATACAAAGTGTTGCAAGACCTTTCTTTGCATCACGTTTCTGCATCTCATGAAGAAGTGTAACAAGGATACGGCATCCTGAAGCTCCTACCGGATGTCCGAGAGCAATTGCTCCACCGTTTACATTTACTTTATCCATGTCGAATTTCAGATCATGTGCTACTGCAAGTGACTGTGCTGCGAAAGCTTCGTTTGCTTCGATCAGATCCATATCATCTACAGAAAGCCCTGTCTTAGCCATTACTTTATTCGTAGCTGCAACCGGTCCAACACCCATGATAGATGGATCTACTCCGCCGAGTGCTCCTGCTACCCATGTTGCCATCGGTGTAACGCCGAGCTCTTTTGCTTTTTCTTCACTCATAACAACGATTGCTGCTGCTCCGTCATTGATGCTGGAAGCATTTGCTGCTGTTACAATACCATCTTTTTTGAATGCCGGACGAAGTCTTGCGATTCCTTCTGCTGTTGTTCCCGGACGCGGTCCTTCATCTGTATCAACTACGATGGTTTCTTTTTTCTTCTTCACTTCTACAGGAACAATCTCATCTTTGAATTTTCCTGCTTCGATTGCCGCGCAGGCTTTCTGCTGGCTTGCTGCTGCAAATTCATCAAGCTGTTCTCTTGTGAGTCCCCACTGTTCTGCTACATTCTCAGCAGTGATTCCCATGTGATAGTCATTGAATGCATCCCAAAGTGCGTCATTTACCATTGTATCGATCATCGGTGCATTACCCATTCTGTATCCATAACGTGCGTTTTTCAGTGCATATGGAGCCATAGACATATTTTCCATACCGCCTGCTACAACGATATCAGCATCTCCTGCCTGGATCATCTGTGCAGCCATGTTCACACAGTTAAGTCCGGATCCGCAAACAACGTTAACCGTAACTGCCGGTGTCTCGACCGGAAGACCTGCTTTTAAAGAAGCCTGACGTGCAACGTTCTGTCCAAGACCTGCCTGGATTACACAACCCATATATACATGATCAACCTGTTCCGGAGCAACACCTGCTCTATTTAAAGCTTCTTTGATAACGATAGATCCTAATTCCGGAGCCGGAGTTGTTGAAAGAGATCCTCCCATGCTTCCGATTGCTGTACGACACGCACCTGCTAACACGATTTTCTTTGCCATCACTTTTTCCTCCTTTTACATCTTAATGGTAAGTATCACTTCTTATTAAATATATACTGTTTTACTTTCCGTTTTTAAGATTTTCGCAAGGGACTTTTTGTCCTCTTTTTTTAATATACTACCCATTTCCCGTTCTGTCAAATATTTATCAATCATTTTTTATCATTTAATTTTCTTTTAACATTTTCACCAACATTTTTTACAATACATCTGCATTATTCGTCATTTCCAACACACCACTTTTATATTGACCTTTCCCAGATATGGTGCTACACTTAAGATTGTTAAAAATTATTCAACCAGAATACTATAATTAAATTATGAATGAGAAGGTGTGAAAATGAGCAAAAGTTTTGAAGAATTAATCTCAAAAGCAAATCAAAAAACCTTAAAGAAAGTCTCTGTTTCCAACGCACAGGATGAGCCGGTACTGCAGGCTGTCAAAGCTGCAAAAGAGCAAAATATCGCAACAGCCATCCTTGTCGGTGATGAAGCCAAGATCCGCGAGATTGCCGCTTCTATTGATATGGATCTGACAGATTTCGAGATCATCAATGAGCCTGATACCGAAGCAGCTGCATTAAAGGCTGTTGAGCTTGTACACAACGGCAAAGCTGATATCCTTTTAAAAGGATTGCTTGAAACAAAGACATTCTTAAAGAGCGTATTGAATAAAGAAGTCGGACTTCGTACCGGAAAGATGCTTTCCCATGTATGTGTATTTGAGATTGAAGGCATTAACCGTCTTCTGTTCTTCACAGACGTAGCTTTCAATACATATCCAACCCTTGCAGATAAAGTCAATATCATCAACAATGCAGTAGAAGTCGCACATGCATGTGGCATCGAATGCCCGAAGGTTGCTCCTCTGTGTGCAGTTGAGACAGTGAATCCAAAGATGCAGCCAACAGTCGATGCCGATAATCTCACCAAGATGTACGAGGGTGGCGATTTCAAAGGATGCCAGATCTACGGACCACTTTCCATGGATCTTGCGATCGATCCGGAAGCAGCTGTTCACAAAGGTGTGACTAATCCAGTAGCCGGACATGCTGATATTCTCCTCTTCCCGAATATCGATGCAGGAAATATCACATATAAGATTCTTGTCCGCACTGCAAAGGTCAAGATCGGTAACGTACTTGTCGGAACAAGCGCTCCGGTTGTACTTACATCACGTTCTGATGATTTCCAGACAAAACTGAATTCTATCGCTCTTGCGACCGTAATCGCAGGATCGATCACAGACTAAGGAGGATCTTTTTATGAGCTATAAAATTTTAGTAATCAACCCGGGATCTACTTCTACCAAGATCGGTGTGTACGAAGACGAAACTTTGTTATTCGAAGAAACACTCCGTCATTCCACCGAAGAGATTGCAAAATATGCAACCATCGTTGACCAGAAAGATTTCCGCAAAGAACTGATCGTAGATATTCTCGCAAAGAACAGCTTCGACATCAAATCTCTGAATGTTGTAGTAGGACGAGGCGGACTTTTAAAACCGATCCCAGGTGGAACCTATCCAGTATCTGACGCACTTCTTGCTGACTTAAAAGCAGGTGTGCAAGGACAGCACGCATCGAACCTTGGAGGCATCCTTGCCCGCGAAATCGGTGATGAGATCGGAGTTCCTTCTTACATTGTTGACCCGGTTGTTGTCGATGAGATGGAACCTGTTGCAAGATATTCCGGAATCCCGGAACTTCCGCGTATCAGTATCTTCCACGCACTGAACCAGAAAGCAGTTGCCAAACGCTACGCCAAAGAACAGAATGTATCTTATGACTCCCTGAACCTGGTCGTTGTACATATGGGCGGCGGTGTATCTGTCGGTGCTCATAAAAATGGCAAAGTTGTCGATGTCAACAACACGCTTGACGGAGACGGACCTTTCTCACCGGAACGTTCCGGCGGTGTACCGGCAGGCGCACTCGTAAAAATGTGTTTCTCCGGTCAGTACACACAGGCTGAAGTATATAAAAAGATCAACGGGAAAGGCGGTCTCAACGGATACCTTGGAACCAACAACATGCGCGACGTTGCAGAACGTGCCTTTGAAAAGGGTGACGAAGAAGCAGCCGGTGTATTCCACGCATTCACTTACCAGGTTGCCAAAGAAGTCGGCGCCATGGCAGCCGTACTTAACGGCAAAGTAGACCAGATCCTTCTCACCGGCGGTATCGCATACAGCGACTACGTTACATCTGAGATCAAAGAAAAGGTCGGCTTCATCGCCCCAATCACCGTCTACCCAGGAGAAGACGAACTCCTCGCTCTCGCCCAAGGCGCTCTCCGTGTATTAAACGGCGAAGAAAAACCTCTGGTATATTAATTTTTTTCAAAGCCCTAAAACATGCAAAACGCATATATCTCATCGTAGAAAAAAGTCTGGCACACCTCGCCAGACTTTTTTAGTTACTACGCTTTTATTTAATAATGTCAATAGCTTCGAGGGACAAATTGGGCAAAAGATAATGCGTCTATTCGTCTTTTGTGCAATGGAGATGAAACCCAAAAATCGTGGAAGCCTCTGCTGAACACGATTTTCGCTTTAGGGGGTTCATCGGAATGGTTTGCACAACTAGAATAGACGCATTATCTTTTGCCCAATTTGTCAACACAACCAAAATTATTCAAAAAAAGAGCAGACACTAAAAAAGTATCCACCCTTTTTTTCTATCCCTAATCTCTTTTAACTACAGCAGAGCATCCCATTCCGCCACCAACACAAAGTGTTGCAAGTCCTGTATGTACATCTTCTTTCTGCATCTCATACAACAAGCTTACAAGGATTCTGGCACCTGAGCATCCAACCGGATGTCCGAGAGCAATCGCTCCACCATTCACATTCAGCTTACTAAGATCAAATCCAAGATCCTTTCCGACTGCTACAGACTGTGCTGCAAATGCTTCGTTTGCTTCGATCAGATCAAAATCTCCGATCTCCATTCCCAGTTTATTCATGACTTTACGTGTAGAATATACAGGTCCGATTCCCATGATTGCCGGATCACATCCTGCGAGTTCTCCGCCGATCCATGTTGCCATAGGTGTTACACCAAGCTCTTTTGCTTTTTCTTCGCTCATAACGATAAGTGCAGCTGCACCGTCATTGATTCCGGATGCGTTACCTGCTGTAACCATACCGTCTTTCTTAAATGCAGGACGAAGTTTTGCAAGACCTTCTTTTGTGATTCCTTTACGAGGACCTTCATCAGTATCTACGAGAATCGTTTCTTTTTTCTTCTTCACTTCGACCGGAACAATCTCGTCTTTAAATTTACCTTCTGCCATTGCTTTTTCACATTTGTTCTGAGACCATGCTGCAAATTCATCCAGTTCTTCTCTTGTAAGTCCCCACTGTTCGCAGATATTTTCTGCTGTGATTCCCATGTGATAATTATGGAATGCATCGGTCAGACCATCCTTGATCATAGCATCTTCGATTGTCGCATTTCCCATACGATATCCATAACGTCCGTTTCTCAACATGTACGGAGCCATTGTCATATTTTCCATACCACCTGCAACGATGATATCTGCATCTCCAGCTGCGATCAGCTTCGCTGCAAGGTTTACACAGTGAAGACCGGATCCACAAAGTACGTTGATAGTTGTTGCCGGTACTTCATTCGGGATTCCTGCATATACAGCTGCCTGACGTGCCGGGTTCTGTCCGTTGCCAGCCTGGATAACATTTCCCATATACACTTCGTCAACCTGATCCGGAGAAACGCCCGCTCTTTTGAGAGCTTCTTTGATTACGATCGTTCCAAGTTCTACAGCCGATGTATTTGCAAACTGTCCGCCCATTACACCGATTGCTGTACGACATGCTCCTGCTAAAACAACTTTTCTTGCCATGATAAAAATCCTCCTTTATTTTGTAAATCACCTGATGTTTTTATTATAATCCTCTAAAAAACAGAATTCAATAGATGCTTGATATTTTTTTAACATTTTTTATGTTCTATTCCAGGTACATGCCTCAATTCGATTGAGAGATTTCTTGATAAATGTTAAGCTTTTCTCGGTGTTTATACTTATTGACACTCACATCATTATTATGTTTTTTCAAAAAAACAATTTTGTCATTGACATCTATATAGCAATTTGTTAAATTAAAGTTGCTCATATGACTGACGGAAGTGGAATGAACCACAGGGAAATATGAGGATTTGATTATTTAGCCGACCGTCTGGGCGATTCAGCTCAGATGCCGGCTTTTTTTACGCATTTTTATAAGATTTTTCATAAATCAGGGCTATATAAAAAGCGTAATCATCTATCGGTTCTTCTGGCTGAACCTTTTCATATGTCTGGAATTTGCCAGAACTTTCCGGGCATAAATCGCAGCAACACAATGTATAATAACCGGGTCATAGGTACTATGGCTCACCCACAAGAAGGAGGAATAACCAAATGATGCAGAAAGAACAATGGCAGGGATTTGAAGGAAGACTCTGGAAAGAAGAAATCAACGTTCGTGATTTTATCCAGAACAACTACACACCTTACGAGGGAGATTCTTCATTCCTTGCAGACCCGACCGAAGCAACAAACCAGCTCTGGGGCAAGCTTCAGGAACTCCAGAAAGAAGAACGTGCAAAAGGCGGCGTTCTGGATATGGAAACAGAAGTGGTATCTTCTCTTACCGCTTACGGTCCAGGTTATATCTACGAAGAACTGAAAGATAAAGAACAGGTTGTGGGGCTTCAGACTGACAAACCTCTGAAACGTGCATTTATGCCGTTCGGTGGAATCAAAATGGCTGAGGAAGCATGCAAAACTTACGGATATGAACCAAACCCGAAATTCCATAAAATCTTTACAGATTATCATAAAACACATAACCAGGCAGTATTTGATGCCTATACTCCGGAAATGAAAAAAGCACGTCACAATAAGATCCTTACAGGGCTTCCGGATACTTACGGAAGAGGACGTATCGTCGGCGATTACCGCCGTGTTGCCCTCTACGGAATCGATCTTCTGATCGCCATGAAGCAGGATGACCTTGCAAACTGCGGATATGGCTCTATGCGTGACAACGTGATCCGGCAAAGAGAAGAGCTTGCAGAACAGATCCGCGCCCTCAAAGGCATGAAAGAAATGGCTGCTGCCTATGGATTCGATATCTCCGAACCGGCTAAGAACGCAAAAGAAGCATTCCAGTGGCTGTACTTCGGATACCTTGCAGCAATCAAGACTCAGAACGGAGCTGCCATGAGTGTCGGACGTGTATCTACCTTCCTTGATATCTACATCAAGAGAGATATGGAAGCAGGAATCCTTACCGAAGAAGAAGCTCAGGAATTAGTTGACCATATGACAATGAAATTCCGTATGGTTAAGTTCGCACGTATCCCATCTTACAACCAGCTCTTCTCTGGTGACCCGGTTTGGGCTACACTGGAAGTCGGCGGAATGGGACAGGACGGACGTTCTATGGTAACAAAGACAGACTACCGTTTCCTGCACACCCTGGAAAACATGGGGCCTTCTCCGGAACCGAACCTGACTGTGCTTTACACAGAACGTCTTCCGAAGAACTTCAAGGACTACGCTTCACATATTTCTATTGAAACAAGTTCTATCCAGTACGAAAATGATGATGCAATGCGTCCGGTATGGGGCGATGACTATTCTATCTGCTGCTGCGTATCTGCAACACAGACAGGTAAAGAAATGCAGTTTTTCGGAGCAAGAGCAAACCTTGCAAAATGCCTTCTTTACGCGATCAACGGTGGTGTCGACTGCAAGTCAAAAGATCAGGTAGGGCCGGCTTACACACCGATCACTTCTGAATACCTTGATTATGATGAAGTAATGGCTAAATACGACAAGATGATGGACTGGCTCGCTGGACTGTATGTAAACGTACTGAACCTGATCCAGTACATGCATGACAAATACTACTATGAAGCATCTCAGATGGCACTGATCGATACCGATGTACGTCGTACATTTGCAACAGGTATCGCAGGATTCTCTCATGTAGTTGACTCCTTAAGTGCGATCAAATATGCAAAAGTGAAAACAATCCGTGACGAAAACGGACTCGTTGTAGATTTCGAGACAACCGGTGATTTCCCGAAATACGGAAATGATGATGACCGCGCAGATGATATCGCAGTATGGCTTCTTCAGACATTTATGAAGAAACTGAAAAAGCATCACACCTACCGTGAATCCGAACCGACAACTTCTATCCTTACCATTACCTCAAACGTTGTATATGGAAAAGCTACCGGTGCTCTTCCGGACGGAAGAAAAGCAGGCGCACCGCTTTCACCTGGAGCAAACCCAAGCTACGGTGCAGAACAGAACGGACTTCTTGCTTCCTTGAACTCCGTTGCCAAGCTGCCTTACGAATGGGCACTTGACGGAATCTCTAACACCCAGACCATCAACCCGGATGCAATCGGACATACTCCGGAGGAGCGCATTAACAACCTGGTAAATGTTATGGACGGATACTTCTCACAGGGTGCTCACCATCTGAACGTCAACGTATTCGGAACAGAAAAACTTCTTGACGCTATGGAACATCCGGAAAAAGAAGAATACGCAAACTTTACGATCCGTGTATCAGGATATGCGGTTAAGTTCATCGACCTTACACGCGAACAGCAGCTCGATGTGATCGCAAGAACCTGCCACGATCGTATGTAATTACCGAACTTACACTCTTTTGCCAAACATATCGTTATGCTGGAAGTCATGCATTTTAAAGTGCATGACTTTCGGCACATACAGAGATGCTGCTGGCAGCTTTTCCTGCATACTAAGGCATTTAAAAGACTCTGCCTGATCCGCAGTTTTCCAATCACACAATGAAAAAGGAGATTTTCATATGACTCAAATCAAAGGACTTATTCACTCTACAGAAAGCTTTGGTTCTGTTGACGGGCCTGGGGTACGTTTTATTATATTTGTTCAGGGATGTCCACTGAGATGTCAGTTCTGCCATAACCCTGACACCTGGAATATGACAGATAAAAACGGCGCCACCTGGCGCAGTGCCGATGAGCTTCTTGCGCAGGCTCTGCGTTACCGCACTTACTGGAAAAATGGCGGTGGAATCACCGTAAGCGGCGGAGAACCTCTCCTTCAGATTGATTTTCTGCTGGATCTTTTCAAAAAAGCAAAAGCAAAAGGTATTCACACAACGATTGATACTGCAGGCGGTCCTTTTACCAGAGAAGAACCATTTTTCTCCAAATTCCAGAAGCTGATGCAGTATACCGATCTTCTTCTTGTTGATATCAAGCATATCGATGAAAAATCTCACAAAGAGCTGACCGGAAAAACGAATAAAAACATTCTGGATATGATCCGCTTTCTCTCTGATATCAAAAAACCTGTCTGGATCCGCCACGTGCTCGTACCGGAGCGCAGCGACTATGATGAATACTTAAACCGGTTAAATGATTTTATCCAGACACTTAATAATGTAGAAAGAGTAGAAATCCTACCTTATCACACACTTGGTGCCTACAAATGGAAAGAGCTGGGACTTGATTATCCCCTCGAAGGGATCAATCCACCTTCGAGAGAACGTGTGGAAAATGCAAAAAAAATCCTGCACTGTTCGTAAGACATATTTTAAAAAATAGATGACAGCTTTCTCTTCATATTTTACCTGTAATGTGCTATGATTGGTGTAGTGTATTTAAGAGAGGAGAATTATAGCAATGAACGAAAGAATGGAACGCGTATTGCAAAAAATGGAAAAAAAAGGAATCGATCAGTTACTTGTATCTGATCCACTCAGCATCCGCTTTTTAACGGGCATCATGGTACATCCAGGGGAAAGATTGTACGCTCTGCTGCTTCGTACAAACGGAAAGCACACCATGTTCTTGAACTATCTGTATTATGTATCTGATACAGGATTTGAAGAAGTATGGTTCAGTGATATGGATGATCAGATTGGGGTTCTGACCAGTCATATCGACACCAAAGGCGTACTCGGTATCGATAAAGTATTTCCGGCACGTTTTCTTATTCCGCTTCAGGAGCGCTGCCCTGAGCTGAAGACCGTATGGGGATCTGACTGTGTAGATGGTGTCCGCGCGGTAAAGAATGCCGAAGAAATTGAAATCATGAAACATTCTTCAGAAATCAATGATCTGGTAATGGAACGAGCTGCTGCTTATATCAAAGAAGGTATGACCGAAAAGCAGATTGCTGATTTTATCGATGCAGAATACCTCAAAGAAGGTGCGAGTGGTGTAAGCTTTGATACCATCGTATGTTTCGGTGCGAATGCAGCTGACCAGCATCATACACCAAGTGAGACAAGAACCTTAAAAGCCGGTGAATGTATCCTGATCGATATGGGCTGCGTATGGCATGGATATTGTTCAGATATGACAAGAACTTTCTACTGCAAGAGCGTAGATGATGAGCAGGCTAACATTCATGATATTGTCCGCACTGCTGTCGAAAAAGCAGAAGCTGCGATCAAGCCGGGAGCTCGTTTCTGTGATATTGATGCACAGGCAAGAGACTACATTGATGAAAAAGGCTACAGCGAATACTGGAAGATCCGCCTTGGACACTTCATCGGACAGGAAGACCATGAATATGGCGATGTCAGTCCGATCAATAAAAATGTAGCTGAACCTGGTATGATCTTCTCCATCGAGCCTGGTATCTATATTGAAGGCAAGTACGGCGTCCGTATAGAAGACCTCGTTCTGGTAACAGAAGATGGACATAAAGTTCTGAATAAAGTAGAAAAGAAATACCGCATTGTCGGCTAATTAAAAGATACCTGTTTTCTACATTTAATGCCCGGTTTTCAAACAGACTTTTTACATTCTGTTTGAAAACCGGGCATTGTTACTATTTTTATGTTATGTTCCTGTAATCTCTTATCCGGTTATCTTACACTGTCATTCTCTTTTATACATGCAGATTCTTCTCTATCTCCTGTCGCATTTCTTTCCCTTTAAAAAGGACCAGTCCGATCAGCATCAGCACTCCCATCCCAATCGAAATTACAGACGGAAATACAATCTTTACCTTTCCTGTCACCAGAAAGAAAAACGGTAGGATCATTCCATAAAGTGCTGCCATCACAAAATATACCAGATAATCCTTTGCCTGGCGATAATACACCCTCGATATGATCAGCATCGAAATCATAATCAGACCACTTACTCCCGGAAGAACAAAATCGATCGACCAGCCATGCCACCTGGTCAGCCAGTCCCAGATGATACATCCTACTGTTACAATGATCAGCTGCCACATGGCATTTTTCAGCAGATTATAACGCTTAAAAAATCCAACCGCAAGCGCAAGCCACATGCTGAATGCACCTCCACAAACGAATAGCGATAAATGAAATGTCTTATCAATACTATAATCCACGCCAAGTGCCGTTACGATAGCGATCATGCAAAGGAATGTAAATATTTTGAATATCTGCATCCCCTTCGCTTCTGTCATGACGCTTTCCGGATATTCCACCTTAAGGATCTCCGTTTTCACTTCCTGTTCTTTCAGAATCTGGAAAAAATTCTTTTTGATCGCATCACAGTCATATCTGGACGTAAATCCCAGATAAATCTTATCCCGGAAGGAACACATACAAAGCTCTACTTTCGGCGTACTTGTATAAACACCAAAATACCTGATATACGTCTCATAGCTTTCCGGCATCCGGATAATTCCCATGTTGGAAAAAATAGCGGTCACATCACTTTCTGCTGTCCTCGCCCCGATATTGATACAAACATTTTTCAGTTCCAGCGGCGCAAATTTCAGGATTGGATGCACCTGCAAGGCGAAGTAATCGTTCATCCGCTTCTCCATCTTTTCCGCTGTCAGTTCTTCTTTAAAGCATGCATTTACTTTTTGCACAACATCTGTGAACTCTTCTTTTCCACCCTGAAAATGATATCCCGGTTCGATCCAGTTGAAGAAATTGAGCATTGTATTGGTCGGAAAGAAATTACGCAGATTTACCGGAACCATCAGTACAACCGGCTTGCTTTCCTGCCGTCTTGTCATTGTCCGGTGAATCGCACACAGATATACCGCCGTCAGAAATATCGTCATCGATACACCATAAGTCTTTGCCTGACGCCTCAGTTCTTCGACCGGGATTTCTGCCTCTGTCGTCTGCAGGCTTCCAAGCTCGCGCCGGTTTCCGCGAAGCTGATGCGCTGCCGGTTTTTTCTCCTTTTTGCGGTCTGCCTGGCGGGAATAATATCTTTCAAATCCATCTGCTTCCTGATCGAAAAGGCTCTCCGAATACTCTGACAGAACCACATCCTCCAGTCCATCCTCATGATGTGCCAGATACAGATAATTTTTCACCAGCTCCCGTACAAATTCACTGGCACCGGTTCCGTCCGTCAGCACATGAAAGACCTCAAAATTGATTCTCTTTTTGTAATAAGTCACTTCAAAAAGCAGATCTCTCTTATCACGGATATAAAGGCTGCTGCACGGCTCCTTATACTCCTCTCTTACAACCGGTCTTTTATTACTCTGTTCCAGATAATGCCAGAACAGTCCCTTTCGCAGCACGGACAGAAAGATCGGATATTTTTCCAGTGTCCTGTCTACTGCCTTCTGCAGGATCTCCTGCTGTATATCCTCTTTCAATTCACAGTAGAACCGGAATACACGGGTATCCCTTTTACTGCTCGCCGCCGGAAAAAGCTTCGCTGCATTGTCCAGCCTTCTCCAGTGCTTTACATTTGTCTGCGGCATTTTCTATTCCCCCTCCAGAAAATGATTGATATATTCAAAACTTTCCTGTACATGCAGACTCCGGATTCCCAGTGCAAAATATCCGTGAAGTGCATCCTTGATCCGGTGTACTTCCACCCGGTTACCTGCCTCTGCAAGACGTCTTCCATACGCTTCTCCCTCATCCCGGAGCGGATCAAATTCTGACGTCAGAATCAGTGTATCCGGCTGTCCTGACAGATCTTTCTCCAGAATCGGTGCAAAATATGGATTTAACTTGTCCTCTTCCGAACCTGCATAAAGATTGATATAATCTTTTAATTTGCCTGCCGTCAGAAGATAATCCTGCCCGTTCTCCCTTACAGAAGAGAACAGACTCTTCTCTGAATAATCATTATTGACTGCCGGATAGATCAGAATCTGTCTCTTTGGCATAAATTCGCCACGATCCCGTGCCATAATGGACAATGCAGCTGCCAGATTGCCACCTGCACTGTCTCCAATCAGAGTAATATCCTCCGGCTTTGTATCCGGATGCGTATACAATGCTCTTGCCACGGCATAGCAGTCCATAAGCCCGGTCGGAAACTTGTGCTCCGGCGCGAGGCGGTATTCTACTGCTGCTACAGTCTGCCCCGTCGCCTGTGCCATCCGGGAACATACTCTCTCATAATTTTCCACATGCTCAGTCGCCCATCCTCCTCCGTGAAGGAAAAGCATGATCTTTCGTCCCTTGATCTGATCTTTTTCCAGACACGATGTTTCATCCGGGAAAAATACCCGGATCGGAACTTCATAATCGCCGTTATATACCTGCAGATCCATTTTTTTATAAAAAATTTTCATCGGATCCAGTCTTTTCAGATCCGCAAGCTGCCTTGATACTTCTACATCAATCCCTCCAAAAGACAGGATTTTCAGGATTGCTTTTGTTGCTATATTGATCGCCATATTTTTCTGTCCTCATTTATTTTTTCATACAGATTTATTCTACCATAGAATGATGTCCCCTACCACTCTTTCTCTTTCCATCTTTGCTACATTAACCCATTTTCAATTTTTCAGATTTCACAATCATCTCATTATTTATTTGACACAGACTGTCAAAACAGTTACCATACACTTATGCACAAGGAGGGTGTATTTGTTTTATGAATAATAAAAAAAATATAGACGACTATTTTGATGACAACTTTGAAGTAACTTATACAGGCGATCTCCCGTCGATCCCTGTGGGGCAGGATGATTATGACGACCGGTATGACGACACAGACTACCTTAACGATTATGAAACTGACGACTACTACGATGAAACAGACAGGCTTGCTCCTGATTATGACGATGATTATGAAGAAGAGGATTCTTATTATGACCGCCAAAGACCAGCCAGACGGACAGAACGGAGAAATTCCCACAGACGTCCCGATTCCTCTTCCGAAGAACTGGCTGCTCCAATCCGGAATATTGCCCGCACCGGAAGTACTGCCGCTGAGAAACTGACCACTTTCATCCTTCGCCCGACACCGGTTCTGATGTCCGCCATCATCCTGGCGATTACCTTTTTTTCATTCTGGAATCAGCTGTCTGATTATGGAGATATCAATACACTGACATCCAATCCAGATCTTGCTCTGATTGCTTATCTGGCTGTCGGAGGGGTTATGCTGATCTGGATGCTGTCTACGTTCTTTTTCACATTAAGTGGCATCCGGCACGGAACTGGACGAGGGCTTACCTATTTTGTTCTGGTATATATTCTTTCCTACCTGTTCAGCCTTGCGGCAAATGCAATTCCTGCGGATGTCGAACTGTTTACCGGTATCCGGGGCGGCATCCTGGTATTTGGTTCTCTTTACCCGGCATATTTTCCATTCTGCGTGGTGGGAATTATTACTTGTATTTTGCGGAAAGTTTTGAAGTAAAACATTCCTCATACTAAGGCATATGCCTTAGGGCATCCTCATATGGTGTTTTTACTTTATAAGTGAACAACAACTAATTACTTGCGAAAAAAAGAGTAAGTCAAATCACTCATCTATCTGATTTGACTTACTCTTTTCTTACTTTTGTTTCATTCCCGATGTGTTTTCCAACTTTTGTACTATTTTTTCTATATCATATTCCGGTGCATAGGTATTGGCAATATCATAGATTCTCTGTATCGTCAAGACATCCTCTTCCAGAAAATCTGCAATTTCCTCTGCTGACATCCCTTTTTGCAATTTTTTTATAACAATTGAAACTAATGCTTCCCTGTACCCTTCTTTACGTCCTTCTTCACGTCCTTCTTCACGTCCTTCTCGCATCCCAATTATTTTTGCACTTTTCATAAACGAATTATGATCCCACAAAATTTTTTGTCTTTCTTCGTATTCTCTTCTTTTTCTTTCATCTGCACTCATCTTCTCCAGACATTCATAAGCTTCTTTAATATATTCATTTTGCTCTGCCATTTTTGCAAAATCCTTTCTGTTCTTTCCGCTCATAAATCGCATCCACTGGATGATCCCAGTTTCATTCTGACTTTCCGGTGGCAACTTTTTCAATTCCAGAATATGAATCTGCAGCAAGTCCGTCAGCACTTCTCCAGTCTCTTTATCACAGAACATTCCCGCATGATAACATCTGGTATCATTTTCAAAGAAATTAAAGTCCAAAATTCCAACATGAATGCACGGTTTAATTCTATCATAAGTATCCCCTGTTTTCATTTGATCCGTTACCATCTTTGACAGATAATAAAAGCTTCTCTGAAACCAGAATTCAAATGGCACCACTTGCATTTCCAAATCCATCTGCTCTCCATTTTTCAAGAGAACTCTTACATCCAGAATCCCGTATTTATCTTCCGGATATTCTTTCCTTAAAATTGTTGGCATCAACTTTGTTTTCTGAATTTCTTCTGGATCTTTCTTTAGAATTGCCGCAATCAATCCCTGTCTTACTTTTGCATTCTCCATTAATTCTTTGAAGCAGAAATCTACCGTTGGATGCATTATAAAGCTATCCTGATTTTCTGTTAATTGTTTCTTTTCTTCTGTCATATGATTCCCCTTTCTGCATTGTAAAAATATAGAAAGGAAAATCTGACTTTTCTACTATAAATATTTTAACATACTGTCATCCTTTGTAAAGGCAAACTCCCATACTTCTATATTTTCTTTTGCTTTGTTCATTGTCGGGAGTTTACTCGAAAATTGAGCACCGAAAATGAGATACCTTCTGATTATGGTTAATTAGATACTTTTTCGATTTTAGAACTAAATCGAAGTAAAATAACTCTATCACATTTTCCTGAAATCTTATACCCTGCATAACATTTTCGAGCACTTTCGTTGCATTTCAATCATCAGACCATTTTATATGCATATCCAAAAAAATCCCGTACTCCATGTACAAATCACATGAAATACAGGATCTTTTTATTTATCTAACTAGAATTTGATAACTCCAAGAATTATACCTGAGATCAGACAGATAATACTTACACCCCAGATCCAGAAGAAACTGTTCTTGATGTGGTCTTTGATCTCCACACCGGCAAGACCGGTTCCAAGGAAAGTAGCAGGAACAACCGGGCTGATGAAAGTTGCACAGTTACGGCAAACAACCATTGCAATGGCGATATGTGCCGGATTTACACCAAATTCGTTTCCGATTCCGATCAGTACCGGAAGCATTCCGAAGAAGAAGGAATCGGTATCAAACATCAGTGTAAGCGGTACAGATACCAGACCTACGATAAGCGGTAAAAATCTTCCCATAGACTGTGGAACTACGTTTGCAAGTACATTAGCCATATGAGTCATGATCTCTGTTTGCTGCATCACTCCAAGGAATACACCTGCACAAAGAATCGTAGATGCCATGGTAAGTGCCGGGCCTGCATGGGATTTAATGATCTTACCCTGCATTTTTGCACCCGGGTAGTTTACAAAAAGTGCTACTGCACATCCTACCATAAAGATATAGTAAGACGGTACCTTTGCAAGAACCAGGTTTACGATCACTACCAGTGTTACGATTACATTGAATACAAAGTATTTCGGTCTTGCAAGCTCATTCTTTTCATCATCTGTTACGGCTTCATCTTCAATTCCGCCATACTCGATCTTTTCTGCTGAAGAAGTGCCTGCACCTCTCTTCTTTTCGATATTTCCCCAGATAAATGCTGTTCCAAGTGCAATAAAAATACCTACAACCTGCATTGGAATGATCTGTTTCCACAGTGCATTTGGTTCAATTCCAAGGACAGTAGCCGCACGCATTGTCGGTCCGCCCCATGGCAGAAGGTTCATAACACCCATTGCAGACACGCAGATAAGCATCAGGGTTGTCGGTCTCATATTCAGACGCTTGTAAACCGGGAGCATTGCCGGAATTGTGATCAGGAATGTAGAGGCACCGCCTCCATCCAGATGTCCGATCATGGCAATGATACAGGTCATCATGGCAACACCGACCACATTACTTCCGACTTTCTTCATCAATGCATTGATGATCTTGTCGAACATTCCTACATCTGTCATAATTCCAAAGAAAAGTACAGAGAAGATAAACAGCGCTGCAGTACCATGTACTCCTGCTACACCGGCTGTTATAAATTCCCCCATTTCTTCAATCGTAAATGTTCCGGTTGCTACAAGGATCGCACCTGTTACAGTTGATACACTGACAAATGCAAGAGCCGGTACCGTTACATTTCTTAAGAGCAACGCAATCACAATAATGATGGTTGCAAATCCCAATAAGGCAAGCATTGCTTCACTCATGGCATTTTCTCCTTCCTTTTGTACGGGTACTTTTTCGTACCATTTATTTGATGATTCCATTATAAAAACCCAACCTTACACTCTTACAGATTCCTCCTTACATTTTGTTAAGGCAAATCTTTAAAAGTATTAAGGTTGGGTTTGTCTTATCTTACACCTTACAGATATCTGCGTCTTTTTTCTTATACCGGCTGGTTGGCACGATTCCGAATTGCCTCGAGAATTGCGGTATCCGATACCGGTTTTTCTACATATCCGTCAATGATTCCTTTCTGCCGGGCCTCTGCCACCTCACGGCTGACTCCATCAATAATAATAAGCTTCAGCATGTCCGGATATCTTCCTGCAAGCGACATACAGAAATCCACTCCACTGCAATCCTCCATCGTCTCGTCTACTACCAGCACATCTGCCTCCTGCTGTTCCAGACATTTTTGCAGTTCTTCTCTTTTCATACAGGTCTGAATCTGGATCCCGATCTTCTCAAAATTCTTTTTCAGCAGCTGCAATACCTTTGCATTGTCATCTGCCACCACGATCCGATAATCCTTTCTGGGAATATTCTGCACAATCTGTGGCATATGCTCTGTATCCAGTACCGGAAGGTAGATATGAAAGGTACTTCCTTCTCCTTTTTTGCTCTCTGCATAAATATATCCCTTATGTGAAGTAATAATCTGCTCCGCAAGTGCCAGTCCAAGTCCGGTACCTTCTCCCCCTTTTTTTGTTGTGAAAAATGGATCAAAAATCTGACGCAGCGTCTCTTTATCCATTCCACACCCATTATCTTTCACCTGGATATGGATATATTTTTTCCATACATCCGAAAGCTTTTCAATCACTCCCTGAGCCATTTTTTCTTTTTCTTCTGAATGGCAGGATATTTTGATATTTCCTTGATTTTTTCCAATCGCATGCACCGCATTAACGCAGACATTTAAAAGCACCTGGTTCAGCTGTGTCGCATTTCCAAGGATCATTTCATCATCTACCCGAAACTCACTTTCCATATGGATCAGAGGCGTGCAGACAGATTCCATCATCCTTTCTGCACGCGTCATGAATTTCTTTATCGAAATATTTTTATAAACGGTCTCTACATTCTTTCGACTCAGGGACGAAATCTGGCGCACTACATCCTTTGCTTTTTCCGAAGCCTCATAAATTTCTTTTGCACTGTCCTGTTCTTCTGATCCTTCCGGAAGTTCCATCATCAGAAGCTCTGCATATCCCATGATCGGAGTCAGAAAATTATTGAATTCATGTGCGATACCACCTGTCATAGTTCCCATGATCTGAAGTCTTTGCTGATGTGCGATACTCTGTTCACTCCGATGCATTTTTTCCAACTGCTCATTCAGTTCTTTCAGATCATTGATCTCCCGCACAGCTCTTCTCATATCACGCATCACTCTGCCAAATAAGACAACCGCAATACCGGCAGCCAACAAAATACCAACAAAAATACATACCATTTTCAAGAAACCTTCAGCTATCGGTTCGTACAGATCATCGTAGTCAATCACCGCACTGACTACCCAGAAGCTGTCTCCGATCTGAACCGGAGAATATGCACTGATTTTCTGTACTCTCGGACGTTCTTCATTTGTCCACCAATACGAATAATAATGAGAAATACCTTCTTTTCTCTTCTTCTGATCCTCAATCATCTTCTCCAGACTGGAGTAATCCAGATCCGGATACATTTTCTTCCTTCCTGCAATAACCGGAATTCCCCACTGTTCTTTCTTCGGATGCATGATGATCGTTCCTTCTGCATCTTTGACAACAATGTATCCATTCGTTCCGATGTGAATTCCCGAAATCAGTTTCTGATAGTATTTTTCCGCATCGATCATCAGACAGATCTTTCTCCCATCCTTCAAAACACGCTTATATACATTATAGATTTTCCCACTTGTATCTTTTTCCATATAAATGCTATTCTTTGCCGAGCTTTGAGTGAGCAACTGTGAACTTACAATCTGTACATCCTTGACACTCTCTGAAAGCTTTCCCTGTTCGTCTTCCAGGTACAGATTCGTGATAAAACTGGTCTGTGTGTCTATAAATTCCCGATATAGTTGTTTTGCCTCATCCTGCGGTCTGTTCTCTGCTGTTTTCGCAAGAAAGCTTAAACTTTCCTCATATTCCTCTGTGGACATCGCCATATTTTCGCTCAGGATTCTGGTTGTCAGGAGCATCTGTTCCTCCTGGTTCTGCATCAAAGTATCTCTGTACTTTTTCCAAACACCAAATCCTGCAAATACAAGAATTACGATTAAAAAAAGTGGAATCGCAGCAATCAGTGTCTTTTTGTTTTTCTTCATATATTCTCGTCCCCGGTTTGTTATCAATTGACTTGTTCTCTTTCTAATATTATAATGTTTTTTATAAGTTGTATAGAATTTATTGAAATTTTTACTTTTGGGAGGTTGCCTCAATGGCTGACAAAATACTGATCGTAGATGATGATCCGGCAATCTGTAAGCTGCTGGAAAAAGTAATGCACAGCAATGAGCTGGAAACAACAACAGTAAACTGTGGCATGGATGCTCTGTCCATCCTGAAAAATCATACATTTGACCTGATCCTGATGGATATCATGCTGGGAGATATGGAAGGGTTTGAAGTTATCAAAAGGCTTCGCAATCAGGGGATCAGTACTCCGGTTATGATCGTCAGCGGACGTAATGAAGACTATGATTCTCTGTACGGGCTTTCACTTGGAGCGGATGATTATATCACCAAGCCCTTCCGACCGCTTGTACTTGGTGCCAAAGTAAAAGCACTGATTCGCCGCAACAAGAATCTGGTACTCGACAATTCCGATACTCTGGAATGCGGTCCATTCAGCTATGATACCACAACCATGCGTTTTTACAAAAATGGCGAAGAACTTATCCTTTCTTCCAAGGAGTCTGCACTTCTTCTGCTCTTTATGAAGCATCCGCAGCAGGTTTTCACCAAGGACATGATCTATGAGCATGTCTGGGGCAATACGGTTGCCGTTGATGACAATGCGATCATGGTCTACATCAACCGCCTTCGTGGTAAAATCGAGGACGACAGACAGAATCCGGCGTATATCCTGACGATCCGCGGACTGGGATACCGTTTTGTTCCGTAAACGATCTTTTCATCAGGAGGAAGCTCCATCTGGAACCTTCTCCTAATAAAAAAGAATGTGCCTCGGCACATTCTCGCGCCGAGCGCGTTGCTGAGCGCCAGTGGCGCTCGTTAAGCAACGACCGAAGCGGAGCGTAGACCGCTTGCGACATTCTTCATCTTCGTGCGAGTGCGCATCTCCGGCACGCAGTGCCTTTTATTTCATAGGAAGTTCCTTTGGAATTTCCTATGAAATAAAAAGATGACTTTTCACCCGCTCATTTGTGAAAAGTCATCTTTTTTATTCCTCACCAGTCTGGTGCAGTCCATATTCATGGCAGAAAATTTGATTCCCGTTCTCAGTTATTATACGCTCTATTTTACAACTGGAAAGAGGTTCTAGACTGTCCCATTCTCGTTTGGAATTTTATTGCATAGCATCGCAAGAAACAGTGAGGTGGCAAGTAGATCGGCACACCCACCCGCGCTGATACCACGCTTTATATACTCCGCATCCATGCGGATCAGTTTGTCTAACGCATCTTCTGAGTAGGCTCCGCCTTCCTCCAGAAACTGCATCGCTTCCATTTGTACCTGATAGAGTACTGACGGATTCTTTCTCGATAAAATGTTGGAATCCTGCACCCGGCTCATCAGTGCAAAAAGGATCTGTAATTTGATCCGGTTCCACTCCATTCCCCGCAAAAGTCCATCCTCTAGTACCGGAAGCGCAATATGAAAAACAGATGGGTATCCGGCAAGCGCTTCCCCGCGAATCCCTGTAGTCCCGTATTGTACGAGATTTTTCTCACCGTTACTTTTCGCAGGTTCCTTTCCCAACATCTCAATTTCGGCTCTTAAGATCCTGGCAGTCATCTTCTGCTCCATCCGAAGGATGGATTGCAAAGTAACCGTTCCGTCTTCCTGGACACATCTTCCCGCTGCCGCACTGAATATTCCGAGGGTAAAGATCATCCCTTTATGTGTATTCACATGTCCGGTTGCCCGATACATGGCTTCCTCCGCAAGCATTCCGGTCTTACGGATTTCACGGAAAAGATCTTCCGGCGTACAGGTCAGCTGATATCCCTGGTATGCCATTCTAACAAACCACGGATACAACGCCTCTGCACTTCTTTCAAAGGTCTGCACATCCATATCAGTGTGGGCACCACAGGAATACGGATCTACAAGCCCCGGTTTGGGAACCGTATAAACTTCCTCAAGCAGCGCCTGATACGCCATCCGGCCAATCGATTCTGCAAAGTATTCTGCTTTCTCTACTGTCTGGTTCTTTCCCATACGGTTCTCCTTTTATATCCAATTGCCAATAACCTGTAAGTTTTCCGATCAGAATTTAATCATCAAATTCAAACGGCTTGATCTGACGGACAACATCCATGATGGTACCGTCACGGCTTTCAATGACACCGACAACACGATCTCCAAACTGTACCTTCTGTGGTTCCCCCGCGATAGAGTAAGCGATATCTCGTAATTCTTCGATGGTCTTAAACGGAAGGTCTACATCTTTCATTGCTTCGATCAGATCCTGTCTCTTCGGATTGATTGCAATACCATAATCTGTGATGACAACGTCTACACTTTCTCCCGGTGTTGTGACAGTTGTTACGTCTGTACAGATTGCCGGTGTTCTTCCCTGAAGAAGCGGTGCGATAACGATGGCACATTTTGCTCCGGCTGCTGTATCCGGATGTCCACCCTGCGCTCCTGTGATCATACCATTAGAATCTACAACAACGTTACAGTTGAAGTGTACGTCAACTTCCAGAGCTGCAAGAATTACGAAATCCAGTTTATTTACAACTGCACCCTTGTTGAACGGGTTCGCATACTCACCTGCACTGATACGGAAGTGATGCAGATCTTTTACAGATTCTACGGCTGCAAGGTCGAAGTCCTGTGTATCCAGAAGTGCATCTACCTGACCATTGATCAGAAGGTCACACATCGGCTTTGTAAGACCACCTACACCAAAACGCATACGGATATTTCTTTCTTTCATCACTTTTGCAAGTGAAATGGTAGATGCAATAGAAGCTCCGCCGACACCTGTCTGATAAGAGAATCCATCTTTGAAATACGGTGTATTTACAACGAACTGTGTACAATAATCAGCCATCATCAGCTTTCTCATATCTGTGGTCGGTTTTGCCGCACCTGTTGCGATCTTCTTCGGATCACCGATCTGATCTACTTCTACAACATAGTCTACCTTTGTCATGGAAATATGTGCCGGGAAGTTCGGGAACGGAACCATGCAGTCTGTGATTGCTACGACTTTGTTTGCATGGAAAGCATCTGACATTGCATAAGAAAGTACACCACAATCAGATTTTCCACCGATACCACGGCAGTTACCGTACTCATCACAGGTAGGAGTTCCGATAAATGCGATATCGATCTGGGTTTCACCTGTTACCAATGCACGGACACGTCCCCCATGTGAGCGCATAATCGCAAGACCTTTTAATTTACCATTGGAAATAGCTTCTCCGATCTTTCCACGCACACCGGATGACTGGATATTTGTAATGGTTCCATCTTCAATATATTCTACCAGAGGATCATGTGCTTTTCCAAGAGAGCTTGCACAGATAGTAATGTCTTTGATTCCCATATCGTGGATCTCTTTCATTACCATATTTACAACGTAATCCCCTTCACGGAAATGGTGATGGAAGCTGACTGTCATACCGTCTTTGATTCCACATTTTACAAGGACATCATGGATGCTGTCTACCATCTTGCTTCCGTTGGAATTGATCACACATTCGACTTCCGGTCCGTGTTTTTTATAGACATGTCCGTCAAAATGATGTACACCCTGAAATACTTCTTTACCAGTTGCTTTTAAAATCTCTTCCGGGATATCTCTACCTACTGCGTTAATCATCTTATAAATCCCCCTTATACACACCTGAAGCTTTTGCAAGCTCGATTGTTCTCTTTGCTCCGTCATAGAAAGCGATATCGATCATCTTACCGTCTACTGTAAATACACCGATTCCCTGTGCTTTCTTTGTATCAATTTCGCGGACAACTTTTTCTGCAAAAATGATATCTTTCTGTTTTGGTGTAAAGATTTCATGTACAATGTTAATCTGTCTTGGGTTGATGATGGATTTTCCATCAAACCCCATCAGGTGGATATTCTCAACATCCTGACGGAAACCATCCATATCATCAAGGTCTGTGTATACAGTATCAAAGCACTGTACACCAGCTGCTCGTGCTGCGATCACCATGTTCTGTCTTGCTCCCATAAGCTCGATTCCGGTTCCGGTGATGTGTGTCTGAAGGTCTTTAGTGTAATCTCCGCCGGAAAGGGCAATACCGAAAAGTCTTTCAGAAGATTCGCAAATGTCAAGTGCGCGCATGACACCACGTGCAGACTCGATCGCTGCCATGATCAGAACACTTCCTTCTTCACGTCCGAAATCCTTTTCAGCCTGGATAACTTCAGCTTCTACGACTTTTACATCCTGTGCGGACTCTGTCTTTGGAATACGGATTGCATCGCATCCACCTGCGACTGCACAGCGGATATCTTCTTTCCAGTAAGGGGTATCCAGTCCGTTGATTCTGACTACTCGTTCGCATCCTCTATAGTTAATGGTCTTCAGTGCATGATAAAGAGAAAATCTTGCTGCGTCTTTCTGGTTCTCTGCAACCGCATCTTCCAGGTCAAGCATGATGGAATCCGGTTTGTAAATATAAGGATCCTTGATCAGTCCCGGTTTCTGTGCATTTAAAAACATCATGGTTCTTCTAAGTCTTTTTTTATTCGGATTCATTATCTGATCGCACCTCCCCACGGTAAATCTTCGATCTGTCCTACTGAACGGTAAACAGCTGCTTCGATTCTTGCTTTGATCGTACAGTCAAGAGCTCCTTTATCTACGATTGTAAGCTTTACATTATCGATTCCCAGATTTTCCAGTGTTTCATAAGCTACTTTCTTAATCTGGTTTCCATACTGATTGATCACTGCGCTTTCCAGTGAAAAATCAACTTTTCCTTCTCCGGCTTCTACTGTTACCTGGCAGTCACTGGATTCTAATGTTCCTGCAATTGCAGGTTTCTTGATTTCCATTCGTGCTTCCTCCTTAACATCCATTTGCATTAGTATTTGCTTCGTTGTGTTTATCATAGGGCTCTTACCTTACAGGAACACCTATGGTTTTCTTAATAATTGTTAAGATTCACATATTTTTGCTGTTACAACCGGTCTTTCCAGTGCCTGTGAATTCATATTTACCCAGCGTTTCATATATACCCTGTCTTCTTTCCATTCAAAAGACACATGATCAAAAAAAGCCATCTCCGGATAGCGCCATTCCATCATCAACACATTTTCTGATTTCCAGTAAGCGCATGCGGCAATTTTCATTTCATCCATTTCATACTGATGGTGCAGATATCCACCTGTCATAGAGGTTTTCCCATGGATCCAACAGTCAAGTCCTGCTTCTACAAAATGTGTTCCTCTGTTATCTTTCATCCAGAATGTTACTTTATTTTCTGAAAATTCCAGACCTGCTTTTTCAATTTTATCTTCATTCTCAAAAGGGACCATTTCCATTTTCCGATTTCCTGAAATCAGTCTGTTAATGACAGATCTGTTTTTGTTTTCCAGAGACATTCTGAGCCCTTTATTTTTTAATACATTCCACATCTTTTCAGAAAGATTTCTTTCTTCTTTCATCGGATTCAGAATTTCTTTTTGAATCAGTTCTGTCTCCAGATAATTGCTGTCTGCCGTAGTGATAGCGATTACCATATTCTGTTCCGGAACAATCGCACAGGTCTGTCCAAACATTCCATCTGAACACCAGATATCTCCTGTATGCGTCCAGTGAAAATTATATTCTTTTTCTCCTTCTTTTCTTGGCTGTGGATTTTTTTTGCCAAGTGCAAGCTCCACCCACTCAGGATCTAACAACTGTTTTTCATCCCATTTTCCATGATTCAGATACAGTAACCCAAGCCGGGCAATTCCTTCTACCGTAATGCTCACACCATTTCCACCTGAACAGATTCCTTCCGGACTTTCTCCCCAGCTAAACTTCTCCAGACCAATATACGGTGCCAGTTCTTCTTCGATCAACTGATGGCATGTTTTTCCTGTAATACGCTGTACAATCGCTGACGTAATATAGGAATTCCCACTTGAATACATAAATTCACTTCCCGGCTCCTTTACAAACGGTACTTTAAAATATGCATCCAGCCAGCTGGTCTTTAATGGTCTCCATTCATTTCCACCTATACTTCTTTCCTGACCACTGCGCATCGTAAGTAAATTCCGTATTGTAAGCTTCTGAAGATACTCATTTGCTCCCTCCCGGTATTCCGGAAAATAATCAAGCACCTTATCCTCCAGCTTTATAAGTCCTTTTGTATAAGCGATTCCTGCCGCTGTATTTGTAAAACATTTTGTAAAAGAATGTACAATATGCGGGATTTCTTTCCGGTACGGTTCGTTATATGCTTCAAATATAACTTTATTGTTTTTCAAGATCATGATCCCATGGATCTCTGCTTCTCTTTTTTCCATCTCATTCAGGAAATTAATAATATATTCTGATGATACGCCTTCATCTTCCGGAGTTGAATAAGTTAATTCTGTGTTCATGCTGCCACCTCATCTATCTTTATTTTAAACTGGAAACGGGGGACAAAATTTTGCCCCCTTTGTTATACATAACTCTTTTCTGTCTTTTAAAAGAACGGGAATACCAATGGAAGAATTCCTACACAGCATATAAAGCTGATAATAACCAATGGCCATCCAAATTTTGCAAAGTCAGTAAATTTTAAATTTGTAAAAATCATTAACGTCTGATTTGTTCCTGATGCGATTGGTGTCAGGAAAGAGCATCCCGCTCCGATTGCAATTGCAAGAACAATTGCCTGTGGGTTTGCTCCCATTGATTCTGCAATCGAGATTCCAATCGGGGCAAGTACTCCTGCTGTTGCCATATTGTTCATAAACTGTGTTGCAATTGCTGACCCAAGGAACAGTACAGCTGTAATCAGATACAGATTATGTGTATCTCCAAGAATGCTCAGCACGATGGATCCAAACACCTCTCCAAGTCCGCTGTTCTTCATAACTGCAATGATCAAATTGATACCTGCACAGAAAAGTACCATATCTACCCCGAATGAAGTAATGACTTCTTTTGGTTTTACAACGGTTGTAAGTACAGAAACTGCAATCAATGCATATCCAATAAAGTTCGGGTTCACTGTAATATCTGTAAGTGAATCCAAAATCAGAGCAAGTACAAACAGAAGGAAACTGATTCCTACAACCATCTGTTTCTTTTTCATCTCAGGTGTAATTTCTGTAGCTGCCTCTATCTCTGAATTACTTGGCACTGTTTCCTCATAAGACGGACACCAGCGGTTCATCACAATCATATAAATTCCACCCAGAATAAAAATCGGGATGCCTACCCAGGCAAAATCAAACATACCAAAAAGAGAAAGTCCGGCTTCTTCAAGTGCTGTATTTGCATAAATATTTGTCGGTGTTCCAATCAGTGTACAAGCTCCACCTAAAGTACTTGCATAGATTACGAATAAAATCATTTTTGAATGACTGATCTTATTTTTCTTGGCAATACTGAAAATCACCGGTAAAAATGCCATTGCAACATAACTGTTCTGCAGAACAAATGATACCAGTCCTGATGCCAGATAAAGAATTGCAAAAATTAACATTTCTTTTTTCTTTCCACTTACATTACCGGTTAATTTATCTAAAGCATTTCCCATTACAATATCAAGTCCTGTTGCAGCAATCATTCCAGAAAACATACAAATAATTGCCATCAGATGAAAACTTGAACTGCTTAACACGGCATATACACCATCTGCATCCATTGTTCCTGTAAATACAACGATCGGTGCCATGATCAAAAAACAAAACCAGTTTGGTAATTTTGGCGTTGCAAGAACTGCAACGAAAACTATTAATGTCAGGATCGCTCCTATTGTAGCCATACTCATCTTTCTTTTCCTCCGTATACAATAAGCTTTTCGGAATGCGCTTTTCCCAAAACTCTCATTCTTCTCTTGTATGATGTTTACCGGTTCATCACGTTAACCTTATTATAATCATCCGGTACTCTTTTCACCAATGCCAAAGAAAAATAGGGGTATAGCTTCAGGCTATGCCCCTACATTTCTCCCTCTTTGATTTTTTCTTTCAAAACAGCTATACAATACTTTTCCTGTCTGGAAAGAATCTTATTTTTCAAATACATAATTCCTGTTTTTGTTTTTTTAATCTTGTTTTTCCCAATACAAAAAAGATCAATATTTTCTGTATTCGTTAAATACGGAAGAAACACTTCTGAAATAAAACAGCATCCCATTCCCCGCTCAAGTGTCTGCATCGCAAGCATCGAACTGTTTACGATCATTTTTGGTTTTAATTCTTTGCCCTGTTCTTCAAATATCTGATCGATCTCCTGTCTGACATGACAGGATTCATCCTGTATGATAAACTCGTCCGGCATTCTTGAAATATCCATCCATAGATATTTTTCGCCTTCTCTTTTTTCTGCTTTCTGAAGCATCTTATACTTTTTGGGAACTGCAAGCAACATATAATCTTCTACAATAAGATCAAATATGATTGACGAATCTTTTTCACTTATATCAGGTCCAAGTGCAAGATCGTATGTCCTGTTTTTTAAACCTGTTATAATTTCCTTTGCCATGACATTTGAAAATGTTGCCTTACAACCGGTATATTTTTTACTGATCTTATCCTGAACTTCCATTGCTAACAAAAGACTGGCACTTAGAGACATACATACATGTATTTCCTGTTCTTCGGATAGTTGAAGCTCCTTTAGTTTATGTTCCATTGTGCTGTTCAAACGTTTGATTTCTTTTCCATACTCAACATAGATTTCTCCAGCCTCAGTCAGACTGATTCCATTCGATTTCCGCTCGAAAAGTAAAATTCCCAGTTCCTGTTCCAGACTAGATATAAATCTGCTGAGTGATGGTTGTGAAATATATAAAAGTTCGGCAGCTTTTGAAATGCTTTTGCACTCTGCAACCGCTAAAACATAGGTAAATGATTTTAAATCATCCATTTTTATCCTTATCCTCCTGTGATCTCACTAAACAGATTATAGACTTTTTTATTTCAAAAGTGCAAGACTTTTTAATAGTTGTTAAGGTTGGGATTTATGAAAATCTGACGATAGACTTTGGATTGATGAAATTTTAAGATCTTACAAGTTTCAATAATCTGAATCTATCTCCTAAATGCGCTATATTAAATGAAAAGAAGGGAAACCGCAAGCGGCTCCCCTATATAGTAACAGCTATTTATATGACAGCCGTCAACTATTGCAGTAGTTGGCGGCTATTTCCGTTTACCCTTGAAAATCTCATATCAAAGACCTACAAGAACAACTTTGTTTTCCTTACACTTCCGTAAGCTCCCCGGTCTCCGAATCCATAATGAATCCCTTGATCTCAATATCCTTCGGCATCAACGGATGTGCCTTCAGTGTATGCACAGTCTCTTCTACCGACTTCTCTACAGATTCAAATCCACCCAGCCATTTTTCCAGATCAATTCCACTGTGTCTCACGATATCGATATGTTCTTTGTCGATTCCGCGTTCTACCAGTTCTCCTAACAGCTCATTTCCATCCATTCCCTGCACGCCGCAGTCAGTGTGTCCGATGACCATAACCTGCTCCACACCAAGCTCCAGAATCGCAACCAGAAGGCTTCTGACCACACTTCCGTATGGATGTGTAATAACTCCGCCTGCATTCTTGATAATCTTTGCATCTCCGTTTTTCAGCCCCAACGCTGCCGGAAGGAGCTCCGTCAGACGGGTATCCATACAGGTCAGCACGGCAAGCTTCTTGTTCGGGTACTTGCTGGTCAGGTACGGCTCATAGCCTTTATTTTCCACGAATTTCTTATTATACTCTACAATCTGTTCTATCATCCTGTGTAACCTCCCATTTGATTTTCGCAACAATATTTCTAAAACAGATTATAGACTTTTTTTCTCTGTAAGCGCAAGGATTCTTAATGAATTTTAATGATGTTCTTTCTTCCAATACCGGAAAAATGCATCCTCCTGCTCTGAACGGATTCCATACTTTCTTCTCGCAATGTAGAATTTAGAATTCCACCCTGAAGTCTTCACCGGAATCGTCACCACATTGTGCAACCGCACGATATCCATATACGGCAATACGGAAATCCCGAACCCATTCTCCACAAGTCCTGTGATAACTTCAATCTCTTCTGCAGCACACACCGGCTTTACCTTAATTCCTTCTTCTGCAAAAATCTGCTCCTGCAAAGTACGAAAACCGCTGGTCTTGGAAAACATGATCTGAGGGTATCCGGCTGTCTCTTTCAGACTGATCTGTTCTCTATTTTCAAGCGGATGCCCCTTCGGAACCACTACCGCGATATACGAATCCCGAATCGGATAATACTCGATTTCATCCGATTTCAGAAGATCCGAACAGAAGCCGATATCATATTTTCCATCCAAAAGTCCTTCTGCGATCTCCGGTGTCATTCGGTTGTAAATGATAAACGGAAATGTTGCCCCAAACTCTTTCAGCATATGTGGGATCGTCCCCGGTGCCAGAGGATACACACTGCCGATCCGCACCGTTTTCTCTTCCGTCCGAAGTCCTGCCGCCCGCTCTTCCAGACGAAGATATGCTCCCAGGATTTCATCCACATCCTTCATCAGTTCTTTGCCGTAGCGGCTGAGACTCACATTCCGCCCTTCCTTCTGAAAAAGCGGGACTCCATACTCTTCTTCTAACGATTTGATTGCATGGCTGAGCCCCGGCTGTGAAATATTCAGCGCCTTTGCCGCCTTTCCGTAATGCTGGATTTTTGCCAGCTCTGAAAAATATTTTAAATATTCGATATTCATATATTCCCTCTTTTATCTTCCGCAGTCACCTTATTTTTCAAAATCAACTCTTTACTCTCCATTACCTTAACATATTTCATTCTATTTTAGAATCAGTTTATTCAAAATAATCATTTGTTTTTATCGATTTTCTTCATTATAATGAGAAACAGCTTAAATATAAAATTTTTGTAAATTATTATTTATCAGGAAAGAAGGATTTGTACCTATGAATAAGAAAAAATTTCATCTGGCCGGAGAAGTCGCTCTGCTCATCGTCCTGCTGATCAATTCACTCGGCGTGGATCTGATGTCGAAAAGCGGATTCGGGATCTCAACGATCTCCTCAGTGCCCCTTGTATTTAGCATCGCCTTCCCGCTATTCAGTTTCGGAACATGGAATTATATTTTCCAGACACTGCTTGTCATTACACTGATGATCCTTAAGCGTTCATTCTGTCCCGGCTACCTCTTTTCTTTCGTAGTCGGAATCGGATTTGGAAAAATGATCGACGTACATAACTCATGGATACAGGCTCTGCCGAACTCCCTGCCTCTTCACATCGTTTATTTCCTGGCAGGATTCTTACTGATGTGCTTCGGTATCTGCCTTGCCAACAACTGTATGCTTCCAATCATCCCGACGGATATCTTCCCTCGCGATCTGTCCGGGATTGTAAAAAAGAACTATAAAATCGTTAAGACAGCCTTCGATCTCACCTGTCTGACAACTACTGTGGTTCTTTCCCTTGCAATTCTCCACGGATTCTACGGCATCGGAATCGGCACTGTCTTCTGTGCATTCCTGACTGGGAAAACCGTTTCCGTCATCCAGAGTTTTCTTGGAAAACACGTGGAATTCTACCGCGCAACCGGGAAGAAGAAAGTTGCTCTTGAAAAGAATATGAGACATGTATAAAAGAAAAAAGATTTCAATTTTGATACATACCAGATTGGATACATCAAAACTGAAATCTTTTTTTGTTTTACTTTCCCTTCTGATTTCCTTCTTCTTTTGTTTTTCCCAATTTAAGTACGATGACTTATCTTTAACATACCTTATTTCCATCATTTCGGCAACCACTCTTTTGGATTCTGTAGCCAGTCTTATTTTCTCAACTTCTCCTGTCGCATTGACAAACCTTTTTCCCATCCCGTATACTAGAAACAGACTAATATCCTGCAAGGAGGCTTAACTACTATGATTATCAAAAACGGACTTGTTATCGATCCTGCTTCCGGACTTTCCGAAAAAATGGATCTTCTAATTGAAGATGGCATCATCAAAGAGATGGCATCCCTGATTACAAAAGAAGGAGAGGAAGTCCTTGACGCAGCCGGGCTTGTGGTTGCACCGGGACTGATTGACACCCACGTTCATTTCCGTGATCCAGGATTTACTTATAAAGAAACCATCCACACCGGCGCACTTGCCTCTGCAAAAGGCGGTTTTACTTCCGTGATCTGCATGGCAAATACTTCCCCGACTGTGGACTCTGTTCCGGTTCTCAAAGACAACCTTTCGCGTGCTTCCAAAGAAAATATCCGTATCTTCCAAGCTGCTTCGATTTCCTGCAACCTGAAAGGGCAGGAAGAAACCGATATGGACGCCTTAAAAGAAGCAGGCGCATGTGGATTTACCGATGACGGGATCCCGCTTCTAAACGCAGAATTCTGCTTCCACGCAATGGAAAAAGCGGCAAAGCTTAACGTACCGGTCAGCCTTCACGAAGAAGATCCTTCTTTCATCCGCAACAACGGAATCAGCCACGGAAAGGTATCCGATGCGCTTGGCATCTACGGTTCTCCTTCCATTGCAGAAGAATCTCTGGTTGCAAGAGACTGCATGCTGGCACTGAAATCCGGTGCCGATGTTGTGATCCAGCATATCAGCTCCGGTATCTCTGTCGATCTGGTTCGTACTTATAAGAAAATGGGTGCAAAACTTCACACCGAAGCCACACCGCATCATTTTACACTGACGGAAGACGCAGTCCTTGAGCATGGAACACTTGCGAAAATGAATCCGCCGCTCCGTACCGAAAAGGACCGTCAGGCGATTATTCAGGGACTTGCAGATGGAACCATCGACTTGATTGCCACCGACCATGCACCGCACAGCAAAGAAGAAAAAGCAAAACCAATCACCGAAGCCCCAAGCGGAATCATCGGTCTGGAGACTTCCCTTGCCCTTGGCATCACAAGCCTTGTAAGACCGGGACATTTATCTCTTATTCAGCTTCTGGAAAAGATGACCATCAATCCGGCAAAGCTTTACCACCTTCCATATGGACAGCTCGCCGAAGGAAAGGCAGCTGACCTTGTGATCTTCGACGAAAACGAATGTTGGACTCCAACCGAGTATGCATCCCTTTCATCCAACTCACCATTTACCGGAACTCCTTTGTATGGCAAAGTGAAATATACGATCTGTGGTGGAAAAATCGTTTATCATGATTAAAAAAATCCACGGACTTTGAATCTTCTAAAGTCCGTGGATTTTTCCATCTTCTTATTTTTCTTCCAGCATAAAGTATTTCATGCTTGTTCCGCTTTCCGCGACATCCGCAAGGTTGATACAACTGTTTCCCATACGGTCGATCAGATGCAGGATATTGGTAAACGGAGCAGTAAGGCTTGCCTTACATTTTCCTTTATTGACACGCTCAATATGCGCTTTCCGCATCTTGATATCCAGATCCAGAAGCTTATCCTTTCGCTTCATCATCTTGCCTGGTTCGATACCATCATCTCCCTGCAGTGCCTTCAGAGAATCACAGAACATCTTATTCAGTACCTTCAGACTCTTCTGCAGCTCATCCATCGCTTCCGGTGTATATTTATACTTCCGGTCTGATCTTTCCAGCATACATTCTGCCATTTCCACACTTAAGGTTCCCATACGTTCCACATCGCTGAGTACACACATGAGGCTCGCCGTCTGCGCTGCCTGCTGCTCGGTCAATGAACCCGAAGAAAACAAAGCTGCAAGATATTCGGTAATACACTTTCCAAGGCGTTCAACCTGTTCTCCGTTTTCTTTCAGACCGTCAATGGATTTCACTTCTTCATTTTTCACAAGCTCAATCGTTTTCTTCAGAATATCTCCTACCTGGTCACTCATACGGAAAATCTCTTTTGCCACAAGCTGCAACGCTGCTGCCGGCTGACTGATGATATTTTCATCCAGATAAATCGGGCTGCCTGGATCTTCAACACCTTTTTTGCCATCCGGGATCAGTGTCATGACAATCTTCACCATCAGTTTAATCAGGCATACCCAGATCAGTGTCATTGTGATGTTAAATACAGTATGTGCATTTGCAATCTGTCTGGAAATCACTTCAATCTCCGGACCTTTCGGCGAAATGTTCTGGATCAGTGCCGCAAATGGTTTTACGAACCAGATAAACAAAAAGCAGCCGGAAATATTAAAAATACAATGCGCCACAGCGGTTCTCTTTGCATCTTTTGACTGTCCGATACTGGCAAGGAGTGCTGTGATCGTTGTACCGATATTATCACCTAAAAGAATCGGGATTGCTCCTGCAAGCCCTAGTATACTCGTAACCCCGTCCGCTCCCGGCTGGGAAGCAAAGTTCTGCAGTACCGCAATGGTCGCACTACTGCTCTGTACAACCAGCGTCATAAGTGTACCAACTGCCACACCAAGTACCGGAATATGTGCAACCCGTCCGATCAGGTCTGTGAATACCGGACTGGATGCCAATGGCTTCATGACATCTCCCATTGTCTCAATTCCAAGGAACAGAAGACCAAAGGCAAAAATCGTCTGGCCGATACTTTTTACTTTTTCTGATTTTGTTACAAATGAAATCAGAAATCCTATAAAAATAATCACATAAATATAGTCACTGATCTTAAACGCAATAATCTGTGCTGTCATGGTTGTACCAATATTTGCACCAAAAATGATGGAAATTGCCTGTGGCAGGTTCATCAGTCCCGCACTTACAAAACCGATCGCCATAACTGTTGTCGCACTGCTGCTCTGGAGTACCGCGGTTGTGAGCGCACCGGCAAGCACTCCCAAAAGCGGATTCTTCGTCAGAAGTGCAAGAATGCTTTTCATCTTATCGCCCGCCGCCTTTTGCAGACATTCACTCATCATATTCATTCCATAGATAAAAACTGCCAGACCGCCAAGCAGTCCGAAAATGATCTGAATTTTCTCGTTCATGTTAATTCCTCTCTCAATTTACCCTGTGTTTGTTAATCTCTTTTAAACTTTCTTTTTACAATGATGTCTTCCCTTTCAGCTCATTTTCCATTTTATCTGTGGTCTATGCAATTCCAATCAAATCTATGTTAAGTTTAGGTTAAATTTTCTTTCTTCTATCATTTTTTCTTTCCCATGATCATAGTTATGTAAAATCACATTAAAAAAGAGAGTTACCCTCTTACAAATCTTCAAATTTGCAAAAGAATAACTCTCCTGTTCTATCTATAAATCTATCCAATCCCAAGCACACCATATCCAACTATTCCAAACACCGCCGCAAGAGTGATCACCTTCGGTACAGACCAGTTCTTCTTCAATATCAGATAGAACATCACCACTCCGATCTCGCACCCAAACCAGTCAATCCTCGCATCCGGAAAATAATTTTCCTGCATCAGATTCAGAATCACCGCAAGGATCATTGCGATGCAGATCGGCTTGATCACATTTAACATACTGCTCATAATATCATTGCCACGGAACTTTGCGAAGCACACCGCTACGCCAAGCGTCAGCGTATAAGCTGGCATCAGCACGCCCATAACCGCTGCGATCCCACCCAGAACACCTGCCGTCTGCATCCCGGCAAAAGTCGCACAGTTAATCCCAAGCGGTCCCGGTGTCATTTCTGCGATAGCGATCAAGTTAGTCAGATCCTCCGCCGTCATCCACTGATTGACCTTCATCTCCTGCATAATAACCGGGATCATCGACATTCCGCCAAAGCTGGTAAATCCGATTTTCATAAACGCTATAAAAAGTCTGAGATAGATCATGCCGTCTGTCCTCCTCTTGTCTTTTTCACCGCTCTTATAGAAAGCGCCAGTATCACTCCCGCTACGATCATCACCACATTACTGATATCCGTAAATACACAGAGTACCAGTGCTAACGCACAGATCGGGATTGCTGATTTTCTGCGGAACGCTTCTTTCCCCAGTGAAAGTGCCGCACTTCCCATAATCGGAACTACTGCACAGCGGATTCCGCGAAGTGCCGCATAGCACCAGACATTACTTTTCAGCACCTTATAAAATGCAGTAACAAACGACAGGATCAGAACCGCCGGACAGGTCATTCCAAGCACTGCACAGACACCTCCGAACCAGCCACCTACATAATAGCCAAACAGCATACTGATATTGGTGATCATAATTCCGGGAACTGACTTTCCAACTGCAACCATATCCAGCAGTTCCTCTTTTGTGATCAGCTTTCGTTTATCTACAAACTCCTGCTCCATCTGCGCCAGAATACTCCATCCGCCTCCAAATGTAAAACATCCTATCTTAAAGAAAAATACAAACAGCATCAGTCCATTTTTGATTCTCTCTTTACCCATCTCTTCTTCCTCCTGTTTCTTTACTTTATCATCTCTATTGACATTAGTAAAATATATGTTTTATTATTAAAAATATAGTTTAAACCTATGGAGGATTTTTTATGAACTGGAATCAGCTGCAATATGTCATCACCATTGCCGAAGAAAAAAGTATCACCAAAGCGGCGCAGAAGCTTTATATTTCCCAGCCTTCCCTTTCCTTAAGCATTCAGGCTCTGGAAAAAGAAACCGGAACCCCTCTTTTTGAGCGGAACCGTGGCGAAATGAAGCTTACCTATGCGGGCGCCCTTTTCTATGAATGGGCAGTTTCTACCCTCCACTCTCATACCCAGTTGGAATGGAAGCTTGGTGATATCGTTTCCGGTTCCCGGACACTGATCCGGCTGGGTCTCAGTCCCCACCGAAGTGAACGGCTTCTGGCACCGGTTCTGGAACGCTTTTATTCCATGTATGAGAACTGTGATATCCAGATCATTGAGCAGCCGACCTACATCCTGCGGCAGATGCTGGAAGAAGACAAGCTGGATCTGATTCTCGATATTTCCAGCCCGGATACTATCAATTTTGAGAGTGAGCTTCTGGTAAAGGAAAGTTTTGTCCTGGCAATCCCTGACTCTCTGTGTCCTTTTTCCAATCCATCACCAAAAGAGGAGGGCATCTCTGCCACTCCTCAAATTCATTTGCCTGCGTTATCTGCAGTTCCTTTTATTCTGCTTTCAGAAGATCACGATCTCGGAAAGATCAGCCGGAAGATCTGCGATACTGCTGCCTTCCATCCAAATATCCGCTGCATCTGCACCAGCAGTAATACTGCCTTTTCTCTTGCAAGACGAGGAATGGGGATTGCCTTTCTTCCTGAAATTTATGCACGGACTACTTCCTTTCCGGACATTCATTTCTTTACCCCGGATCACTTTCATGACACCAGGGACATCTGTGCTGTCTATCGGAAAAATATTTATCATCACGCACAGTTTCAGGCGCTTCTTGCTCTCCTCCGCGAGATCGTCCCGGCAATCTACAGGGCAGCTTAGTCTGCCCTGATCCGTACCTTAATTCTCTTTTTTTTCTCCCCTTACTCTACATTTTTCAGTGCCTCATCCATCGGCACATGTTTAATCCTTCGATATTCTAACATTGCCACAACTGCATAGGTTCCGATCCCGATCAGGAACATTTCCACATAGATCTTCGGATCGATCCAAAGCGCGATCCAGCCGGAAATACTAGTCAGCATCATTTCCCGGAACAGCACATTCATAACTGCTTTCTCAATCGGCAGGCTGAGAAGCAGACAGATGATCACCACAATCGTCGTCGACCAGATATAAAGCCTGCTGATCTCTCCATTGGTATATCCCAGGATCTTCGTCATGGAAATAGCCTGTGCATTTTTCTCAATAATGATCTTGGACAACAGATAGATCACAACCATATAAATACCGATTGCAAAAGTGTTGACCATCCCCATCATATTTCCCATAGATACATCCAGCTGTCTCGAAATCTTTGTCAGTGCTTCCAGATCAAGCACCGAACCGATGTATTTCCCGTCAATATCCTTGATCTTCGAGTTGGAAAAATATCCGCTGAAATAATCGTTTCCCAGATCAAAGGTATCATTTAACTGCTCCTGTGGCATAAAGACACAGATTCCGCCGTTATATTTGTAGATTCCTTTAACCTTGAATGTATACTTTGTCTTTTCATATTTTTCTTTCAACGTGATTGAATCGCCCGGCTTCAACAGAAACTTCTCTGCATAGGCACTGGAAATATAGACACCCTCACTGTCCTCCAGATCTGCATCGATATATTTACTGTCCGGTTTGATTCCGTACAGGATCACTTCATCTGTCTTATATTTGCTCGGCAGTGTTTCCAGCGAATACGCACTGAATGCTTCCGCATCTTCATTTTCCGTCTTTGTTCCATAAGAGAACTGTAAAAGTTCCAGCATACTGTCCAGTTTGTTTCCGCTCATCGCACTTACCGGAACCTCCAGCATATACTGGTATTTTGCAAGCATATTGCTCTGGATATCCTGCTGATAGTGCGAAAGAACTGACGGCAGCAAAAGTCCAAAGAACAAAAGCAGATTCGCAAATATGATTCCAATAAAAAGTACGATGTAATTGCTCATATTCTGGAAGATCACACGCAGTCGGAACCGATGGAAGATTCCAAGCTTCGGACTTAGCCGGACTGCTCTTTTCCGCCTGCTTCCAGAAAGATCTCTTCTCAGGAATTTCAGCGGTGAAAGCCTCAGCTTGTAACGGAGGATTCCATAGTTGACTACCAGCATGATCAGCACCGGAACCACTGTTGTCATCCAAAAAGCATCTGCATTCCACACCGTCACATAGGTCGGCAGACTATAGCTTCCATAATACATCCCCGCACATACATTTTTCAGTGCTGTATAACCCAGAATATTTCCGATCACCGCACCGATCAACGTAACGATCACCGGAAGTGCCATGTAATGTCCGATCAGTTCTTTTCTTGTATACCCGGAAGCCCGCAGAGTTCCGATCACACCTGCTTCTTTCCGGATCGTATTGCTGATCGTGATTCCAAATACAAACGCAATGATCACAATGATCATATAGAGGAGCATTGTGATCATTGCACGGTCACTCCCCATATCATCACCGGTAAATGTAATTGCCTGGTTCAGATACTGTGGCACAAATGACTCCAGAGTGACTTCTTCTCCTAGTGCTTCCATCAGATCTTCCGACATCTTTTTTTCCTGTTTTTCATTTTTTGGTGCTTTGTCATACACCCAGGAATAGCTGTACTGAAGCTTCTCCTGATCCAGGGATTCAAACTCTTCCGGTGTAACAACTGATACTCCAAATTTGACTGCATCAAACATACTGTCATTGTTGTTCTGAAACAGACAGCTATAATCAGAAAGTGCTACAAATCCAGTTACTTTCCATTTTTTCGAGCCACTTTTCAGTGTATCTCCAACAGAAATGCCGTTGTTATCCGCATACATACGGTCAATAGCCATCTCTCCGGCTTTTTCAGGAAGCTTTCCTTCCATCAGGCACACAAGGTTGACCTCTTCCCGGTTTTTGAAAATACGCATGGTACTTCCATTGTCCAGGTCCTCTTCCAGATAAAAATTCTCATACAGCGTTACACCATTTTTCTCAATGTTCTCCCGCTGCGACTTCGTGATTTTCTTCTTTACCCGGAAATTTCCATCTTCGATTTTGTACTTTTCAAAGCCTTCATTATATGCTTTCAGCATACTTCCATCTGCAACCAGAAAACCAGATACAAATCCGATCGTTGCGATCATAAGAATCAGCACCACCAGATATTTTCCAATCTCACTTTTCAATTCCCGTGGAAGTCTTTTTCTTAAAGGACTCTTCATAACACGCGTCCTCCTTACCATTCCAGCTCACTTGCTGATAGCTTGTGTTCATTACAATAATTCTTACGGATCATACCGTCACGAAGCTTTACTACCCGGTCCGCCATATCCTTGATCGCATCATTATGTGTAACCATCACGATCGTATTTCCATATTTCTGGTTGACGGTCTCGATCAGCTTCAGGATTTCCTTAGAAGTATTATAATCCAGCGCACCTGTCGGTTCATCACAGAGCAGGATATCCGGATTTTTCACGATTGCACGCCCGATTGCTGTCCTCTGCTGCTGTCCTCCGGAAAGCTGGTTTGGCAGCTTGTTCTGATGCTCATAAATTCCCAGTGTGTGCATCAGCTCATCCACATCCAGCGGACGGTCACTCAAATAAGCACCAACCTCAATATTTTCCCTGAGGGTCAGGTTCGGAATCAAATTGTACATCTGGAAAATGTAACCTAAATGCTTTCTCCGGTACAGTGACAGCTTCTTCTCTGTCATATCCTCCAGCTGTTCTCCGTCAATCGTAATACTTCCTTCATCTGCCCCGTCAATGCCGCCTATAATATTCAGAAGAGTCGATTTTCCAGAACCGGATGGTCCCAGAAGCACACAAAATTCTCCTCTTTCAATTTCCAGATCAAGTCCTTTCAGAACATTTACCCGGCTGTCGCCTGTTCCAAACGATTTTTTGATCCCTTTAATCTCTAAAAACATTCCTCTACTCCTTCCTTTAGTTACTTATGCCATAGCAATGTTATATTTCATATATTTATGTTAGTTTAGGCTTACTTTTTTGTCAATATTTTAATTGGTATTTTTTCAAAAAGATATTGACAAATGGAAGGAAAATTTTTAAAATAACTATCTGTGTAATTTTATACCAAAATCTTTGTGGATTTTTCTGGATATCAAAATAGATATCTACTTTTCGCCACATAACTTGTTGCATACAGCGACAGTTATGTGGCTTTTTATATATCGGGCTTCTGCCCTTTTTTACAGATTTTGTACCTTATACTTTACATTTATCAGGAGGAATGTTTATGAACCAGACTTACATGAAAGAAAAACAGATTCTGCCACTTCTGCTTTCCATGGCTCTGCCAATGGTGATTTCAATGATGGTCAACTCCCTTTATAATATTGTTGACAGCTATTTCGTTGCACGGATCAGTGAAGAAGCAATGACTGCTCTGTCTTTAGTCTACCCGATCCAAAATTTTATCACCTCGGTCGGTGTCGGCTTTGGAATCGGAATCAATGCCGCCATCTCCTTTTTCCTTGGCGCCCAGGATCAGAAAAAAGCGGATGCAGCTGCCACACAGGGACTTTTTCTCTCTGTCATCCACGGTATTGTTCTTACCGTAGTCACAATTGCCGTAATGCCGCTATTTTTACAGATTTTTACAAAAGACGCGACCGTTATTCAGATGGGAAATGCCTACTCCCGGATCGCATTTGGATTTTCCATTGTAATCTCTCTTGAAATTACCTGGGAAAAAATTTTCCAGGCAGTCGGACGGATGCGCGTGTCCATGATCTGCATGATGAGCGGATGTATTTTCAATATCGTACTGGATCCACTTCTGATTTTCGGAATCGGACCGTTCCCGAAAATGGGAATTGAAGGAGCCGCACTTGCAACCGGTCTTGGTCAGGTTGTCACACTGGTACTGTACCTTGCCTTTTATTTTACCAGACCGCTTCCGGTGAAGATTCATAAAAGCTGCCACGTAGACCGTGCCATGGTCGGACGGCTTTACGCGGTTGGAATCCCTGCCACTTTGAATATGGCACTTCCATCCCTTCTTATCACTGCACTGAATGGGATTCTCTCCGCCTACTCCCAGGTTTACGTGGTGGTGCTCGGAATCTATTACAAGCTTCAGACCTTCCTGTATCTTCCGGCAAATGGAATCATCCAGGGAATGCGTCCGCTAATCGGATACAACTACGGTGCCGGTGAGACAAAGCGTGTCCACAGACTGTTTGCCGATACCCTTTATCTGAGTCTTGGGATCATGCTCTTTGGTACCGTTTACTGCCAGCTCTTCCCGGATTCACTGATCGCACTGTTCAGTTCTAATCCGGAAACCATTCAGGCAGGAGGAATGGCACTTCGGATTATCAGCCTCGGATTTTTAGTTTCTTCCGTGTCCATCACCAGCTCTGGTGCACTCGAAGGACTTGGAAAGGGAACACCGTCCCTGCTCATCTCACTGTGCAGATATACGATCATCATTATTCCGGCCGCATTTATCTTAAGCCGGATCTTCGGGGCTTCCGGAATCTGGTACGCATTCGGAATTACCGAATTTGCAACTGCTGTGATCGCCTATATGACTTACCGGCGGGCAACCATAAAAAACTAGGCATATCTGCATCAAAAAGTTCTACTACTTTTTCGATACAACAAAAAACCGTAAATCCGGATTTGCTCTTTACAATACTGCAAATTTCCGGATTTACGGTTTTTAATTTTCTCTTTATTTTACTTTTCCATCCCAGTCCGACTTTTTATTTGCAGACTATTCTTCTTCGTTGATAATATGTCTCGCAACATAAACACCACTTGCAGATGCATGGGACAGAGAATGTGTAACACCACTTCCGTCACCGATCACATACAGTCCCTTATAGCAGCTTTCCAGATTCTTATCGATCTCTACTTCCATATTGTAGAATTTTACTTCCACACCATAGAGAAGGGTATCATCATTTGCTGTACCAGGTGCTACCTTATCCAGAGCATAGATCATCTCAATGATTCCATCCATGATTCGCTTTGGAAGAACCAGACTCAGATCACCAGGCGTTGCTGATAAGGTTGGTGTTACCAGACCTTCTTCAATACGCTTTTCTGTACTTCTTCTTCCACGTACCAGATCACCAAAACGCTGTACGATCACACCACCGCCTAACATATTGGAAAGTCTTGCGATACTTTCACCATATCCGTTACTGTCCTTAAATGGCTCAGAGAAATGCTTTGCAACCAGAAGGGCAAAGTTGGTGTTGTCCGTCTTTTTCTCATTTCCTTCATAGCTGTGTCCGTTTACTGTGATGATACCGTTGGTATTTTCATTTACCACAATACCGTTTGGATTCATACAGAAAGTACGCACATTGTCCTCAAATTTTTCTGTACGATATACAATCTTGCTCTCATAAAGTTCATCTGTCAGATGTGAGAAGATAACCGCCGGAAGCTCTACCCGGACACCGATGTCCACACGGTTTGATTTGGTCGGGATTGCAAGATCCTTGCAGACTTTTTCCATCCATTTGCTTCCGCTTCTTCCGACAGAAACGATACATTTTTCACATTCGTAAGAATCTTTTTCACATAAGATACGGTATCCTCCATCGATAATCTCAATTGTCTCAACCGGTGTATCGAAGAAGAAATCCATCTTATCCTTCATCTGATCATAAAGATTCTGAAGAACGACGTAATTGATATCTGTTCCCAGATGACGTACAGATGCATCCAGAAGATTCAGCTTGTTCTGAAGACAAAGCTTTTTAAATTTTGTTCCGGCTGTGGAGTACAGTTTTGTCCCTTCTCCACCATTTTCCATATTGATCTCATCGACGTACTTCATCAGCTCAACAGCCTGTTTTTTACCGATATACTCAAATAAAGTTCCGCCGAAATCATTGGTGATATTGTACTTTCCATCTGAAAATGCTCCGGCTCCGCCAAATCCGCACATGATCGAGCAGCGTTTGCAGTTGATACAGCTCTTTACTTTTTCGCCATCAATCGGACATTTTCTCTTTTCCAGCGGATAACCTTCTTCAAATACTGCGATCTTGCAGTCTGGTTTCTTTTTCATCAACTCATAAGCTGCAAAAATTCCCCCCGGTCCGGCGCCAATAATAATTACATCATACTTCATCCGTATATCTCTCCTTTATTTGCATGATAAAATATAATTTTCACTAAATTGCCTGTGTCATAAATATAGACTGTAATATATGTGCAATTCTATACTATGTCACATAATAAAACTGCCGCATATCCGTCTGTATCCAGATGATTCTGCACGGCAGTTGTTCTTCTTTAGCACAACCTTTCATATTTTAAGAGAAATCTTTCTTTTCGTCAAGGTGTTTCTTTCTTTTTTTATATGAATTTTGCATGAATTTATTTTCTTTTTTATATAGATTTTGTAATATTTTTCATTATCCAGTTTTTATATTTGCACTGTCAAAAATCTTTCTGTTTCTATATTGCTGTTTCTGCTACCCTTTCGTTTTCTGGCGGATTTACAGCTTCACAATGGTCGGCTCATGTTCCATTGCCGGAATAATCTTCTCTACCAGATCTTTTGTCTTAAGTCTGAGACTCGATGTATTGATACATGGATGACATCCGATATATTCTCCTGTAAGCACATCTTCATCAATCAGAAGCCGTACCATCTTGTCCTTATCATTCATCAGTCCAAGCACACTTAAAGATCCCGGCGTGATGTCCAGATATTGTTCCATATACTCCGCTTTTGCAAAAGAAAGTCTGGACGAACCAATCTGCGCTGACAGATCCTTTGTTTTAAACACCTTATCCCCCGGAAGCATCAGTAAATAAAACTGTGTCTCCTGTCGGTTGCATAAAAGCAGATTCTTGCAGATCGTCGCCTCCAGCGTCCGGTCGATTTCCTCGCATGCCTCCATTGTCATTGCGGCTTCATGGTCGATTCTCTGGTAGATGACTCCTAACGAATCCAGGAAATCATATACGCGGATTTCCTTATCCAATCTGCCTTGTGTGTCTGTTGGTCTTCCGTTTACTAATTCCATGTATTTCTCCTCCGTCCTAGACTTTATTCTTTTTAAACATTTCATTCTCTGCATACTTGTATAGCAAATGTTCATCGCGGTGTAAGATTTTTCCAAACAGCTCTATCTCTCCATCAGAGTATCCTTCTCCCCAACAAGCTAATTATATCATAAGTCCTTTTATATCAAATATTTTTCTATCAGATTCTCTATTATCTTTGAATTCAATACATTTTGCTCTGTCTCAAAAGTTATAATCAACCGATCGCCTGGATATATATGATTTATTTGATACAATTCTATTTTTCACACAGCTGCTCTTGCATAACGATTTTCTCCAAATGTTCTTGCTCTTGGATAAGCATATTTTTTAATTTATACATAGACTATCCCCCTTTATTTGAAATTGTTTTTTATCTATCGTTTTATTTCTTTTTGAATTATTTTCGTATTTTTGGAATACGATATGATCAACATTTCCTGTCGCTTCCATTGATTTACTTTAGATATTTGTGGATTACAATCAATTTTCTTCTTCATCACAATTGACTTATTTCCCATTCCATAGAATATCATCAATTTTTCTTTCCACTATTATTGATTTGTTTTATATTTTAATAACTTGCTATCATCAAAGTCTCCTAAAATTACAGACTTTGACTTGTTTCCATGAAACATGGAATGCATTCTTTACCAGAAAAAATCTTCCCGATAGAAAAATCCCCCTGACATCCATTTTCATAGATATCAGGGGGATCCTATTATTCCTATATCAAGCTATATCACAAGATATTTCTTATGCATTCTTCTGAGCGATTGCAGCCTGAGCAGCAGCCAGACGAGCGATCGGTACACGGAATGGTGAGCAAGATACATAATCAAGACCAATGCTGTTGCAGAATTCTACAGAGCTTGGATCTCCACCATGTTCTCCACAGATACCAACGTGAAGTTTCGGATTAACCGGTTTTCCGAGTTCGATAGCCATCTTCATAAGTTTACCAACACCTGTCTGGTCAAGTTTAGCAAATGGATCGTTCTCGAAAATCTTAGCGTCATAGTAAGCGTCAAGGAACTTACCAGCATCATCACGTGAGAATCCGTATGTCATCTGTGTAAGGTCGTTTGTACCGAAGCAGAAGAAGTCAGCTTCTTTTGCGATGTCATCAGCTGTAAGAGCAGCTCTAGGAATTTCGATCATTGTACCAACTTCGTACTCAAGGTCGCTTCCTGCAGCAGCGATTTCAGCGTCAGCTGTTTCTACTACAAACTTCTTAACATATTTAAGCTCTTTGATATCGCCAACCAGCGGGATCATGATTTCCGGTTTAACATTCCAATCCGGATGAGCTTTCTTAACATTGATAGCAGCACGGATAACTGCGCTTGTCTGCATCTTAGCGATTTCCGGATAAGTTACAGCAAGACGGCATCCACGATGTCCCATCATTGGGTTGAATTCGTGCAGAGAGCTGATGATTGCTTTGATCTGGTCAACAGATTTGCCCTGTGCATCAGCAAGTTTCTTGATATCTTCTTCTTCTGTTGGAACGAATTCATGAAGCGGTGGATCAAGGAAACGGATAGTAACCGGATTTCCTTCCAGTGCTTCATAAAGTTTTTCGAAGTCTCCCTGCTGTTCCGGAAGGATCTTAGCAAGTGCAGCTTCTCTTTCTTCTACTGTTTCAGAGCAGATCATTTCACGGAATGCATCAATTCTGTTGCCTTCAAAGAACATATGCTCTGTACGGCAAAGTCCGATACCTTCAGCACCAAGTTCGCGAGCTTTCTTAGCATCAGCTGGTGTATCAGCATTTGTACGAACTTTCATAGTTCTGTACTTGTCAGCCCATCCCATGATTCTTCCGAATTCACCTGCGATCGTAGCGTCTACAGTCGGGATGATTCCGTCATAAATGTTACCTGTAGATCCATCAAGAGAGATTGCATCTCCTTCATGGTATTCTTTTCCACCAAGTGTGAATTTCTTGTTTTCTTCATCCATGTTGATGTCACCACAACCAGATACACAGCATGTTCCCATACCACGTGCAACAACGGCTGCGTGTGATGTCATACCACCACGAACTGTCAGGATACCCTGAGCAGACTTCATACCTGTGATATCTTCCGGTGATGTTTCAAGACGTACAAGAACAACTTTTTCTCCTCTTGCAGCCCATTCTACAGCATCATCAGCTGTGAAGACGATCTTACCACAAGCAGCTCCTGGAGATGCTCCAAGTGCTTTAGCCATCGGTACAGCAGCTTTCAGTGCAGCCGCATCGAACTGTGGATGAAGCAGTGTATCAAGGTTACGAGGATCGATCATAGCAACTGCTTCTTCTTCGGTTCTCATTCCTTCATCAACGAGATCGCAAGCAATCTTAAGAGCAGCCTGAGCTGTTCTCTTACCATTACGTGTCTGAAGCATGTACAGTTTACCATGTTCTACAGTAAACTCCATATCCTGCATATCTCTGTAATGTGTTTCCAGAGTCTTGCATACTTCTTTGAACTGTTTGAATGCTTCTGGGAATTTCTGTTCCATTTCTGAAATGTGCATTGGTGTACGAACACCTGCAACTACATCTTCTCCCTGAGCATTTGTAAGGAATTCTCCGAACAGTCCGTTATTTCCTGTAGCTGGGTCACGTGTAAATGCAACACCTGTACCACAGTCATCACCCATGTTACCAAATGCCATCATCTGTACGTTAACAGCAGTTCCCCATGAATACGGGATATCGTTGTCACGACGGTATACATTTGCTCTCGGGTTGTCCCATGAACGGAATACGGCTTTGATAGCTCCCATTAACTGTTCCTTTGGATCTGTCGGGAATTCAGCACCGATTTTTTCTTTATATTCTGCCTTGAACTGGTTAGCTAATTCGTGAAGATCTTCTGCTGTAAGTTCAACGTCCTGTTTAACGCCTCTTTCAGTTTTCATCTTGTCGATCAGTTCTTCGAAGTATTTTTTACCTACTTCCATAACTACGTCAGAGTACATCTGAATAAATCTTCTGTAGCAGTCCCAAGCCCAACGTGGGTTGCCTGATTTTTCAGCAAGTACATTGACAACGTCTTCGTTAAGACCAAGGTTCAGGATTGTATCCATCATACCAGGCATAGACGCTCTTGCACCAGAACGAACGGAAACAAGAAGTGGATTCTCTTTATCACCGAATTTCTTTCCTGTGATTCCTTCCATCTTTGTAATAGCTTCCATGATCTGAGCCATGATTTCTTCATTGATCTGTCTTCCGTCCTCATAATACTGAGTACAAGCTTCTGTTGTGATTGTGAAGCCCTGTGGCACTGGAAGACCTAAGTTTGTCATTTCAGCAAGGTTAGCGCCTTTTCCACCAAGCAGGTTTCTCATATCGGCATTACCTTCTGTAAACATGTAAACCCATTTTGTTGCCATTTTACAATTCCTCCTCGTTATTGGTAATTGATATATATAAAACTTGAAAATCACAGTCAGACTGGTAACTGTCTGCTCTTTTCATATCTTATATCGCCCTTAAAAAACGGATTTTACCGCACTAATATTGTAAATGTTTTAACTGTGATAGTCAACCCTTATGTACTTTTTTTCGTACAAAAAAAGTGAATTTATCGAAGAGTTCAATTTCTTCAAGTGATTTCTTCTATAAAGAAAATCTCCGTAATTAAATTTCTTTTATATACTAAAAATTTTGGTAACTGTTCAGAGCCAACCTCCAAAATGCTACGCATTTCGTCGGTGTGGCGTATCCGCCAAATAAAATTTCAAAAACAGTCTTAAAAATGCAAGCATTTTACACCTGTTTTATGAAATTTTGCTTGGCTCTGAACAGTTACAAATTTTGTTATTATCAGAAAAAACTCAGGCAAAACCGGACTGTATCCATTGTTTTGCCTGAGTTCTTTTCATCTCTTACATATTCAGAAGGAATGCTCTGTATCCCTTTACTGCTTCATACACATCAGCTTTGCTGCTGACTTCATAAGGTGCATGCATGGAAAGTACAGCAACACCGCTGTCGATCACTTCCATACCATAATTTGCCATAATATATGCGATGGTTCCGCCACCGCCTACATCGACTTTACCAAGTTCTGCGAACTGGTAAGTAACGCCTGCATCGTCCATCACCTTGCGCAGTCTTGCAAGATATTCTGCATTTGCATCATTGGATCCGCTCTTTCCGCGGCTTCCTGTAAACTTGTTGAATGCAAGTCCCTTTGTAAAGAAAGCGGCACTTCTCTTTTCAAATGCTTCTGCAAACATCGGATCATAAGCAGCACTTACGTCAGAAGAAAGCATTCTTGAATTAGCAAGTGCACGGCGTACCTTCAGTTCAGATTCACCTTCTGTAAGTGCAACAAGCTCTGCAACTGTATTTTCAAAGAAACGAGAATGCATTCCAGTTGCTCCGACGCTTCCGATCTCTTCTTTATCTACTAACAGACAGCATCCTGTACGCTTTGCATTTTCCACATCCAGCATAGCGAACAGAGAAGTAAATGCGCAGACTCTGTCATCCTGTCCATAAGAAAGGATCATGCTGCGGTCAAATCCACAGTCTCTTGCCTTTCCGGCCGGAACAATTTCCAGCTCAGCCGATGCAAAATCCTCTTCTTCGATTCCATAGTTCTCTTTTAAAATATGAAGTACGTTAGCCTTGATCGTTTCTTTTTCTTCTTCATCAAGTCCCTCCGCTTTATCAAGTGGACTGTTTCCAATCAGAAGATCCAGCTTTTCTCCTTCAATCACTTCACTTGCTTTCTTTGACATCTGGTTTGCTGCAAGATGAACAAGAAGGTCTGTAATAACAAATACCGGATCAGACTCTTTTTCCCCAATGCTGATCTCTTCTACGCTTCCATCTTTTTTCGCAACAACACCATGAAGTGCCATCGGTCCTGTTACCCACTGGTATTTTTTGATTCCACCATAGTAATGTGTATCCAGATAAGCCATTCCTTCACTTTCATATAATGGATTCTGTTTCACATCAATACGTGGTGAATCGATATGAGCTCCAAGGATATTCATACCGTTTGAAAGCGGTTCTTCGCCCATACGGAACATGGCAAGCATTTTTTCCATGCATACCGCATATACTTTATCTCCTGCTTTCAGGCTCTTTCCTTCTTTCAGAACATCTTTGATATCCTGATATCCTGCTTCTTTCGCCATCTCAACCGCAAGCTTTACGCATTCACGCTCTGTCTTTCCGGCATCCAGGCAGGCTTTGTACTTTTCATTGATTTCATGAAGTTCTTTTTTGGCAGCTTCATCATAAGAGCTCCAGAGATTCTTTTTTTCTTCCATTTCTATACCTCTCTTCAATTCAGTTGGGATTCCCCACAATGCTTTCAGTATAATCCTCTCCCGATAAGAAGTCAATTATTACCCTTTAACTTTACAAGCATTTCCGTCATCGTTTCCTTCAAAACAGGATGCCGTTTATGCGGTGCGATCTCACACATTGGTCCAAGCACAAATTCCCTGTTCTGCATATCGATATGTGGTATACATAAATCATCCTCTTCAATGATCTGATCCCCATAGAAAATGATGTCCAGATCCAGTGTTCTCGGTCCCCATCTGCGGATCCGCTTTCTTCCGGCTTCCTGCTCAATTCGGTGTAACAGCTCCAGAAGCTCATGCGGGGTAAGCAGTGTTTCCATTTTCAGTGCCCCGTTCAGGAATTCATCCTGATCCGTCACGCCATATGGCTCGGTTCCGATCAGTTTCGATACCTTCAGGACTCTGCAAAGTTTTTCGTTTTTCAACTCTTCTACCGCATTCTCAATGTATTTTTTCCTGTCACCCATATTCGATCCGAGTGCGATAAACGCTTCATTCCAGCAACGTTCAATCTTCACGGAAACCGTCTCAAGCGGCAGTCCTACCGGTGCCCATGGTTTCTTTACTTCCACCATGACTTTCCGGATCTTCTCGTCAAATAATAAGATCTCTTCTGCAAGCTGCTCTGCTACTGCTTCGATCAGCCTGTAATTCTTCTCTTCCATCTTTTCTTTTATCAGATGGGACATGGTTCCGTAATTCACAGACGCTTCCAAGTCATCCGTTTTTCCCGCCTTGCGTGTATCCACATATAAAATGCAGGAAACCAGAAACTTCTGTCCCAGTCTGTTTTCTTCCGGATACACCCCATGATTTGCAAATATTTCCAGGTTTTCAATTTTTATCTGATCCATCTTTTTCTCCTGCTTACTCTCTTGCCAGAATCACTTCTGTCATCTTGATTGCTCTGCGGTTTTTCTCAACATCATGAACGCGCACAAATCCATAATGACTCTGTACTGCCATCACGGTTGTGACAAGAGTTCCTTCTTCTCTTTCTGTTACCGGCAGATCCAGTGTCAGACCGATCATGGATTTTCTGGAAGTTCCAAGAAGCATCGGATATCCAAGTCCGTTAAAAAGATCCAGATGCTTCATCACATCCAGGTTCATCTCGTAGGTCTTTCCAAATCCAACCCCCGGATCCAGCATGATCCGGTCATCTTCAATCCCAGCCGCTTTCGCTGTATCTACACACTTCTGCAATTCTGCATACATATCCTTCAGGAAATTCTTGTACACCGCCTCATTTTTATTATGCATCAGACAGCATGCCGCATCATATTTTTTCACAAGACCTGCCATCTTTTCATCGTACTGGAATCCCCAGATATCATTTACCAGATCTGCCCCTGCCTGAAGTGCTGCCTCTGCCACATCACTCTTATAAGTATCAATCGAAACCGGCACATCAAAATTCTTTTTGACAGCCTCGATAACCGGCGCAGTTCTTGTAATTTCTTCTTCTGACGTAATCTGCTGGTGTCCTGGTCTTGTGGACTCTCCTCCGATATCCAGAATATCGGTTCCGCCTTCTAAAAGCTCTTCTGCATGACGCATTGCCGCATCATAGCCGTTCCACTTTCCCCCGTCCGAAAAAGAATCCGGTGTCACATTCAGGATTCCCATAATATAAGTATGTTTTGCTGTGTCAAATTCTTTATTCCCAATTTTCATTTTGTTTCCTCATTTTCTACCAGATGATTTTCTGATTCTTCTTTTCTCCGCTCCAGTTACAGTCCTTCTCAGCCGGACACGTATAACACGCACGGGAAATCTTATCTGCATCATAAAGGATTTCTGCAAGCTGCCACTTATCCTGCCCTGCATTTTCTGTCTCTTCTGCATTGCCCCGGTGACTTAAAATTGCAAAAAGAATCCTGTCCGACTCCTCCTTTGTAAATCCAGTCTCTTCCAGAATCCTTTTTGCAATTTCAGCACTCGCTATCTCATGGGGAACTCCCGCCTTATATTGCTGCCATTTCCCGATGTCATGAAGTAATGCCGTCGCATAAATCGCTTCTTTTCCAAAGGCATATCCACGCTCCATCGAAAAAATATACATCAGACGTGCCACGTCCAGAAAATGGTTCATATCATGATGGCAGAATATTCTTTCCTTTTCTGCATCTTTATTCTTTATCAGTCCTTCTATAAAAAGAGGATGCTCATATATTTTCCAGATTCTCTGCATCCTCCTCTGCTCTTCCAGTTTTCGTTTTATTTCCATCGCACTAACCTATCATACGGAAAAACATGTTCTGCAGCTTTTCATTTTCTTCAAATGCACCTCTTGTAACAACACTGACCGTCTTGCTTCCCGGCTTCTTAATTCCACGCATGGTCATACACATATGCTCTGCCTCAGCAAGTACCATTACTCCCTTTGGATGAAGATTCTCCATCAGGGCATCCGCGATCTGTGCTGTCATCTGCTCCTGCAGCTGAAGTCTTCTGGCAAACACTTCCACAGTCCGTGCAAGCTTGCTAAGTCCCACTACCTTTCCATCCGGAATATAGGCAATATGAACCTTTCCGTAAAATGGCAGCATATGATGTTCACACATGGAATAAAACGTAATATCTTTTTCGACAACCATCTCATTGTTTTCTGCTGTAAATGTCTTTTTCAGGTGTTCCGCTGCATCCTCATTCATTCCGCCACAGATTTCTTCATACATTCTTGCAATCCGGTCCGGTGTCTCAGCCAGTCCTTCCCTATCCGGATCTTCACCGATTCCTTCCAGTAAAAGACGGATTGCCTGTTCTACTTTTTTATGATCTACCATAATGTTCTCTCTTCCTTTTTTCTTTCAAACACGTTTGTTTCCCGTTCAAGTCTTATCACTTCTCCCAGATAAGATAAGGAACCAAACACCAGAACAACATCTTCTTTCCCACATTCTGCTTTTGCTTTTTCAAGCGCATCTGCAATGTTCTCTGCCGGTTCTGACTGTACGTTCTTGGCCTTTAATACTTCACATAATCTCTCTTTTCCCAGATTCCTCTCCCCATTTGGAAGATCGATCGTATACACCTTTGAAAGATACGGAGCCATGATCTCTGCGATTTGTTCATATTCTTTGTCTTTAAAAACCCCCATCACACCGACAATCTTTCTGTCCGTCAGATAGGTTCTCACATTTTCCGCAAGTCTTCTTGCGGCATCCCTGTTATGCGCTCCGTCGGCGATCACGGTCGGTTCTTTTTCAAGTACCTGAAACCGTCCAGGCCATGTCACTTTCACAAATCCCTTTCTTACAGCGTCTTCCGGAATCGGAACACCGTTCCTTCTTAACGCATCCACAGCTTCCAATACTGTCGCCGCATTGTCAATCTGATATCTGCCAGCCAGGCGAAGACGGATATCTTTATATTCTCCATAAGAGAAAATCTGTCCATCCATCGTTTCTTCAGAAATCACAGCCTTTTCCGGATGCGAAACCACAAACCGGCATCCACACTCTCCGGCCTTTTTCTGGAGGATATCGGTCACAGACATCTGCTGTGGCGACGTGACAACTGCCAGACATGATGGTTTTATAATTCCGGCTTTATTTTCTGCTATCTCTTCTAATGTGTTTCCCAGCACTCCGATATGATCCATACTGATCGATGCAAAAATACTCAAAACAGTTGTATCTATTACATTTGTCGCATCAAGAAGCCCACCCATTCCGGCTTCCAGAACGACATAATCACACTGTTTTTCTCTGAAATAGAGAAATGCGATCGCTGTTTCTATCTCGAAAACAGTTACGGTGAGATCCGTTTTTTCTTCTACTTTTTCTGCTGCCTCTTTCACCTGAGATACAAAAGGGGCGAGCTCGTCCTCCGCCATCCATTGGCCATCAACCTGAAATCGTTCCATATATCCCATCACGGTCGGAGAACAGTATCTTCCGGTTCGGTATCCAGCCTGCTGCAGGATACCGGAGAGTCCGGCGAGAATCGATCCTTTTCCATTAGTCCCGGCTATATGTATAAATTTCAAATCTTTCTGCGGATTTCCAAGCTCACCCAATAAGCTCTTTATACTATCTAAGCCAAGTACACTTCCGTATTTCGATACATGATCCAAATATACCCTTGCTTCTTCGTATAACATGATTTAATTTTCCTTTTTGTACTTTTCAGCATATGCTGATATCTGAATATTTTATCATATTCCCTTACTGCTGTACAGTTCTATTTCTTTTTCTTTGGTACAACGTGGATCGCTCCACCCTCTGCTTCTTCCAGGGCTTCTCCGATTCCTTCATTATACGTCGGATGTGCACGCATTCCCTTCAAAAGCTGTGCAACCGTCATTTTGTTTGCGATCGCAGTTACAAATTCACCGATCATGTCTGTGGCTCTTGCACACATCATCTGTGCTCCGAGAATCACATCTGTCTCTTCATCTGCCACGATCTTGATAAATCCTCTTTCTTCTTTTGTAATAAGCGATTTACCATTGGCACTCATGATAAATTTACCAGTCTTCACTTTGATTCCCTGTTCTTTGGCTGCATCTTCGGTAATACCTGCTGATGCGATTTCCGGATCTGTATAAACACATCCCGGAACCACATCCAGATTCACAGAAGGTTCTTTTCCCGCCAGCTGTTCTGCAACAACGATTCCCTGTGCACTTGCTGCATGGGCAAGCTGTGCGCCAAAGATCAGATCACCGATCGCATAGACTCCCGGAATACTACTTTCGAATTTATCATTTACAAGAACACGTCCTCTTTCCATATCCGGAGCAGCACCTTCTGCAAATAATCCGTCGGTATTCGGGCATCTTCCGACTGCACACAGAACATATTCTGCTTCTACAGTTTGTTCTTTTTCTTTTTCAACGAAGGTACATACACAAGTATCCCCTTTCATATGCACCCCCTGTACTGCTGCTGATGTATGGCTTTCTATGCCGCGTTTCTTCAGGATCAGTTTCAGGTTTTGTGCGATCTCTTTATCCATATTTGGAACCAGGCGCGGCATTGCTTCAAGAATGGTAACCTTAGATCCAAGTGCGGAATATACGGTTGCAAATTCTACACTGATCACACCGCCACCGATGATAACCAGACTCTTTGGAACTTCACTCAGCTTAAAAAGTTCATCACTTGTCAGAACTCTCGGAAGATCCATTCCCCGGATTGGAAGAATCAGTGGTTTGGAACCAGAAGCCAGAATGACATTCTCTGCTTCGACAAACTGTTCTTCATTTCCTGTAATCTTAACTTTTTTCCCCTCAAAAAGTGTGCCTTTTCCATAATATCTTGTTACGCCGTTTGCCTGCAGAAGCTGTTCTACTCCCTGAACAAGCTGTCCGGTTGTCTGCTCCTTATATTCCAGTATTTTTTCAAAATCATAAGTAACATCTGATACTGAAATTCCGAAACGATCCGCTTCTTTGATTTCACGATATAATGTCGATGCATGAATCATTGCTTTTGCCGGAATACATCCCCTGTTCAGGCATGTTCCGCCGACTTCTCTCTCTTCGATCACTGCGGTCTTCATTCCAAGCTTCGCAGATTTGATTGCTGCCACATATCCTCCCGGACCGGCTCCAATTACTACTACATCAAACTTCTCACTCATTTTATTTCATCCTCCTACAGTTCCTCGCCCCGAATCCATTCGATAATGTCTTTCATCATCTCTTCTTCCTGTGAATCATCTGACCAGAAAAGCCCCAATTCCGTACAGATACTTTCCTTTCTGTACTTCAATCCTTTCAGATACTTCGGAAGTGTATGTATGAAATCCGGATTCAGTACATCCGACCATGCAATTGCATCCTTGATCTTTCCTGATTCTACTGCAAACTGAAGTGTAATCCCTCCCCATCCAAAACGGTGGGAAAGCTCATACTGAAAATCAATTTTTCTGCCATAAAGCCAGTTCCATGAAGAGAAAAATTTCTCTCTTTCTGCAATTACTCCGGTATCAAGATCTTCTATTTTTTTATCACGTACCTTTAATCCGTATACCTTTTCAAATGACTGTTTAAGTGCCACCTTCAGTTCTTCCATTGTAAGCTCCGGAAGATAATCTCTTAAATTTGTCACTCTGGATTTTACTGAATCAACCCCCTTTGATTTCAGTTTATCCTTCGATACAGTCAGATATCTGGATAAGGTTTCCATATTTACTCCTACCATGATCGTGCCATGATGATAGCAATGCTTTTCCTGCTCATAAAACGCATTTCCCGAGAATTTCTTTCCATCGATCAGGATATCGTTACGCCCGGATTTTTCAGCCTTCAATCCAAGGATCTCCATCGCTCCTATGATTACCTGAAGCTGCCGGTCCAGATTATATTCTTCTTTATTGATCAGAAATGTGAAGTTCATATTTCCCAGATCATGGTACACAGCTCCGCCACCTGACAGGCGTCTGGCAAGATGACCACCTTCTTCTTCAAGCTTTGTTGTTCTACATTCTTTCCAAGCATTTTGATTCCGTCCGATAACAACTGTATTCTGATTCTGCCACAGATAAAGAATACATTCTTTATCCTCGCAGTGGAGGAGCAAATACTCTTCCACTGCAAGATTTCTATATGGACTGAACTGATCGCTTTCAATATAAGTAATCTTTTCAATCATAGTTTTTCCCTCGCTTTAAGCTATAACTTATTAGTCCTGCCATTCGTATCGCAGATATGGATGTCTTGCTGCTCCAACCTCATCCATTCTTGTAACCGGTGTTGTAACAGGCGCCTGATGAAGCTGTTCGGCATCTGTTTCTGCGATTTCATACAGTTTGCGTAATACTTCTACTGCTTCATCCAGAGTTTCTTTGGACTCTGTCTCTGTCGGCTCTACCATCAGTGCTTCCTCAACGATCAGCGGGAAGTACATTGTCGGTGGATGGATACCGTTATCAAGAAGTCCTTTTGCAATATCCATTGCAGAAATTCCTGTTTTCTTTTTCAAATCTGCAAGACTCATTACGAATTCATGCATACATACCTCATCATACGCCATTGTATAAAGGTCTTTCAGTTTGTTCATCATGTAATTTGCATTCAGAACTGCATTCTGGCTCGCTTCCGGAATACCTTCGCGTCCCAGTGTCTTCACATAAGTAAGTGCTTTTACGATGACTGTAAAGTTTCCATAGAAGCTCTTCATCTCACCAATGCTCTGTGGTTCTTTTACAAATTTCAGTTCTTCTTCCCCATCTACTACATAAGACGGAAGGAACGGAACCAGCATGCTCTTGCATCCAACAGGTCCGCTTCCAGGACCACCGCCACCGTGCGGAGTTGAGAATGTTTTGTGAAGATTCAGATGGATCACATCAAATCCCATATCTCCAGGGCGAACAGTTCCCATAACTGCATTTAAGTTTGCTCCGTCATAGTAGCAAAGTCCGCCACAGTTATGAACGATCTCCGTGATCTTCAGAATATTCTTATCAAAAAGTCCTACCGTATTTGGATTGGTAAGCATAAGTCCTGCTGTATCCTCTCCGCATACTTCCTGTAATTTTTCAAGATCAACACCACCATCCGGTGCAGATTCAATGCTGACTACCTGGAATCCTGCCATTGCCGCACTTGCCGGGTTGGTTCCATGTGCAGAATCCGGAACGATAATTTTCTTTCTCTTTTCGTCTCCACGGCTCTTATGATATGCTTTGATCAGAAGAAGTCCTGTAAATTCTCCATGAGCACCGGCTGCCGGCTGGAATGTCATACGATCCATACCTGTGATCTCGCAGAGAAGATTTTCAGATTCTTTGATGACTTCCAGGCATCCCTGTACCGTATGTGTCGGCTGCAGTGGATGGATCTCTGTGAATCCCGGAAGTGCTGCCATATCTTCATTAATCTTCGGATTGTATTTCATTGTACAAGATCCGAGTGGATAAAAACCATCATTCACACCATGTGATTTCTTTGCAAGTTCTGTATAATGTCTGCTCAGTTCAATTTCAGAAAGCTCTGGCAGATGAAGTTTTTTCTCTCTTTTATCTTTTTCCTTTGGAAGTGTTACTTCTACATCGCATTCTGGCAGTAAATCGCAACCTCTTCCAGGTCTGCTTTTTTCAAATATTAACATTACTGCACCTCCTTCAGAATCTGAACAACTGCGTCCATCTCTTCTTTGGTATTCACTTCTGTACAGCACCACAGAATTCTGTGTTCGTCAAGCGGAAATCCTCCAAGGATTCCTTTTTCCTCAAGTGCTGCAAGTGCTTTTGCGGTCGGAACATCGGATACAGTTACGAATTCATGGAAAAATTCTCCTTTGTTCTCGGTCTGATATCCAACTTTTGCAAGTTCTGCTGAAAGATAATGTGCTTTTGAAGTTGAAAGTGTTGCTGCTTTCTTAATCCCTTCATTGCCCATTGTTGCCAGATAAACGCCTACTGCTAGTGCGCAAAGTGCCTGGTTTGAGCAGATATTGCTGGATGCTTTTTCACGACGGATATGCTGTTCTCTTGCCTGAAGAGTAAGTACATAACCTTTCTTTCCATTGTGGTCTTCTGTCTGTCCAACGATACGTCCCGGAAGATTTCTCATCATCTTCTGTGTTGCAGCCATAAATCCAAGATATGGTCCGCCGAATGCAATAGAAAGTCCAAGTGGCTGTCCTTCGCCAACTGCCACATCAGCTCCATATTCTGCCGGTGTCTTTACTACACCGAGAGAAATCGGATTGACATTCATCACATATTTCGCACCAGCTCCATGTGTGATCTCACCAATCTCGGCTGCTTCTTCCAGATTACCGTAATAGTTCGGATGCTGGATCAGTACACATGCTGTCTGTGCATCTACATGTTCTTTCAGATATTCCATATCTGTAAGTCCGTCTTTTTCCGGAATTACTTCTATTTCCATTTCATTACCGAAGCAGTATGTTTTGATTGTTTCAAGAACATATGGATTCACGGTAGCTGAAACAAGTGCTTTGCTGCGTTTTCTGTCACGGCACATTGCCACACCTTCTGCGGATGCTTCTGCACCATCATATACGCAGGCATTGGAAATATCCATTCCTGTCAGATCACAGATCATGGTCTGATATTCAAAGATCGACTGCAGGATTCCCTGGCTGATCTCTGCCTGATAAGGAGTATATGCAGTTAATAAATTTTCTTTTGAAATCACGCTCTTTACTGTTGCCGGAATAAAATGCCGGTAAGCGCCTGCGCCACGGAAAATCGTCTTAAAGACCTGATTCTTTGCAGCGATATTTTCCATATCACGACGTACTTCTAATTCTGTTTTTCCTTCCGGAATATTAAGACCGCCCTGGATCTTTACTTCTGCCGGAATGTGTGCGAACAGATCATCCATTGTCTGAAACCCGATTTCTTTCAGCATTTCCTGACGCTGTTCTTTTGTATTCGGTACATAGCTTCCCATAAATGGTCCACCGCCTTTCCCTGATTATTCTTCGCTTGCTACAAATGCCTCATATTCTTCTGCTGAAAGAAGTTCCTCTGTTCCCGATACATCTTTTACTTTGATGAACCATGCATCATACGGAGCGCCATTGATCTTTTCTGGTGCGTCAAGAAGTTCTTCGTTGATTTCTTCAACTTCTCCTGTTACCGGTGAGTATACATCTGATACCGCTTTTACAGATTCAACATCTCCAAATACTTCTCCGGCTTCTACACTGTCTCCAGCTTCCGGAAGATTTACGAATACGAGATCACCGAGTGCTGACTGTGCATAATCCGTAAGTCCAATTGTCCAGACTCCACCTTCTTCTTTTACCCATTCGTGTGATTTTGTATATTTTAATTCTGCTCTTACTTCCATGATTTTAATCTCCTTTTCTTTTCAACTGCCGATCGCCTTTTCCAAACACTCTCTATCGCTTTTTTCTGCGACCGGACTGTTAATCTATTTTCGTTATTATTTTCTTTTATTTTGCTCTCTTATAGAACGGAAGCTGCACAACTTCTGCTTCCACTCTTCTTCCACGTACATCTGCTTCTACCTTGTCGCCAATTGCTACGCTTCCGGCATCAACAAGTGCCATGGCGATCGGATATCCAAGATAAGGGCAATGAGTTCCGGATGTTGTATGTCCGATCTTCTGATCTCCAGCATACAAATCCTGATGTTCACGGATGATTCCTCTTCCTGTTACTTTAAGACCAATTCTTTCGATCTTTGGTGTTCCTCTGTCTTCCATGGCTTTCTTTCCGATGAATTCGTCTTTCTTCATCTTAACACCGAAGTTCAGACCTGTTTCAAGAGGTGATACTTCATCATCCATCTCATGTCCGTAAAGAGGCATTGCTGCTTCCATACGAAGTGTATCACGTGCACCAAGTCCACAAGGGATCAGTCCCTCTTCTTTTCCGGCTTCAAGAAGTGTCTCCCACATCTTTTCTGCCAGATCACTTGCCAGGTAGATCTCTACACCATCTTCACCGGTATATCCTGTCTTGGATACGATGCAAGGCATTCCGGCAACTTCTGCGCCAAATACTGCATGATAATATTTCTTTGGAATATTTTCTTCTGTTGTAAGTTTTCTTAAGATTTCCATCGCCTTCGGTCCCTGAAGAGCGATCTGTCCATACTGGTCGGATACATCTGTAAATGTAACCTCTCCTGACTGATGTGCGAGCATCCACTGATAATCCTTATCCTTGTTTGCTGCATTTACTACGATAAAATAGTGATCATCTGCTCTTTTGTATACGATCAGGTCATCTACAGTTCCACCGTTCTCGTTACACATCGGGCTGTATCTTGCCTGTCCGTCTACCATATTTGTAAAATCGTTTGTAAGGATGTGCTGCAGATTAACAAGAGCATCTTTTCCTTCACAAAGGATTTCTCCCATATGAGATACATCAAAAAGTCCTGCCTGTGTACGTACTGCCATATGCTCTTTGATCACGCCTGTCTCATACTGAACCGGAAGAAGGTATCCGGCAAACAGCACGATCTTTCCACCTGCTTTTACATGAGCGTCATAAAGGGGTGTTTTTAATTCCATTATTTTTTCCTCCTGTTATTCATAAAGTGGATATTTATCGCAGATCTTTGTAACTTCGGCACGGATTTCATCTGCTTTGGTATCAAAGTCTGTAATCGCCATCTTGATCAGTTTTGCGATGGTCTTCATATCTTCTTCTTTCAGACCTCTTGTTGTAACAGCCGGTGTTCCGATACGAACTCCACTGGTCACAAACGGGCTTGCAGGATCATTCGGAACTGCATTCTTATTAACTGTAATGTAAACTTCATCCAGTCTGTTCTGAAGTTCTTTTCCTGTGATGTTCATGTTCTGAAGATCTACCAGAATCAGATGGTTGTCTGTTCCACCGCTGACAAGGTTGAATCCTTCTTCAACCATGGCTTCTGCAAGTGCTTTTGCATTCTTGACAACCTGTTCCTGATAGGTTTTGAATTCCGGTTTTAATGCTTCTCCGAAGCATACAGCTTTTGCTGCGATAATGTGCATCAGAGGTCCGCCCTGTGTTCCCGGGAAGATTGCTTTGTTGATCGCTTTCGCATATTCTTCTTTGCACATGATCATTCCACCACGAGGTCCTCGGAGTGTTTTATGTGTTGTTGTTGTAACTACATCAGCATAAGGAACCGGGCTCTGGTGAAGTCCTGCTGCAACAAGACCTGCAATGTGTGCCATATCTACGAAAAGATAAGCTCCAACTTCTTTTGCGATATCTGCAAAAATATCAAAACGGATCTCTCTTGGATAAGCCGAAGCTCCTGCTACGATCATCTTTGGTTTGCATTCACGTGCAAGCTTTCTGATTGCATCGTAATCCAGAACGCCGTCATCATTGACATTGTAAGGTACGAAATTGTAAAGGATACCGGAAAGGTTTACCGGTGAACCATGTGTAAGATGTCCGCCGTGTGCCAGGTTCAGTCCCATAACTGTATCACCTGGTTTGATCAGCGCCTGATATACAGCTGTATTCGCATTTGCTCCTGAATGCGGCTGTACACATACATGGTCACATCCGAATAATTTCTTTGCACGTTCAATTGCAAGATTTTCAAGAATATCTACATCCTCGCATCCGCCATAATAACGTTTTCCCGGATAACCTTCTGCATACTTGTTTGTCGGTACAGTTCCCATCGCAAGCATAACTGCCGGGCTTACGATATTCTCTGATGCGATCAGTTCAAGGTTTCTACGCTGACGGCCAAGTTCTAACTGCAGCGCTTTCCCTACTTCTTCATCACATTCAGTAATGTAATTTGTTACATCTTCAATTCTGTTCATTCTCTTTTACCTCCTTAGAACCAACTACCTGGTCTTTTTTGCTCCCTTTCCGGTGTATTTGATTCAGAATTTTATCGTTTATATCTGTATTTTTCTGAATATTCCCTTTTTTAAGGTACAAAAAAAACAGGCAAAAAAGTTTTCGTCATTGAAATCTTTTTTGTCTGCCTCTGTCCGTTCACCTGAAAGATCACCCAGACTTTTGCGCTATATAGTCCAGACTACTTCTTCGGTACAATACATATATATTGTTCTCCAGAGTGTTGTCCGAATATGTTCCTTTTGCCTGAGAGTTTCTGCCTGCCCCTTCGGCTCATGCTATACATTAAATAACGGTGCGCGCCGTCTGTACAACAAGTATCTCACATATTCATCTTCCAACCTTAACGTTAATCTCATTATATAATTGTCGTCACAATTAGTCAAGCGTTAAATAATTTTCTTTATTGTTTATTATTTGTCAGAATATTTAATAGTTTTCCCCTATAGGCATTGTTTTTATTGACTATTTTTTAACTATATCATCGATTTTCTTTGTCTATTTTTACAAATCAAATTTTTTCTCAGAATCCCATCACACTTGCCAGCATTTCTCCTGCCACAAAATAGTTTCCACTAGTAAAGTTGAATGACAAATGGGACAAATATAAGTGCTCAAATTCCGTTGTGCCAACCATTCTGAGGAGCCTCTGAAAGCGAAAATTATGTCAGCAGAGACTTCCATAATTTTTGAGTCTCCTCGCCATGGCACAACAATCGAATTTGAACACTTATATTTGTCCCATTTGTCTCACAACCTCCAATACAAACTTTTTTTGCACAAAAAAATCCGGACTTCCCAAACCTGGGAAATCCGGATCTTTTCAAATCTCTACCACTCAAATTTCTTCTCAAAGTACGCTTTGAGATCTTCAATTTTAATTCTTTCCTGCTGCATTGTATCACGGTCACGAACAGTAACTGCTCCGTCTTCTTCCGAATCGAAGTCATAAGTTACACAGAACGGTGTTCCGATCTCATCCTGACGGCGATATCTCTTACCGATATTTCCTCTGTCATCGAATTCGCAGTTGTAGTATTTGCTAAGCATAGCATAAACCTTCTCAGCGCCTTCGTTCAGCTTCTTGGAGAGCGGAAGCACACCAATCTTAACCGGCGCAAGTTCCGGATGGAAATGCATCACAGTACGTGTAGAACCATCTTCCAGTTCTTCCTCATCATATGCTGCGCAAAGGAACGCAAGTACCACACGGTCAGCACCAAGTGATGGCTCGATAACGTATGGAACGTATTTTTCATTGGTCTCATCATCAAAGTAAGTCATATCCTGTCCGGATACATTCTGATGCTGTGTCAGGTCATAATCTGTTCTGTCTGCGATTCCCCACAGCTCGCCCCATCCAAACGGGAAGAGGAATTCTACGTCTGTTGTAGCCTTGCTGTAGAAAGAAAGTTCTTCTTTGTCATGATCTCTGTAACGGACTTCATCTTCCTTCAGTCCAAGTGAATACAGCCAATTCAGGCAGAAGTTCTTCCAGTAAGCAAACCATTCAAGGTCTGTATCCGGTTTGCAGAAGAATTCAAGTTCCATCTGTTCAAACTCGCGGGTACGGAATGTAAAGTTACCCGGTGTAATCTCGTTACGAAATGATTTACCAATCTGACCAATACCAAATGGAAGTTTCTTTCTTGAAGTTCTCTGTACGTTCTTAAAGTTTACGAAGATTCCCTGTGCCGTCTCCGGGCGAAGGTACACTACGTTCTTGGCATCTTCTGTTACACCCTGGAAAGTCTTGAACATCAGGTTAAATTCTCGAATCTCTGTGAAATTGTGCTTTCCACAGGTCGGACACGGTACTTCATGTTCTTTGATAAATCCTTCCATCTCTTCATGTGACCATCCGTCAATGCTGTCCGGAATATCAATTCCATGCTCATGTGCATAATCTTCAATGATCTTATCTGCACGGAAACGTTCGTGACATTCCTTACAGTCCATCAGCGGATCACTGAATCCTCCCAGATGTCCGGAAGCGATCCATGTCTGCGGATTCATCAGGATCGCACAGTCAACACCTACGTTATACGGGTTCTCCTGTACGAATTTCTTCCACCATGCTCTCTTTACGTTGTTCTTAAGTTCAACACCCAGGTTACCATAATCCCATGTATTTGCAAGCCCACCGTAGATTTCAGACCCCGGATATACAAAGCCTCTTGATTTTGCCAAAGCTACAATTTTGTCCATTGTCTTTTCTACCATAACACTAATCCTCGCATTCTTTTTATTTTTCGTTAGAAGAACAACGCCACTTATCGCGATAACATTTATTCCTCTCTGATTCACCTATTATACCTATTGCATATAGGTTTTGCAAGCTTATCCTGCTAATTTTTTGCCAAATTTGTCTTTATTTTCTAATCTAATATACAATTTTCCGGTTATTTCAGCCCTGTGAGCTGCTCCAGAATCTCAAGCGACTTGAATCTGTGAGCCACGTATACATCCAGATAACGCCCCATTAGCTTTCCCAGTTCCTTTAAAACTTCATCGCTTAAGGTAAAGGTATAGAGCTTTTCCACCGGTGTCCCGACAATGAACTGCATGGCATAAAGGGTAGACGTATTCAGCCGCATTCCGTCATAGACATTCTGACCGCATTCACTGCAGACCAAACCACCCTCCTTTACACTGAACACACAGGGACGTTCCCTGTTCCCGCATCTGACACACTGAAATACCTGCGGTCCTTCCCCACTGACACTGAGTGCCTTCAGTTCAAATATGTAACGTACCAGCTCAAATGGAATGATCTTTTTCGTCAGCACGCGCATCGTCTGATAAAGAAGCTTCAGCATTTCCCGCTCGTCATTGGCTTCCCTTGTATAAAAATCTGCAAATTCGAGAAAATAAAATGCATAGTATGCTGCTTCCACATCCGTGCGGAGCTCTGCAAAATAATTTTCGATCTCTGCCGACTGAAGAGTGTTGGAATTTCTTCCTTCATACAGCATGAATTTTCCGAAATTACAAGGTGTACAAGCCCCTGCAAGCGGACTGTTCGGTCGTCTCGCCCCTTTTGCAAACGCTGATATTTTCCCTTTTTCTTTTGTCAGGATCACGACTCTTTTATCATATTCACCAATCGGTGCTACCGACAGAATCATCCCTGTCATTGTTGTTAACTGATTCACTGCATTTGTCCCCGTATTTCTCCGTTTTCGCTTTGCAGACTTCCTTTTCCCGGTAGGAGAGATAATCCTCCACCCGTCCTGTTCTTGCAAACTGCTCCCAGTATTCCTGATTCATCCTTCGGTCACCTCATCTTTTTCTTATGCCTTTTAAGATTAGGTTCTCCCATATTTTCAGATGCTATACTGCGTAATATCTGCCAGCTGTTTTTCAGAGAAACACCTTGACATTTTTTACTCGTCTTCTCGGTATCCAAAGTTTTTGATCAGGAAATCACTGTCTCTCCAGTCTTTCTTTACTTTTACCCAAAGCTGGAGATTTACCTTACATCCGAGCATCTGCTCGATCTCATATCGCGCCGTACTGCCGATCTTTTTCAGCATGGATCCCTGCTTGCCAATAATGATTCCTTTATGTGAATCACGTTCACAGATGATCGTTGCCTCAATATCCATCACTTTTTTGCGTGCTTTCATCTTCTCGATTGATACCGCAATTCCATGTGGAATCTCCTCATTCAGGCAGTGCAGTGCTTTCTCACGGATCAGCTCTGCCACGATCTGCCTTTCCGGCTGGTCGGTAATGGTATCTTCATCATAAAACTGCGGTCCATACGGAAGATATTTCATGATGACCTTTAAAAGCTCGTCTGTATTTTCACCGGTTCTTGCAGATACCGGAACGATATCTGCAAACTGGTATACTTCATTGTATTTTGCGATACACGGAAGAATGTCTTCCTTCTTCACGGTATCTGCCTTGTTGATGACCAGCACGACAGGTGTTGTCACCTTCCCAAGCTGCTGCACAATGTGCTGCTCTCCGGCTCCGATAAAGGTACTTGGCTCAACCAGCCACAGTACCACATCAACTTCATTTAAGGTGCGCTCTGCCACATTTACCATGTAGGTCCCAAGCTTGTTCTTCGCCTTATGGATTCCCGGTGTATCGACAAATACAATCTGTCCTTCATCGGTCGTAAGTACCGTCTGGATCCGGTTTCTGGTAGTCTGTGGTTTATTCGATGTAATAGCTATCTTCTGACCGATCAGATAGTTCATAAGGGTGGATTTCCCCACATTCGGCCTGCCGATCAACGTTACAAATCCTGATTTAAAATCTGCTCTCATGCATTCTCCTTCTAAAATAAATTCTCAACTGTCATAAATAATTCTTTTTCTTCTTCTATCTTTGCTTCATTTCCGATCACACAGATCTGATCATTTGCAAGCACTGCACGTGCCACACCTGCAAGTGCGCGGATATCCTCCTGGTTTGCTGTAAGGATCTGTTCTCTTTCTTTTCTGATCATCTCTGCACTGACATGATTCATATAAAGGTTCATGGAACGGTCTCCCTTGGTTGCCGGAGTCATCGGCTGATCAATGTTGCTGATCGTTCCGATAATATATTTTGTCATATCGCGTTCGCTGACCGTGAAGTTCTCCAGATATTCCGGAACTCCGTCGTAGATTTCCAGGGTTCTTCCAAGATTCGGGTCACGGTAAGATACAAAATAGCCCTCACCAATGCGGTTGAAGTTACTCATGCAGCCATACGCACCACCTTTTACGCGGATATTGATCCAGAGGTATTCATAACTCATGATCACTTTCAGGATCTGCAGTGCCCCGTTATATTCCTCCCCTGCGTCGATAAAGTTGCCTGCCTTTGCCGCAAACTGTACTTTAGAAGAAGTTTTAAATCCTTCATTCTTCTTTTCACAGTGCAGGATGCATCGGCTCTCTGGCATTCTCTCCGGATAAAGAGCTTCTTTTAAGCTTCCGATCTCCTCTTCCAAAACGGCAAGTCCCTCTCTTGAGGCTGTGTAACTGATCATCACATTGCCTTTTCTGAAAAGCAATTCCGACAAAGCCTTCAATCCGCTGATGATTTCTTCTTTCTTCTCATCAAAATGTTCTTCCATCTCACGGATATTCTGGTAATATTCTATTCCATTCGTCGTATCTTTGAATTTTGAAATCGGTGACTTATAAGACATTGCCCGGAGTGCTGCTGCGGAATGTCCTGCAGACAGGAAACGATCCTGCAATCTGGTCTTTGTCATAGAAAGAATCTCTTTCAGACGTTTTTCATCATCCAGTTTCGATGCTGTCAGGATCTCTTTCATCATACGGATGGCAAATGGAATCTGTCCGTAAAGCGCTTTTGCCTTGATTTCAAAAGTTGCCCTGAATTCTTTTTCTTTGACCTTCGTCACATCCGGGTAAAGCTCCAGTGAAGTTCCGATTCCTCCGGTGTGTCTGTTGATTTCATTAAAAAGTTCTCCATATTCATAATGCTCGGTGTCAATGATTCCGAGAACTGCCTGCAGAAGTCCTACCATCGGGAGATCTTTCTCCGGCACATCGGAAAGGTCAAACATCAGATCCAGATAACCGATTCCGTTCGTTTCAATCTCATGGAAGACAGTCGGGATATCTGCAATCTTCATCTCTTCATTGTAAATCGGTGCGATCTCTCTGGAAATATCCTCCCTTGTCAGCATCGGAATCTTCTCCAAATCCTCCTGACTTGACGGTTCTTCCTGATACTCCTGTAAATGCTTCGTATCTGTAACCAGCTTTTCGATTTCTTCCCTGCTAAGGCTTTCTTTGTATGCCTGCAGTTTTTCTTTTAATTCTGCATCCAGTCTGGCTGTACGTCCCGGTTCCGGCACGATCGTAACCAGTGCTCCATGCTGATTATCCAGAAGGTATGTCTGAATCAGCTTTTCAAAATACCCGGTACTGATCTGCTCTTTTAAGAATGCAAAGGTGCCCAGCGCCTCCACATGGATAAACGGCTTTGTTTCATCATAAAGCCAGCTGTCAAATATCTGCAGACCGTACATCAGTCCCTTCGGATAGTCTCCGAAGTCTGCTTCACGGTAACGGAATTCATGGTAATTGATTCCCGCTTCCAGTGCCTTTTTGTCCATTCCGTTTTCTACAATACCTTTTAATGTATCTTCGATCACTTTTACAAATTCTGCCTTCTGCTCTTCATTCGCATTCTTTGCCACGATCGAGAAAATCGGCTGATAGGTGCTGCTGTCATAAGATCCGCTGATATCTTTTCCGATTCCTGCTTCCAGAAGTGCTTTTGTGATCGGTGCTCCCGGAGCAGAAAGCAGTGCATAATCCAGGATCTGGAATGCCAGATACAGCTTTTCATCCAGAGAAGTCCCAATGACCTTATTGTAGGAAAGATAGGTATTATCTTCTGTCGATTCATTACTTGCGATCGAATACGGCTTTGTGATATCATGCATTTTTTCAAACGGCTTCTGCAGATGGATCTCGGAATCTACTTCTTTTTTATCGTAAGCAGACAGATATTCCTGATCCAGCCAGTTTAATTTCTCTTCCATATCCATATTGCCATAGAGGTAAATATAACTGTTGGACGGATGATAATAGGTTCTGTGGAAATTCAGATATTCTTCATAAGTCAGTTCCGGGATCACATCCGGATCTCCGCCGGACTCATTTGCATAAGTCGTATCCGGGAACAGAGAATTCAGGATCATACGGTCCAGAACACCATCCGGTGAAGAAAAAGCCCCCTTCATCTCATTATAAACAACTCCGTTATAAGAAAGCTCCCCGTCTGCTTCCTCCAGATGATAGTTCCAGCCCTCCTGCCGGAAGATCTCTTCGTGTTTGTAAATATTCGGATGCAGGACTGCGTCCATATACACGTCCATCAGATTCTGAAAATCCTTTTCATTACAGCTTGCAACCGGATATACGGTCTTGTCCGGATAAGTCATCGCATTCAAAAAGGTGTTCAAAGATCCTTTTACCAGTTCCACAAACGGATCCTTGGTCGGAAACTTTTCCGAGCCACACAGAACAGTATGTTCCATGATATGTGGCACTCCGGTACTGTTCGTGGTCGGTGTGCGGAATCCGATATTAAATACTTTATTTTCATCATCATTGGAGATCAGAAGCACCCTCGCACCGCTCTTTTTATGTCTTAAAAGCGCTCCTTCCGATTTCAGATCCGGAAGAGGTCTGTGCTCAATGATCTCATATGCTGTAAGCTTTGTTAAATCCATATATGATTTCCTCCAAGTTCTGTAGTTAGTCTCATAAATAACATTGTACACATTTCTTTGATTTGATACAAGGTCTTGGTGGGAATTGTTTTTCATAATCCGCTGTACCTCCCCAGTTCTTTATGACTTTTCCGTCAACTATGAGAAACACGCTCCGCGAGTTTCTCAAGTTATTGCGTCAGTCACCAAGGTCTCGTGCAAGCACGGACTTTGATTCATTACTCGCATAAATAAAATAAGGAACAGCTACGAAAGCCATTCCTCATTTTCTCTATTATGCTTCTTTCTTCTGTGAAAAAGCTGCTGTCTGCTTTTTCTGTGAAAATTTCATGAATGTCACAAAGGCAAGCATCATGATGATTCCTGCCGGAAGTGCAATCCATGCACTCTGTACGAATCCGGCAATAATATAAGTGATAAACGAGATCACCGCGCAGCTTGCCGCATATGGAAGCTGTGTATTGACATGATTAATATGATTGCACTGTGCACCAGCAGATGCCATGATCGTTGTATCCGAAATCGGTGAACAGTGGTCACCACAAACTGCTCCGGCCATACATGCGGAGATGGCAATGATCATCATCGTCTCATTCTTTCCTTCAAATGCATGTACCACGATCGGGATCAGGATTCCGAATGTTCCCCAGCTTGTACCGGTTGCAAATGCAAGAAAGCATCCCACAAGGAAGATGATTGCCGGAAGAAGATTTACCATACCTTCCGCACTTCCGGCTACAATGCCTGCTACATATTCTGCCGCTCCAAGACTGTCGGTCATAGATTTCAGCGTCCATGCAAAAACAAGAATCAGGATTGCCGGAACCATCGCCTTAAATCCGTCCGGGAGACATGCCATACACTCATCGAATTTCAGCACACGTCTTACCAGATACAGCACGATTGTGATCACAAAAGCAAAGAAGCTTCCATACACCAATCCCTGGGAAGCATCACTTCCAGAAAATGCTTCTACAAAACCGACTCCGTCAAAGAACCCACCGGTGTAGATCATTCCGATCACACAGCAGATGATCAGTGAAATGATCGGGATCAAAAGATCCATTACTTTTCCTTTACAGTTATCCACTGTCTCTTCCTCCGCATTTGCATACGGTCTGTCCGGTGTGGTGTAAATATCACCTTTTTTCGCATTATCTTCATGAAGTTTCATCGGACCATACTCAACCTTCATCACAACCATTGCGATCATCATCAGGATGGTAAGGATTGCATAGAAGTTATATGGAATTGCACGGATAAATATTGAAAATCCATCTTCACCTTCTACAAAACCGGTAACGGCTGCTGCCCAGGATGAAATCGGTGCAATGATACATACCGGAGCTGCTGTCGCATCGATCAGATACGCAAGCTTTGCTCTGGAAACATTCTGCGCATCCGTTACCGGACGCATCACGCTTCCGACTGTCAGACAGTTAAAATAGTCATCGATAAAGATCAGCACACCAAGAATGATTGTTGCCAGCTGTGCACCTACACGGCTCTTAATATGGGTACTTGCCCATTCACCGAATGCGGCAGATCCTCCTGCCTTATTCATCAGACAGACCATGGTTCCTAAGATAACCAGGAAGATCAGGATTCCCACATTATAGCTGTCAGAAAGAACAGATACGATCCCTTCCTGAAAAATATGGGTGATGGTTCCTTCAAAGGAAAATCCGGAATAGAATATTCCACCTACTAAAATTCCTACAAATAATGAGCTGTACACTTCTTTTGTGATCAGTGCCAGTGCGATCGCAACCACCGGTGGAACCAGTGACCAGATGCTGGCGTACATCTTCGGTACATACTCCTCCGCGTCTGCTGCAAAGGTGACAAGGGGACTTGCCATTACGCAGATCATTACAGCAGCGAGCAGACTGCTTAACTTTTTCATTTTTTCTCTCAATTAAAAAACCTCCCGTTTTAAAACATAAAAATGCCATGAATAACGCTTGCACCGGCAAAACGCATTCATGGCATGTATAGTCTTCCTTAAATGTTCTTCCGATAGCGCTCCACGTGTGTGACAGTACGCTGCATCTTCTGCATCGTCCCAGAAACCGGTGTTGGGGTTCCGGCTCCTTCGGCGGTATTTCCTTTCTCTTCTGTCGGCTTCCCTGCCGCATCTTTCAGAAGGTACTGATAAATCCCGCGCCTCTATCAAGCTGAATATTCATCATTTTCTTTATCAACCATACTACAAAATTTTCATTTTTGCAAGAGATAATTGCTATTTTACAATATCTACCGCTTCTTTTGTCATTTCTTTGATCTTTTCAAATTCTCCGCCATTTATCAGAGCATCCTTTACCATCCAGGTTCCGTCACATGCGAGTACCTTGTCAAATGCAAGATAGTCTTTGACATTCTGTGGACCTACAACACATTTGCAGGCAGTGTGCAGCGCAAGTTCTTTTGTGTACGCGTCCCCTTTTGAATCTCCCCAAACCAAAAAGGAGTCAGAGACTTTCGTCCCTGACTCCTCATTAAAGTCAATCTTATTCTTCAGAACCGTACAGTGTAACGAGTTTCTGCAGATATGCATATCTAGCTTTTGCTTCTTCTTCGTTCTTAGCAAACAGAACTTTAGCCTTTTCAGGATTGAATCTGGCAAGAGCATTGTAACGAACTTCACCGTTAAGGAATTCTTCGTATCCGGCAAGGTCTGGTGCCTTGCTGTCAAGAGTGAACTTAGATCCTTCTGCTTCTGGATTGAAACGGAAGTTGTTCCAGTATCCACATTCAACTGCAAGCTGTTCTTCTGTCTGAGCTTTGCTCATACCTTTCTTGATACCATGGTTGATACATGGAGCGTAAGCGATGATCAGGGACGGTCCCGGATATGCTTCAGCTTCTGCGATAGCTTTTACAGTCTGGTTGAAGTCAGCACCCATAGCGATCTGTGCAACGTATACGTAACCGTAGCTCATTGCGATAGAAGCAAGGTCTTTCTTCTTAGTTTCTTTTCCGCCTGCTGCGAACTGAGCGATAGCACCAGTCTTAGTAGACTTAGAAGACTGTCCACCTGTATTAGAGTAAACTTCTGTATCGAATACCATTACGTTGATGTCTTTTCCACTTGCAAGTACGTGGTCAACACCACCGAATCCGATATCGTAAGCCCATCCGTCACCACCGAAGATCCACTGGGATTTCTTAGCAAGGAAGTCTTTCTTTTCTACGATATCTTTGCATGTCGGGCAGTCGCATCCTTCTAATGCAGCAACAAGTTTGTCTGTAGCTGTTCCATTAGTAGCTCCGCATCCGTATGTTTCAAGCCATTCGTTGCAAGCAGCTTTTGCTTCTTCGCTGGCTTTATCTGATGCAGCAACTTCTTCTACTTTCGCCTTCAGACCTTCTCTGATTGCTTTCTGAGCAAGTAACATACCATAACCGAACTCAGCAGCATCTTCGAACAGTGAGTTAGACCAAGCCGGTCCCTGTCCCTTAGAGTTTACTGTGTAAGGTGTAGACGGTGATGAGTTACCCCAGATAGATGAGCATCCTGTTGCATTAGCGATGTACATTCTGTCACCGAATAACTGTGTGATAAGTTTAGCGTATGGAGTCTCTCCACATCCAGCACAAGCTCCTGAGAACTCAAGCAGTGGCTGTTTGAACTGAGATCCTTTTACTGTATTTTCTTTAAATTTAGCAACAACTTCCGGTTTTACTTCGATTTCTGTACCAAAGTCAAAGTATACCTGTTCTCCTGCGTTCTCTTCCATGTTACCCATAACAAGAGCTTTTTCACCCTTCTTACCTGGGCAGACATTTGCACAAGAACCACATCCTGTACAGTCATAAGCTGATACAGTCATTGTGAACTTCATTCCCGGCATACCGATCATGTCGATTGCTTTCAGTCCTTCTGGTGCTTTTGCAAGTTCTTCTTCTGTAAGAGCTACCGGACGGATTGCAGCGTGCGGACATACATATGCACAACGGTTACACTGGATACATGTCTCTGACTGCCAGATCGGGATATCTACTGCGATACCACGTTTTTCGTAAGCAGCTGTTCCTGACGGTGTAGATCCATCTACATAATCTTTGAATGCAGATACAGGCAGTGTGTTACCTTCCTGGGCATTAACCTTAGCCTGAATGTTCTTAACGAATGCTACTGCATCTTCTCTTCCACCCTTAACTTCTGGTGTGAACAGACCTTCGTCTTCGCAGTTCTTCCAGCTTTCCGGTACTTCGATTGCGTTAACCTGCTTAGCTCCGGCATCGATAGCATCGTAGTTCATCTGTACGATCTTATCACCCTTCTTACCGTATGTAGCCTTTGCAGCTTTCTTCATAAGGTCGATAGCTTCTTCTTCCGGAATGATGTTAGCCAGTTTGAAGAATGCAGACTGAAGAACTGTATTGATACGTCCGCCAAGTCCGATTTCTTTACCGATCTTGATACCATCGATTGTATAGAATTTGATGTCATGGTTGGCGATGAATGCTTTAACCTGTCCCGGAAGATGTTTGTCAAGTTCTTCTGCTGTCCATGGGCAGTTAAGCAGGAATGTACCACCATCTACAAGTTCCTGAACCATGTTGTATTTGTTGATGTATGACGGGTTGTGGCATGCAACAAAGTTTGCTTTATGAATCAGGTAAGTAGATTTGATCGGTTTCTTACCGAAACGGAGGTGAGACATTGTAACACCACCGGATTTCTTTGAATCATAATCAAAGTAAGCCTGTGCATACATATCTGTGTTATCACCGATGATCTTGATAGAGTTCTTGTTAGCTCCGACTGTTCCGTCAGCTCCAAGTCCCCAGAACTTACAGTTGATTGTTCCTTCTGGTGTTGTAACCAGTGGAGCACCTACTTCAAGAGAAAGTCCTGTTACATCATCAACGATACCGATTGTGAATTTAGGTTTTGCTTCGTTCTCGAATACAGCAACAACCTGAGCCGGTGTTGTATCTTTAGAACCAAGTCCGTAACGTCCTGAGTTGATCTTAACAGCGTCGAATTTAGTTCCTTTAAGAGCTGCAACAACATCAAGGTACAGAGGTTCTCCAAGAGATCCTGGTTCTTTTGTTCTGTCAAGAACGTTGATGTACTTAACAGAATCCGGAATTGCATCTACAAGTGCCTGTGCGCAGAATGGTCTGTAAAGACGAACTTTAACAACACCAACCTTCTTGCCCTGAGCAAGTAAGTAATCGATTGTTTCATCGATTGTGTCACAAACAGATCCCATAGCGATGATTACGCTTTCAGCGTCTTCTGCACCATGGTAGTTGAACAGTTTGTAGTTTGTTCCGATCTTAGCGTTAACTTTGTCCATGTATTCCTGTACGATTGCCGGCATAGCATCGTAGTATGGGTTACATGCTTCACGAGCCTGGAAGAATGTATCCGGATTCTGAGCTGATCCTCTTTCACATGGATGGTTCGGGTTCAGTGCATGTGCACGGAATTCCTTGATTGCATCCTTATCTACGAGATCTTCCAGATCTTCGTAATCCCATGTTTCGATCTTCTGGATTTCGTGTGATGTACGGAAACCATCGAAGAAGTTAATGAAAGGAATTTTACCTTTCAGTGCTGCACAATGTGCAACCGGTGTCAGGTCCATAACTTCCTGTACGCTGGATTCGCAAAGCATTGCACATCCAGTCTGACGACAGGCGTAAACATCTGAATGATCACCAAAAATATTAAGAGCATGTGAAGCTACTGCACGGGCAGATACGTTGAATACACCCGGAAGCTGTTCACCAGCAATTTTATATAAGTTAGGAATCATAAGAAGTAAGCCCTGGGAAGCTGTGTAAGTAGTAGTAAGCGCACCTGCTGACAGTGAGCCGTGTACAGTACCTGCTGCACCTGCTTCAGACTGCATTTCTGTTACCTGAACAGTCTGACCAAAAATATTCTTTCTTCCTTGTGTTGCCCATTCGTCTGTGGCTTCAGCCATTACAGATGAAGGTGTGATCGGGTAAATAGCAGCAACTTCTGTATAAGCATAAGAAGCATGAGCAGCTGCATGGTTACCATCCATGGTCTTCATTGATCTTGCCATTTTCTTTGTTCCTCCTTAGATTGTGTCAAAACTTTTACTTGTGTTAAAATTTTTTTACACTTTCGTTCGATATTATTATAGCTGTTCACATATGAAAAGTCCAGTCATTTTACTGTTCTGATTGTTCCTTTTGACGTACAAACCCTGTATTTCACAGGGTTGTTTTATGCAAACTGTAGTAAGTTTCAACTATCTTATATTATAAAAGAGACGGACATCTGTCCGCCTCTCACCACACATTATCAATTACTTTATTAACAACTATTATACGTTGAATCTGAACAGGATAATATCTCCGTCCTGTACAACATAGTCCTTACCTTCCAGTCTTACCAGACCTTTTTCTTTTGCAGCGTTATAAGTGCCACATGCCATCAAGTCATCATAGGATACGATTTCAGCGCGGATGAATCCTCTTTCAAAATCAGAATGGATCTTTCCTGCTGCCTGTGGTGCTTTCGTTCCTTTTTTGATCGTCCATGCACGGACTTCCGGTTCTCCTGCTGTCAGGTAACTGATCAGTCCGAGAAGGCTGTAGCTTGCCTTGATCAGCTTTTCAAGGCCAGATTCCTTAAGTCCCAGTTCTTCCAGGAACATGCTCTTTTCATCATCATCAAGTTCCGCGATCTCCTGCTCAATCTCTGCACATACAACGAATACTTCGCAGTCCTCTCTTTTTGCATACTCACGGACTGCCTGTACTCCCGCATTACTTGCACCATCATCTGCAAGATCATCTTCTGCCACATTTGCAGCAAAAATGACCGGCTTGTAGGTCAGAAGATTGTAGCTTTCCAGCCACTGCTGTTCATCTTCGTCATTGATATCATCAAAGCTCTTTGCCATCTTTCCATCTTCCAGATGTGCTTTAATTCTTTCCATCAGTGCCAGCTCTTTTGCGATCGTCTTGTCATTTCTTGCTGCTCTGACTGCTTTGGAAATTCTTCTTTCCAGGATCTCAAGGTCTGAAAAGATCAGCTCCAGGTTGATCGTCTCAATGTCACGCAGCGGATCGATACTTCCGTCTACATGGACAATATTGCTGTCCTCGAAACAACGTACTACATGAACAATTGCATCAACCTCACGGATATTTGCAAGAAACTGGTTTCCAAGACCTTCTCCTTTGGATGCACCTTTTACAAGACCTGCGATATCTACAAACTCAATCGCTGCCGGAATGATCTTTTTGGTGTGATACATCTCACCAAGCACATTCAGACGTTCATCCGGTACAGTAACAACGCCCACATTTGGATCAATGGTACAGAATGGGTAGTTGGCTGATTCTGCTCCTGCTTTTGTCAGTGAATTGAATAAAGTACTTTTTCCTACATTCGGTAATCCTACGATTCCTAATTTCATTTTGTATATTTCCTCCTATAAATCCTTTGATTTTCAGTATAATTATCTAAATTCAGTACTCTGTATTATACCATAGCCTTTTCTCTTTGTGAATATTTAAGTTTCTGTTTTCTTTACACTTGTAAGCAACCTTATTTGTAAAACTTGATTTTCTCTAAGAAATTTGTTGCGCCTGCCGCCAATGACAGATCGTTCTTGATGAAAATTTTTTTCGGTTATTTGAATACCTGAAAATCAAAAACACTCACCCATTCCGGGTGAATGCTTTATCAAAATTTCCTTATTTTGTTGTCTATGACGCTTATTCAGATATGCCCGCATATCTGCTAAAATGTAATTGCCTGCAATTATATTTTCACGTGGGTATGGGGACGTAATCCCCATCAAGTCCGCTACTCGTAAGTAATACAAAATTGTCTGTAATACACGGGTGGATCTTGCTCTGTTTGTAACACATGAATTCATACAATAATAGGTCCAAATGAGCACTTTCACCATTCAAGCCTATATATTTATATGTCTTTCAGATAATAGCGTAAAAAACAACTGTAACGGGGCAAAGTTCACAAGAATTTCATTTCAAAACTTAACATAGATCCTAAATAGTCACCATGTCTCTTCTATCTCTTCTTGCATATAAAATGTGTAACCGCAACATTAATAAGCAATAAAGATAATGTTACACCTACAGTAATATGAATTGGCCAATAAAATGTAAAATATGACAATTTATTTTCCATATAAATTTTTACTCCAAACACAACTGCCACTCCTACTGTAAACAACATTCCCATCACACACATAAAATAATAACTACCTTCTCCAAAGAGCATTAATTTCATTTGCTTATCCGTCATTCCGATACTTTTCATAATATCGAATTCTTTTCTCCGAGCGTACATCCCTGTAAATACCACATTACAATAATTGGTTAATCCCGCAATGAATAATATGATGCTTATAGCACCTAGGAGAATTCGATTTCCTCTCATATATGTTTCTTTTTGCTGCATCAGATCTGATTTACAGATAACAAAAACTCCTGCTTCGCCGGTTCCTTCATCCATTGATACTTCTGTCATTTCGGATCGTTTTTTATTTTCCTCTGAGATTAACTCGCTGATCTGTGTTTTCACATAAGGTTCTTTTTCTGGATCAGCAGTTAATTCCATTGTTAATATCTTTTTCTCCGTCGGTATCTTTTGAAAGCCTTTCTCACTGATAAAATAATATAAGCTGCCTTCTCCATGCCAGGATTGATGTATTTCCGGAAAATTATCGCTTTGCTGGTCTAAATAACCACATAGAGTAAATGTTTCTGATTCTTTTTGAGGAAATTCGTCTTTCTGTTGTTCCTCTTCACTCTCGGAATTGCTTTGTTCTTTTCTACGGATCGCATCTTCCCTTGAAATCAAGGTTTTAAAAAATACCGGTTCACCAATTGCTTCATCTGCAAGTTTTTGCTGTTCCGGAGTCAGCATATGATCATGTATGATCAACACGCCATTTCCTTCTTCCAAAGATTCCATATCAATACTGAGTTGATTATCCTGCACGTATTTCTTAAGTGACAAGATTTGATTTTCATCTATAACTTGTACAGTGTCCCAGCTAAATCCTTCCACCATATTGTCATTTGTAAGATTCGAGAGTCCCTCGTCATAGGGACGAATTCCCTTCTTAGATATAACCGTAGTTACATAAGCTCCTTCAATCAGATTGGAGTTCTCCCAATCGATACCATCTATATCATGTAGTTTTTTCACTAATTCTTGAGCGATTGGTGAAAATTCATCATAATCGTTATCATACAACAGTTCCACACCATCTCCCTGCGTCAGCAAAGGATCCACATCGATTTCTCTTGTTTTATATTCTTCCCCACACCCCTGGCTTTTCCCAAATTCGCTAAACTCTCCTGCCAGCAAAAAATCAGGACGTTTCTCAAGAAGATGCTTATAATCACATCCATTTGTAAGTACATTCATTAGAATAAAGGATAGGACACCTAAAAATATAGAAAGACTTGTAATGATAAATCGTGCTTTCTGTCGTGTTATATTTCCCCATGCAATATAGAACATTTCTTCTGTTTCAGAACGTCTGTGCACTATTTTCCCAGAGTGTTTTGTTTTTCTGGCAACTGTATTTTCGTTATAAGCAGCACTCTCAATACAAGACAGCTTCGTTATTTTTCTAATAACGCCTTCCGATGCTATCCACAAAATTCCATTTACAAATACAACAGAAAGCAAAAGAATCCACGGTCTGAAAAAGGAAAGTATTGTATTCCCTCCCATTTCCTGATAAAAATGGAAACCTAATAGTTCCGGTATTAATAAGACTAAAATCAGTGCAGAGATCAAACTTCCCAAGACAGAACCTTTTAACATGAGTGACCTCATTTGTTTCCGGTATATTTTTGTAATCTGTCTTTCTGTGGCTCCGATTGTGTGGAGCAGTCCGAGATTTTGAACATCTTCGCTCATGGATATCCAAAGGACATTGCGTACAAGGAAATATATTCCACACAAAATCCCTAGCGTTCCCAATATCACCACCTCATATCCACCTGCGAATTTAGAAACGGCAGTATATTGTGCTGTATCAGAAACGTATATCTTCTGTTCTGCACTCTTCATCGGCAATGTCTGATATAATTTTTCCTCTGTTTTACTCCTGTTTAAATGATCACTCTGACTGAAAAGTAAAGTATAAGGACCCTTTTCCAGTTTCAACTCTTTAATTTTGTCATGTGAAATATATCCGATTGCTAATTCATTTCCAGAGTCTGTATACCAGCCACACAATTCGAATTTTTCTTTCGAATGTTCGAACACACCTTTGTATACATCTAAGTTTATTTCCATTCCCTGTTCCGGTTCAGAGATACCAAGTTTTTTCAATGCCCGCTCAGATAATAGAATTTCATCCTTTTTCTGTGGGTAGCTTCCAATCACATTGGTATATGCCGGTCTCCAAAAATTGTTCCAGCTTTCTGAGTCAGCCCAGACTATATCACATATCGTTTTTGCATTGTTCTCCGAAACTTCTGTAGCTTCACCTACAAAAATACTTTTTCCAACTTGTTTTATATAATCCAGTTGTTTTAATTTTGCATATTGTTCTTCTGTTCCATCTTCTATTCTCCCCGAAGAAGCAGTTCCATTTTCTCTGATTAATCTTATTTCTTCTGCCTGTATTTTTCCAAAGGAGATTCCGAATACCATGGTAATAGCAACAATGCCGATTACAATCGAGCAAAATAGAATCGTATTTCTCACCTTTTTTGTGCCTGCAAAATTTTTAGCCAGGAATCGGATTATGTCTTTATTGTTATTTGGAATGTTCTTATGAAACATAGTGATACCTCCTAACAATCGTTACAATCTCTTGTATAGATTTTCCCATCAGACATACGTATTACTCTGTCTGCCATCTGTGCGACCTCTTCTTGATGCGTCACGATCAATGTCGTCTGATGAAATCTTGCAGCACAGGATTTTAGTAATCCTACGACTTCCATACTTGTAACAGAATCCAGATTTCCGGTCGGTTCATCCGCCAGGACAATTGCCGGTTTCGTCAACAATGCCCGTGCTATAGAAACTCTCTGTTGCTGTCCACCGGACAGTGTTGATGGAAAACGTTCTAATTTATCTTTTAATCCAAGTATTTCTACAATTTCATTAAAGAAATCTATATCGATTTCCTTACCGTCAAGTCGCATCGGAAGAACTATGTTTTCGCGTATACTAAGCGAAGGAATTAAATTGTATTGTTGGAATACAAATCCGATATTTCTTCTTCTGAATATTGTTCTTTCTTCCTTGTTAAGATCTTTTAAACTTGTATTTCTGATCCAGACACCTCCAAAATCCGAAGTATCAAGACCTCCTAAGATGTTCATAAGTGTTGTCTTTCCGCATCCGGACGTACCGACAACTGCTATAAATTCACCATCTTCCACAGTCAACGACACACCATCTAAAGCACGCACTTCATATGTATCGGATGTATAATATTTTTTTAGATTCATGGCTTTGATTATATCCATCTTTTCTGTAAACTCCTTTCGTAAATGCTACCTTTAACTCAGCCATAATCTATTATACATGGTACCTCTTACAAACTTCTTACAAGCTGCATATGAACTGTCTATACCGGAAGATTCACTTCTATAAGCAGCCCTGGCTTCATTTGTTTTGCTTTCATCATCCCTTTTTGTAATAGAACAATCTCTCTGGAAAGATATAAACCAATTCCACATCCTTCCTGCCCTCTTGCCTGCTCACCACGATAAAATCTTTGAAAAATTTTATTTTCTTCTCCGTCTTTTATCCCGATTCCATAATCTCTTATCTGAATTTTATAAAACATTTCCGTTTGTTTCATTGTGATATCGATCGTACTGTTGCTTTTGCTATATTTGACTGCATTATCAAACACATTATAAAATGCCTCACACATCCAGTTTTTATCATGTTCGCAGATAATTTCCTCTGGCAATTTTACTTGAAAAAAGATATCTTTATCTTCTGCCTTCTTTTGTATTTGCCCTAACGCATTTAAAATAGCCTCAACAAGATTTCCTTTTTGCATATGAACTTGCATGATTCCTTGTTCTAATCGAGCAGTTTTTATAAAGCTTTCCACCAAAAAACATAACTGTTCTTCACTCGTTCGCAGGTCTTTCATATATTCTATATTCAATATTTCCTGCGTTTCATTTAATGACTCTTGCAGCAATTCTGTATAATTTTTTATATTCGACAGCGGTGTCCGTAATTGATGTGCAATCTCAGAAATTAATTTCTGGATCTCATATTGGCTTTTTTCAGCCTCTTTTCTTCTCCCATCCAGCATTTCCTGCAAACGAATTAATTGATTGGCCGTTTTTGAATATAATGTTTCTTTTCCTATATCAAAATCATCTAATTCATTGCCATTTATTAAAGATTCGGCTAGTTTATATATTTTTTTCATTTCATTTGTTCTAAAATGATTTTCAAATAAATATACAACACTTCCACCAAGTATTATCCCCACCAAAAGTACTGTAAATATTACTACCGCCATGCTATTCTCCCATTCTATATCCCATTCCAAATACATTACTAATAACATCGGACGAATCATTTAATTTCTTTTTCAATCTGCTGATCATAACACTAATTGTATTTGGGTCAATGAATTCACTATCTATTCCCCAAATGTTTTCCATTATCATATCTTTTGTAAGAACCTGATTTTGATTCATAATAAAATATTCCAAAAGCTGATACTCTTTGAGTGTTAACGATATTTCTGTTTTTCCTACAAAAACCTGTTTTCTATCCGAATACAAGATGACCTGCCCGCACATAAAAACATTTTCATTCGATTTTCTCTTCAAAACAACTTCCATACGTTTTAACAATACTTTTATTGAAAATGGTTTGACCACATAATCATCTGCTCCTATATCAAATGCTTTTAACATATCTTTTTCATCATCTTTTGCAGTTAAAAAAATTGCTGGGATTCTTCCATTTTTTTGAAGATCCTGATATAGATTTATTCCATCTCCATCCGGTAATCCAATATCTACGATCAACAAATCTACAGAACTATCTATATTTTTAATTGCTTCTTTTCTCGAACCAGCAAGAATCGTTGTATAACCTTGATTTTTCAAAGATGTATCCAAAGCTTTTCTCAACAAATTGTCATCTTCTATAATTCCTATTACCATACACACCTCCTGATTTTTCTAGAATATAATACCAAAAAAGCCCATTACAATATACATAACACCTCTGCATATTGTAACGGACTTTTTTCAAACCCAGACTTGGTGCAAGCACCATTTCTGATAAAAACCTCGAAAGTTTTTGTTCTATGTGCATATATTACCCAATTTCATTCACAAAGTCAATATGTTTTCTACTAAAACATCTGTGTAATTCTTGCGATCTCCATAACTACAATCTTTAGCATCACTCCACCAGACATCACATGAAACCCTATCTCACGCATATGCTGTGACTTTGCTATTGGTGCAATAAGTTTCATCCTTTTTTCCTCCTCCATATAAACGACGCAGTGCAAAACTGTAACGCTACAATCCATTCCTGATGCTCTGATTCATCGTTCAAATCGTTTCACCCTTTCAACTTATCTGCATTTCCTGTAAGAAATGATCCATATGCTCTTCCAGTAACTTTATCACTTGACTTTTGTCTTCTGCTCCATCATATATGCTATAAAGCAAAAAAATAGGTCCATAAAAATCAAGTGCTGTCTGTCTGGCTTTTCCTTCATCGTCCAGCATTCCTGAAAGCAAAGCTTCCATATAAGTTAATGGTCCTCTTGCAAGATAATTCTGATATAGCTGTGCCATCTGTGGCTCTCTGTACTGTTCCAATGTCAACATCTTACGAAAACAACTTGAAAATTCTTCCTCCGTCCAATGAAGAAACTGCACCTTTGTGAACTGCTTAATCTTATCAAATGCCGTTTCTTTATACTCGGCTGTAACCTTTTCCAGATCACCCTCCGGCATTTCATACTGCTTTACTCTCTCAATATCCAATTCATTCATTTTTTCAATAATACTGTCCAATATCTCCTGCTTGCTTTTATAATGCTTATACAATGCAGCCTTGGTCACTCCAAGTTTTGAAGCAATATCATTCATGGATGTTCCCATATATCCACTCTGTGCAAATAACTTCAAAGCTTCTTCCAATATTTTTTCCTTTGTGTTCTTTTCTTTGCTTTCCATGTCTATCTCCTAATTTAAATCTGTTATTAAGTTACCTTTTGGTAACTTGTCAAGTAAATTATAAATTAGTGTTTTCTTTCTCCCTGCATCTTGAAAAAATAACATGCCGTTTTGCATTATTGTCAGTTCTGCATCGACATCATTGGCAAACTTATGGATAGTCTCCTGTGATGTCAGATTATCTTTATCTCCATATAATATACAAGTCGGAACCGACCAATTGACCGGATGATTACGCACATAACACAAATATTCCCAGGACAATGTTTCTCCAAATCCTGTAGTTATCAACTGTTTTTCACGTAACTTTTCTTCCGTTATATCCGCCCATCCCATCATGTCAAGAATCACCTTTTCCATATCAACGATTGGTGAAATGAAAAGGGCTTTGTCTATCTGCCGAAAATAATATTTTCTATCGTCTGCCTTCACCATCTGGCAGCAATGTAACAAAATAATAAATAATTCCGAATACAGCTATACTTCCCATCATAATACCGATCATCTGATTTACACCTACTACATTTCCATGAAATACCGGATTGCAATCAAGAGTGGCTCTTATCGCTTCAACCATTTCATCCGGATAATGTTTTCTCTCCATCTCCATGAATACTCCGTGAAGCATATGATTCTTAATCAATGAAGTGGCATATGTACTCGGGAGATAAGACAGTGCCTTCTGAAGACCTGATCCAAAATTTGAAATCGGCATATAAGCACCACATATAAAACCATATCCTGCGCTGACAATTGTACCTACAGCCGAAAGCTGTCCCTGTGTTGTCAACGGAAAGCTAATGATACTTGAAAGCGTACTTCCAAACAGGACGAGCAATATCATATCAAATAAAACCCATAATACATCTACTACATTCAGATACCATCCCATTTTAAGCAGATATCCCAGACATAATACAAACGCAAGTGTATTGACCATCAATGAATTAACTACTGTTGACAGAAAATATCCCAAATATATTTTCCCCTTGCTGACAGGCGAAACATTAAAATCCTTCCATGTTCCATTTGCCTTATCCTGCACCATAGTCAGATTCACACAAAATGTTACAGTGATACAGCTCACTGCCATAAGTGATGCTGTCAGTTGTGCTGCCACAGTTCCATTAATGAGCTTATCCGAAATCGTGATCATATCCGGAATCGCTGCTGTAAAAGAATCTTTGAAAACCTTTGCAAGAAACGTAGCATACAAAACAATCAGAATAACTGGTGTGATCATTGATGTAAACAACATACCTTTATCTTTAAAAAACAGCTTCCTGTTCCTGTTCATTAATGCCAATACTGTTCTCATCAATGCTCACCTCCTAGCTTTTTCCCTGTGACTGCAAGAAATACATCATCCATTCCGCCTTTTACTACTTCATAATCCCTGAATAGGTCCTGATGTTCTACAATAAGCTCCGTAGCTTCCTTCGTATTTCTTACTTTTATCTGATATCCGTCACGTATTTTTTTATATTCTCTGTTCAATGACTTTATTTCATCTTCGGAAACACCATAAACAGATACTATATCCTGTACATAATCGTTTTTAAGTTCAAACGGTGTACCTTCCGCTGCGATACTTCCTTTGTCGAGAATCACAACATACCCGGCATTAGCAGCCTCTTCCATATAATGGGTGGTTAGAAATACTGTCATATTTTCATTTTTCTGAAGCTTCTCGATAACATTCCAGATTAATTGCCTTGTCTGTGGATCAAGCCCTGTTGTAGGCTCGTCAAGAATCAAAATTTCCGGTCTGTGCAATAATGCACGGGCAATATCAATCCTTCTTCTCTGACCTCCCGACAGCTTACCTACAGGTCTGTTTAAAAACTCGTCAAAATCCAAAATCTCGACCAGCTCCTGTAATCTCTTATCAAAGGCTTTTCCTGTAATGCCGTACAAAGCAGCTCTGCTCATTAGGTTTTCTTTCACCGTAAGTGGTTTATCAAGTACGCTATCCTGAAATACAACACCAAGCATCCTTTTTGTCTGTGCGCCGGCTTGGTCAGTTTCTATTCCGTTTACCTGAACCGTTCCACTGTCTTTTTTCAGCAGTCCACAAAGAATAGAAATGGTTGTACTTTTCCCTGCACCATTTACTCCTAGAAATGCAAACAATTCTCCTTTTTTCACACGAAAGCTCAAATCATTTACCGCTTTTACTTCACCAAAGCTTTTATTCAGATGACTGATTTTAATGATATCTGATTCCATATCTTCTCCTTATATTTTCATTTTTCCTTAAATGCTGCAGCATATGTTGGATTTATCTTTTAAAATAAAATCCATATATTAAAAAGTAATATGAATACAAAAATTGTCCATGCCCCTTAGCAGTTGCCATTCGGTTACTTATATTGTAGTAACCAATTGGTAACTTGTCAATCTTTTTCTAATCTTCTATCACTTCTATCGGATGAGTATCCGAAACATAAATCATCGGATCATATGAATAAAAAATATAATTTTTTCGCTTGCCGTTTTCATCAACCGGGAAATTCATTCTTATTGTTTAATTCTTTTTGTTGGACCCATTGATGCAAATACCACTTCTCCTATTGCTCATGTCTCCCCTCAAAACATTACATTTAGAAGCATATGACATAATAATTAACCACTACCCCATATTATAAATACCACCCAGAGATACTTATTTCAGACTGATAATCAGATTTTTATTGAATTTATTAATCTATATGTTATGACAACATATCTTTCAGACATGTACTCCGGTAGTCACTCGGTGATATTTTATATCTTTCTTTAAATACTCGGTTAAATGTTCTCTGACTTTCAAATCCACTATCCAGACAAATATTTGTAATAGAGTCACTCGTATTTTCCAAACGCTGGCATGCATAGTTCAGCCTTGCATCGTTAAGATATTGATTAAAGTTTCTATGGAATGTTTTGGAAAAGAGTCTGGATAAAACATATTTGCTCACCCCCAGATCTTTTGCCATCTCTTCCAGCGAAAATTTCTTCTTAAAATTCGCTGATATATAGGAAACTGTCTGGTAAATAAGATCGTTGCTCCCCACATTACTCTTTTCTACCAAATTTAATTTTCCTATGCAACGTGCCAACACAATTTGAAGATATGCCTGTGCAACAGTAATATCCGACTGTTCTGTCTCTAAAATTGCATTTATAACCCTATATACCTCCGGTTCAACCTTTTCCGCTTTGATGATTGGGTATTCAGGAGCCATGGATTGCATGATATCTGCAAATTTGGCTATCGTAAATGGCGATGCAATCAGATAAGTCGCTTTATTTACACCGGGTGTCAGTACCTGATAGTGATGAATAACATCTGGAAATACAAAGCCTATATCTCCTTTTTCCATATGGTATAGTTCCTGTCCGACACCAAGTTCTAATGATCCACTTGTTACACAAACGATCTCCAGTGCATTATGAAGATGTGGTTCAATATGTTTTGACTTCCTATTTATTGCTATGATCTCCTCTTTTGTGTCAACATATTTTAACTGCATGAAATACTCCCCTTTGCAACATTTGTCTATATCTTCTTTCGATTTGGCAAGCAATCCTTTTACACCTATCTTATAATCAACTTGTAAATAAGGAAAGGAGGAATTGCAAATGAGCAACCTAAAAAAATATCTGAATGACCTTTTAGTATTCTACATTGAATATTTTGAGCATCCTTACCATGTATAAATACTAAAAGGACTATTTTGTGAAAACTGAATATTTTCTTAAGGCCATTTCACAAAAATGAAGTGGTCCTTTTTTATTTTCAAAATACAGTTCTATCACTTTATATATAGAAAAAAGCACTGTCTCATCGAGCAACGACCAGACAACGCTTTCTCCTGTCAATTCTAATTTATGTCTGATGCATCTGTTACTTCATCTGTAGCAATTCCTTTTTCTGCTTTCAGTTTTTTATTTGCATCTTCTACATTCATTCTTGAAAGTACAAACATAATCAATACATCAAAGATTAACGGAAGCCAAAGATACATAAACTGCATCATATCAAGTGCAGACTGCGGCTGAGTTGCATTTGTTCCGATATATCCACTGAACTCAAGCAGCCATCCAACAACAGCGGTTCCAATACCTCCACCGATTTTTACGCCAAGAGAAGTACAAGAGTACATCGTTCCGTCAATTCTCTTTCCCTGTGTAAGATAAGTGTACTCAGAGCAGGATGCGATAACTGCATTCATATCTCCCTGCCATGGTCCCTGACCTAAGGCTGCAAGAGCTGTAAATGCCATCATCAGCGGAACACTGCCCATATATCCTGCAACAACAACAAGTGCTCTACCGATGACTGCTAAGACATAACCTCTTAAGTTCAGTTTATACATACCTTTCCACTTACCAACTAATGTCGGTGTGAAAATCAGGGCAATGATCAGTGGAATATTTACTGCCCATGCAAATTGTCCAAACAAATTCTTATTTTTCAGTACCCATGTCATGTAATAAATGCCAGCTCCAATCATGGCACCATATAACTGCTGTAAAATATATGTTCCACAAATCATCATGTAATATTTGTTTTTAACAAGAAGCTTGAATGCCTGTACCATTCCGTACTTTTCATTATCATTCTTTACTTCTCCTTCGTTAAGTTCTTCCTCAGGAAGTTCCTTAACAGAAAGTGCTGAAATCGTATTTACGACAAGACCAATGATTGCATAGATAATAGCAACCGTTCTCCATGCTGCAGCATCTCCACCACATTTATCTACAAATCCAACTGTAATTGCCTGAATCAGAAGACTTGTTGAAAACGCAAAAATAAAACGGTAAGATCCCATCTGCACACGCTCTTTGCTGTTCTTTGTAATCAGTGACGTAAGTGCTGAATAAGCAATATTGTTTGCTGTATAAAACACACCATTTAACAGTGTATAAGAGATAAAGAACCATGCATATTTAGCCGTTGTTCCCAAGCTGACTGGTACTGCAAAACAGCAGACCAGCGCAATGGCACAACCAATATATCCATATAGCATCCAGGGTTTCGCTTTTCCCATTTTACTGTGTGTTTTGTCAATCATTGATCCAAAAAATATATCCGTAAAACCATCAAATAGTTTTGATACGGCAATCAGGGTACCTACGACACCTGCAGCAAGTCCTACTGAGTCCGTCAAATAGACCATCATAAAAGATGTCAGGAACGCATAGACTACATTACCTGCAATATCGCCTGATCCATATCCAATTTTGTTATACCATTTCAAATACTTTTTTTCTTCCATCGAATTTCTTTTCTCCTCATCTTCATCGCACTTAGAATTTCAAGATGTCTAACAGAGTATGATGTCTAATTCTAGTTTTTTCTCTGTTTTTGTCTGATTGCTCTGTATATCCGGACTTTACATAACAATCAGACTCTCTTTCCTTGTTTACGAGTTACATGAAACTTTATTATCCCTTTATATACGGTATCAGTGTAAACTGGAACCGGAATAATACATCATCAAATCGGTACTGCTCCAATACAACTGGACCACAACTATTAGAACCAATGCCATTTAATGCGTAGTCAACACAGAATACTACACTATCTGATTCTATTAATTCATAATTATGCGTTTTCTTCTCAAGTTCTTCCTGTGTATAATAAGAAGCATTGAATGAAAATGCCTTTTCTGCGGATGCCACAATTCCATATCGGCTGTTGTTAAGCTCTACATATTCACAATCATAATGGCTTCCATTTTCCTGTGGGCGAATATAATCCTCATGCAAATCATCTACATTTGCCTGATACAAACCGTGGCTCGCAGCCTGATGTTTGTCACAATAGCTTTCCTGTGGTCCCATTCCAAAGTATCGTGCAGCTGAAAGTTTTTTATCCAGGAACATCCTCACACCAAATCTTGGCAGGTCCGGAAATTCATCATCTTTTGTTACTGCAATATCTGCATCAATCTTTCCAGCAGCTTCTATTTTCCATGTGATCGTCACATCAAGAATCTTCTGTACTGTCTCTGCCACAACGGATGCATGGCTTGTAATTTTCACACCATGCTTTCCCTGCACGACCTCTGTCGTGTAAGCTCTTGTATAAGCTTTATCATAATGGGCTTTCTTCCATTCAGACTTGATGTACATATCATTATCTGTTGGTGCCCTCCAGATATTTAATTCCATCGGGTGGTTCAGATATTCCCGACCTGCAAATTTCATCTCTGTAAAAAGTGCAGTCCGTCGGTCGATTGTATATGCGAATTCACGGCCTTTGATATGAATCTGGGTATCATCTTCACTCACCTGTAATTCAGAATCCGTCACTGTTTTTTCAACCCATTTTTCTGCTAACTGGCATTTGGCATCCTTCTGGCTTACTTCGATCTCATCAAATCCAAGGATATAATCCTCTTCCAGCAGAGGCATTTCTTTTTTCAGGTGGTAAGTGAGTTTTAAATAGCATTTTCCATTTTCCGGAACGTTGACCTGCAGGTTTGTTTTTCCTTCACTATGTGGTACCACAGATACTTCAGCAAGTTTTCCTTTCCCAATCACAAGTCCATCCTGTGTCAATTCATAGCTGATTTTCACATAATCTTTCAGATTATCAAAATCCATGTAGTTATGAAGCACCAGTTCTCCGCTTTCTTTGTCATAGGAAATAACCCTTGCCGGGCGATAAACATTCTTGTATTCCAAAAGTCCTGTATGTACCGTTCTGTCCGGATATACTAATCCATCCATACAGAAGTTGCCATCATGAATTTCTTCGCCATGGTCGCCCCCATAAGCATATATAGTCTTTCCATTCTCAGCAGTTCCATGAGCAATCGCATGGTCACACCATTCCCAGACAAAACCGCCACACATTTTATCATTATCCTGAATCATCTGGAAGTAATCTTCAAAATCTCCAGGTCCGTTTCCCATGCTGTGACAGTACTCTACCAAAAGAAAGGGTTTGCTTCCATCTTTATCCAGATATTCCTGAATTTCGGAAAACGCCGGGTACATCCGGCTGTACACATCCAGATTGCTGTAATCATATGTTTCATCATAATTACGATATCTTGCACTCTCATATTGTGTGATACGGTCTGGATCAAAATTCTTTGTCCATTCCAGTGCTTTTTCAAAGTTGCAGCCATAAGCACTCTCATTTCCCATTGACCACATAACAATACAGAAACGGTTTTTGTCACGTTCCACCATGAGTTTTACTCGATCAACGATTGCCTCTTCCCATACCGGATCATCTGCAATCTTCTCATTCCATCGTTTGAACCGATTGTAATCGGTGTCTTCTTTTCTGTAGATCATAAATGGACCATGAGCTTCAATATCTGCTTCATCTATTACCATGAATCCATACTTGTCACACATTTCATAGAAAAATGGTGCGTTCGGATAGTGGCTGGAACGGATCGCATTAAAATTATGCTGCTTCATTAACGTAAGATCGGTTGTAATCTGTTCCGGATTGATTGTAAAGCCAGTAACCGGATCAGAATCATGTCGATTGACACCACGGAATTTAATCTTCTGTCCATTTAAATAAATAACCTGGTCTTTAATTTCTATCTTTCTTAATGCAATGTGATCTACAATTACTTCATTCTCTGTTTCAAGAATCAGTTTATATAGATATGGATTTTCTGTATTCCAAAGTTCCGGACTTGCGATTTCTAATACAGCTGTTCCTTCTTCAGCAATACTTCCTAGTGCTACAACTGCTCCGTTTCTATCTTCAATCGAAATTTTTACATTTAACGGAGAGTAGAATTTCATTTCAATTTCTACTTTCGCAAGCATATCCTCAATTCTTGTTTTAATATGATAATCACTGATTGCCTGTTTCGGGCGTTTCAAAATGTACACATCCCGGAAAATACCACTCATACGGAATTTGTCCTGATCTTCCAAATAGGAACCATCACACCACTTCATGACCAGAACCGCTATGCTGTTCTCTCCGTCCCGAAGGAGGTCGGTGATATCAAACTCACTGGTCATATGAGAAACCTGGCTATACCCTACATAAGAGCCATTGATCCATACATAAAAGCAACTGTCTACTCCTTCAAAATTCAAGAAAGCTTTTGGTGCATTTTCATCTTTGTGATAAACAAAGGTATGTGCATATGTTCCACATGGAATATCCTGTGGTACATACGGTGGATCAAATGGGAACGGATACCTGATGTTTGTATACTGATGTGTGTCATATCCTGCCATCTGCCATACACTCGGAACCTGAATCTCATCAAAATTTTCTGTATCATAATCTTTCTCAAAGAAGGGTTCCTGAACATCATAGATACTGTTAAAATACTGGAACTTCCAAGTTCCGTTCAATAACTGCATTCGGTCTGACTCTTCCCTGTGCTCCACCAGGTTATCCATTCTTTTGGATGCCGGAATAAAATAGGCTCTGGCTGGCATTGTATTTTCATGCAGTACGCTTAAATCCTCATAATAACGTGGTACAATCATAAATAACTCTCCTTTAATACATATACATTTTTTTGCACTTTGTTTTTCCACAGCAAACCTTGTCTTTTACTTTTATGTTTACTCTTCTCTGTTTTGCTATATATATCTTATCCTAATCTGCAAAACATGTCTATGAATTGGATTAGACAAAATATGCACTAAATGATACAATAACAAAAAAAGAAAAAGAGGTGCTACCACATGTATATGAATACCGGTTATTTAAACCACTCCCATATGGATTTCAAAGACAAAAGTCGCCCACTGGTTGTAGGAAGTTGCGGTACTTACCGCCTTTCCAGCCATCCAAAGTTACCAACCTACCGTCCAAGGGGACGCCTGGATTATCAGATTATCTATATCACTGCTGGTTGTGGGCATTTTCATTTTGACAATATGGATAACGAAACGATTGTCCCCGCCGGTAATATTGTACTGTACAGACCGAAGGAACTTCAGAAATATGAATATTATGGAAAAGATAAGACAGAAGTATACTGGATTCATTTTACAGGCAACAATGTAAAAAATATCCTACGGCAATATGGATTCCCGGATAAAGAGCGTGTATTTCAGGTCGGAACCTCTATGGAATACGAACAGATTTTCAAGCGTATTATCATCGAACTTCAGCGTTGCCAAGATAATTATGAGGAAATGCTTGTCCTTCTGCTCCGTCATCTTCTTATCATCTTTCATCGGGAACTGACCAGGGAACATATCTCGAAAAATGAATACCTGGATCACGAGATGGACAACGCAGTTACCTTTTTCAGTGAAAATTATAACCAGAATATTAGCATAGATGATTATGCTGCCTCACGTGGAATGAGTGTCAGCTGGTTTATCCGAAACTTCAAAAAATACACCGGTTCTACACCAATGCAGTTTATTGTGGGAATCCGAATTAACAATGCCCAGATGTTACTTGAAACAACAACCTATTCCATCAATGAAATTTCTAAAATCGTCGGGTATGATAATCAGCTTTATTTCAGCCGGCTTTTCCACAAGCTGAAAGGATATTCCCCAAGAGAGTACCGAAAGATAAGAAACAAGTTCTAAAATCCACAATATCATAAATCCAGTTTCCCATCCAAAAGAGGATGCCACGGAATCATCAAATCAACGATTCCATGGCATCCTCTTCTCTCTTTTTGCTATTCTTATTTTACAAACTCAACCGAATAATAATACATATACTCATAAACCATTTCTTACCATGGCGATTTGATTTGCGTTGCTTTCCGCTGGAATTAAAGCGTCAGCCTTCTAGATATCAAAATTTCGAGGCTCAATCACACTCTCTATTTTCTCGCTGTCTACGCTTAGCAACTGCCATAAGGGTCACTCCTTCTTCTTCCGGATTTTTTACAAATTTTTCCGTTACCCTCATGTGTATTTCCTTTCCGGCTAAACAATATTGCCAATTTGCTACCATAATTACTCTATCGTGATTCAATTTCATTGTCCATATGTAGACAACTAACATGCACAAAACCGATGCCAAGATGCATAATAATCCCAGTTTTCGTCAATAATACGAAAGCAGTACAAACCTTATCAGATTCGTACTGCCAACCTCATATCTAAAAAATCTGCCCCGGCAGTTTATTTTTCGCTTTATATGGGAACTGCTTATCAAATTCCTCTGCTTCCTGCTCATCTACAAGATAACCCTCCGGTGTTGCATACTCTCCTGTAATTCCATCAAAATAACCCTGTATCAGTTCCTTACACAGAAAGAATGATGCATCTTCCCCCTCCGGCAATCCATGATATCGGATACCATACTCGCTTGCCTGCTTAAAACCGCTCTTTCCATAAAAATCAATATTTCCTTCAAAGCACAGCGCTCCACAGCCAAGCTCTGCAGCTTTCTCCAATGAATAATCAAGCAGGATTTTTCCATATCCCTTCCGTTTATATTCGTTTTTGATACAGATTGGTCCCATCGTCATAATGGGAATGCTTCTTCCGTCATCTGCTGTGATTGCAGTTCTCACAAAGATATTCTGTCCGATAAGTTCTCCCTCCTGGTACATAACAAAATCAAGCTCCGGTACAAATGCCGGATCATTTCTTAACTGGTTAAGGACATAATGCTCCAGGCATCCGGGGCGGTATACATTCCAAAAACTATCCCTTACCAGATTTTCTACTTTTCGATATTCACTTTTTTCTTCTAAACGGATTACTATATTATTTTTCATGATCTGATTCTCCTTCTCTTCAAATCTTGTACCAGGCTTTTTATAGCTGATACAAATTCATCTTTTACCTTTTTCTTATCTTCTGCTCCATCATAAAGGCTGTAATAAAAATGCATGACAGCATAGAATCTGACAGCTTTATCCTTAGCATTTGTAAATCCCATGCTATCAAATAAATCTTTCACATAGGAAGCAGGTCCAGCCACGAGATACTGCTGATATAACTTCTGCATCTCTTCACTGCGAAACTGCTCTATTGTCAGCATCTTCCGAAACGATGATGCAAAATCATCCTCTGTCCAGTATTCAAACATAGACTTGCTGTATTCCACCAAATCATCCAGAGACACATTCTCATACTGTTCAGGCATTTTTTCTTTTTCCTCTTCCGGCATATCATATTCGGATGCCTGTTCACCATCTTGCTGTTCCATACGCTGCACAATACAGTCAAAAATATCTCTTTTGCTTTTGTAATGGCGGTACAATGCCCCTTTTGTCATATCAAGTTCTCCTGCTATCTGGCTGACTGAGACAGCCTCATAACCATCTCTGGCAAACAAATGCAGTGCTACAATCAATATTTCTTCTTTTCTATTACTCACGCTGATAACCTCCAAGCTAAAATAAACGACCGTTTACATTTTTATAATAGTAAACGGTCGTTTATTTGTCAAGACTTTTCTTTTTGTTTATATTATCTCTTTTTATAAATCAAAAGTTCTGGATTTTCACCAGCTTTCTCATATGTACATACTAGAATAAAATCCATACCTGCCAGAATACCGAAGCACCTGTCTCCTCCAAATTCAGACTCCAGTTGATTCCCCAGATAGGTTTTCTGATCATCAAGGAATTTCACTTTTTGACCATTAGGCAGAGTATAATCCAGATTCACATATTTCCCCACAAGTGCATTTAGTTTGTCTACCCTAGGAAGTCCGTCTATATGCAGATCATTAATTTCATTTATCAACTGTATTTTAAACTCTTCAAACTGCCCATTGTCACTAAGTTCATCATACCTTTTCCAGTAATCTAACTTTGGAAGCATTTCTTTCAGATAAAAGTGTGCCTGTTCTTCGGTAAAATTTTCATTTACCATATTCTTTACACACACATCAATCAATTCATCCATATCGTTATATGTGTACATTCCATCAGCATAGCACCATTTACAATACTCCTCATTTAACGTACCATCCTTATCACGTCCCAATATGGAATCATCATCAATTGGCATCCCGCAGCACTGGCAGATCAGCTTTCTTGGTTCTCCCAAAAGCGTATTGATTGAAACATCAAATTCTTTCGATAAGAGCTTAAGTGTATCAGTATTTGGAACTGTATCACCATTTTCCCAGCGTGATACCGCCTGCCTTGTAACCATGATTTTGTCTGCCAGCTCGTCCTGTGACATTCCTCTTTCTGTACGAAGTTTCAAAATAATATTTTTTGTTTCCATGGTCATCACCTCCGTTATCTTTATCATATCGATAAATCTGCAGTCTGAAAAGCAACCTGCTGTTGCGATAAGCATTTCAGTCGACTTTTTCAAAAGCTGAAAGGACATTCTCCCAGAGAATACCGAAAGATAAGAAAAGGATGTGACTAAAAGCAAGCCACACCCTTCCAAAGATGAGATTTATCTATTTATTCTACATTCCGTCTTTCAGCACATTATGATCACGGAGCACCTTCTCGATCACATTTCCTTTTACAAGCTTCAGCAGCGGTTTTTTCAGTGCATTCAGCGGACCCGGAAGCTGGATTTCTAGCGGAGATTTTCCATCCATGAGTTTTACGGAGCTATCAAGAAGCTCACGGATATCATAAACACTTCCCCATACTTCCGGAACCCCGCGGTCGACTTTAAGAAGTCCATAGACAGCTTCCATTGCTGTACGCACTGAATACTCTGTTGTGAACACAGTATCTCTCGGAGTCTCCGCAAACTGTCCAAGGAATGCAAAGTTGACGCATCCATCCGGAATAACATCCGGGCGGTCACCTTTTGTACGCGGCATGAAAAATGCTGTAATATACGGCATCATGGTCGGTACACAGACTGCACTGTTTTCTGCCAGATCCATGATCTGATCTTCCGGTACACCGAGATGATAAAGCCATTCAGCAGTGATTTCTTTTCCGGTACAGTCTTTCATCGGTTTCTTGATATAATCTCCCGGTACATCTGTAAATAATCCGTAAACCCAGACACAGACTTTGTCTTTGTCCTGATTCTTAAACTGTCCCTGACGATTGATGGTCCAGCTGAGGAGCCAGCTGGAATCCTGACAGCTGACAATACCACCAGTTACAACATTTCCGGTACGTGGATCACGTTTACAGATATCTGTGATATATGGAATGATCTTTTCATCCAGTGTTGTAACTGTCGCAGACTCCCAATTTGTCTTGGAAATATCAGAACAGAATTTTTCAGGATGTCCAAAAGAAGGATCCTGACTTGCAATATTTTTCCAGAGACTCCACACTCCGCTTGTACGGACTTCTGCATCCCCGTTCGGTGCATGATTCTGATCCCCGTAAATAGTTCCTTCTGTACAGCTTCCATTTGTAACAAATACAAGATCGTTTTCTGTCAGTACAATACCTCTTTCCTGTCCGTTTACCTTACACTCAATTGCTGAAGCAATTTTTTTATTTCCTTCAAATTTAAATTCAACATTTGTAACTTCTGTATTGAACTGGAAATCTACACCCGCTTCTTCCAGATATTTCTGCATCGGAAGGATAAGTGATTCATACTGGTTATATTTTGTAAATTTCAGAGCACTGAAATCAGGCAGTCCTGCGATATGATGGATAAATCTCTGGAAATATAATTTCATTTCCAGGGCACTGTGCCAGTTTTCAAATGCAAACATGGTTCTCCAGTAAAGCCAGAATGTGGAACCAAACACTTCCTCATCGAAAACATCTTCAATCTTCTTATCATAAAGATCTTCATCCTTTGTCATGAAAAGCTTCATGATCTCCATGCAGCCTTTCTGGCTGAGATTGAATTTTCCGTCTGTATGTGCATCTTCTCCGCGATTTACCGTTGCTCGGCAAAGAGAGTAGTTCGGATCATGCTTATTGAGCCAGTAGTATTCGTCAAGTACCGAAACTCCCGGTGTTTCGATGGATGGAATGCTTCTGAAAAGATCCCAGAGACATTCGAAATGATTTTCCATCTCTCGTCCGCCACGCATTACATAGCCACGGGAAGCATCATAGATTCCATCGCAGGCGCCTCCGGCGATATCCATTGCCTCCAGAATGTGGATATGCGATCCCGGCATTTGTGCATCACGTACAAGGAAACATGCAGCTGCAAGTGAAGCAAGGCCGCTTCCTACGATATAGGCATGCTTTTCATCAACACCTTCCGGTTTTTCAGGATGTGCAAATGCTTCATAGTTTCCGTTGGAATAATAGATTCCCTTACTGTTACGATCATATTTTCCACGTTCTGTATTGCGATAATTATTTGGAGCGGAAGACTCGGAAGATGATTTTTTGCCAAATATAGAAGCATTGGCTTCTGAAGGATCTCCGTATTCTTTTTTAGCCTTCTGTGCGAGATAGATTGCTGTTCCTGTTCCTGCTACCACCGCTGAGATCACACCGAGTTTCGATTTTTTATTTGCCATAATGATAACCACCTTTCAAAACTTGTTGTGGCTATCATATGATTTTTTGCGAGGATTTTCAATTTACAAAAAAGGACAAGTGATAAAAAACTTATCATCTGCCCTCTTTTGTAAAGTTTCTCTCGAATAGTATTAACGCTTTTCATTTTCCGAAACAGCCGCAAAATTCTCAATGGAATTGGTAAGACTTCCATGGATTGTAATGCTGATCTTTCTGGCAAGTTCCTTATAATCATCTTTCATTCCCTGTTTGATCCAGTCAAGCATAATTCCTACGAAACTATATTTATAAAAATCAGCAATAAAACGCCTGTCTTCTTCGGAAATATTTGTTTCTTCCGCCTTTTCTTCTACAACGTTCATCAATAGATCTGATGTCAGATGAAACAAAAAACTTTCTATCTGATCCCTGCTGATACAACGGTAAGCATTCAAAATAAAAGGTTTATTCTCATAAACGGCATCAAAAATCTGTACCAGACCTTCCGACCAGGTATCATATGTCTTTTTTCCGGCAAGGGCACGTGTCGCATCTTCTAAGCAGGCCCACTCAACCAGATCATAGATATCCTTAAAATGATAGTAAAATGCCATGCGACTGATTCCGCAATCTTCCGTCAGATCACGGATCGTTATTTTATCAAGTGGCTTATGAAGCATTAACTTTTTCAGAGATTCTTCCAGAACTTGTTTTGTCTGATTCACCATAGCATCTTTCCTTTCTGATTCTCTTTTTATTGAATGACACGGTTCGCTCGTTAGATATTTTCAACCACCGCAGTGATCAGTTCTTTGAACTGTACTGCCACCCGGTCTGCCGTTTCCTGTACTTCTTTGTGGTTCAGCGGTTCTTTCGATATACCTGCTGCCATGTTCGTGATACAGGAAATTCCACAGGTTTCCATTCCCATATGTTTTGCCGCAACAGCTTCGCATGCCGTACTCATTCCCACTGCATCTCCGCCTCAGCTTCGACACATTCTGATTTCCGCAGGCGTCTCATACGCCGGTCCTGTAAACTGCACATAAACTCTTTCTCGAAGAGGAATTTCAAGTTTTTCTTCTTGTTTTTTATTATATCACTTCCGGAAAATTATTTCTTCATAATATCCGTAAGGAAGATATCCAAATTCTGAAAAAATGCATATCAAAAAAGGAGAAAAGCAATCTATCATCTTCACTAATGATATCTGACTTTTCTCCTCTGTTTTTATCAGTCTCTCGTTTCCATTATCACAATACGACCATTGCCAAAATCAATTTTCACTTCCTCTGCCTCAAACTGATTGCTTACTGTAAGACTATCACAAGGCATCAGATCATGATGACTGAGTGGCCATTTTGTACCTGTGAGATTGAAATCATAGATTTCTCCTTCCATTGAAAAGACAGAAAGATAGTTTCCGTATGCTTCTGACTTTTTCAACACACAAGATCTGTTTGTTACCCATATTTTATTTCTCGGATCCAGAATATACGCACGCACACCGGCATCGCACGTAATGGAGAGAGTCTGGATATTTGCCCACAAGTGATCGATTCTGCCGCCTGTAGCTCCAAGGAGGATCATCTCTTTGCTTCCAAGAGTAATTCCCAGTCGGAGTGCAATTTCGGTATCCGTTGCATCTTTTACCGGATTGTATTCTCTGATCGGAATATTCGTTTCATTACGATAATAATCAATTACCTTTGAATCGATACTGTCAAAATCTCCAACAATATACTGTGGTTCAATCTGATGATTATACAGATATTCAAGTCCCTTATCTACCCCAATAATATATGCTTCCGGATTTTCTGCGAGAACCTTCTCTACAAATCCTTCATCAATTGTTCCTCCGCTGATAATTACTGTCTTACTCATAATTCTTTAAAATCTCCATCAACTCTTTTGTGTTCTCTCCCGGGTTACCTTTGAATACTGCGGATCCCGCAACGATCACATTCGCTCCGGCATCGAGTGCATCTTTTATATTCGATGCATAGATTCCGCCATCAACCTGAATGTCCGTCTCAAGTCCCCGTTCTTTTAACATGCCTCTGAGTTCTCTGACCTTATCAAGGGTTTCAGGGATCAATTTTTGCCCACCGAACCCTGGATGCACAGTCATGATAAGAAACATATCGACTTCACCAAGAAATTCTCTCAGAACCTCTACCGGTGTATCCGGTGAAATGGAAAGTCCTGTCTTCATGCCGCATTCTCTGATTTTTTCAAGTGTTGCACGTACATCTTCACATGCTTCATAATGAATCGTAAGGATATCTGCACCTGCTTTTGCAAATGCCTCTACGTAACGAATTGGTTCTGTGATCATCAAATGGGTATCCATTACCTGCTTCACCGATGGTTTAATCGATGCGAGCACCGGCATTCCAAATGAAATACTCGGCACAAAAACGCCATCCATTACATCGAAATGCAAGTATTCTGCCCCATTTTCCTCTGTCTGACGGATATCTTCCCCCAATTTGTAAAAATCCGCCGATAAAATAGATGGTGATAATTTGTACTGCACTTCTTAGTACCTCCTCTTTTCCTTTTGTTCCAGTTCACGGTACATTTCACAATAATCTTCGTACCGCACCGGATGCACTTTTCCTTCTTCCAAAGCTTCTTTTACCATGCATCCAGGTTCGCTGATGTGGTTGCAGCCCTGGAAACGGCATCCGCTCTGATATTCCTCAAATTCCGGAAAATAGTATTTTAATTCTTCTTTTTCAAAATCATTTGTATATAAAGATGAAAATCCAGGTGTATCCATGATATACGAATCCTCATCAATCGGGATCAGTTCCGAATGGCGGGTTGTGTGCTTTCCACGCTCAATCTTTTTACTGATACTGCCTGTTTCCATATTGATATTTTCCTGCAGGCAGTTGATCAGTGAAGATTTTCCAACTCCGGAAGGCCCTGCAACCGTTGTTGTCTTACCTTTCAGAACATCTTTAATCTTCTGAATGTTTTCCCCTTCTTTTGCACTGGCAAATATCACCTGATAACCGCAGGCTTCATAAGTCTTCTCCAATGCTTCAAGTTCCGGTTTTTCAGCCATATCCTTTTTGTTGAAGCAAATAGTAACCGGTATCTCCTGCCGTTCCATCATTACCAGGAAACGATCCAGAAGATTAAAATGCGGATCCGGCTTCTTTACCGCAAATACCACAAGCGCCTGATCAATATTTGCCACTGCAGGCCGGATGAGTTCATTCTTTCTCGGTAAGATCCGAATGATATTTCCCGTCTTCTCCTGGACATCCAGAGCCTCATATTCTACCCAATCTCCCACTAATGGTTTGATTTTTTCTTTCCGAAATATTCCTTTTGCTTTACATTCATAAACAACAGATTCTACTACGTCATAAACGTAGTAGAATCCTGCAATTCCTTTTATAATTCTTCCCTGCATATAACAGTCCTTTTAATTTCCCGTTGTGTTGCCTTCTGTGTTTCCACTGTTACCGCCGGTGGAGTTATTTGTGCCGCTGCCGCCTGAGGTATTACCTCCGCCTCCGGCCTGGGATCCATTGCTCACATACAAAGTAACCACGGTTCCTACATCAACTGATGTTCCTTCTCCCGGTTCAACTTTTACAATAATACCGGATGCTTCTGCACTGTCAATGTCAACTTCTGTATAAGTCAGATTTCTTGCATTTAATGCTGAAATCGCTGCTCCCAGTGTCTTTCCGGTCAGACTTGGTACCTTTACCTGATCTGCCGGTTTAGGTCCTTTGCTGACAACATAGCTGATGCTGGTTCCTTCATTTACTTTTTCACCGGCCTGCGGACTCTGACTGATGATCGTACCTTCTGCATAATCATCGGAATACTCTTCGCTGCTTGTACCTCCGTCAGAAAGGTTATTTGCAGCTAAGGTTGCTGCCGCATCACTTGCATACATTCCCACAATTGGCGGAACTGACACCTTATCCGGCCGTTTTTCACCTTTACTGATATACAGTGTGATTTTAGAGTCAGCAGATACCTCTGTTCCCTCTGCCGGATTTGTCCTGGTTGCCTTTCCGCTATCCACATCACTGCTGTATTCGCTTGTCACTGTAATGTTTTTGCCTGCGAAGCCTTGTTTTACCAATGCTTTTTTCGCTGCATCCTCATCCATTCCTTCTACACTTTGAATCGTGATTTTTGCAGGTCCTGAGCTTACCACAACTTTGATTACTGTATTCTTCTTTACTTTCTTTCCTGCTTTTGTCTTCTGCTCAATAATCGTACCGGCTGCCTTATCCGAAGCTTCTTCTGATTCAACCTCAAGCTTCAGCTGCTTCTTTTCGCACATCGTCTCTGCAACATTCTGCGGCTGTCCGACCAGATTTGGCACTTCAATCTCATTGGAAACTGAAATCTGACTGTCTGAACGCTTACCGAACACACCTGCTGCTTTGCCGATCAGGAAAATCAGCGCAAATGCAACGATCACTGCAACTGCAACCATGAGGATCTTCATCATCTTGTTCATCTTCGGATCTACGCCATTTTTACTGTTACCGCGTCTGCCCCCGTTATAATTATCCTCTTCGTCATCCTCATCATAGTCATCATTTTCGTCATATTCTTCATCGTCATAGCCATCATCATACTCTTCGTCATCATAACCATCGCCCTGACGCTTTTTCATACGTGCCATCCGCTCCGGCGAGATCATCACCGTATCTCCCATACTCCGGATCGGAACCATATCTACAAATTCGCCACTCGGATCGACCAACGCCCTCTTCAGATCCTGGATCAGTTCTCCGGCACTCTGGTAACGTCTTTCCGCGCTCTTCTGTGTACACTTGAGAATAATCTTCTCCAGCGCCGGATATAAATCCGGTGCATACTCAGAAGGCGGGGTAATATTCTCCTGTAAATGCTTCATTGCAACCGAAACAGTAGAATCGCCATCGAAAGGAACCCTTCCGGTCACCATCTCATACATGGTGATACCTGCAGAATAGATATCACTCTTCTCATCACAATAGCCGCCCCGTGCCTGCTCCGGAGATACATAGTGTACCGATCCCATTGCACTGGTGCTGACTGTCTGCGATGTTGTCGCCTTTGCAATACCAAAATCCGTAACCTTTACCTTTCCTTCTTTGGAAATGATAATATTCTGCGGTTTGATATCTCTGTGTATGATGTGATGATTGTGAGCTGCCTCAATACCGGTACACATCTGAATTGCAATACTGATCGCTTCCTTGGAAGAAAGCTTTCCTTTTTTCTGCACATATTCTTTCAGAGTGATTCCTTCTACCAGCTCCATGACCATATAATAGAGTCCTCGATCCTCCCCTACATCATATACATTGACAATATTCGGGTTCAAAAGCCCTGCTGCTGCCTGTGCTTCTGACCGGAATTTCTTTACAAAGTTTTCATCTTCCCTGTATTCTTTTTTCAGGACTTTCACTGCAACATATCTGTTCAGCATACAGTCCTTCGCCTTATATACATCCGCCATTCCACCGGCTCCGATCTTGCTCAGAACCTGATAACGGCCACTTAAATAAATCCCGTCTTTTACCATATACTCACCTCATCAGAAAACGGTTCTGCAAGAACAACACTGATATTGTCATTGCCCCCGTTCTCATTCGCCCGGTCAATCAGATTCTGACCGGCTTCTACGATATCTCTTGCCCCTTTAACTATCGCAAAAATTTCTTCATCCTCTATCATATTACTGAGTCCATCGGAACACATCAGGATGATATCTCCCTTTTTGAGGCTGAATTCATAAAAATCCGCCTCTACATCCTCTTTTACTCCAATTGCTCTGGTAATGATATTCTTATCCGGATGATGTCTTGCCTCTTCCTCATTGATTCCTCCCAGACGAACCATCTCTTCTACCAGGGAATGGTCTCTGGAAAGCTGCCTGATATCCTTATTCAGAAGATACAGACGGCTGTCACCTACATTTATAAAATAAAGTGTATGATCGATCACAGTTGCCGCAACCAGAGTGGTTCCCATCCCCTCCAGATTAATGTCTTCATCTGCTTTCTCGATCAGCTTGTGGTTTGCTGTCTGAGCCGCATCTTTTAAAATCTCTTCCGGCCCATCCTTTAATGTATGCTTCAGTTCTTCTTTCAGAACTTCCACCGTATATTTTGACGCAAAATCGCCTGCCTTGTGTCCACCCATTCCATCGGCTACTACCAGAAGATTCGGCAGCGTACCTAATGACTCATCTGTGGCAAACACGTAATCCTGGTTCATTTCACGTTTTCTTCCAACATCTGTCATAGAAAATATTTTCATATTTTATACTCCTTGCATCGTCTTGCGCCGTAACTGTCCACAGGCTCCGTCTATATCTGAGCCCATTTCTCTTCTTATAGTAACATTTATCCCGTTTTTTTCAAGTTTATTTTTGAAATTCTCGGCACTTTTTTTGTCCGGTTTTTCGTAGTTTCTCTCCTTGATCGGGTTCACCGGAATCAGGTTTAAATGGCAGTTTCTGTCTTTTAAGATTCCCATCAGCTCTTTTGCATCCTCCGGTGTATCGTTTACGCCGTGAACCAGGCTGTACTCAAAAGTGATCCTCCGTCCGGTTTTTTCAAAGTAATAATCACACGCTTCCAGAACCTCATGAAGCTCGTATTTATTTGCCACCGGCATCAGCGATCTTCTCTTTTCCTGGTTGGAACCGTGCAGGGAAAGTGCCAGCGTGATCTGCAGCTTTTCTTCTGCAAGTCTCCGGATGTTCGGTACAATTCCACAGGTAGACGCCGTGATATTTCTCTGGCTGATATTGAGCCCGTGCTCATCACTGACCATGTGAATGAATTTCAGAAAATTGTCATAATTATCCAGCGGTTCTCCGGTTCCCATGATCACAATATTAGAAACTCTCTCGCCAGTGATCTTCTGGATCTGGTAAACCTGTCTTAACATCTCTGACGGTGTCAGGTTTCGTTCCAGCCCGTCCAGTGTTGATGCACAGAAACGGCATCCCATCCGACAGCCAACCTGCGAGGATATGCATACCGAATTGCCATGTTTATATTTCATCAGAACACTTTCTACCATATTCCCGTCTTTCAGGCAAAACAGGAATTTATTGGTCCCGTCAATCTTTGAAATCTGTCTTTTTTCCATTTCGACTCTTCGTATTTCGTATGCTGCTTCCAGTTTCTGGCGTAAAGTTTTTGGAAGATTGGTCATTTCTTCAAAATCATCCACCAGCTTTTCATGGATCCAGGAATAAATCTGTCGACTGCGGAATCCTTTTTCTCCAATCGCCAGCATTTCTTCCTGTAACTCTTCAAATGAATACGAAGCGATATCTTTTTTTTCCATTATCTGCCCCTCCGGATAAATTTAGCAATATAGAAACCATCGGTTATATCAGACGGGAAAATCTGTTTCTCCCATTCCAGGTCAAATTCCGGATGTTTTTCGGCAAACCATCCGGCGTTTTCCTCGTTCTCTGTCCTGCTGATCGTACAGGTGCTGTACATCAGTGTTCCCTCCGGCTTCACATATCGACAAACCGTATCCAGGATCTCTCTCTGAAGTGCTGCAACTCCAGTCTCCGTCTCCGGGTTCATCTTATACTTCAGATCGGTCTTCTTCGCAAGAACACCAAGGCCGGAACACGGAAGATCCGCGATCAGAACATCTGCTTTTTCCTCAGAGTCCGCATCGAAGCAGGTTGCATCCTGCTGCACTGCACGGATATTTTCAAATCCCATCCGTAAAATATTTTCCCGAATCAGCTCTACCTTCATCTCTGTCAGATCCCTTGCCTCTACCATACCTGTCCCATTCAGGATCTGTGCCGCATGGAGCGCTTTTCCTCCCGGTGCCGCGCACACATCCAGTATGTAATCTCCTTCTTTGATTCCTGCCTGTTCCGCTACCATGATCGAAGCTGCATCCTGTACCTGGAATTTTCCTTCCCGGAACGCCGGGATTGCTGCCAGATAATCATAGCCTGAGATCAGAAGCGCAGACGCAAGAAGCGGATGTTCTTTTACCTGAATGCCTTCTCCTGTCAGCTCTCTGATCAGCTCTTCTTTGGTGGTTGCATTTCCATTGATCCGAATTGTTGTTGCACGTTCTTTATAAAAACCTTCCAGGATGTATTTCGTCTTCTCTTCTCCATAATCTCTCACCCACATACGGATGATCCATTGTGGCATGGAATACTTTATTGAGAGAAATTCTTCTGTATTCTCCGGATACGCAATCTTATCAATGTTTCGCGCGATATTTCTGAGTACCCCATTTACAAATCCCCGCAGGTTCTTAAAACCTTTCCGGATAGCAAGGTTGACTGCTTCATTGCATGCTGCCGAATCCGGAACCTGATCCATGTATTTGATCTGATAGACCGCACAGCGCAGGATATTGCGGATCACCGGTTTCATTTTTTCTGTCTTTACTTTTGAAAACTGGTTGATAATATAGTCCAGTTCTATCCTCCGCTCTGTTGTCCCTTCTGCAAGCCTGGTCAGAAATGCACGGTCCTGCTTGGACAGATACTGATATTTTTCCAGCACCTGTCTGAGCACGATATGACTTTTCTCTCCACGCTCGATTTCCAGCAGGATCATCAGTGCAAGTTCTCTTGTACCTACTCCCTGGTTATTCGTCGTCATTTCTTCTTCCTCCTGTCAGGATCAGTATTCTTAAAAGCTGCAGAAGTGCAGATGCTGCACTCGCCACATAGGTAAGCGCTGCCGCTGTAAGAACACTTCTTGCCTCACGTACTTCTGATTCATATAGCATGCCTGAATTTTTCAGGATTTTAAGTGCTCTTCCCGATGCATTAAACTCTACCGGAAGCGTGATGATCTGGAACAGCACTGCCAATGAAAACATCAGGATCCCAAGATTGATAAACAATGTAGACATTTCTCCTCTGATAAATAATCCCATTATGATCAGCGGCCATGAAATCCCGGATCCAAAATTTGCCACCGGAACAAGTGCTCCGCGTATTGTCAGCGGTACATAATGCCTTGCATGCTGGATCGCGTGTCCACATTCATGTGCTGCAACTCCAAGTGCCGCAACCGATGTCGAACCGTAGGTGGAATCTGAAAGCCGCAGTACATGGTTCGCCGGATCGTAATGATCGGTCAGTTTTCCACTTACTCTCATCACCTGTACATCATAAATCCCTTCCATCCTGAGGATCTGCTCCGCAGCCATCGCACCGGTGATCCCGGCGTGGTTGCGAACCTGATCGTACCTGGCGTAGGTGGAATTCACTTTGGCGGATGCAAGGGCGCAGATGATGACGCCGATGATGACAAGGAAATACGTTGGATCAAAATAATATGGGTAGTACATGTTTGCCTCCTTGTTGAATAAGGGTCCGCCCGGAAGCGAAAGATATTCGCACGCAGGCCCGCTCGCGCTTAGTCCGGAAACGTAGCGGTACTAAATTCGGCTTTCGCTAACGCTCAGCCTTATTAAGTGCCGACGTTTTCGATGACCTGCTTAGCGAATATCTTTCGCTTCCGGGCTACATTTTTCAATGGGTGTCGGCTGTTTGTCCTATCGTGCGGTGCACGATGGGACAAATGCGCTGTAATGGGCGCGAAAAACGCTTGGCGTTTTTTGGCGCCAATTAGATTTGTTTGGCAAATCAAAAACTATTTATTAAATTTGCAAAGCTCAAATTCTAAAAGTAAACTCTAGCCTAATTTTGTTCCTATTTCTATGTGATATCCGCGTAGGAAGGCATCGGCTTCCATGCGTTTTTTGCCTGGGATCTGGAGGGACTTGATGGCTAGTCTGCCTTCACCGGTCTGAACTTTGAAGCCGTGTTTTGTGACTTCTGTGATCGTTCCGGGCTCATGAGTATCTATGGTTTCTACAACATCCTCTACTTCTGCTTCCCAGATTTTCATCGTTTTGCCTTCCCATTTGGTGTAGGCACTTGGCCATGGATTTAAGCCGCGGATTAGGCGTTCGATTTCTACTGCTGTTTTCGTCCAGTCGATCTCACCGGATTTTTTGTTGAGCATTTTTGCGTATTCGGTGGTGCTTTCGCCCTGTTTTTGTGGAGTAATGGTTCCTTTTTCCAGTTCTGCAAGGGTATGGACGCAGAGTGCGGCTCCTTTTGCGGAAAGTTTATCGAAAAGGCTTCCTCCTGTTTCTTTTTTATCTAATGTGATTTCTACTTTTTCCAGCATATCACCCGTGTCAAGTCCTTCATCCATCTGCATCGTTGTGACACCGGATACTTTTTCTCCATTGATGACCGCCCATTGGATCGGTGCAGCACCGCGGTATTTCGGCAGAAGGGATGCATGGACATTGATACATCCGTACGGTGTCATTTCCAGAATCTCTTTTGGAAGGATCTGTCCAAATGCCACGACTACGCAGACATCTGCCTGATATTTTTTCAATTCTTCGATACATTCAGGTTCCCGGATCTTCTTTGGCTGATAGACCGGGATATTATGTGCAAGTGCACATTCTTTTACCGGAGTGAACTGCATTTCTTTGCCTCTGCCTTTTGGCTTGTCCGGCTGTGTGACAGCGAGCACTACTTCATGTCCTGCTTCTACCAGTGCTTCCAGTGTTCCGACTGAGAAATCAGGAGTTCCCATAAATATTATCTTCATCTTATCTTCCTCCCGCTTCCAGCCTAGGCTTCTTCGTATTCTGTGCTGTGAAGTTCGCCTTCTACTTTTTCTACATAAAGATGACCGTCCAGATGCTCCAGTTCGTGACAGATTGCTCTTGCCATCAGTCCTTCGCCTTCGATCTCGTATTCTTTCATATCTTCATCAAGTGCTACTGCTTTTACATAATTCGGACGGGTAACAATACCGGATTTACCTGGTACACTAAGGCATCCTTCTTCCCCGGTCTGTTCTCCGCTGCTCTCTACGATGCGTGGGTTGATCATGACAACCGGACCTTCTCCGATATCGATGACAACGATTCTTTTGAGAATTCCAACCTGTGGTGCAGCAAGACCTACCCCCATTGCCTCGTACATGGTCTCTAACATATCATCGATCAGTTCTGTTGTTCTTGGTGTCATCTTTGTTACTTCCTTACACACCTTTGTCAGTACTTCATCGCCTATTTCTCTGATTTTTCTAATTGCCATTTGTTCTTCCTCCTGCCTTTTCTTTTAAAATCCACTCATCGGATCAAAATCAAACTGAATCCGCATCTTTGCAAATCCCCGGTTCAATTCAATATATTGTTCCATTTTATCTTTCATTTCAATCAGGATCTCATAGGATTCCTGCTTCAGATACAAAACTTTCCGGTACACATCCTTGACCTTTCCGACTGCCGGAGCTGCCGGACCGATCACCTGTACCTTGCGGTTCTTTGTGATCCGCATTGCATATAATTTGAGATAGTGCATTCCTTTTTCCAGAAGTGCTTCATCCTCACAGGCTACCAGTACCGCCATCAGATGCTCTGCCGGCGGATACCCCATCAGTTCCCTGTAATTCATCTCTTCTGTATAAAATGCCTGATAATCCTGACGTGCTGCCGTCTGGATACTATAATGCTCCGGGCTGTAGGTCTGAATCACGACCTCTCCTTTTTTTGCCCCTCTTCCGGCCCTTCCCGCAGCCTGCGTCAGAAGCTCGAATGTCCTCTCTGCTGACCGGAAATCATCCGAGTATAAGGACATATCCGCAGCAAGCACGCCAACCAGAGTCACATTTGGAAAATCATGTCCTTTTACGATCATCTGCGTTCCGACAAGAATATCTGCCTCTTCATTTGCAAATGCAGATAGAATCTTTTCATGTCCTTCTTTGGATCTTGTAGTATCCAGATCCATCCGAAGTACCCTTGCCTGCGGAAATTCCTTTTTTACCAGTTCTTCAATCTGCTGTGTTCCTGCGCGGAAACCTCCGATATGAGGGGAACCACAGGACGGGCATTTTTTTGCAACCGTTTCTTCGTAGCCACAGTAGTGGCACACCATTTTCCCATTATTGTGCGTTGCCAGTGAAACATCACAATGAGGACATTTTACTACATATCCGCAGGACCTGCAAGAAAGGAATCCGGCATACCCTCTTCGATTCAGAAACAAAATGATCTGTTCTTTCTTTTTCAGACGTTCTTCCATCAGCTCATGGAGCCTGTCACTTAAAATAGAACGGTTCCCTTTTTGCAGTTCTTCACGCATATCCACCGTGTAGACCTCCGGGAGCTCTGCTTTTGCAGTCCGCCTCTTTAATTCCAGCAACGTATACTCTCCCAGCTCGCACCGGTAAAATGCTTCCATGGAAGGGGTTGCCGATCCCAGTACCACACTTGCCCCTTCCAGGCTTGCGCGTTCGATTGCCGTCTCCCGCGCATGATACCGGGGAACCTGTTCACTTTTATAAGCTGCCTCATGTTCCTCATCGATCACGATCAGCCCAAGACTCGGAAACGGGGTAAAAAGCGCAGATCTTGGACCGATCATCACATCAATCTCTCCTTTTTTCGCCCGCATCATCTGGTCATACCGCTCTCCCGCTGAAAGTCTGGAATTCATGATAGAAACGCGTTCCCCAAATGTCCTGTAAAAGCGCATCACCGTCTGGTAAGTCAATGCGATCTCCGGGATTAGCACGATTGCCTGCCGCTTTTCCTTTACCACCTGCCGGATCATTTCCATATAGACCTCTGTCTTGCCGCTTCCGGTCACACCGTATAAAAGATAGGTCTTTCGGATCCCTTTTTTATAATCGTTTTCAAACGTCCGGATTGCTCTTTCCTGCTCCTCCGTGTAGGTGATAAAATGCCGCTGCTGCTCTTTTTCTTTCACAGGATTACGGTAAATCTTATGATTTTTGATTTCCAGAACCCCCTGCTCTTCAAGCGCTCTCACCACCGTCAGCGTAATATTCAGCTTCTGGCTGATCAGAGAATATTCCACCTCTTCATCCTCCAAAAGTGCTGCCATCAGTCTTGCCCGCGCTTTCTGGTTCTTGTGAAGATATTCTTCCAGCTTCTTTTCGCCTGCTTCTCTGGAAATACATCTTTTTAAAATCCGCTGTTCCTTCTGCTGCTCGGTACGCTTGATCGGAAGCACCGTTTTCAATGCCTGGATCATCGTACCTCCATAATATTCTTTCATCCACGCAGCAAGTGCAACCAGCCTTGCCTCAATCGCTACACTTGATGTATCTGTGCGCAGAATATCCTTTATTTTTTCCGCATCATAATCACATGTTTCCGAAAAACCGACAATATACCCCTTCGTTTCCCGGTTCCCCCGTCCAAACGGCACAATGACGCCTGCACCGGTTCGTAAATCTCCTTCCAGTTCTTCCGGTACACGGTACTGAAATACTTTATCCAGTTTTTCATGTGTAATATCTATAATAATGTCTGCGTACATTCTGTCTGTTCCTTTTTCTGTCTCTTTTGTGCAGCAAGCCTGACGGCTTTTCGCACCAGTTCCCGGTCATCCATCGGATACCTGACTCCCTGGATCTCCTGGTAATTTTCATGTCCCTTTCCCGCAATCAGAAGGATATCCCCTTGTCTTGCCATTTCCACCGCAAAGAGTACTGCCTCTTCCCGATCCTGGATCATCCGATAGGCTCCGGAAGTTTCTTTGATGCCTTCTTCAACGTCTGCCATAATCTTCGCCGGCTCTTCCCATCTCGGATTATCTGAAGTGATGATCGTCAGATTCGCAAGCTCTCCTGCCACTCTTCCCATCCCGCTTCTTCTGCTTCCGGCACGGTTACCTCCACATCCAAACACCAGTAAAATACGTTCTGGTTCGTAAATTCTCAGCATTTTAAGCACTTTTGCAAGACTCATGGCATTATGCGCGTAATCAATGTAACACAGGATATTTTCTCCTGCATCTACCCGTTCCATCCTGCCTCTTACCACCAGATGCTTTAACACGTCTCCTGCTTCTTCTCTTTCAAATCCAAGACAGCTCATCGTCTGCAAAGCAGCCAGTGCATTGTACACATTAAATTTTCCAGGAAGGGCAAGCTCATATTTTCTATCATCTGCATAAAATACCGTTTTAAGTTCTCCACCTTCCATCAGAAAACTGATTTTTTCTGCCGTCAGTACATGACTGTTTCTAAATCCTCTTTCCTGCCCTTCTTCTTCCCGACAGGTAAATCCGTATTTCGTGCAACATTTTCTCTGGAACATATAGCTGCACTGTGCATCATCCAGATTCCCTATTCCAATCCTGCACTGTTCAAAAAGACATGATTTGTAATATCGGTATTCCCCAAGACTTGCATGCTCGCCTGGTCCGATGTGATCCTCCCCGAAATTAGTGAATACCGCGATTTCAAACCAGATTCCATCGATCCGATGCTGCTTTATTCCCTGTGAAGATACCTCCATCACCGCATAGCGGCAACCTGCTTTTACCATTTTAGCAAAATACGACTGAATGGTAAAGGCATCCGGGGTCGTATTTTGCGAAGTTACCACTTCATTTCCAAGATGGTTGCCAATCGTACCGATCAGTCCGCATTTTTGGCCAAGACTTTCCAGCATCTCCCGGATCATCACTGCCACCGTACTTTTCCCCTTTGTGCCGGTCACGCCAATCACTTTCAACTTATCAGCAGGACTTCCAAACCAGATCCTGCTGATCCCGGCAAGAGCTTCCCGTGTATCTTTTACCAGAACGACGGCAACATTTTCCGGAAACTTCAGCATCCTTCCCCCAGATACCAGTTTTTCTATCAGAATGCAGGATGCCCCAAGGTTGCAGGCTTCTTCTATATAATCATGTCCATCTGCCCGGCTTCCCTGAATGCAGACAAACAGACTGTCTTCTTCTGCCTTTTGGGAATTACAGGTAATCCCCCGGATTTCCATCTCTTCTTCTAATTCCGGCATTTGGATCACCGCATGCTGAATCCTTTTAAACAGAACCGAAAGCTTCATAAGGCTCCTCTTTTTGGACTCTTTGCTTTCAGAATATGCTGTTTCCCCTCAAACGTCACACCGGATATGAAAATATATAAAATGGGTGGATTTCCTGCTTTCGTTTTCACGCATCCTGTGCGTTTGCAGGAACACCCACCCATCTCTCAGTCTCTATTGATGCTTTTTATCATACTCGGCAAGATATTCTTTAACATACTGTGTATCTGATTTGCAGTCCAGATACTCACAGCCATATTTCTGTCTTGTCTCATTTCCTTTTCCGGTAATCAGGAAAATAGTCTTTCCCTCTGCTTCATCCATCGCTGCTTTGATTGCCTCTCCCCGATCTTCGATCATGGCATACGGACAGTTTTGTGCTTCCACATACTGTGCGATTTCTTTGGAAATCTGCTCTACCGGCTCATATCCCGGATCTTCCGCTGTCAGATAAACCTTTTTCGCATACTGACCCGCTACCGTTCCAAGGTCTCTTCTCCGGATAAATGCTTTCTTTCCGGGGCATCCGAAGATCGATATGATATTATAATCCGGATATTCATCTTTTATTGAAGAGAACAGCTTTTCAAAACTAAGCTTGTTGTGTGCATAATCCACAACAGCGATCAGATTCTTATCTGCACTTCCATAAAGCTCCATACGTCCGCTGGATCTTGCCCTCAAAAGACCGCTGTGCATATACTCCTTCGGGATTTCAAGAAGAATGGATGCCGCAATAACAGCCAGTGCATTTTCCACATTGAAAAGTCCCGGCATCGTCAGACGGAATTCTTCATCAAACAGCTCTGTCTTTACCATAAATACCGTTTCATGTCCGTCTTTCTGGATCTCATAACCATAAACATCCGCTTCCGGATTCTTTGTACTGAACGTCAGCACCTTCTCACAGACCTTTGACTCTTTCAGAATACGGTCTGCAAAATCTGCATCCATGTTCACAACTCCGTAACGTGATTTTCCGAAAATTTTCAGTTTAGACGAAAAATAGTCTTCAAAATCCGGATGCTCGATCGGACTGATATGGTCCTCTGAAATATTCAGAAAAATTCCCACATCAAACTGCATGTTATCGACACGATTGTATTTTAACGCCTGTGAAGATACTTCCATCTCGGCAAATGTAATACCACTTTCTACGGCATGGCGCAGATGCTCCTGCAATTCTACCGACTCCGGCGTAGTAATATGGGATTCTTTCTTGATCACTCCGTCATAAATATCGATTGAAGAAAGGACTGCACTTTCCTTTCCGCAGGTTGCTTCCATATAATCATCCACGATTGCTTTCATATAGTAAGCGGAAGTGGATTTTCCTTTTGTTCCGCCGATTCCGGTGATCGTCAGTTTCTTCCACGGTGCATTATTGAACTTCTCTGCAAGTGGAGGCATCGCCTTACGGATATCGTCTACCAGAAAATATGGAACATCTTCTTTCGTTTCATATTTTACTTCGCTGACATAAGCAATCGCACCTTTTTCGATCGCTGCATCCAGATACTCAGCCTTAAATGCCGCACCTTTGCAAATAAACAATGTCCCTTCCGTCACTTCTCTGGAATCATAGGTCAGATATCCTACGTTTTTTTCTTCTTCCCCATTTGAATAAAATTCTTTCATCATACGCAGGTTCTGTAACAGATTTGCGTACTCCTGTAATGTGTATTTTTCCATCTGGTATTTATCTCCCTTATATTCTTTCCGGTATTATTCCCGGTACTCTGCGCCTGATCTGATGATGGATTCTCTTACCAGAACATCCATTGCATCCATGCAGTCTGCCGGTACCTGATAATATTCTTTGAATACCGAAATCTCTGTGCATGCAAGAATTACTGCATCACAGCCTTTTGCCTTCAGATCATTATAAGCACGGTCAAATTTGTTCTTGTCTCCCGGCTTTCCTTTTTTGATATCATCATAGATCAGCGACATCACATCTTTCTGGCAGGCTTCTCCCGGAACTACCGGTGTGATTCCAAATTTTTCGCAGGCTCGGTGGTAAGTCTTTGCCTGCATCGTTCCATCTGTTCCCATGATCCCGATCTTCTTCACTTTTGGATGAGCCTCTACTACATATCTGACACTCTCCTCTACCATATTGATGATCGGAACACTTGTAGATTTCTGGATATCTTCCAGAAAATAGTGCGAGGTATTGCACGGAATCGCAATATTTTCCACTCCCAGCATCTCCAGATCTCTTGCGTCCTGTGTGATCGCTTTCAGAAACGGAAGCTTATTTCCTGTAAGGATTGCCTGTGTCCTGTCCGGCATTGTCGCATGACTTAAAATGATCATGTTGATATGCTCCTGATCACTCTCCGCCTTTGTCCTCGCGATCACTCTTGCATAATAAAAACTTGTCGCCTCCGGTCCCATTCCGCCGATAACACCTAATTTTTTCAGCATATCATTCTCCCTGTTTCAGCTTCTCTTAGCTGTAATATTTCTTAAAGTTACCAAACTGTCTGAGATGATTCTTCACCATAGCAAGATAACGTCTTGGTTTAAAATCACCTCTCTTAAATACCGGATTGACCATCTTCTTTTCCTTAAGAAGGCGTCTCATCTTCTCACGGTTTGCTTCTTCTTTGATATATTTGAAAGCAACTGCCTTCGGTACTGTCATCCAGAGATGTTCTTCTTTTGCAAGTTCAAGCGGCAGTTCTTTTCCGTAAACATATTCTTCTACTACATATTTTGCAACATTGAATCCAGATCCCGTCACATAATAATTACTTCGTCCCTGGCGGGTGTTAATCTCGAAGAAACGGTATTTGCCATCACGCCTGTCATACTTGATATCAAAGTTGGAGAATCCTACATAGTGCAAATCTTCCAGCAGATTCTTCACCTTCATCATCAGCTCTTCGTTTGGCTCTGTGATGATAACTGCATGATTTCCAAGTCCGTGTGGTGTGTGTTCTTCCAGGAGTACATGTCCCAGACACATCATTTTAACTTTTCCATTCCGGTCAGAATAAGAAGTCAGAACACGCATATATTCATCATTTCCCGGAATCATATCCTGGATAATCAGTTTATCTGTATAACCTGCCCCATAGATATCCCGAATTACTTTTTCCAGTTCTTTTCTGTCCTTGATCGTGTAGATCTTATTCTGGGTTGCAAACGGATGCTCCCAGTAAGAAATACTGTCAGACGGCTTTAAAATTACCGGGTACGGGAAATTCATCTCAAAATCCAGTCCCATGGACTGATCGTAAATAATCGTTCCCGGATAATCTACTCCATGCTTTTCGCACAACTTGTAGAAAGTCTCTTTCTGCTGCAGACTGTTCATCAGATCAAAATCGATATATGGTGCGATAATATTTTTCTCAAGCTCTGCCTTATGCTTACTGATCAGCGCCACATAACTGTCACCACATCCGATGAGCATAATCTTTTTGTCTTTATGCTTTTTTGCAAATCCATTGACTGTCTGAAGAAAATAATCGTCCGTATCAATCTTCGGATTCGGATGATATTCGATGATCTTACTTCCGTAACTCGGTCCTGTTGCAAACTTTCCAAATATATATGTCTTCACCTGATACTGCTCATAAAATGCGCGGGCAACACTGTAAGTATTGATATCTCCACCAAGCAGTACCGGAATAAATTCTCTGTCTTTAAATTCCATTGTTTAAAGAAGCTCCTTTCTATCCCCTTATATTTCTACATATCATCTCATTATACTCCAGGGATTCTTTAGGTGTCAAGGCATGGAAACAGCTCTGAAAGTTTCCCGGGAAATTTTCAGAACTGTTTCTTTTCATATTTCTTCTCTTTTTCTCTCTGCTCCAGAACACTGCCCCGTATCACCGCATCCGCCCCATACTTTCCGCGGATCTCTCCCATTGCCGCACTGAGCTTTTTCAGCTTTTCCATGCTCTTCTTCGGCTTCTCATATTTCACCTCGAATTGCAGGTCAAACAGGCTTAACTGCTCCGGTTCATCTTCGTCCACAAGCTTCGCTGTGCGAACACCAAGCAATCTGATCGGCTTACCGTTCCACAGCTCATCGAACAGGCTGCATGCCGCCTCATAGATCACCTGATCTGCACCGGATGCTCTGCCAAGCTGCTTCTGGTGAGATACATTCTGAAAATCACTGTAGCGGATTTCCACACTAACCATATTGGCTTTCTGCCCTGCTTTCCTTAGTCTCTTTCCCACACTTTCTGCCAGAGAAAATAGAACCTTTTTTGCATCCTCTGCCTTTTCCACATCTTTTGGAAGTGTGGTGGAATTACCGACACCCTTTGCTGCGGTCTCCTCGGATTGCACCTTTGCATCACCGATTCCATTCGCAAATTCCCACAGCGTTCTCCCATGACTTTTCAAATGGAATTCCAGAAGCTTCGGATCTGTCTTCGCAAGCTCACCAATTGTCCGGATTTCCAGCTTTTCCAGAATCGCCACACTGGACTTCCCTGCCATAAAAAGCTCACTCACCGGGAGCGGCCACATTTTTTCCTTGACCTCTTCCGGGAAAAGAGTGTGGACACGGTTTGGCTTTTCAAAGTCTGATGCCATTTTTGCCAGAAGCTTGTTTGTCGAAATTCCCACATTCACGGTAAACCCAAACTTTTCATAAACCCGGGCTTTGATTTCATACGCAGCCTCCACCGGCGAAGAAAAACGCTGTGCGATCCCGGTAAAATCCATATAGCACTCGTCCACACTAACCTGCTCGATTTCCGGTGTATAGGTTTTCAGGAAATCCATCAGTCTCCGGCTATACTCCCTGTACATCCTGTGATTTGGCGGATCCATGTGAAGATTCGGACACTTGCGGAACGCATTTACCACCGGCTCTCCCGTCCGGATGCCGAATTTCTTTGCCGAAGGAGATTTCGCCAATACGATCCCATGGCGTGATTCTCTGTCACCGCCGATGATCGCGGGAATCGTGCGGATGTCCACATCGGCACCATTTTTCAGTTGTTCTACTGCCGTCCAACTAAGGTAGGCTGAATTGACATCTATATGGAAAATGATGTGTGACATTCCTGCTGTCTCCTTTCTGTGAATAATCGAGCAGGCTGACTCCTGCTCGATTTGTATACTTTGTACACCATCTCGCTTAACAGCTCGATGATGTACATTCGACAAATGCAGATCCTTGTGCAAGCACAAATCTGCACTTGGCTCATTGTATACACAAAAAATACGGAATATGATATTCATTTTATCATATCCCGCATCCATTTTCATTATTTTATCTTTTATTTATCAAGCTTACCGCCGATTTCACTCCATCCACAGTTAAATACATATTGTGCAAATTCTTCCAGCTGCTTCTCATTATATAAACTTAAATCCATCATTTTCAGCTTGGATTCTACTATTTTTTTGTTGTATCTCAGATCGGATACATATGAACAGTCCACTCTCTTTATCATATCATCAAATATATCTCTTTCCATATGTTCCCTCTTTTCTACATAATGTTAATTATGTTGTAGTTTTCGATATAGGTATTTTGACTCGAAAATATGAAAATAAAAAGGAAAAAATAAAAGTTTTACATAATTAAAATGAAAGGACTGTTTTGCATTTTTCGTAATGATTTTTAATGTTGACAGTCTTTGTAATACAGACTAGAATATAGTTGGACTGAGTTTGGACGATTTATATTACAACATAATTAACATTATGTCGTCATTCTACAAGCATCTCTAACATTTCCATGCTCTTTTTCCATTCCATAATTCCATCCGAAGCATAAATCCTTGTCACCTCGATACTGCTGTGTCCCAGAATATCCGCAAGCTGCAACAGATTTCCAGTAACCCTGTAAAAAATTCTTGCAAACATATGTCTGAAATTATGCGGAAATACTTTTTCGGTTTCCACCCCCGCACTTACTGCAAGCTGTTTTAATTCTCTCCATATATTCGACCGGTCTTTTTCATGACCCGATCTCGTTATAAACACATTTCCCTTTTGAATTCTGTTTTTTCTTATATAATACAACAGTCTTTTTCTCAACTGATCCGTTAAAATAACCGGTCTGTATTTTCCTTTATTCCACACCTTCACGATCCCTCTTTGAACACTATCAACTGAAAAATATCTTAGCTCACTGATCCGGATTCCTGTCCCCGCAAGCGTCTCCATAATCATTACAAGCTGTTCCTTTCCCTGCTCTTTTGCTTTCCGCACCAGTTTGATATAATCGGATTTCTGCAGTTCTCTTTCCATCATCTTTGAATTACAGCCCTGTACACGGACTCTGCGGAGCTTCCATTTTCCAAGCCCAACAGCAAGTAAATACTGATTCAGTGCCACAAGCATCGAATTTACACTGCTTACTGCATAATGCTGCATCAGCCACTCCCGGTAAGCAAGCAGAAGTTCCTTATCTATTTCTTCCGCTTCTGCTGCATAGGAATAAAAAGTCGTTACATCTGTCATATATTTCTTCTTTGTTGCCTCCGATGCTTCCCGCTCGATCAAATACTTCATAAAGATTTCTTTTTCAAATTTCATTCCGCTCATAATGTGTCCTCCTCGTTTTTTCTCTTTACTCACATTATTTCACAGATCTGAAATTTTATTAACCAGATTTAGCATTTATTTGGGGTTCTAAAACAAAATATGGGATATGATATTTTCCTGTATCATATCCCGCATTCTTTTTGCTTATTCTTTTTATAATTCCTGACCTTCAAGTGGCATTTTCGGACATCCATGTTTCTTTGCCCACCAACTTGTAATGATCGGTGCTAAAATACAGCTTACTACTACAGATGCCGCGACCTGAACAGTAACTGTTGCTACATATGGTTCCCATGCTGTATCAATAAGTGCAACTGCTGCCGGTACTGCTACCGCATTTCCTGCGGTTGTTGCAACTGCCCATGCTGCATAGCCAGGTCTTCTTGTAATAAATTTATCACATAGAAGAATAAATCCGCCACCTACAAATACTGTAATCAGTCCAAGTAAGATTCCCGGGAAACCACCTTTTAAAACGTTTGTCAGATTGATACCTGTTCCAAGTGCAAATCCAATAAGCGGAATAATTGCTGATCCCATCGGTGCAAACAAATTTCTTAATCCTTTGTCAAGATTTCCTAAAAGCATACCTAATGCAATCGGAATGATTGCTGCAATCAGTGACTGGAATGGAATATTTGCTAGCCCTGATGCTCCAAGTGCTACAAGTGTAAAGAATGGTCCATCATTTAATGCAAGAAGCGGAAAACATCCACAGTCTGCTTCGTCACCATACTCACCCATCAAAGTAAGATATACACTACCATTACTATTCGTTACTGCACAAATGATTGCCAGTGGTGTCAGCCCTAAAAATCCAGCTGCTCCAAATACTTTACCAACTAAAATACCAATTCCGGCTCCAATTGCAAACTTGGCTAACAGTAATACACCGCCTCGTTTCAATACTTTCGGCATATCTTTTACAGAAAGTGCTGTACCCATACAAAAGAGCTGTGCACCAAGTAATGTATTCGTTCCTGCACTTGAAAATACTGCTGCTGTCAGTCCCCCGATTTCAAATGCATTCGGGAAAATTGTTACAATTAAACTGCCTAATAATAACGGTATTACCATCATACCTGCCGGAACTTTTTTCAAAAAATTAAGTATCATCTCATTCTCCTTCCCGAAACCGTTCTATAACGATTTTCTAAAAAACACTATGTAATCTTCTTACTATTTCAATACCAATATCTTCACTTCCGCAAAAGCCACCTTTTACAACCAACGGCATTCCGTCATATCTACCAATGATTTTACCAACATCAACCTGTGCTACAATATTGTCTTCTGCCTTGATACAGGCAACCCCGATTTTTCTACACACCTTTTCCATCGTATCTCCACCGGTAAGCATAAGTCCTGCAATTTTATCCTCTGCATACTTTTCGAGAAGCACGTTTGTAATTTCAGCAAGTCCTGAATTGATTCTGTCTGAACTAGTTCCTTCCGGAACACCATGCTTTTCGTCTTCTTCTCTTAAATTGACGATTGAATTATGCAAAGCTGTTTCTATCAGAATTGCTTCTGGTCTGTCTTCTGCTTCAAAAACAGCTTCTGCTTCTTTTACTACACGCAGTACCTCTTTTTGAGAACGCTCTCCCCCTTCGAGCAGTTCTTTTGGATTGGCACTGATCTGTTGCAGTGATATTTCACTTTCTGACAAAATTTCCATCTGCCGTTTCGTTGACGGATTTGCACTTCCTGCAATAAGTAAAGCAATTTTATCTTCTCTTTTTTCACCTCCCTGAGCCTTCTCTTTATCTGCTTTTGCTATTCCGCGACACCTTGCAAGTTCCAGAGTAAACGGACCTGGATCAACTGCCACAATCTTCCAGTCAAGCTCTACACTTGCCTGCGCAATCAGATGAATATGCTCCATACTGACCGCATCAACAACAATCACTCTACTTCCTTTCGCTCTGCTTGCTGTCATACATGCCTTCAAGCACTCTACACCCTGTTTTACTTCTTTAATAGAAAGATAATCTACTTTGTGAACTGTCTGACTCTTCAATAAATCTGGAACAAAGCACTCTGTAACCGGTGTTTTTACATCATTCGCTACGGATGTTTCTGTAAGAACCACACTATCAATGATGGAATATCCGCCAATACAAATACGTTTTGACGGTGGCATTGCAGTAACTACAACAGCCATTGAATCTTCTCCGAGAAAGTCCAGCATTGCATCAACTTCATATCCGATTCCGCCTCGAAGTGTTGTATCGATTTTCTTTGAATAATACTGTGCCCCTGCTTTCTTTAAAGCTTCTGCAGACTCACATACAATTTTCTTTGCATCCTCTGGTGGAAGAAATCTGCTATTGCTGCTTACATAAACCGCTTCCAGTCTGTCTGTATATTCAAATGTATCAAGACTTGCCGCATCAAAGAACAATCCTGTTTCAACCTGTGCCTTCGCCATCATCATTCCAGAGCTCGCTGTTCCGGTAAAATCATCTGCCACAACTCCGATTTTTACCATCACTACGCCTCCTTCTGATTCTCATGAATAGCACTTGCATATTTTACTGTCGATCTGATTGCTGCAACCATACTCTTGTTAGTTGCGATTCCTTTTCCTGCTTTGTCAAATGCAGTTCCATGATCTACTGATCCTCGGATAAACGGAAGTCCCAGCGTAATTGACACAGATTCCTCAAGATCTAATGTCTTACATGGAATATGTCCCTGATCATGATAAAGTGCAAGGATTGCATCAAATTCACCTGCTTTTCCTCTTGCAAACAATGTATCCGGTGAAACCGGTCCCATTACATTGATCTGTCCTTCTTTCGCTTTTGCAATTGCCGGATTGATCTCTTTTAATTCTTCATCACCAAACAATCCACCCTCACCACAATGTGGATTCAGACCAGCAACAGCGATAAGTGGTTTTTTCACTCCTGCTCTTTCAAGCTGTTCATTGATTCTTATAATATCGTTATATACATGTTCTTTTGTTACGTATTTAATTGCATTCATAAGTGACATGTGACGGCTCAAATGGAATACTCTCATCTTGAAACAATCAAACATTGTCAGTACATACGGTGCACCTGTCAGATCTCTATAAATCTCTGTATGCCCCTCCTGCTTTACACCAACCATTTTAATTGCTACTTTATTGATCGGTGCTGTAGTAACAGCATCCAGTTTCTTTTCCATTCCAAGCTTAATAGATAATTTTATCGAATCAATTGCAATCTGTCCTGCCAGTGCCTGTTCTTTTCCCCATACCAGCGTTTCCAGATCATACTTTCCCGGTTCAATAATATCAATCGTTCCTTTTTCGTAAATACCGTCTTTCGGATTCTCAATCTTGTGAATATTAAGGCTTTCTTTTCCAATCACTTTTCCTGCTCTTATCAATACTTCTTCCGGTCCCAGAACTACCGGTTTACAGATTTCATAAATGCCTTCCTCATCTAAAGCCTTTAAAATAATCTCCGGTCCGATTCCTGAAGGATCCCCGATTGTAATTCCAAGAAGCGGTCTGTGCTTTGTTTCAATCATTCATTTTGCCTCCTTAATTTTCTTTCATTTGATATATTATATATTACTACTTCTTTCAATCGAAAGCAATATATTTTCAATTTAATAGTAACTAATTTTCAATCGCGTTTTTTGTGCATTTCAAACAATGCGGTGTACAAATCGAATTTTTCATATTATAATGAATTAATAAGGAATATTTTCAGAAAGAGGTTTCACATATATGAAGCAAAGTGAACGTTTAGAAATTATAATCGATACTCTTCAACGGGAAGGAAAGGTAAAAGTTTCAGACTTAAGCCTGAAACTTGGCTGTTCAGAAGTTACGATTCGTAATGATATAAGAAAACTTGATGACCAGGGAGTTTTAAAGAAAACATATGGCGGAGCTGTTCAAAAGCAGGACGGACTTTCTGTTTCTTTCATGCCTGGTGAATTCTTTTTAAATGGAGAAGAAAAGCAGCGCATCGCCCTGAAAGCCTATGAATATATCGATAACCGTGACTCCATTATTATAGACGATTCCACAACTGGCTGCTATCTTGCCAAAATTATTCATGAACATCCTGAGAAAAATCTGATCGTTGTAACCAACTCCTTATTTGTTGCTGCCGAACTTTCTCAGGCAAAACATGTAGATCTATTTGTTGCCGGTGGACATACTCTTGGCACACCACCTTCTACTCTGGATAATTTTACGGTTTCCGCATTCCAGAATTTCAACGTCAATAAAGCATTCGTTGGAGTTAATGGAATCAATCTGAATGCTGGTCTTACTTCAATTGGAACACCACAAATGGAAACCAAGCGTGCCATCATCCAGAGTGCCGGGCAGACTTTTGTTATCGCTGACAGCACAAAATTCGGCTCCAGTAATCTGTTCACAGTCTGCGCGATGGATCAGATTCATGCAGTTATTACCGATTCCAAAGTTTCAAAAGAAATTCTTTCAACTGCTCATAAAAATAATATTTCTATTATTGCAGTATAAAACAAAAGGTATCAAACGATTACCGTTTGATACCTTTTGTTTTTATTTTAGTCTTTGTATACCCTCTATATCACACAAGTATACCACTTCGAGCCTTTATCATACTTTTCCTGAAATCTCGTCATATTATTTGAATAAGTTCCTGTATCTATCTGGACTTTATCCTCTGCCAGCATACTTGCTGATCGATTTGCCAAATCTTCTCGAACGACTCACACGGATATATTTCTGCTCTGTGCAAAGAACTTCATAACCAGTATCCTGAATCCAGACTCTTTATCCAATCCCGAATCTCAAAATCATCATCTTTTATTTTTCATATAAAAACTCTTCCGAAAGAGTAACATTAAAATCCTTAGCCAGATGCCTGAAATTATCAGGTGTAATTGTTTGCAGTTTATCAGATCTCATTGACTGCCTGCTATCTATTTCTTTATATTGAAATCCAATATCTACTTCCTGTATCTTTAATTGAAGCTGTTCCTTCCATCCGGCACAGGAACTTCTGTTTTTCACAACAGCAAAGTCAAGAAATGCTGTCTGATTATATGGAAATTCCAGGGTATTATAATCCTCTTCCGAAAGATATTGATTGGTCACATATGCAACTGGATAAACCTCTAAATTTTCATAAATATTCTCTGCGATTTCTTTGTAACCTGGAATATTTTCCTGTGAGACAATATGCTCTTTGTAATCTAACCAACAGTAAGAGATATTTACTCGACTGTTTGGGGCATGAATCCTATCATAGTAGTACTGGAAATCTGGAAGTGGAATATCCTTCTTTTTAATATTTTTCTGAGGATAAAAAAGTAATTCCACCTCTTTTGGTGGCATCATCTGGAGTTCTTCAATCGGAATTCCTCCCGCGTGATAACGTTCCATAATCAAAGATAATGTTCCGGATCCAATCTTATACCGATCCATGCTAGAACTTCTTAATTTTTATATTATATTGGCTTGAATCCTTTTCCACGCACTTCATTCGATTCCATTGTAACAAGAAACGCTGATGAATCTACTTTCTTTACAGCTTCTTGAATCGTATGCATTTCTTTATTGTTACATGCACACATTAATACTTCTTTTTCACGTCCTGTATAACTTCCTTCTGCCTTAATCAAAGTTGCCCCTCGTTGTGATAGCTCATCAATTTTTGCCGCAATTTGTGGTCCCTTTTCTGTTACAATCAAAGCAAGTTTTCCAGCATCAACGCCATACATTAGCTTATCTACGACAAATGATAGAATATACGTTCCAATTAATCCATAAATAATCTTATCAATGTTTCCATGCATCAGAATTCCACCAATAATTACAATAATAAAATCCATAACAATGATAATTTTTCCTACAGAAATATGTGGCTTTGCCTTGTGTATTGCCATCAAAACAAAATCTGCTCCACCTGTAGAGGTATCTCTCATGTAAATTAATGCATATCCGATTCCTGAGAATACACTCATACAAATACAAGATAACATCATATCACCTTGGTAAATTGGAAACAATGGAACAACCCAGTCCATCAGTATATTAGAAATTAACATTGTCTTTATTGATCTTAAAAAAAATTGTTTTCCCAACAACTTGTAACAAATTAAAATAATTGGAATATTCAAAATTGTCGTCATTGTACCAATTGGAATTTTCCAAAAATAATAAAACACGATTGCAATACCTGATATACCTGCTACCGGAAATCCAGATGCCACTGCAAAATTATAGACTCCAATCGCAATGAAACAACCACCTACAATATCAAGTAAAATATCAATTAAAAATGTCTTTGCCTTTGATTTCAATGTGAATTCCTCCCTATTACGGAATCTTATTTCTTTTGCATCACAATACATTGATATGTTTGCAGTTTTATTGAACCTGTAAGGATTTCATCAGTAATCAAATTTGTATAACATTCATTCAAAACCATCTTCACAGGATGTCTGTTAAAATTCTGAAGAAAATATACATCATCTTTCTGTTCTTTTCCACTTCTTTTTGAAACAGTAACTCCATAAGGTAATGTTTCCGTCAAATTTGCTTCCACATTTGCTTCCTCAATTACATCGCCCAAAAATTCTTTCAAAAATTCCAGATCTGGTTGAACAGCAACATAGTAAGCTTTTCCTTTGCCATACGCATTTTCTGTAATTGCTGGAGTATTTACATTGTAATCTTGCAAGTATGTTCCCAACGGCTTTGCAGTTTGAAGTGTCACAACTTCTCTTAACACACCGGCTTTATATACACCGTCTTTATAGGAGAAAGTATTTGGAAAATATTCATTCCCCACATCAATCTCATCAACTGATAATCCTAGCAATCTCTCATGTGGTCTCTCTCCAATAAAACATAAATCTGTTTCATTTACTACTCCACTCCAATAAGTTGTTACATATATTCCACCTGCTTCCACGTATGCTTCTACTTTATGAATATACTCTTTTTTATGCAAGTACAAGGTCGGAGCAACCACAAGCTGATAATCTGACAACTCTCGATCCATGGAAATTATATCAACTTCAATTCCTTTTTCCCAAAAAACCCGATAATATTTTAAAAGTTCTTCCGTATAATCAAATTTTCTCGATATTGCTTGTGCGTCAGAAAGAGCCCACCAATTTTCCCAATCCATAATAATAGCTACCTTCGCCCTATTACATGTACTTAGTATTTGACTGCTTAGCTTTTCTAGATCTTTGCCAATCCAAGCAACTTCTTGAAAAACTCTATTCTTTTCTGACGCATCATGATCAACAACCGCTCCATGAAACTTTTCACTCGATCCTCTGCTTTTTCTCCATTGAAAATAAAGAACACTATTCGAACCTAACGCAATTGCCTGCATTGAAGATAAGTAATTCATCCCCGGTCTTTTTACATTATTTTCCTCATCCCAATTCACAAGTGATGGTGTTGATTCCATCATCAAAAATGGCTTCTTCTGAAATCCTCTCATCTGGTTATGCATAAAGGCTGCCCACACAGCAATCGGTACTTCATCTTCTTTTGTATGCCAACTCGGATAAGAGTCCCAAGAAATCACATCCAACTCCTCTGCCCATTTATCATAATCCAATGGTGAAAAATACATCATCATGTTTGTTGTAACTGGAAGATCCGAATATGTTTTAACAGCTCGAATCTCTTCTCTACAAAAGTCCTGTAACTGTTCGCTCACAAATCTTTTCCAGTCCAATTTCAAACCGTGTAATTCATCCTCTCCCCTCGGAGAAGGTGAATGAATCTGTTCCCAATCGGTATAAGTATGACTCCAAAACGCACTCCACCATGCATGATTCAATGCATCCAATGTTTTGTATTTCTTTTTCAACCATTTCCGAAATGCTTTTTGACATTCTTCGCAATGACAAGAAGCATCCCTAAAATTTCCTCCGTATTCATTTGATATATGCCAAAGAATTACTCCTGGATGTTTTCCAAAGCGTTCTGATAATTTCAAATCCAACTTTCTAGTTTTTTCTCTCATAACAGCAGACGTGTAACAAAAATTATGCCTTTTTCCTGGTAAATTCTGTATCCCGTTTTCATCTGTCTGCATTACTTCAGGATATTTTTGAGTCATCCAATTTGGCATTGCACCTGTTGGTGTAGCTAGATTTGTATAGATGCCATTGTCATATAAACGGTTAATAATTTCTTCTAAATAGTCAAACTGATATTTTCCTTCTTCTGGCTCTAAAAATGCCCACGAAAATATTCCTAGTGAAACATTATTTACATGCGCTAATTTCATTAACCGGATATCCTCTTCAAGAATATCCGGTCTATCTAACCATTGTTCAGGATTATAATCTCCACCATGCAGAAGACCTGGCATATTTATTTTTTTATATTCCATTTCTAATCCCTTTCTTTATAGATATCATTTATTATTTTACAGCTCCAGTAATACCTTCTGCAAAATTCTTCTGTAAAATAAAGAATACTAAGGCGGTAGGCAATGTACATATTAAGACTGCCAACATAAGCATTCCATAGTCTGTTACATATCCCTCTGTCAGATTTGCTACAACCATTGGCATTGTCATGCTCTTGGATTGTGTCATGATTACTTTCGGCCACATATAACTATTCCAAGCATTCATAAATGTAATAGTCATAGCCGCTGCATATGTTGATTTCATTGTAGGAATAAACATCTGAAAGAAGATTCCAATTTCCGAAAGTCCCTCTAATCTGGCAGCTTCAATAATATCACGAGGAAATGATCTTGCACTCTGCCGAAACATCATGATTAAAAATGGGGTTGATATCGTTGGTAAAATGAATCCCAACGTACTATTTAACATTTTCATTTTTGCAACCATCTGAAACAATGGGACCAATATCGTAATAAATGGAACCATCATCGCAAGAAGAATCACACCCATCACGGCATCTTTTGCTTTATCATGATAAATTTCAAATCCATATCCTGCCAAGGAACATATCACCATCGAAACTATTGTAAGTAATATTGCATATTTAAATGAATTGACCAATGCAGCCCCTACATCTTGATTTGCCAGCAGATTTTTCAAGTTTTCTCCCAAATGAGAGCCAAACGATAATACACCTTTTGATACATCCACACTTTTGTTTGTGGATGCACTTACCATCCAGTACAAAGGAAATACTGAAATAAAAGTAACCAAAATCAAGAATGCATACATTCCTATATTTTTCATTTTTTTAATCACGTTTATCACCCACCCTCATTTGTATAAATGCTAATACTGCAACCAACAGTAATATGAAGAAGGACATCGCTGCTGCATATCCAAAATTCGGCACATACTTAAAACATAAATTATATATGTAATGTGACATAGAGATCGAAGCATTCGCAGGACCTCCATCGGTCAAGTTAACTGATTCATCAAATAACTGTAATGTTCCATTTGTTGACATTATTGCTGTCAACAAGATAGTTGGTTTTAATAATGGAACAGTAATCTTAAAAAATGTCTGTATTGCTGATGCTCCATCAATTTTTGCAGCTTCGTATACTGAATATTCAATGTTTTGCAATCCAGAAAGGAAAAATACCATATTATATCCTGTCCATCTCCACAAAAGACCCAATAAGATAACCATTTTTGCCGCAAATGGTTGTGTCAAAAAATTATATGGTTTATCCAAAATTCCAATATTCACTAGAACATAATTTACTAATCCATTATTTGCAAACAAAGACCGAAAAATAATTGAATACGCAACCAATGAAGTTGTACACGGCACAAAAATCATTGTTCGGAAAAATCCTTTAAACCGTAAGTCTTTTTTATTTAGAATACAAGCTAACACCATCGCTACTACAAGCATAATGGGCACTTGAAGAATGAAATAAAAAAATGTGTTTTTTATTGACTGAATAAATACATCATCTTGAAACATTCTGATGTAATTTGTAAATCCAGCCATCTGCATATTTCTACCTTTCCCCGTCTGAAAAGATAAAACTAACGCTTTGATCATTGGCCAAAAACTAAACACCGCAATCAAAAATGTTGCTGGTGCCAAAAAAGCCCATCCTGTTAAATTATGCTTTTTTTCCAACGTCATTTTTCTTGGTTTGTTAGACACAAAAACTCCTCCTCTCTATCCATAAGGGGGATGGTTCTACATTCCATCCCCTTGTATGATAGGAACCTTTCTTACTGTCCCATATTAAAATTAACAGTATCTTCCGCTTTTTTAAGCTCTTTCTCTAAATCTGCACCATTTGTAATATTTGTTGTCGCAACAGAGATTGCGTCTCTTGCTTCATTGAAATATGGCCCCGTAATAATAGAAGGAACTTTTGTTGAATAGTCAACTATTTTTTCAAACACTGCATCACCAGAGAAAAATTCATTCGGTACTGCATATGCATCAGAATCTCCTGCTGGTGTCCATGTAGAAATTGCTCCACAAGAGAGAATATTATCATATAACTCTGTACTTCCAGCAAATGTAGACGCAAGAAAATCTTCTGCTAACTCTACGTTTCCACAATTCCCTGAGATTGCCCAGGAAGAACCTCCATTATTTGAATAGTTTGTGGCACCCTTTACATTTGTAAGTTTTGGAATATTTGTAATAGCCCATTTTCCTGACTGATCCTCAGCTGTCTGAATTGTTCCCATAATCCAACACCCATTAATCACACCTGCAACTTCACTGTTCACCATTGAGCCAGTGTATTCATCCCAGTTATTTACTTCCTGTAACACACCTGAATCTTTCATTTTACAATATGTATCAATTACCTTCTTCAAAGTGTCATTTTTTGCAATATTCGTTGTTCCATCTTCATTAAACAAAGATGCTCCTGCAGACTGTAACATCATCGTAAGCAAATCACATTCGCCTGCTGTCGTTGTCAATAATGGTTTTCCTGTTTTTTCCAGTACTACTTTGCCTTTTTCAATCCACTCATCCCAAGTAATATCTGTAAAATCTTCTAAAGTCATTCCAGCTTCTTGCAAAATATCTGTACGATAACAAGCAATTGCTGCTCCGTTGTCAAAAGGAACTCCATAGTGTTTTCCATCTACAACAGAAAAATCTGTTTTACCAGGAGCAAATTCTGAAAAATCAATTTTCTTTTCAGAAATTTCTGTAAATACATCTGGATAAGATAATACATTTTTTTGGAATGCCTGGTCTTGCATCAAAAAAATATCTGGCAATGTGCTTAGATCTCCTGATGTACCAGCCGTAGTAAGTCTAGACTGTACATCTACATCTCCAACTTCGACAATATCAATTTTCACATCTTGATGATCTTCTTGATAAATTTTTGCAGCTTCTTCCATTGCAAAAATATTAAATGTTTTGTCCCAACACCATACTGTAATTGTATTATCGTCTTTTTTGTCCCCTGAACCTCCGCATGCTGCAATACCCATTGCCATCGTAGCTATCAATAAAATTGCCACTATTTTTTTTCTCATTCGTTATATTCTCCTTCTACCATGCCCCTTGATACCCTATTGTTACCGCACTATTCTGAGCTCCTGCTTCCATCGAATCTTGAACATTCAATCCATTCAAAATCCCATATAAAAATCCGGCAATAAAACTGTCGCCTGCACCCATTGTATCAACAACTTTACACTCTATGATTCCAAATCGATACCAAGAATTTCCATCATACCCAATGCTTCCATTTTTCCCCAATGTTGCAATAATGACTTTAGGTCCTTTTTGTTGCATTGCTTTCATAAATTCCTTTAATTGTTCCATACAATTTTCTTTTTCTTTTAAGCCCATGCTATGATATTTCTGTCTAAACTCATTGCGTGATTCCTCGTCAAAAGAGAAGAATGCATATGTCACATATGGAATCGCTTTCTCAACAATTGGATTTGCAAATTTATTGGCAAAATCAAATGCAACTGGAATTTCTTTCGAAATAAGTGGAAGCTCATCTTCAATCATTCCCCAAATTCCTGTAACCGCTAAATCATGTTTCTTTATAAAGGAAATGTCTTGTTCTCTTAGCTTAAAGTCTGTCAAAACACCTTCTTCATATTTTCCAAACACTCTATCTCCATCTACAATGTCAACATGTGTAACTGCGGTTTTTCCATCCAGCACTTGAATATGAGAAGTATCGACTCCTTTATTTTGAATTGCACTTATCATGATTTTTCCGAATGAATCAGTTCCAACAGCACCTGTATAAGAACTTTCTCCACCTAATCGTTTTATGTATACAGCAACATTCACTGGGTTTCCCCCTGGATAAGATTCATTCAATGAATCATAATAATCAATACAATTATCTCCTATTGCTGCTACTCTTATCTTTCTGTCCATTTTGCCACCTTAATAGTCCAGACATCTGTAATATCTTCTGATTTCCATAGGATGACAATTGACTTTTTCCATATGTACATCAATTCTCTGTGTTACCGCATGCATCACTAAATGTGATATATATCCTCTGTACTCTGGACTAATTCCTTTTAATTCAAATTTCTTGGTATCAATAATATTGTATTTTCCACAAATGCGTGGCAAGAAGTTTGCAACGCGCTCGCTCAATGATCTCTGAGAATCTTCCCCAATAAATACTGTAACTGGTGTATCTTTGTCAATTATTTCTAACATTCCATGGAAAAATTCTGCACTGTGGATAGATTTTGTACGAATCCAATGCTGTTCTTCCCAATAACACATTGCATAAGAATATGTGGCACCATACTGGTTCCCAGCCCCAACAAAATAATGAATTTTGTCGTCCTTATGACGATTTGCAAATTCTTCTCCGAAAGCATCTGCTTCCTTTTCAACTTCCACAAGTGCAGTTGCCAAATACTGATCCAACTCCTTGTATAAATCCTCATATTCTGGAAATTCTCCTGCATTGTACATAAATCTATCTGCTACCATATAAAATTTCAATTGTTCATTGGCAGGATATGTAATCACATAGTCTACAAGTTTTGCAAGTTCTGCAGTAGCAACATCAATAAAACCAATCACCCTTGCTCCACTCTTCTGTGCTTTTTTTACTCCATCTACGATTTCAGAAGTTGTTCCTGTAACAGACGAAATAATTACAATAGTTCCTTCTCCAACTTTTTTATTTCCAGTTGTCAAATACTCTGCTGCGTTTTCAACAAAAAATGAAAGTTCTGATTTTTCTTTCATATGAACCTCTGCCTGGAGGCAAGATGCATATGTTCCACCGATACCGAGCCAACAAATATTCTTGTATCCTTCTTTACAAATCCCATCAATCAATTCATTAATTTGATTTCTCAGAGCAAGCGCTCCATTCACACTTTCAATCTGTTTCTGTTCATTAAATTTCAACATAGTGTTTTCCCTTTCCCTTCTTTTATATTGGTGACTATTTTTAAATTTAATATACCACTTTTTTCATTTTTTCAATATTTCGCGCAAAGAATATTGAATATTGTTGTATTTTTATAAATATAAATGCTTTTTTTTATACACAATGCATATATTTCTTTTATTCTGGTATGAAACGCATTTCAAGTTTACTATACCAGTTTTTATATTTATTTTTTATTTATTCATTTCTTTTTTCCTTTCCATTTGCTTTTTAAGAACTGACAACGTATAATTTGATTATAATTTACAAGTAAATTATAATATTAGGAGTTCTTATGAAAAAAAATTTATTAACTTTAGATGTTGCATTATCAAAAGAAATCAAATACATGCTAAAGGAAGAACACTATCTTCCAGGTGACAAACTGCCTTCGGAACGAAAGCTGGCAGAGCTGTTTCATGTACAACGCTTAACTGTTCGTGGAGCCTTGAATCTGTTACTTCAAGATAAAACAATTATCTCAAAACCACGAAGTGGTTATTACGTAGCGCCTAAACGCATTTTACAATCCATTCGTAATTTTTCCTTACATTCAGAGGAAGATAGCGAACAATTAACTTACGAATTATATGATTTCAAAAAAATAGAAGCAGATAACTATCTTGCAAGCGAAATGTTACTTCCTGAAAAATCGAAAATATACAAAATTGTTTGGCTTTATTCAGATGGTACTCAACTAATTTGTATCAATACAACTTATATTCCTGAATATATCTATCCAGATCTCACCCAACAAATTGCTGCTTCTGCTCCTGCAATTGATTTGATTACAAACAATTGTCAAATAACCTTGGCAAAATCGAATCAAAAAGTCACCTTACTTTACGCAGACACAAAGACTGCTCAAATTTTAAATATTCCTGTTGATAGCCCTTTAATGAAATACAAAGGGCTCATGTATGATAAACAAGGACATCTTGCAGTCTTTTTTGAAAATAATATGCTAATTGATCGTTTTGGTTTTATCAGGGAGGTAGTTTTATGAGCAATGATGATGTATTAGCCGCACAAATAAAATCTAGTATCATTACAAAAATTAAAACACAGGAATATCTTCCTGGGGAGTTGCTTCCTAGCGAACGGGATTTTGCAACAATGTATAATGTAAGTCGGTATTTAATTCATGACATCTTTGACGAATTAATTAGCCAACATTACTTAATTCGCGTTCACGGAAAGGGAACTTTTGTCCGCAAACCCGAACAAAATCGAGTTGCTTTAGGAGTACTAAATGAATCAAAAAATGCCAGCTTTACCTCTTTAGTTCGTAACTTTGGTATTGAAATTTCCAATAAATGCTTAGGCACAGGTATAATCAAAAACAGAAAATACTTTGCAGATAAACTTGGACTTTCTGAAGAAGATGAAATATACGGTATTCATCGAATTCGTCTTGGAAACAAGGAACCTCTTGCAATTGAGTTTACCTATGTTCCTATTCATTTTTTTTCAGATATCGATAATTACAATTTTGAGCACATATCGCTTTATGATTATATGAAATCCAAAAATCATTTGCCTGTAAAATTTAATGAGACAATGATGATGGTAGAAGCTGGCGAAAAACTTCAAAAGCACCTTCATCTTCCAAGTGCCACCTCTATCGTCAACTATATTGAATTCATAGGATACGATGAAAATGGTAATTTAGTTGAATATACAGAAAGTTATTCACGCCCTGATAAACTTGAAGTGCGCTTTGTCACAAATGATATCTAAATTCACTTTAATTTTACCATTTAGTATGTGTATGCACCATAAACAAAACAAGATAGAATATACACAAAATAATACTTTTGTTAGGGGCGGGGAAAATTGACCACCTAAAGCCGCTTAGAATTAACCATTTTTAGTCGGATAGAAAAGCTTTTCCTTGAAATTTTCTTCACGCTTGTCATCGGATACAGCAGAAGCATTGTTTAGGGTGTCTTAATTTATGAGACCATTATAGTACTCAATATAACAAAAATAAGGACAGCTTTTTAGAACCTCATTAGTTCAAAAAACTGTCCTTATTTTACATCCTATCGTTTTTTATCTTTTATGTTTTCTTTTCTGTATTTGTGCGGTGTCATTCCGTAACGTTTCTTAAATTGCCTGAAAAAATAGCTTTGATTCTCATACCCGACAATCCAGGGCTATTTCTTCAATCGAAAGCTTTGTATCGCACAACAGAAGAACCGTCATCTGAAATCTTTTTCTTTGCAGAAGCTCCTGAAAATTGTATCCGTTTTTTTGCTTTATCAGCTTGTATCGCGATTATGTGATTGAAGAAGCCATTTTATTCTCCGGTGCAAGCTCGAGGAGGGACGGCGTCTGCTTCAGTTCACAAATAAACCGATCAGTACAATCAGCACTTTTTTGTGTTTTTCAAGCCAGAGCCACTTTCAGACTGCCTTCAAAAAACAGTTTGGTGTGACTCCAAACGAATACAGGCGCAAGCGGTCATAAACCGTCCTGCGCCTGATGATGTCACCATGATCGGATTCGATGATCTGCCGATTGCAGATTCTTTATATATCACATTTCTTATACTTCTCTTAAGTGCTGCTTGATCCTTGCAGTAAGTTTTCCATTCACATTATCGATCAGGATCGTATCTCCGCTGCCAACATTTCCTTCCAGGATCAGTTTAGCTGCCTCGGTTTCAACATTCTTCTGAAGATATCTCTTCAATGGTCTTGCACCATAGGTCGGATCATATCCGCCTTCCACTACAAGCTGTTTGGCTGCTTCGGTAAGCTCGATCCTCAGTTCTTTATCTGCAAGCCGTTTATTGATATCACTGACAAGCAGGCTGATGATAGAGTAGACATTATCTTTCGTCAGCGGACGGAACATAATCGTCTCATCCAGACGGTTCAGAAATTCCGGTCTGAAATGTGCTCTCAGATCATTCATGACCATCTCCTCTGCCTCTGGTTTGATATCGCCATTTTCATCGATACCATCCAGCAGATAAGAAGATCCGATGTTCGATGTCATGATCAGGATCGTATTCTTGAAATCAACGGTACGTCCCTGCGAGTCCGTGATACGTCCGTCATCCAGTACCTGCAGAAGTACGTTAAATACATCCGGATGTGCTTTTTCTACTTCATCGAAAAGCACTACGGAATACGGTTTTCTGCGAACGGCTTCCGTAAGCTGACCGCCCTCATCATATCCGACATATCCCGGAGGCGCTCCGATCAGACGGGACACGGAATATTTCTCCATATACTCACTCATATCGATACGCACCATATTGTTCTCATCATCAAACAGATTCTCGGCAAGTGCTTTTGCAAGCTCTGTCTTACCTACACCGGTAGGTCCAAGGAAGAGGAAGGAACCGATCGGCTTGGTCGGATCTTTGATTCCTGCTTTGGAACGGATGATTGCATCGGTTACTTTCGTAACGCCTTCGTCCTGTCCGATGACACGTTTGTGAAGTTCATCTGCAAGGTGCAGTGTCTTGCTTCTCTCGCTTTCGTTTAATTTTGCAACCGGAATACCAGTCCAGCGGGAAATAATCTTGGCAATCTCATCATCGGTAACACTTTCATGAACCAGTGACAGATCTTCATCTTTTACCTTTGCTTCCTCTTCTTCCAGCTGTTTCTGCAACTGTGGAAGACGTCCGTACTGAAGCTCTGCTGCCTTGTTCAGATCATAGCTCCTCTGAGCTGCTTCGATTTCACGGTTCAGCTGTTCAATCTGCTCACGGATCTTCTGTACATGTTCAACAGAATGTTTTTCGTTATCCCACTGTGCTTTCTGCTTTGCAAATTTTTCCCGTTCTTCGGCAAGTTCTTCCTGCAGTTTCTGCAGTCTTTCCTTGCTCAGTCGGTCATCCTCTTTCTTCAAAGCAGCTTCTTCAATCTCCAGCTGCATGATCTTACGGTTCAGTTCATCCAACTCTGTAGGCATAGAATCCAGCTCTGTCTTAATGGATGCACATGCTTCATCAACCAGGTCGATTGCCTTATCTGGAAGGAAACGGTCTGAAATATAGCGGTTACTCAAAGTAACAGCTGCAACAAGTGCACTGTCTGTGATCTTGACACCATGGAATACTTCATAACGCTCTTTCAATCCACGAAGGATAGAAATGGCATCCTCAACTGAAGGCTCATCCACCATAACCGGCTGGAAACGACGTTCCAGAGCGGCATCCTTTTCAATATACTGGCGATACTCATCCAGAGTTGTCGCACCGATACAATGCAGCTCACCACGGGCAAGCATTGGTTTTAACATATTTCCGGCGTCCATTGCACCGTCTGACTTTCCGGCACCTACAATGGTATGCAGCTCATCGATAAACAGGATGATGTTTCCATCACTGTTCTTGACTTCTTCCAGAACTGCTTTCAGACGCTCTTCAAATTCACCACGATACTTGGCACCTGCAACCAGTGCTCCCATATCCAGTGCAAATACTTTTTTATCTTTCAAAGCTTCCGGTACATCACCACGCACGATACGCTGTGCCAGACCTTCTACTGCTGCTGTCTTACCAACACCAGGTTCACCGATCAGAACCGGGTTGTTCTTTGTCTTACGTGACAGGATACGGATCACATTCCGGATCTCTGCATCACGTCCGATGACCGGATCCAGCTTCTGCTCCCTGGCTTTTTCTACCAGATCTTCCCCGTATTTGTTCAAGGTATCATAAGTAGCTTCCGGATTATCACTGGTTACTCGCTGATTACCTCTTACCGAAGAAAGTACCTGAAGGAAGCTTTCCCTTGTGATTCCAAGTTCCTTCATCATACCTTTGATCTCACGGTTCGCATATTTCAGAAGTGCGAGGAACAGATGCTCAACCGATACATATTCATCACCCATCTGCTTTGCCTCATCCTCGCCATGGATCAGCACATTATTCAGATTCTGACCAATATACATCTGACCGCCCTGTACCTTCGGACGCTTCCGTAAAAGCTCTTCCACACGGTTCATCATCGTCTCTTTTGTAATGCCCATCTTCTCAATCAGCTTGAGAATCAGGCTGTCATCTATTGTAAGCAAAGAATACAGAAGATGTTCCTGTTCAATTTCCTGGTTGCCGTAATCTGCTGCAATCTTTTCAAGGTTCTGTACTGCTGCCATAGAACTTTGTGTAAATTTATTGATATTCATAACATGAGTCCCTCCTTTGCCTTGCTATCTTTGTTCTACTCGAACTATAGCACTTGTTATTAGCACTGTCAAGAGGTGAGTGCTAAATCTATATAAATTTTTACTTCCCTGTTAAATCATCGGACTCATTTTCTGAGTCCCATCTATATGAAACGCCCCGGATCCTTTATCTTCCTCCGGCAGCGGCTTTCTTATATTCCATCAGTTTCTGTCTTGCTTCTGCATTTAAATGTCTCGGAACCTGAATTTGTACCGTTACATACTGATCACCATGGACATTTGCATCCTTCATGGAAACGATTCCTTTTCCTCTTAAACGAATCTTGCTTCCTGACTGGGTTCCTTCTTTGATTTTGCACATCACATCACCATACAGGGTATGCACCCTTGCTTCTCCGCCAAACACAGCAGTTGTATAAGGAATGCTGACCGTTGTATAAACATCCATACCTTTTCGTTCATATCCGACTTTCGGTTGAACAGTTACTTTCAGAAGAAGATCTCCTGCCCCACCTTTTCCGGTTCCCGGCATTCCTTTTCCGCGAAGTCTTATGCTCTTTCCGCTGTCAATTCCTGCCGGAATATGCACCTCAAGTGTCTGTGCTTTTCCGCTCTGATCCTGCAGAGTAATTCTTTTATCACATCCAAATGCTGCCTCATCAAATGTAACAGACACACTGGCATTCAGATCCTGACCTTTCTGATCAAAGCCTGCTGATCCGTGACCGCCAAATCCTCCGAAGCCACCAAATCCGGATCCATCGTCATAGAAACTGCTTCTGTGAAAACCATGACCTCCGAAACCATCTGTGCTTTTACTGCTGCTTCCATGGAAGATATCTTTAAACATATCTCCGAAAATATCATCTGCATTTCCTGTAAAATGATACTCCTGATATCCTCCAGGACCACTTTTGAATCCCTGGAAACCATTTCCAAATCCACTGCCCTGATAGCTGCCTCCTGCAGACTGGTCAAATGCGGCGTGTCCAAACTGGTCATACATCTTCTTCTTTTCCGGATCACTCAGTACTGAATAGGCTTCTGTTACTTCTTTGAATTTCTTTTCTGCATCCGGATTTCCGGCATTGGTATCCGGATGATACTTCTTCGCCAGCTTCCGGTAAGCTTTTTTGATTGTCTTCTCATCTGCATTCTTTGCTACTCCGAGCACCTCGTAGTAATCCCGCTTTGCTGCCATGTTCTGTCACCTCCTGCCTGTAAAACACCCCGGAGATTGCTCTCCGGGGGAAATTTATCTTCTATATTAACCTTCAATTGTGATATATTTCTTCTCTTCTACCGCTGGTTTTGCTTCTTTTTTCGGAACAAAGAGTTTCAGAATACCATGTTTAAATTCTGCTTTGATATCTTCTTCTGTGATATCTTCACCAACATAGTAACTTCTCTGACATGCTCCTGCGTAACGTTCACGGCGGATATACCTGCCGGTTTCTTTCTCCTGTTCATCCTGATCAAGACCTTTCGCTGCACTGACTGTCAGATAACCATCTTTCAATTCTGCAGTAACTTCATCTTTCTTGAACCCTGGAAGATCAATCTCAAGTTCATATCCATCTTTCATTTCCTTGATATCTGTCTTCATCAGATTATTCGCATGATGTCCATAGAGCTTCTTTTCTGCTCTGTTCTCTGCTTTATCTGCATATCCGTAAAACGGAAATCCAAACCAATCATCATCAAATAAATTATTATTAAAAATACTAGGCATTAACATAAGTCCTGTCTCCTTTCAAACACTCATAATACGTTCGGAACACTTTCTGGCGAACCTTTCTTTTCGTTCCCCTTCCTTTGTTCTATCTGTACTATAGCACGCATTATTAGCACTGTCAATAGGTGAGTGCTAATTTTTTGAGATTTTTTTTGCAAACCCTTTAAAATCAATGGTTTGCAGTATCTTATTTCTTTTGAAATTGTGATTTTTTCTGTTTTGACACCAATTTGACACCAATTTCTCTTTTTGTGGTGTCAAGCATTTAACACCATACTATCTAGTCTTGCAATCTCATTTTCAATCCTTGTCAGCTCTCCAATATGGTTATACACTTCCATTGTTACATCTATATGAGCGTGTCCCATAATATATTGAAGAACTTTTACGTCCATACGGCACTCTGCCATTCTGGTACAAGCTGTGTGACGCATTACATGAGCTGAAAACTTTGGTAACAGCTCTGCTTTCCTATGCTCTTTTTTTGCTCTCTCTACTTCGGTTTTGTTATATGCGTCTACAATGTTGTATAAAACACTATTTACGCCATTCGGCATAAGCGGTCTGCCCGATTTTGCTGTAAAGACAAACCCCGAACACCCGTCCACCTCAATGCTCTTATCCTTTGCAAGCATAAAATTGATTTTTCTTTGTTCCTCAAAGGCTTTTGCAACTTCTTGTGTCATAGGTATAATACGAATACCCGACGACGTTTTTGGTGTTGAGATATGGAACTTGCAACCGTCGCCTAAATTCTTATAAATGAGCTGATGGTCTACATTAACCGTTTTTGCCTTGATGTTTATATCTTTCCATGTAAGACCAATAAGCTCCCCACATCTTAACCCCGTACCAATCATTATGGTAAACATAGGATAATATGTGTTATAGACATTGCTCTGTTTTACAAACTCCATAAACTTTTCTTGTTGAGAAACTGTTAAGGCTTCTTTTTCCTCTGCTGGTTTTCCATAATCACTAATGGAACTTTTTGCAGGGTTCTTTCGGATAATATCATCATCAACAGCCATTTCTAATGCAGGATAAAGCAGGTTGTGAATATACTTGATTGTAGAATAAGCATATCCAGCTTTGGAAAGTTTCGCATAATACGCTTTAATATGTGAGGGTAAAAGCTGAACAACTTTAATATTTCCAATCTCGTCTTTTACTCTGTTTTCCCAAGCACGAACATAACTAACTCTTGTAGTATCAGCTAGCTCACGAGTTGCCATATAACGCTCAAA
>QFCE01001599.1_pt1 | contig 170422 bp, 149 predicted proteins | sample 5346091 | NCBI WGS metagenome assembly QFCE01 (sample SAMN09062252, study PRJNA434731) | Human gut metagenome, whole genome shotgun sequencing project. | isolation source: stool timepoint A chromium assembly | host: Homo sapiens | collected 2015
CACCCCTGCTATAGCGGATTGCAGGTTCAAGGTACCGCTACCACCCCGGCTGCACGGATTATTATTTTACATGATAAATGAATGCTTGTCAAGTATGCTGCTCTTTCTTTTGCACAAGATTCCACATGATTTTATACCTCTGTGTTACAGACTCTGTGCTTCTGCTTTTTTCTTCATCTTCCTGGCTTCCCTGAGTTCTCTGAAAAACTGCTTCATCAACTGGCTGCATTCTTCTTCCAATACACCTGTTGTAAGATCTGCCTGATGGTTAAATGCCTGGATATCCAGTAGATTCAGAATGGAACCTGTACATCCTGCTTTCGGATTCATACACCCGACAACCACTCTTGGTATACGGGACTGGACAATTGCACCTGCACACATCTGACATGGCTCTAATGTCACATACAATGTACATTCTTCCAGACGCCAGTCACCAAGCTTTTTGCTTGCTTTCTTGATTGCTGCAACCTCAGCATGTGCCAGTGGATTCTTGTCTGTATTCCGTCGGTTATAACCGCGTGCAATAATCTTATCTTCATGAACGATCACGCAACCAATCGGGGTTTCTCCCAGATTATACGCTTTCTCTGCCTGTTTTAAGGCCGCACGCATATATTTTTCATCCGTTGTCATCCTCATTTTGTTTCCTTTCGGTTATTGTATAAAAATAGCATTAATATTCCTTTTCATTCTGAATAAACTATATAGAAAAATTCTTTTCAGGGGCTTGCTATGAATCCGGGAAGTTATTATTTATATGAGTACGAATCCTGCTGCCGCCGCAGAAATCTTGGTTTTCTACAAATTTCATCACATAATTATTCTTATCTCTTAACACTTCATGTTAAAAATCTTCCGATTGTCCCTGGAGAACAGTTGGAAGTCTATGCATTTATTCTCGAAAATCAAACACTTACAGGTTCTCCGGTTGCACTTCTTCAGTGCTCTGGTCAGAACTTATCCACACAACTGGTCATTTCCGGAGAACGTTTTCCACATAAAAGAACTCTTAAACACATTGATGGGTTCATTATTTTCTCCATCACCCAGAATCGATCACAGCATTGGATTGCCTCCGCTGTACCTCTGCCGGATTTTTATTCTTTTTCTGATTGCTCTTTATCAACAGAAGAGAGTTTATCCTCTGAACCTGAGAATCCATCCCTTTCGGAAGAATCCCTCATAACAGAAGACACTGTATCTGAGACTGTATCCGAAGCAGCATTATCTGACGCTTCTATTGATGTTGCTTCAACTGAGGAGGTACCAACTGAGGAGACACCAACTGAGGAAACTGCAATTCAGGATGCTTCAATTCAAGCCAGAAAAATCACACACGCAGAGATTTCCACACTTCCGCGCAGATTCTGGCCGCTTTCCAACAACAGTTTTCTTCTGCATGGCTGTCATAATTATCATCACCTTCTTCTGGTCAAAGAAAAGGATCATCTTTGGCTTGGCGTTCCCGGTCTTTATGACCCAAAGGAAGCACAGGTGGCTAACTTATTCGGCTTTCCTCAATTTACCAGTTCTTACATCTCTATTCTGGAACTTACCGAAGAGGAATGTGAAAACTCTGAATCTTTCGGTCACTGGTGTCGATACTTAATGTGATTCTTAAAAAGAAAGGAAAAAGATAGAGAAAGGAAGCATTCACAGCGGATGCACTTCTTTTCTCTATCCATTTTAATTTTAATCCAGATAAATTGGCGGTTCGTAATCCTCTCCAAGAAGTACTTTCTTACGTTCCTGATATCCGAGGAATGCCCATTCTGTCATATCTGTCCATTTATGGTTTGCACGGTCATAAACCTGCACATACCCAATTCTTTTCGGATGCATACGTACGCTGTTGGATTCATATTCTCTTCCTGTGTATGGATTAATGTCTCCAACTTCTTCCTGTACAGGCTCTTCGTATGTTGCCTCTTCCTGCACCGGCTCTACCGGCTGTGTCTCATAGGATGTAACTTCTGCTTCTTCATATGGTTCTGCTTCTTCCTCTGCCGGTTGAGCATAATCTTCTGTATAAGAAATTTCTGATTCCGCAGGGTTTTCTTCTTTCTGATCTGATTCCGGCACTTCCTGAAGCTCTTCCTTATATTCCTCTTCTTCTGCCTGAAGTTCTTCTCTGACATCTTCAGTTGGCTCTGCTTCTACTGCATTCTTTTCAAGTTCAGCAAGTTCTTCATGCATATCATAAATCTCACCGATCGTCATGTCGCGTTCTTCACCTGTAAGCTGCTGTTCTTCCTTCTCTGTCTCCACCGTTTCCTCTGAAAAGCTCTCTTCCGGCTGTTCCTGTTCATTCCATTTTACTTCCTGCTTTCTGATACGTCCGACTGCACTCTCTGCAATCTCTCCTGACATGATGCTCAGCTGAAACGGACAGCCAAGAATAGACGCGATTAGTCTCATATCCTGTTCCTGAAAATTATCCCTTCCAAGACGCTGTGTTAAATTCTGACGTGACATCTTCTTTCCTGTCTCTTTCTCAATCGTCTCCGCCAGTTCTTTGATCGTCATTCCTTTTCTTCCCAGGACGATTTTCACCTGTTCTCCAAATGTTAAATCTTCCATTTACTTCTCCTCCTTATGTATTATTTATACTTCTCTCTTATCTGTCGATCAGAACGGTTTTTACTTAATTTGCAGAAACATATTCTTCCAAAGTAAGTCCTTTCTCTGTCATCTCTTTTGCAGCATCTACTCCCACATAACGATAATGCCACGGCTCATATATAATTCCTGTAATATTAGATTTATCCTGCGGAAACCGAAGAACAAAACCATACTCTGAACAATGTTCCATCAACCACTTTTGCTCTTCTGTATCTCCCTGTTTCTCATCAAGCTCCCCGTACTTTGTCGATATAATGTCAACAGCAAGACCGGTTGCATGCTCGCTTGTTCCTGGAATTGCAACTGATTTCTTTGTCTCATCATACGCATTTAACGGTGTGTATCCCTGATTGATCCAGTCCTGCATCGTCGTATTAAAGACATCTCTCTGTTTCTCATAAGAACGATATCCTGATGTCACATACATGCTGAGTCCTGCCTTCTTCCCATCATCCAGCATCTTATTCAGACTGTCTGCTATCCTGGAATCTACCTGTTTTCCACCACTTATCTCCGTCAGCTTCGCAGGCACATAAGAAGTATCCAATGGATGCTTCTCATTCACAAGTGCAAGACACCATCTGTCATCATCACTTGCCAGCAACTCTGCAGTATTTTCTGTTACTTCTTCTCTTTCTAACTCTGCCTGCAGTTCTTCGTTCTTCTTTGTCTGCTCCTGTAATTTTGCATTGCTGATTTCCAGCTTCTTTTCCGCTTTTTTCAATGTAATTGAGGAGATTCCTGAAGTAATTGCCACTCCTGCAATTACTCCTGCCAAAACCCCTGTAAGCATTAGTTTCTTTGCTCTGTCTCTGAACAATGCTTTATTCATCTTATTTAATTTCAACTCCATCTGTATTTTTCATCTTATCCTCTGTAATATTTAGAATCTCTTCCGTTTCATTCCCCCCGGCAGATCATCCTATTCCTTCAGATATCGCACTTCAAATGTCTCCACTTTGATCGGTTTATTAAATAATGTTCCCTGTGCATAATCGCATCCTAATTCCTGAAGAACATTCAGCTGGTCCTGTGTTTCAACACTCTCCGCAAGAACAGAACATCCCAATTGATGACAAATATCAATTACGGCCTTTGCTACCACTCTGCTTCTTCTGTTTCCAACCAGATTTGTAATAAGGCTCTCATCCAGCTTCAATCCATCAAAATCCATAATGGACAGAATCGAAAAGCTGGAATTCTTAGCTCCGAAATGATCCAATACTACGCGGACATTCGCTTTTCTGATTTTACTGCATGATGCCGCCAGCATCTCCTGGTTCGTATCTGTATAAGATTCGGAGACTTCTACTTCCAAATATTCGCATAATACCTGATATTTCTCAATCAGCGCACTCATCTGATCCGCAATGTTCTCCTGCCTCAATGTTTCACCTGCAAAGTTTACTGAAATCGGCACCATCTGGATTCCTTCTGTCTCCCACTTATGAAGGATCTGACATACCTGTTCAAATATATAGAGATCGAGATAATGTGACAGCCTTGTCTCTTCCAGAAGATTAATATATCTTCCCGGATCCATAATTCCAAGATCCTTATGATGATATCTGACAATCGCTTCAGCACCTGCAATTTCTCCGGTCTGCACATCAATCTTCGGTACCAGACATACAATAAAATTCTTCTGTTCAATATCCTCTAGAAGATCCTTTTTGATGATTGGCTCATGATGACCTTTACGCAGATTTTTATAATACTTCTTTTTCTCTTCCCGCATCATATTCTCTGCACTGATCACAAGACCATTCACATCTATGTCCACTTTTCCCCAGGCATACCCTACTGAAACAAGTCCCAGACTTATGTTTTCAAGTTTTGTATATGCACCATGTACCTGTTGTGTAAAATCTTCATAGGAAGCGTTCTCTACAAGAACCAGATACTCATCTCCTGTCATTCTGTATACATTACCATTATGGAAATACTCCGAAAGCACTTCACCAACTCTGGTGACAACTTCATCTCCATAATCTCTTCCGAATTCTTTATTAAAATTCTTCAGTCCATTAATGTCTACGGAAAGAGCTCCCAATGTCTTCAATTCTTCCGGTTCCACATGATCCAGATATGCAACAAAACTATTTCTGTTAAGTACTCCTGTCAGATTATCATGATAACTGAGATACTCCTGCTGTTTCTGGAGTTTATGAAGAGCGATTGCCTGCGGTATATACGGAATCACCGTACGAAGCAATCCAACATCACATCCGCCCCGGTGAACTCCAACTGCTGCAAGAATTGCTACTGTATTCTCATCCAGCTGTAAACTCACACTGTAATCGGCCTCTGTTGAATTTGTAATCTCCTGCTTCATCCACTTTGGCTGATGTTCTTCCGGAAGCATCTTTATCTTATCTCTCTGCCATGGAACATTCTCTGCACACCACTCAAAGATGGTCTCAATATCCCCATACTCTTTCTCAATATAGTACACGTATTCTGAATCATAATAATCACGTACCGCACGAAGTACATCATTTACGATTTCTGAGAGAGAACGTGGCTTCTTTCTATCACTCATATCATTTTTCCTCTGTCTTTCTATAATTTTAGACACTCAGATAAGATTATTGTATTATACTACGAATTAAAATGCAATACAAAAAAGTTTCGCAATTCACTTTTAAATGTAAAAAAAGAGGGTGATTTCCCATTCCAGAAAATCTATCCCTCTTTCTCTAATTAAATGATATATCCTGCAGATATTTCTGATTTCTGCACATCTACATGCTCTCGAAATCTATAAATTCCAGCGTTTTCCCTGAGATACTCGCAATCGGTTCATAGCTCTCGCCAGAGATGCCTGAGAATGATAATATTCCTGGATGCTCTGTTTCTGGCGGATTCGCTCCTCTGCACGCTCTTTCTGCTCCTGTGCATGACGGATATCAATCTCCTCCGGCTTTTCTGCTGTATCTACCAGCAGTGTCACACGGTTGTTGACTACCTCTGCAAATCCTCTTCCGAGTGCAACTTCTACCCAGTTTCCTTCTTCGATCTCCATACGGGCCATTCCGATCTTCACTGCAATCACCATATTTTCATGGTTCGGCAAGATTCCCTTTTCACCATCCGGCGCCGGAATTACAAGCTTTCTGCAGCGTCCTTCGTAAAAAACCCTGTCACTTGCGATGATTTTCAAACCAAATGTATCCATATGCCACGCTCCTATTCTGCCGCCTCAGCATTTGCCTTTGCAATGACATCGTCAATAGTTCCTACATTGAAAAATGCAGATTCCGGATATGCATCCATCTCCCCATCAATGATCATTTTAAATCCACGGATTGTCTCTTTTAACGGAACATATTTTCCAGGGATTCCTGTAAATGTCTCTGCTACAAAGAATGGCTGAGACAAAAATCTCTGGATTTTTCTCGCACGCATAACAGTTGCCTTATCTTCATCTGACAACTCTTCCATACCAAGAATTGCAATAATATCCTGCAGTTCTTTGTATTTCTGAAGAATTGCGATGACTTTATTTGCCACTTCGTAATGCTCTTCTCCGACTACATCTGCTTCCAGGATACGGGAGCTGGATTCCAGTGGATCTACCGCCGGATAGATACCCTGCTCTACAATCTTTCTGGAAAGCACGGTCGTTGCATCCAGATGCGCAAATGTTGTCGCCGGAGCCGGGTCAGTCAAATCGTCCGCCGGCACATAAACTGCCTGTACGGAAGTGACAGATCCGTTCTTTGTAGAAGCGATACGTTCCTGTAATTCACCCATTTCCGTTGCCAGTGTCGGCTGATATCCTACTGCAGACGGCATACGCCCAAGCAGTGCGGAAACCTCAGATCCGGCCTGTGTAAAACGGAAAATATTATCGATGAAAAGAAGTACGTTCTGATGCTGTTCATCACGGAAATATTCTGCCATTGTCAAACCAGTCTCAGCCACACGCATACGCGCTCCAGGCGGCTCATTCATCTGACCGAATACCAAAGCAGTCTTCTCCAGAACACCGGACTCTTTCATTTCAGACCAGAGGTCATTTCCCTCACGGGAACGCTCTCCGACTCCGGTAAAAATAGAGTATCCACCGTGCTCTGTCGCAATGTTTCGGATCAATTCCTGGATCAGCACCGTCTTACCGACTCCTGCACCACCGAACAATCCGATCTTACCGCCCTTTGCATATGGTGCAAGAAGGTCGATGACCTTGATTCCCGTCTCCAGGATCTCTACTACAGGACTCTGATCTTCAAATGTAGGCGGTTCTCTGTGGATTACCCATTTTTCTGCATCCTCGATCTGTTCTCCATTATCAATTGTTTCACCTAATACATTAAACAGTCTGCCCAGTGTCTTCTCACCGACAGGAACTTTGATTCCTGCTCCGGTGGCTGTTACTTCCATATCTTTATGCAGTCCTTCACTGGCAGCAAGCATCAGGCAGCGCACCTCATTGTTTCCAAGGTGCTGTGCAACCTCCATGATGCATTTCTTTCCGTTATTTTCAACTTCCAGAGCATCCTTGATATAAGGAAGATTGCCGTCTTCAAATACTACGTCAACGACAGGTCCCATAACCTGTACAATTCGTCCTTTATTCATATGCTATTCTCACTTCCTTTTCTGCTTCTGCGCCTTCGCACCGCTGCAAACTTCCGTAATTTCCTGGGTAATTGCAGCCTGTCTGGCTCTGTTATATACGATTGACAACTCCCGGATCAGGCTTTCAGCGCTGTCTGTAGCAGCCTTCATCGCCATCATACGGGCATTGTGTTCACTGGCATATGCCTCTACCAGACATCCGTAGACCATACCAATGACATAGTTCGGAACAATACTGTCCATCACACTGTCTGCGGAAGGATACAGTTCAATTGCTTCCCGATACATATTCAGAGGCATTTTCATACTTCCGAAGTCTTTGGCCTCCAACGGAAGCAGTTTCAATTTTTCCGCATCTGTCTGTACCGAATTCTCCATGCGGGTGTATACAACATACACTTCATCCAGCTCCCCTGCCAGAAACTGATCGATCACCGACCAGCCAATATCTCTGGCACGGTGCATCGTCGGTTTCTGAACGGTATACTGGAAATTTGTGTCAATCTCTACATTATGTTTTGCAAAATAATGCCGTCCCAGCTCACCTACAACAAAGAGCTTGTGAATCCCCGGCTGTGCAAGGATCTCTTCTTCCAGCTTGATAATATTATGATTATAAGCTCCGGCAAGTCCCTTGTCTGCCGTAATTACGATCGAACCGATCCTTTTCTGCTCTGCCGGGATATCCTGGCGGGCATCAAAATAAGAATGCCGGATCTCTGGCACATGGCGCAGGATACGGGAAATCTCACCCTGAAGTCCATAAAAATACGGCTCTGTATCCGCCAGTTTTTTTCTGGCCTGCGTCATTTTTGAAGAGGAAATCATATACATCGCATTTGTGATCTTCATCGTATCTTTTACGCTGTTGATGCGGCTCTGTATTTCTCTGATATTTGCCATATTAACACCTGCTCTTCTTGAATTCCTTTGCGGTCTCCACGATCTTTTCGATCAGTTCTTCTGTCAGTACCTTTTTCTCTTCGATTTCCTGTCCGATTTCCGGATAATCTGAATCGAAATGACGAAGCAGGTCTGCCTGGAACTGTTTGATTTTTGCTTTTTCTATTCCAAGCATCACTTTATGTGTCGCCGCACACAGTGTGATGACCTTTTCATGCAGACTGAGCGGATGATAAAGCGGCTGCTTCAACAATTCCATCAAACCACTTCCATACTCCAGCTGTTCTTTTGTCGCAGCATCCAGATCGGAACTAAACTGCGTGAACACTTCCATCTCGCGGTACTGTGCCAGATCAATACGAATACTTCCGGATGCTTTTTTCATCGCTTTTGTCTGTGCGGCACCACCAACACGAGATACGGAAAGACCTACGTTTACGGCCGGTCTCATACCTGCTGCAAACAGATCGCTCTCCAGGAAGATCTGTCCGTCTGTAATGGAAATTACATTAGTCGGAATATATGCGGATACATCTCCTGCCTGCGTCTCAATGATTGGCAGTGCTGTAATAGAACCGCCTCCCAATTCATCACTCAGACGGCTGGAACGCTCCAACAGTCTGGAATGCAGATAGAATACATCTCCCGGATATGCCTCACGTCCCGGTGAACGACCGAGCAGCAGAGACAATGCACGATAGGCAACCGCATGTTTTGACAGATCATCATAGACGATCAGGACATCTTTTCCCTGATACATAAAATGCTCTGCCATTGCTGTTCCGGCATATGGTGCGATATACTGAAGCGGCGCACAGTCACTTGCTGTAGAAGATACCACAATCGTATAATCCAGTGCATCATTATTCTTCAATGTATTTACAACTTTTGCAACAGTAGAAGCCTTCTGTCCGATCGCCACATAAATACAGATTACATCTTTTCCCTTCTGATTCAGGATTGTATCCATCGCAATGGATGTTTTTCCTGTCTGACGGTCTCCGATGATCAGCTCTCTTTGCCCACGTCCGATCGGGAACATGGCATCGATGGAAAGGATTCCTGTTTCCATCGGTACGCTAACTGATTTTCTGTCAATAATTCCCGGCGCCTCCTGCTCGATCGGACGGTAATCATCTGCTTCGATCTCGCCTTTTCCATCAATCGGAGCTCCCAGTGCATTGACAACTCTTCCTACATATTTATTTCCAACCGGTACACCGGCCTTTTTTCCTGTACGAGTTACTTTTGTCCCTTCTTTGATATCTGTGTCCCGTCCAAAAAGAATGACTCCGATTTCATTTTTCTGAATATCCTGTACCATTCCTTTCAAACCCGTATCGAAGGTAACAATCTCTCCATACATTGCGTGATCAATCCCATAAATAGTCGCAATTCCGTCACCTACAGCAACGACTGTTCCCACTTCGCTGTCTTTGCTCACACTGTCAAAATTTTCTATCTCTTCTTTTAAAATAGAAATAATTTCATCTGAATTGATTGAACTCACCTTGTTCACCTCCAGGTTAATTTTTGTCCTAGTCTGTCCAGACGTCCTTTCAGACTCCAGTCATATTCATCGCTTCCTGTGCGCAGAACAAATCCGCCAAGCAGCGTACTGTCTGTCTGAATCTCAATCCTGGCCTTGCTCGCTTCATATTTTTTACAAAGGAACGCTTCCATATTTTTGAGCTGCTCGTCACTGGGCAGCTCTACACATGTCAATACGGCACTTAAGATCCGATCCTGCTCGTCACAATATCTGTCATATGCAGCAAATATCTCCGGAATCAGATCCATTCTCTCATATTTACATGCCACTTTCAGGAAATTTCTCATTTCCTGCGGAAATACCTTGTCGATCACACGTTCTTTCTTCTGTGCCGGAATTGTCGGATTCACAAACACATCATGAAGCTGCGGTACCTCCTCAAATATCTCTCTTGCTTTCTGTATGGCTTCCTTCGGAACATTCAGCTCATACAACACCTGTGCATACCGCATTGCTGCAGATGAACAGTACATCTGACTAGTTGTTGTCTGTGTCTTCATGAGCTTCACCTACTTCTTCCAGAAACTTATCATATATTTCCTGATTATTGCCTGTCTGTTCTGCCACGATCTTCGCTGCAGCTGTCATTGCAAGTCCTGCGATTTCAGACTGGAGTGCACTCATTGTCTGCTCTCGTTCTACACGGATATCCGCCTTGGCAGACTCGATGATACTGCCTGCCCTGGCATCCGCCTCCTCTACAATACGTTCATACTCTGATTTGGCGTCCTTACGTGCTTTCTCTACGATCCGCACAGATTCTTCTTTTGCCCCGCCAAGTGCCTGCGCATATTCTTCCTTCATCTTCATCGCATCTTCCTGTGCATTCTGGGCATTTTTCAATCCGTCTTCGATCAGCTGACGGCGCTTTTCCATAATGTCGGTCACAGGCTTGATCAAAAACTTCTTTAATAAGAAAGCCAGGACGATCAGGTTAATCATGGTATATAGAAAGTTCATATCAAATCTCAGCACTTCCCACACCCGCCTTTCCTGTTAATTCTATTTGCTTATTTTAAGAAGAATACGATCAGAATACCAATGATAAATCCATAAATTGCAGTTGCCTCTGCAAGTGCACAACCAAGGATCAGGTTCTTGCTGATCTTGCTTTCAGCCTCTGGCTGTCTTGCGATTGCATCCACTGCTTTTCCTGTTGCGATACCAATTCCCACTCCTGCTCCAATACCTGTTAATACTGCGATTCCTGCTCCAATTGCAATAAGTGCTCCCATAATTCTAATCTCCTTTTTATTCTTTTATTTGTTCAAAAATTCCGTTTCTATTCCTGTTCTTCTGTCATAAACAGTGCGGTCAGAAATACAAATACATATGCCTGAATCAGACCATCAAAAATATCGAAATAGAAATTCATCGGAAGTGGTATAATCAGCGGAACAAATGCTTTTAAAAGTTCCATTACCACAAATCCTGCCAGCATGTTACCAAACAGTCGCATACAGAGCGACAATGGGCGGATAAAAATTTCCAGAATCATAATCGGTGCAACCACCGGCACCGGTTTGGCAAAATGCTTGACCCAATGTTTCATACCGTTTTTATGTATTCCTGAATATTCGATCAGGCACATACTCATCACGGCAAGTGCTGCTGTTACATTCAGATCTTTTGTCGGCGGCTTAAAGCCAAGCAGACCAATCATGTTGGCGCACGCCAGATAAAGAAGAACTGTGATCAGATACGGTACATAGCCCTTGTTCTCTTTCCCAAGTACTCCGACAAAGAAGTCCTCAGCGGCGCCGATACCGGCTTCGAGAGCCAACTGCACTTTTCCGGGATTCTCAACCTTTAAGTTTCTTACCAGGATAATGGATGCTATCACAAGCACTGCCATGATGATCCAGGTAACTACTACAGATTCATTGATCCCGCCAAGAACCGGAAGTGTGAACACTTTCTCACAATTCAGTTCTTCCATAAGATTGTCTGCCAGATTTCCCGTATTGCTCCCTCCCTTTCTACCTAATGTATATTGCTGTATTTTGTCACTTTTCGTATACAGCATGGCAAATGTTACTGCTTATAATCGCATTAAAACGTCATGTTCTCCGAAAAGTTGACTAAATATTACTCCCATGTTTTCTCTTTGTCAACGTTCCACTTCAACAAGTTAAATTCATAAAAAAAACACTTTTTTTATTTCAATTTGCTCTTTTTTTATTCTACGTTTTGTCTATTTTTTATTACTTTTTTAACCGTTTTTCGCTCTCATTTTAGAATCCGCTCTTTTTTTATGCGCATTTTCCACAATAAAATTGTTTTTATTTCTGTACATTTGTACGATTCAAAAAAAAATTCATAGACACTTTGTCTTAATTTGTATATTAATGATAATTTTTCTCCTGTTTTTCGTATCCTTTTCAGAATAATAGCAAAAACAGATGTTACATTTTTGTTACGATTTTGTTTTCTCAAAAGAAAAGCACCCATTTTCAAACCACAGCATATGGTGTGATAAATAAAATTTTATTTTTCAACATATACTTGTTTTAGCTACCATTATGTGATATAGTGATTGTAGCTAAGGAAAGAGATGAATATGACATATTCACACAAAAATGACCCCTCATGAGCCGCCAACTCATGAGGGGTCTTCTCTTTTTTGATGGTTGAGCATCCATTCAGGCTAATTGTCGCTGTCATCTCCGTCTAGCCATTTGCAAACATAGTAGCCAACTACACTTGCTGCGACGGAAACAAGAAAAGAGATAAATATCGACATATTCACACCCCCTTTCTGTTGCCAGATTAGGAGCGACAACATATGTATTATACTATATAATTACAAATGTAACAATATATGTTTAGTGTTTTTTCAATTGCTGGTAAACATATGATACCGGCAGTCCAACCACATTATAGTAGTCCCCTTCGATTCCATCTATATACGCCGCAAAGCTTCCCTGGATTCCATAAGCTCCCGCCTTATCCATCGGATCTCCGGTTGCGATATACGCGCGGATTTCTTCTTCGCTCATCTCATGCACATGAACCTTTGTCTCTACCGCATGGTTAATGATTTCTTTCTCGCATGCATTATTATAGGAAAGAATTGCAACACCTGTATAGACTTCATGTGCTCTTCCCTGAAGGCTTAGAAGAATCTCATATGCATGATCTTCATTCTTTGGCTTGCCAAGGATTTCTTCGTCACGTACAACGATTGTATCTGCTCCGATCACAATTGTATTTTTCAATTCTACTCTCTCTGCCTGAAGATCAGATGCAACATTTTCTGCTTTCATCAATGCAAGTTCTTCTACAATCTTCTGTGGTTTTGTACTTGTATAGACTTCCTCTTTATTACTTACCTTTACCTCAAATTCTAAACCGATTTGCGCAAGCAGCTCTCGTCTACGCGGAGATGCTGATGCAAGAATGATTTTCTGATTCATTATCATTATCCTTTCCTATTATTATAATATAATTTTCACCGATGTCATTTCTTTCTTCATAATAGCATAACTGTTCAGAGCCAACCTCCAAAATGCTACGCATTTCGTCGGTGTGGCGTATCCGCCAAATAAAATTTAAAAAACAGTCTTAAAAATGCAAGCATTTTATACCTGTTTTTTAAATTTTGCTTGGCTCTGAACAATTACATAATATCATAAAAAGAGTGGACAGCAAAACTAATTTCTGCTGTCCACTCTCCTCATATTATGAAAGACTTTGAAATTTATAAGTCTTGTTCTCTTCAATCATCTATCACATTCGATGAAACTTCAAGTGTCATATCTTCTTCAAGATAAATCATAGCTTCTGTTCCGTCTGTGATTCTTCCGCTGAAATGTCCGGCGAATTTTCCGGCCAGATCAGATGTTCCGCTCACCTGGACTGTAACTGCCGGTTTTGCTTCTTCCGGAATCTCAATCACTCTTTTCTCTCCAGACTGCATTGCCCCGATTGTTACTGTTTCTGCTCCGTTGAACTTAACCTGAACATTTTCCAGTTCAAGCGGTGAAGTGTTACGGATTGTTATGTTACTTGTATACTGTCCACTTGCTTCCACATATTCTGATTTTCTATATAAAAACATGCCTGTAAACAAAAAGATAACTGTAAATGCGATGATCAGATTCTGCAAAACTCTTCTCATTCCCCTGCCTCCTATAAACTCTCTTTAAAATTTCTATTCTTATTTTCCTTTATTACACTAACAGAATAGCATTCAGAGATTTCTTTTTCTAGAGACAGATTCACTTAATTTTTTTCTGTTTTTCATCGTTTTGTCATTGATTTCGTTGACAAACATTGTTTATTTCAAGACAATGTAATCGTTTCCACACGTTTTTGTTATATTTTCACAATACTTCTTCTCACAGCTTATTCTATACAATATCCAAATAGGTCTTATGCTCCGGTGCAGGAAATGCACGGTCAAGAGCAGCGTATTCTTCGTCTGTAAGGATAACATCTTTTACTGCCCAGTTCTGAAGTACATGCTCTGTTCTGCCACTTCTTGGAATTGCAATCACCTGGTCTTTCCGAAGAACAAATGCGAGAAGTACCTGCATCGGTGTAATGCCACGAGCTTTTGCTATTTTCTGCACTTCTTTGTTCTTTAACAAGCTTCTTTGCAGGCTTCCAGCCTGTGCAAGTGGGCAATACGCCATAATCGGTATCTGATGTTCTTCCAGCCAGGGCATCAGATCATACTCTATCCCACGGGATCCCAGATGATACAATACCTGATCCACCTGACAGTGATCTCCATTGGGAACTGAAAACAGTGCTTTCATATCTGATGTATCCAGATTGGATACGCCCCAGCTTCTGATCTTGCCTTTTTTCACCAGTTCTTCCATTGCATCCACTGTTTCTTCCAACGGAATACTTCCGCGCCAATGCAACAGATACATATCCAGATAATCTGTTTTAAGATTATGCAATGTCTGGTCAATACTGTCATAAATCTGCGGACGTCCTGCATTGTGCGGATATACCTTTGAAACAAGAAAGAGTTTTTCTCGAGAATATCCCTGGATCGTATCCCCGATTAATTTCTCTGAAAGTCCATTTCCATACATTTCAGCTGTATCTATTAAAGTAAATCCTGTATCAAGCCCTGCCTGAAGCGCCTTCTTTTCCTGCTGGTAGATTGACAGATGTTCACCAAGCATCCAGGTTCCCATACCAAGACGCGGCATTTTCATTCCATTTTTTAATGTAAGATATAAATCACTCATTTTCTTCCCTTTCCATATATCGAATCATCCCTTCAGCAGCCCGTTTTGCTTCCTCTACAGCATGAACCACCGTATTCGCTCCCTGTACAACATCTCCTGCTGCAAAAACACCTTCATGCGTTGTCATGCAGTTCTCATCTGTCAGAAGAAGTCCCTTCTCTGTCGTTTTTAACTGATCCGTTGTAAGTACCAGCTTATTCTTTGGTGCCTGACTCACGCAAATGATTATAGAGTCTGCTTCTACCTGATCTAATTTTTCTTCATATCCAATCACTTTATTGTTTTCATCAAATATACTTGTTTTAAACATCGGACCGGCTTCATTGATCGACTCTATTGCCTTTCCAAACACAAAGTCTGCGCCCTCCAGTTTTGTATAAGACACCTCATGAGAGCTTGCGGAAATGCGTTTTCCTCTTGCATACAGTGTAACCTCTTTTGCACCATGACGCAATGCAGTTCTGGCTACATCCATCGCAACATTTCCCATACCGATAACAGCTACTTTCTCTCCCAATTGATGTGCCTCCGGTCTTCTGAGGTAATCAATCCCAAAGTATACATTTCCAAGACTCTCTCCTTTAATTCCGATTGCCTTCGGTCTCCATACTCCTGTTCCTACAAAGACACTGCTGTATCCGTCGCGGAACAGATTATCGATCACGATTGCACTTCCAATCACGGTATTCGGGCGAATCCGGATTCCCAATTCTTCCATTTTCTTTTTGTATCGGTCGATCACAGATTTTGAAAGACGGAATTCTGGAATTCCATACTGCAGCATACCGCCGATTTTGCTTCGTTCTTCGAAAATCGTTACTTTATAACCTGCTAATGCAAGCTTGATAGCAACTGTAATTCCTGCCGGTCCTGAACCGATCACCGCTACTTTCTTTCCGTTTTTCTCTATTTTCGGCACTTCCATCCTGTCAAGATAAGAATCTGAAATGAAATTCTCAATACTGCTAAAATGGATTGGACTGCTCTTTCTTCCTAAAACACAATGGCCTTCACATTGATTTTCATGGTTACATACGGTGGAGCAGACAGCGGACATTGGATTATTTGCAAAAAGGATTTCACCGGCTTCCATCAAACGGTTTTCAAGTAATAATTGAGTGATTTGTGGGATAGGTGTATGAATCGGACACCCTTGCTGACAAAGTGGTTTTTTACATTTCAGGCAACGTTCTGCCTCGTCGATAATATGTAATTTCATTCTGTTCTTCCTCCTGACCTTTTATTCAGATAGAAAATGCCGACCACAGTTTCCCATGACCGGCAATAACTTATATTCTTACAAATGGTTAATCTTAGTTTTCTCTTTCTACAGACACATTAGATACTTTTTCGTAGTATTTTACAATTGCACTGTGGTCATCTTTTTCATTTCCGTCAGCCTTTAAAGACTGCATGATCTCCATGATCTCTGCTGTAAGCGGAAGAGATGCATTTACTGCATGTGCAGCGTTCAGCGCATTGTTCAGATCTTTGATGTGAAGTTCAATACGGAATCCCGGCTTGAAGTTGTGATCCATCATCATCGGTGCCTTTGCATCAAGAACTGTAGAACCTGCAAGACCTCCACGGATTGCCTGATATACAAGCTCCGGATCTGTCCCGGCTTTCTTTGCCAGTGTAAGTGCTTCAGATACTGCTGCGATATTCAGTGCAACGATTACCTGATTTGCAAGTTTTGCAACATTTCCTGATCCAAGTTCTCCAACATATACAACAGAACCTGCCATCTGCATCAACAGTTCATAATATTTGTCAAATGTCTCTTTCTTTCCACCAACCATAACAGAAAGTGTTCCGTCGATTGCCTTCGGCTCTCCGCCACTTACCGGTGCGTCCATCAGCTCAATTCCTTTTTCTGCAAGCTCAGCACCAATCTTTTTAGATTCTACCGGATCAATAGAGCTCATATCAATTACAACTGTTCCCGGTTTTGCTGCCTCTGCAATTCCACCTTCTCCAAGACATGCTGCACGTACATGTGGTGAGTTTGGAACCATTGTGATGATTGTGTCACACTCTGCTGCTACTTCAGCTCCGCTTTTTACTCCCTTTGCACCTGCTGCAACAACCTCTGCAACTGCTGTCTCATTAAAATCAAATACAACGAGCTCATTTCCTGCTTTTAACAGGTTCATGCTCATCGGTTTTCCCATAATTCCAAGTCCAATAAATCCTACTTTCATTCTATTATTTCCTTTCTTTTAACACATCTGTTTCATTGCTTCATGCAGCAGCTTAAAGCTCTCTTCTGACTGCTCTACATAAGGAGAATCAATCAGATACGCTTCCAGAATATCAAGATTCTTCTGCGTCGGCTCGATTCCAAGCTCCTGCAAAGTTAATGGCATGTCCATCCCTTTCATAAACAGACGAAGTGCCTCTTTATCTTCACTTAATTTATTGTAGTAAAGCTGTGTAAACAGTGCCACTGCCACGATTTCTCCATGCAGCGCATGCTCTGCTTCCTTTGTAAAATAAGTCCGCACACCGTCATACATCATATGACCAAGTGCTGACTGTGAGAAGCTTTTCGTGATGTTCGCGATTACACCGGTTACAGCGATATTGATAAATGTGATATCTTCCACCGCCTTTGTAAGTCTCTTATGACGGATATCTTCAATTGCCTGTGCACCATACTCTACAAGCACCTCGTAAGTATACTCTGCCATCTTGTAGGCACTGAACAGATCGATTTTATTTTCACTGAGATACATCTTCGGCTTGCCGTTCTGTATCTCGATTTTTTTTGCCATCGCATCCAAAATTCCGGCTGCCGCATAACGGATTGGGCATTCTGCGATCACTTGCAGATCTACAAGAACGGCATCGACTTCATGTTCGAATCTCCAGCAGTCCTTCTTCGCACCTTCCGGCGTATACATAACACTCATTGTTGTAAATGCGGCACAAGTTGCGATTGATGTCGGAATATTGACAACTCCGGTATCCGCATATTCGCCGACTGCTTTTGCAAAATCCATAACAAGTCCGCCACCGATTCCGACTACCTCATCACAGTTTTCTGCTTTGCATTTTTCAGCATATTCCCTGGCAGCTTCATAAGAACACTTTCCACCATACAGGTGCAATTCATACTCAAGTCCTGCCTTCTCAAATCCCGGAATCATCCGTTCTTTCACTGCATCCCACGCTCTGTTTCCGGCAATGATAAATGCTCTCTTTCCAAAACGTGAGATTTCTTTTCCGCACTCTTCAAGTAAATTCTTTTCCTGTCTGTATCTCCCTGCTCCGAATTTAATTGCCGGATCTAAAGTCACTTTTTCCATTTTCCCGCTGCCTTTCCTCTTCTGTCATAATCTATCTTTTAATTGGATGTTTCGGATTCTCTCCGGAAAGGACAAGATGTACATCTTCCGCCACATCCAGTGCGATCCGATCCATACATTCCACCGTATTGGAACCAATATGCGGTGTCAGAATCACTTGTTCCAGTTTCAATAATGGATTGTCTTTTTGGGGTGGTTCTTCTGAGAACACATCCACCGCTGCACCTCTGATCTGACTGTTCCTAATTGCTTCTGCTAACGCCTCTTCATCAACAACGCCGCCTCTGGAAACTTGAATCAGGGAAGCGGATTTCTTCATCATGGCAAACTCTTTTTTTGAAATAATTCCCTGGTTCTTTTCTCCTCCCGGCACATGCAGACTGATATAATCCGATGTTTGCAAAAGTTCTTCCCAGGACACAATTTCTATATACTCTGGAATATCTTTCCCTTCCGGACGCGACACATAGGAAATGACTCTCATATCCAGTCCCAGTGCCGCCTTTCTTGCTACCTCTTTTCCAATCTTTCCAAGACCGATGATCCCGAGTGTCTTTCCTGCTACATCGGTCCCTTTCAGTGAAAATTTCTTCTGAAAATCCCCATTCCTTACCAGTTCTTCGGATTCTTTCAGACGTTTTGCAAGATTTAAAATCACCGTTATAGTGAATTCTGCAACAGATAAGGTTGTCGTGTCCGGTGAATAAGTCGTATAAATCCCTAACTCATTCGCAGCCTTCCAGTCAAGATTGTCATATCCTGCCCCATGTCTGGCTATGATTTTCAGGTTCTTTCCTGCTTCAAGTATCTCCTTGTCTACTTTTGCAGTTCGCTGAATCATTGCATCACATACTGCAATATCATTTTTTATTGATTCTTTGTCTGTCTTTCCGCTGCCGCGGACTATCTCATAGCCTTTTTCTATGAGATAGTCTTCTCCCGCTGCAGCGATTGGCTGAGGAATGTAAATCTTCTGTTTCATTTTCTACTGTCGTTCTCCTTATCTTACAAGGCAAGGTTTCTTTGGATCGAATTTCCATCCCGGGATCAGATACTGCATTCCTACTGCATCATCTCTTCCTCCAAGACAGTTATCAAGGTACAGCTGATGTGCTTTCTTCACCTGCTCAAGATCCACTTCAATACCAAGTCCTGGTTTCTTTGGAACTTCTACACATCCGTCTACAATCTGAAGTGGCTCTTTTGTCAGTCTCTCAAGACCTTCCTGCCAAATCCAGTGTGTGTCCAGTGCATTGTACTCTCCCGGAACCGCTGCTCCAACCTGTGTAAACATTGCAAGGGAGATATCAAAATGGTTATTTGAATGAGATCCCCATGTATATCCAAAATCATGGCACATCTGAGCTACACGTACAGAACCACTCATTGTCCAGAAATGTGGGTCTGCAAGAATGATGTCAACTGCCTGAGATTCCAGAGAGTGTCCAACCTGTCTCCAGTCTGTAGCGATCATGTTTGTTGCTGTCGGGAAACCTGTACGTCTGCGGAATTCACTCATAATCTCTCTTCCTGAGTAAACACCTTCTGCTCCGCATGGATCTTCACAGTATGTAAGGATTCCTTCCATTCCCTTTACATATTCAACTGCTTCTTCAAGAAGCCATCCACCATTTGGATCAAGGTCGATTCTTGCGTCCGGAAGTGCTTTCTTCATTGCACGGATCACATCCATCTCTTCGTTTCCTGCAAGAACTCCTCCTTTCAGTTTAAAATCTTTAAAACCGTATTTCTCTTTTGTAGCAAGTGCCATCTCTACGATCTTATCTGCTGTAAGTGCTTCTTCGTGACGCAGACGGTACCATGCACAATCTGAATCCAGCTCTGAATCATACGGAAGATCTGTCTTGTTACGGTCTCCTACAAAGAAGAGATATCCAAGCATTCTTACTTTATCTCTCTGCTGTCCGTCTCCGAGAAGTTCACAAACCGGAACACCAAGCTGCTTTCCAAGGAGATCAAGACATGGAGCCTCGATCGCTGTAATTACATGAACTCCTGTACGAAGGTCAAATGTCTGGTTTCCTCTGACATCTTCCTCCCCCTTAGAATCAAGATGTGCTTTTACTTTAAGCAGTGTGCTCTTATACTCAGCAACTCTTGTTCCTTCAACAAGCGGGATACATTCCTCAAGTGCTTTTGTGATCTTCTCTCCTCCCGGAACTTCTCCAACTCCTGTCTCTCCGTTCTCATCATAAAGAACAACAATATTTCTTGTGAAGTATGGTGCGTGTGCTCCACTTAAATTCAGTTCCATACAGTCTTTTCCGGCTACTGGATATACTTCCATCTTTACGATTCTAGACATAACAATTTCTCCTTTTATACACGAACTTTTTCTCTATCTGTTTCTATTCTACTTTTATTTTTACTTCAGTGATCGGACCGGAGATTGACTTGCAGTCCGACCACCGAAATCATGGCAGCAAATTTTAGTTTATTAACATTTTTTAATAACTCCTTGTTTTAAACAAGGTTCATATCTGCAAGTACTTTATGCAGCTTCTCTTTCTCTTCCGGTGTCAGTTCGCCGATCGGATCTAAGCATTTTCCTACCGGAATTCCTTCCTGAACGAGACCTTCCTTGATTGCTGCCGGGAATGTTCCCATACCGCATGCAATACGGAACGGAGCCAATGTAAACTGTGCTTCCAGAGCTCCTTCAAGATCTCCTGCAACGTATTTATCATAAATATCCGCTGCAATTCTCGGTGCTACATTTGCACAGGATGCGATTGCTCCTGTTGCTCCGTAGCAAAGAGCTGCGTAGATCAAAGTATCTCTTCCCATCAGTACAGAAAAATCTTTTCCTCTTGTCAGACGGATATACTCTGCAGCATTTGTCATATCACCTGTACTGTCTTTTACAGCAACAATATTTTCAATATCAGCAAGTTTTGCAACTGTTGCCGGTGTGATTGTCACATTTGTCTTTGGTTTATTGTTATACATGATGATTGGAAGTGTTGTATTTTCTGCGATTGTCTTATAGTAATTGTACAACTCATCCTGTGTCTGGGATACAAACATTGGTGTCAGTACGGAAACTGCATCAACTCCTACCTCCTCACAGATCTTTACCAGTCTGATAACTCCTCTTGTTGTAATATGGCTTGCTCCACCATAAACCGGAACACGTCCTGCTGTCTCATCAACGACTGTCTCAAGGATCTTTCTGTATGTATCATCATCGAATGCGTAGAATTCTCCGGTTGTTCCAAGTGGGAACAAACCGTGAACTCCGTTGTCGATCAGGTGATTTACCATCTGTCTTAATACCGGATAGTTTACTTCACCCTCGTCTGTTAATGGTGTAATAATTGGAGGGATAATTCCCTTTGGTACGAATGTCATAATAAAAAACTCCTTTCAATTTATAACACAAACTGTAATAACAGTAATTCTATAATTCCAACTCCTGCCATGATCAATGACACTGCTGTTTTACATCTTACCTGATCTTTTAATTCTGTCAGACCGAACATTCCATTGAATACCCAGAATCCACTGTCATTGAAGTAGGAGAAGGAGATTGCTCCTACACAACAGGAAGCTGCGAGCAGGATTGGGGATACACTGATAGCTGCCATCAGTGGTGCTGTCAGGGATGCTGCTGTTGTGATTGCTACTGTTGCAGATCCAAGAGCGATTCTCATCAGTGCTGCAATGATAAATGGAATCAGGATTGCCGGAAGCGGAAGTCCTACAACTGTCTCTCCAAGAACATTTCCGATACCGCTGACTTTGATTACATTTCCAAGAGAACCGCCGGCTCCTGTGATCAGCATGATAATACCTGTATCTTTGATTGCTGTATCCATGATACCGATAACTTTTTTATTATCTTCTTTTCTTACCAGTCCATAGATCGCAATGATTGTTCCAACACCAAGTGCAAAGATTGGTTCACCTACAAGACTGATGATTGTGTTTGCCACTCCTTCACCTGTTCCAAACAGTCCCCAGAATGTTTTAACAAAAATCAAAACAATCGGAATGATAATCGGAAGAATAGATGCTGTGAATGATGGGAGATTCTTCTCTCCTACCAGCTTTTCAACTTCTTCCATGGATTTGATATATTCTTTTTTGAATTCTTTTCTTTCATATCCATGTCCATCTTCATTCGGAATCTGATAGATTTTCTTTCCAATATATTTACAGTAGAATACTACAACAATCAGCATCGGAATAGAGATTCCTGCTCCGACCATGATCATCTGTCCCACATCAACTCCAAGCATTCCGGCTGCTGTCAGCGGTCCCGGTGTCGGCGGTACCAGACAGTGTGTCAGCTGAAGTCCACAGGCCAGTGACAGTGCAAGTCCTACAACAGAGATTCCTGTTACAGAGGACATTGCTTTTACAAGTGGTGCAAAAATAACGATTGCGGAATCTGCGAATACCGGGATGGATACAACCCATCCTGTGATTGCCAGTGCCCATTCTTCTTTTCTCTTGCCAATCACACGGATAAAAGTAAATGCAAGCTGTTCCGCTGCTCCTGAAACTTCCAGGATTCCACCCATCATAACTCCAAGTCCGATTATGATACCGGTACTTTTCAATGTGTTTCCAAATCCGTCTTTGATAGCGGTCATAACTCCGACTGTCGTTTCTCCGGCTGCATTTGTGATATCTGCGACCGGCATGCCCCCGATCAAGCCTGTGATCAATGCTGCGAGCAATAATGCAATAAATGTATGTACCTTCGTCTTCATAACCAGGACGATCATTATCGCAATTCCGATCACCAGCCCCAGCATCATTCTGGTTGATTCACTCATAGTTCTTACCTCTCTTAATTCTTTTTCTCAACAGATGTATCAGAAATCTTCTCGTAATATTTTACGATTGCACTGTGATCATCTTTTTCATTTCCGTCTGCCTTAAGTGACTGCATGATCTCCATTACCTGTGAAGTAAGTGGAAGTGCTGCATTTACTGCATGACCTGCATTCAGTGCGTTATTCAGGTCTTTGATATGGAGTTCAATACGGAATCCCGGCTTGAAATTGTGAGCCATCATCATTGGTGCTTTTGCATCAAGCACTGTAGATCCTGCAAGACCTCCGCGGATAGCTTTGTATACAAGCTCCGGATCTGCATCATTTTTCACTGCAAGTGTCAGTGCCTCAGACACTGCCGCAATATTCAATGCTACAATCACCTGATTTGCGAGCTTTGCTACATTTCCGGATCCAAGTTCTCCGACATATACTACAGATCCTGCCATTGCCATTAATAAATCATAGTACTTATCGAAGTTCTCTTTGCTTCCTCCGACCATAACAGAAATTGTTCCATCGATCGCCTTTGGCTCTCCGCCGCTGACCGGCGCATCCATTAAGTCAATTCCCTTTTTGTTCAGTTCTGCTCCGATCTCTTTCGACTGTACCGGATCAATCGAACTCATATCAATCACGATCGTTCCTTCTTTTGCTGCGGAAGCGATTCCGTTTTCTCCTAAACAGACTTCTCTGACCTGAGGAGAATTCGGAAGCATTGTGATGATCACCTGACAGTTCTCTGCCACCTCTGCCGGGCTTCCTGCTGCCTGTGCTCCCTCCGCTGCCAATTCTTCTACGCTTGCCTTGCTTCTGTTATATACAACAGCTTCATATCCTGCTTTCATAAGGTTTCTGCACATTGGTTTTCCCATAATTCCAAGTCCGATAAATCCAACTTTCATTGTTCTTCTCCTCTCAGATTTCTGATATTTTGTATTACTGCCATTTCAACTTGTTCCTAATCGTCTTTGATAATTCGCGCGCTTCTTATTGCCTGCCTTGCCTTTGGTCAGGTAACTTATCTATCTGACATGCTTATTGTACAAAACTGAGTACAAAGATTCCATTGACAGATTGTTCAATGGAGTGTGCTCTGATTTATGTAGATTTCATAAGTTTTCATTTTTTGAATTGTGTATTTCATTTTTATTTCATTATGTTTCGCTTCTGTTTTTTCTTATTTGTTTAAATTTCAATTTCTTTCCATTTATTTCATCATATGTAATTATTTTTTCATTTTTTGAAACATTATGAATTCTACACAAATTCTCACTTCATTTTTATACATAACAAAATACAGTTTTGCACATCAAAAAAGGAGACAGTTTTAAACCATCTCCCTGTATGCATTTACCTGTTCCTATAGTAATTCATTTCCACCATAATTGGCTTCTATTCCATACTTTTTCATTCTTCTCCAGAGAGTTGTCGTGCTGATACCGAGCTCTTCTGCCACCAGTTTTCGGTTTCCGTGGAAACGTTCAAGCAGCTCCTCAAGTTCATCTGTCTCCTGAGAACGATACACAAGGATCCTCTTCTCTCCATGGGATTCTTCCACATGCGGAAACAGTTCGTCATATAAATTTTGAAGAACGACTTCATCAATCATGCGTTTTTTGGCTGTAAGAACAAGTCGTTCACAAAATGACCGTAGCTGGATTCCATTCCCGGTCCACTTCAGCTCCTGCAGTTTCTTATATGCTCCTTCTGTTACGCTAAGCGGACGGTTGTATTTTTCCTTATATATCTTCAATTCTTTATCAAAACAATTTCTCAGATCCTCCGGGCGTTCATTCAATGAAGGAATCTCAAGTACCAGGCTCTGCAGCATATAATATAATTCCTCGCTAAACTCTCCCTTTTCCACCAGATGTTTCAGATTTATCTTTGATGATCCTATGATTCTTACATCCAACGTGTCAAGTGGCTGTGCATCTGTTCTCATCTGCGCCCTGCTTAACATTGTACGCAAAATCTGATGCTGTACACGCAAAGTCAGATGCTCGATTCCTTTAATAAATAAGGTTCCGTGATTTGCCTTTATCATTGCACCCTTTGCACCAAAAGTTGAAACTGTATCTCCGGCTTCTCTTCGGAAAAGCTCTTCCATCTGATGTTCTTTATCCATTCCCCGCATATTAATGCTGACATATGGACCCACTTTGCGGATACTATTATTGTGAATTGCTTCTGCCAAAAGATAATCCTCTGTACCTGCCTGCCCATAAATCATAACTGCGTGTTCAGACAAGGCATACATTTTCGCAGTTTCAAGCATTTTTCGCATCTGTGCATTCTCTGTCTGAATAGCTTCAAATTTGGTCTGCGCCGCAAATCCATGCAGCAGCATATCCCCCTGGATATCCTTGGTCTTTTTTGAATTGTCTGCCAGCTTCTGAAGAGACAAAATTGCTCCTGTAATCTGATTGTCATACTGGATTGGTGCAATCATTGCCATCCAGGTCTTTTTCCTGACAGAAACAGAAGTGGAATAGCTTTCGCTCTTTCCGCTTAAAATATTCTCGATCAAGAGCGAATCGATTCCGGGGAGAATCTCCATCAGACTCTTTCCAACCAGATCTTCACTATTCTTTCCTAACAGATTTTCAACCAGTTTATTGACTACAATCACTTTTCCTTCTGCGTTCACCTTGATAATTCCATTAAAGGACGTATCCAGTACTGTTTCAAACTGCGCAGTATTACGCTTCTCACTTTCAGCTGCATAGGACGCATTCTTTGCTGCAAGAAGGGCTTCTTTTAACGATTCTTCCGTGGATTGATAAAACAGCGTTGAATATCCCATCGTTTCTGCTGCTCTGCAGGTTCCTTCTCCACCAATAATCAGATCCGGTCTTTCCTCAAAATCTGCAATAATGCTTTCAGCCTCTTCAATACGTTTTAGATAAATCACATCCAGTCGTATATCAAACAGCTGCTCCATATACGACATATCACAGAGCATATTTTCAAATGCGATCAATGCAATATGTGGATGCTCTTTCTTAAGAATCGTCTTTGCTTTCTGAATGAGCAGACCAATCTCCTGTGCATGAAAACGAATCTCAACAACAGGAATATTTGTATATTCTTTAATTAACTTCGCCTGATATCCTCTGGCAACCAGAATATGTGCTCCAGCCTCCACTGCAATTCTTGCTTTATTCACTGCATCTACTGTATGCACAGCCTCAAGATAGACCACATCCAGATGATTTTCTTCTATAATTTTTCTCGCCGGTTCGACCATCCGCTCTTCCGGGAGAAGCATTCCTATTTTAACCATAATAAATGCCTCCGACTATAATTCACTTTCTTTTACCTTATCACGCACTTCACTGTTTTATCAACAAATTTATTCCCTACTATTATAAAAAGAAAAAGAATCTTCTCCGCAGCATTTGGGACAAGATTCTTTTTCTGTTCGTGTATTTGCCGGCCGCAGCACGCTCTGCGGCCAGCTCTATATTCTTTTTAGGAGACTAAGAATTTTTCAAAAACATATCTTAGGTGATCGGTGCCGGATTAAAGATGCACAGATCATTGTGAAGTTTATATTTTTCTGCAAAGCTCTGATCTTTTCCGCTTGCAACCGCAATAATTTTATTAAATAATTCTGTACCGATATCTGAGATCTGTGCTTCACCTGTAGCAACCGGACCTGCGTTGATATCGATCAGATCCTGCCACATCTCTTTCATCTCATTTCTGGAACAGACTTTAATAACCGGTGCTGCTGCAAGTCCATAAGGTGTTCCTCTTCCGGTCATAAATACCTGTAGTGTGATACCGGATGCAAGCTGGCAAGGTCCACAGACAATATCACTGGCCGGTGTTGCTGCATAGATAAGACCTTTCTTTGACGGGCGCTCTGCCGGAGATAATACTTCTACGATCGGTGAGCTTCCTGATTTAGCAATTGATCCCATTGCTTTTTCTACAATATTACAAAGTCCGCCTTTCTTATTTCCCGGAGTTGGATTAGCGCTTCTGTCAACATTTCCCTCTTCCAGATAATGATCATACCATTTCATCTCTGCCGCAAGTTTGTCGCAGACTTCTTTGCTCACACAGCGTTCTGCGATATAGTGTACGCCATCTCTTACTTCTGTAACTTCTGAAAACATTACGGTTGCACCTGCATTTACAAGCATATCTGCTGCGTATCCGGCAGATGGGTTTGCGCTGACGCCTGAAAATGCATCACTTCCGCCACACTGCATACCGATGCAAAGATCGGAAAGCGGTAATGTTTCTCTTCTTCTCTGATTAAGAATTGCAAGTTTTTTATCTGCCATCTCCATAATGGCATTTACCATGGCATCGAAACCTTTCTGTTCCTGAAGAACAATTACATTTTCCGGGGAAATATCTGCCTCGTCCAGCAATTTTTCCACTGTTAATTTCTCACATCCAAGCGCAACAACCATCACCTGTCCGCCAAAATTCGGATGATGTACAAGATTGCGTAAAGCACGGATCGGCACTTTCGCCTCCGGTGCATTGATTGCGACACCACATCCATACGCATGATTGATTGGAACTACGTCATCCACATGCGGATATTTTGGAAGCAGTTCTTCTTTGATTCTCTTCACCGCCACATTAAGTACACCGGTTACACACTGAACCGTTGTGCTGATTCCAAGAATATTTCTCGTTCCTGCATATCCACCATTTGGATTCCTATATCCTTCGAATGTTGTTACCGGCGGTGTCGGAAGATCTGTTACAATCTTTTTTCCATACTCCATATCATCAACAGATGGTGGTGTCGGAAGCTCCAACATAAATTCATTGATCCAGTCTCCCTTTTCAATATCCTCCAGAGCATACCCCAGAATAACACCGTAACGAATCACCGGCTGTCCCTTTGGGATTCTCTCAAGCGCTACTTTATGAGCCTGTGGAATATCCTGACGGGTAACCAGATCTTCTGAAACCTGTGTTCCGGCTTTGATTTCTTTCACTGCAATTGCAACATTGTCTGCTTCATTCACTTTTACAAGAAGTCGCTTAGCCACGAATGATTCCTCCTTTTCGCTTAGCAAGAAATGTTTCATTTTTCTTTGCTGTTCTTTATAGCTTTATCATACGCTCTTACTATTAATAAGTAAAATTCATTGTTTTTCTACTTCTCTTAATTTTTTTAATAGTTTTTCTTGTCATTCCATATCGGTCGAATTATACTGGAAATAGAAATGTAAAGACTCATTCACAGAATCAGTAGAAAGGTTATTCCTATGGATTTAAAACAGATTGAATATATTTTAAAAATTGCAGAAGAACAAAATATTACCCATGCAGCCGAAAAGCTATTCATCACCCAGTCTGCCCTCAACCAGCAGCTTCTCAAGCTGGAAAAAGAGCTCGGCACTCCGCTATTCTACCGTTCCCGGACTGACTGGCACCCAACCCCTGCCGGCGAAATCTATCTCAACGCAGCAAAAGACATTCTTCTTATAAAGAAGAATGCCTACAATCAGATTCACGATCTCTGCGAAGCACAGAAAGGTCATATCACTCTCGGATTCACTCCCGGCCGCGGAATTGCCATGTTCACCAGTGTTTACCCTAAGTTCCACAATATTTGTCCAAGTATAGAAGTGGAACCGATTGAGCGCAGTGTTCGTGATCAGCATCCGCTACTCCTGTCTGGTGAGCTTGATCTTGGTTTTATGACTTTGACCAGATCGCAGCAAAAATCAGGAATCATCTATGAAACACTAGCTTCGGAAGAAATGGTTCTTGCCGTTCCAACAAAGCTTGTGACTGCTTTAGATATGAGGAACGGCGATCTGGCTCTGCTCAGAGAAGAGCCTTTTGTCCTCACACAGAAAACCTCTACCATCCGGGAGATCGTTGATTCCATTTTTAAAAATGCCGGATTCACCCCTAATGTTCTGTTCGAGACTTCAAATAACCATGCGATCATCTCCATGATCCATGAAAATATCTGCTGCGGAATTTTACCGATGTATTATATGGATCCGGAAGATGAGGCAATTACCTATTTTCAATTACCTGACCATCCTTCCTGGGAGATTGTTGCTGCATATCGCAAGGGACATTATATCAGCAAGCCGGCGCGGACACTGATCGAGCTTGCGGGAAATTATTTCTACTCTTGTAACACTTCGCTTGCAGTGCTAAAATAAGCGCAGAATAGATAGATGCCGTCATGGCGATATCTCAAACACATACAACAGGCTCAGACTTTCAGAGGTGATATAAATGGAATCAAAGACAGAAAACAGAATCAACGAATGCATTTCACATCTAGACATTACTTACTCTTATCAGCTGGCAAAGCAGATGGAGACTCACAAAACCAATCCGGTACTCGGTTTCCGAACTGCCGGTTCTGATGCGGAACATAAAACAGGGGATTTTTTATATGAAGAAATGAAACGCATCGGACTTCAGAATGTGACGAAGGATGAATTTTGGCTGGATTCCTGGACCTTTGAACGTGCTGTGCTCCGCTTCCAGGATCAACATGGAGAACTGCATACTTGTCAGATGGGTGCTTATCAGACGAATTTTGAGACAGATGGATTCGAGACTTATGATCTTGTCTATGTCGGCCGTGGAACCGCATCGGACTATGAAGGGCTCAATGTTCGTGGAAAGCTCGTTCTTGCTGATATCAACCAGCGTGATGAATGGTGGATCAACTACCCTGTCTATCAGGCATATTTGAACGGTGCTGTCGGACTGATTGCTGTCCAGACACAGGGTTATGCTGAGATTGATCCACGGGCACTCAACGCTCAGGATATCGCCGGACCGGAATATGCCCCTGCATTCTCTCTTTCGAGACAGGATGCTTCTTATTTAAAAGAACTTCTCTGTCCCGAAGATCCTGCAGTATCTCATCCGTCCTCTGTCGCAGTTGAACTCAACGCCTCTTCCTGGGTTGAACGTAACCGCCCGGCTTATAACATTACCGGATATCTTCCGGGAACTGCCGCTTCTGAAGGGGACGACCGGATGATTCTGCTTTCCGCACACTACGATTCCTATTTTGACGGATTTCAGGATGACAATTGTGCGGTCTCTATGACATTTGGAATCATAAAGGCTCTGATTGACAGTGGCTATCAACCGCGCTATACAATCGCAGTATGTGCCCTTGCTGCCGAAGAGTGGGGTGTCTGTGATTCTAAATTCGACTGGTCAACCGGAGCCTGGAACCAGGTATTCCGTGTTCACCCGGAATGGCAGGGCCGCGTGATCGCTGATCTCAACTTTGAACTTCCGGCTCACGCCCATAACACACAGGATGCAATCCGCTCTACTTATGAGTCTGCTGATTTTCTGAAACATTTTTGTGAAAATGTAACTGTTCCGAAGGAGGCTTACCCTGATGGACTGACAGTACTTGCACCAATCGAGACATGGTCGGATGATTTTTCCATCGCCATCTCCGGTATTCCATCTACCGTAAATGATTTCAGCGCAGGGCCGTTTATGGAAACGCATTACCACTCCCAATATGACAATGAAGAATTCTATCAGGAAGCAGTTTACCGTTTCCACCATGAGCTCTATACAAGGCTTTTAGTTACACTGGATCAGCTGACACTTCCGCCCCTTGACTTTTCCAGACATTTTCTGGCAATGAAAAGTTCCGTCGCCGACTGTCTTGCAGCACAGTCCAATGCCCCGGCAGAAGTATTGGAAGAAATTCCGGCGCTTCTGGAAGGTATTTCAAAGGTATGTGAATCTGCCGATTTATTATATGAAAAGATTCAGGAGATCAACAACCATACTGTTTCCGCTGACTTCCCAATGGTGTCCGGACTTTCTTCTAAACTGCTGCACATTTTCCGGAAGATGCAGGACTACTTCGTCCGCCTCGACTGGCAGGACGCAGTCTGCTTCCCTCATGCTGCTGCCAGTCAGAACCTCTGTCACCTGGAGCAGGCAGTCCATGCACTGGAAAGCCAGAACATCACTGCCGCACTGGAGGCACTCTATGAAGTTGATAATAACTGCTACGCATTTTTATTCGATGAAGAAGTCTATTATCACTTTACGGAATATATTTTACATCAGCCAAAAGACCGTCTGATGTGGGGCGCTGGACGCATTCTTCACCATGAGAATCTCTACGGCCTTGTCCAGTGTCTGAAAGAACTGGATCAGATGGCAATCCCAGGTTCTCTTGATGTTGAGATCAGAAGACTTGAAGCCGCTATCCGCCGCCAGCAGGCCTACTTAAAAGATGATTTACATTATATGAAACAATCTGTTGATAAAATCCAGGCTTTGATAAACGATTGCCTTGAAACATCATCACATTATAATAAAGAAAAGAATGGAGAAAACCAATGAATAGCGATAAGCTCTACAAAGTACAGGAACAGGATCTTGACCGCCTTAAAGAAATACTGACCGTCTGCTTTCAGAACGACCCGCTCTACAGCACTCTGATCGAAGATGAAGCAACAAAAGAACGTCTGCTGCCACATCTTCTTGAGTGCGACGTAACTGAATTATTTGAAACCTGTGAAGTCTTTGCTGACAGCCCTGAGTTGAAGGGAGTCCTGATCCTTTCTGACGAATCCGATCACCGTCATGCATTTTATAATTATTTTGTCAGCCTGAAAGAAAGCCTCATCACAGACGGCTGGCTGCTCCACGAGGATCCAACGATGAAGACATTTTTCAACTTTGTCCTCGGAAAAGATTACCTCAACTCCGCTTGGACCGCCCAGCTTCATGAAACCCGAAGACTTCATGTCATCTACCTCGCCGTTGATCCGAAATTTCAACATCACGGTCTCGCAGAAATGATGATGAATGAAGTCATTGCCTGCGCCGACCGCAATGATATGATGATTTCTCTGGAGACACATAATCCGAAAAATGTACCATTCTATGAACATCTTGGATTCAAGACATTCGGAATCGTGGAGAAACCTCATTTTCAGTTAAAACAATATTGTATGATCAAAGAATTGTAAATGTTCTGTACACCTGTTCCGCAGTATCTGCCAGGTTTCTCTTTGCATTTTCATTCTTCATTGCCTCTTCCAGCGTAACCACACCACGCAGGATAGGGAAAAATGCATCAATGCCATGTTCATTACATTTTCTGGCATCTCTTTCGACTGCGCCTGCAAATGCAAGTACCGGCTTGCCGTATTTCTTTGCGAGTGCAGCCACTCCAACCGGAGCTTTTCCCATCGCTGTCTGACCATCCATCCGGCCTTCCCCCGTGATGACAAGGTCTGCATCCTTTACATACTCTTCTAACTGTGTCTCTTCCAGCACGATTTTAATTCCTGATTCCAACACAGCATCTGTAAATGTGAGAAATGCGAATCCAAGGCCTCCTGCTGCTCCTGTTCCTTCCTGCTTTGCATCTGCCTTTGGGAATTTTTCTTTCGCCAATGCTGCATAATATCCTAGCCACTGATCCATCTGACAGATCATCTCCGGTGTTGCACCTTTCTGAGGACCAAATACTGCACTGCATCCCTGTTCTCCGCAAAGAGCATTTGTTACATCACACGCAATCTTAAACTTACACTCTTTTAATTCCGGAAGCACATAAGTATCTGTGATTTCCTCCAAAACCTTCAAACCCTTTGCACCAAATGGAACCTGATTTCCGTCTTTGTCAAGGAAACCGTAACCTAATGCCTGAAGCATCCCGACTCCCCCGTCATTTGTCGCACTTCCGCCGATTCCGACGAGAAAACGTCTGCATCCCTTGTCAATCGCATCACGAATTACTTCTCCCACGCCATATGTTGTTGTATTCAGCGGATTTCTCTCTTCATCAGAAACCAATGTAATCCCTGCTGCCCCCGCCATCTCGATCACAGCTGTTTTTGTGCTTTCAATGATACCATACTCACAGATCACCGGTTCGCCAAGTGGTCCTGTCACCTGTACTTTCTGTAATGTTCCGTTCATTCCGGATACAAGAGCCTCTACTGTACCTTCCCCTCCGTCAGCTAACGGTCTTACAATCACTTCTGCATCCACATCCACTCTTTGGATTCCCTCTGCCACTGCCTGTCCTGCTTCCATAGAAGTCATACTTCCTTTAAATGAATCAATCGCTGTTACTATTTTCATAATGAACTCCTTTCCATGTCTGTTCTGTGTTTTATTAATATTAGGATACCAAATTTCTTGTTTCTCAAATATGTTATAGGTAACATTATTTTAAATTAATTTTATTATTATTTGTTATATATAACATTTTATAGTAAAATGGTAACTGTTCAGAGCCAAGCAAAATTTCATAAAACAGATGTAAAATGCTTGCATTTTTAAGACTGTTTTTGAAATTTTATTTGGCGGATACGCCACACCGACGAAATGCGTAGCATTTTGGAGGTTGGCTCTGAACAGTTATGTCAAAAGAAAGGATATAATAAAAAATCTATGATAACTAAAATTGACCGCGAACTCGCAGAACAAATCGTAAATACAATCAAAGATGTCTGTGATCATGACATCAACTTTATTGCTCCATCCGGTATCATTCTCGCCAGCACAGACTCATCCCGTGTCGGAACCTTTCACGAGATTGGACAACAGGTCGCTGCTTCCGGTTCTGTACTGGAAGTAACAGAAGACAACAATTTTTCTGGCACAAAACAGGGAATCAATCTTCCGCTTTATCATAATGAACATCTGTTGGCCGTCATCGGAATTACCGGTATACCTGATAAAGTCCGCAGTTATGCTTATCTCGCAGAACGCATCACCAATCTTCTGATCCGGGAGCAAGAACTAAATCAGTACAGCCGCAGACAGGCCGATAAAAAACATTTTGTCATTCAGTCTTTGATCAGAAATGAAACCGACAATCAGGAATACCTCACCTCCTGTCTACATGAATTTAAGATTGATCTCAACACAAAGAAAAGAATTGTTCTTATTCGCACAAATAAACAAAATCCAATTACAAACCGCTCTATTTTAGAACAGAAAATTCAACAAATGTTTGCACAGGCACATGTCTGTCTTCACACATTTAATTATCCGGGGGATTTTATTGCTTTGATTGAAGAAACTGATTTTGAAAAACAGAATTATATTTTTAAACTCTTTGCAAAAGAACATTTCGATATTTTAGATATTGCAGTTGGAAAACCGACATCACTCTTCCAGCTCCATATCTCCTATCGATCTGCTGAAACTGCTTTGCACAGCCTTATAATTTCATCTGAACACTATGTTATTTTTGATGATTTGACACTTGAACTGATTCTTTCTACGATCACACCGGAAAATCAGAAAGAATTTTTAGCCAAGACAATCGCCCCGCTCAATGAACAAGAACTGCACCTGCTGGAAGTTTATTTTTCTGAAGAAATGTCCCTTGCCGCCACAAGCGAACGACTCTTTCTCCATAAAAATACATTGCAGTATAAATTGAATGCGATTCAAAAGAAATGTTCACTGAATCCGAGGAAATTTCAGGATGCGGTGCTGCTTTATCTGGCTGGGAAGATTAAATAACCGTACAACTTGATTTTAGCAGGGGTAAAAATATACCCCTGCGCAATCTTGCGCTTTCATCTCGGTAATTGAATTGCCGAGGATTCCCGCTTATTGTCCTAAAATAATGGTTTTTGTTTTCGGATAGGGGAAATAGCATATATCAGGGACATTTTGAGTAGTTAAAGGAGAGTCTATTTTTAGAGGATTCTCTCCATTGGAGTATTCTGCATTATATTCTTTTAGTGACAAAAAATTATTATCTGTTGGTTGTGCAGAGTATGTTTTGTTATAACTTGGAATTGATAGGTAATCTTGAGAATTTGTTTTTAGAGGATTTTCTCCATTGGAGTATTCTGTATTATATTCTTTTAGTGACAAAAAATTATTATCCGTTGGGTGTGCAGAGTATGTTTCGTTATAACTTGGAATTGATAGGTAATCTTGAGAGTCTGTTTCGTGTACATATATTGTCATGGCAGATGATAAAAGTAATAAAAATGCGGAAAATAAACATATAACCTTTTTCATATAATTTCCCCTTTCAATAAAAAATTTGATTTGATTTTTTATGACTTCCAGTGGAATTACCTCTCTTTTAACAATAAAATATTGATTTGCACAATTAAAAACTGTTTATATATATAATAATAGTAGTATTTTCTGTGAATTGTCAATGGGATTTAATACATTGAATCTATCAAAAATAATATAGCAAGGGGAGAAAGAATCCCTCCATTAAATCTTTATTCCTCCTGTTTTACTTTCTGCCAACATGTGCTATAATCGTAAAAGCATGAATGTTGCTTATCATTATCTATACGCAGCAGACAAATAAGAAAAAGAACTAGAACAGAATAAATCATTTAAGGAGTATAAAATTATGAAAATCATTGTATTAGCAGGAGGCTTAAGCACAGAACGTGACGTATCACTTTCTTCTGCTGCCGGAATCTGTCGTACATTAGTTGAAAAAGGACATGATGCATTTCTTCTGGATGTATTCATGGGATTAGAGAATGCGCCGGAGAATCTGGAGGATGTCTTTACTCTTCCGGATCACGGACTTGAGATTGTGAAGAATATCAGCACGGAGGAACCGGATCTTGAAGCTGTCAAGGCTTCCCGTCCGGATCAGTCAGACTGCTTCTTTGGTCCGAATGTAATCGAACTTTGCCGTCTGGCTGACATTACTTTCCTCGGTCTTCACGGTGGAGAAGGTGAGAACGGAAAGCTTCAGGCATCTTTCGATCTGCTTGGTATTAAATATACAGGACCTGACTCTCTTGGATGTGCGGTTGCAATGCACAAAGGTGTTGCAAAGCAGATTTTCCTTGAGTCTGGCGTAGACACTCCGGGAGGTGGAACGATTTATAAGAACTCTGAAGATCAGTCTTACCAGTCACTTGGTCTGACACTTCCTGTTGTTGTTAAACCTTGCTCAGGTGGTTCCAGTATCGGAGTATATATTGTAAATACAGATGAAGAATATGCAGAAGCTCTGAAGAAGTCCTTCCGCTACGAAGATGAACTTGTTGTTGAGCCATACATTAAGGGGCGTGAGTTTGCATGCGGTATCATTGACGGAACAGCACTTCCTCCGATCGAGATCATCCCGAAGACAGGATTCTTTGATTATGCGAATAAATATCAGGACGGAGCTACTTCTGAAGTATGCCCGGCTGATATTCCGGAAGAAGTTGCAGAGCGCATGAAGGAACTTACTGTAAAAGCGTTCAATGCACTGAAACTTAATGTTTACAGCCGTGCAGACTTCCTGCTTGACGCAGAGGGTAATCTGTTCTGCCTGGAGATGAATACCCTTCCTGGAATGACTTCCGCAAGCCTTCTCCCGAAGGAAGCTAAGGTTTATGGAATCGAATACGGCGATCTTTGCGAACTGATCATTAAGAAGTCCATGGAGGCAAGATATTAATGAAACATATGACATTATCTGAAATCACAGATGCCTGCTGCGGAATTTATTGCGGTGATCCTGCATTCTTAGACTGTGAGGTCTCAAGTGTTGCGATCGACAGCCGTAAAGTAATAAAAGATACTCTTTTCGTTGCGATCAAAGGTGCCCGTGTTGACGGACACAGTTTTATTCCGCAGGTCATGGAAGCAGGTGCACTCTGTTCCCTCTCTGAGCAGGATCTTGGTGACGTTGATTATCCTTATATCCGCGTTTCATCCTGCACAGAAGCATTGAAAGACTTAGCTGAACACTATCGCCGTTCCCTCGATATCAAAGTTGTAGGTATCACTGGAAGTGTTGGAAAGACAAGCACAAAAGAAATGATCGCATCTGTACTTTCCGAGAAATATAATGTACTGAAAACAGAAGGAAACTTCAACAATGAGATCGGACTTCCTCTGACCGTATTCAATATCCGTGAGGAACATGAAGTTGCAGTTCTTGAGATGGGAATCAGCCACTTTGGAGATATGAAACCACTGGCTAAGATTGCCCGCCCGGATGTGTGCGTGATTACTAATATCGGATATGCACATCTTGAAAATCTTGGAACAAGAGACGGAATCCTAAAGGAAAAGAGTTCCATGACAGACTACATGAATCCGAAAGGTTCTGTTATCTTCAACGGGGATGATGATAAGCTGAAAAGCTACACTTCCCGTGATGGAAGAACTCCTGTTTACTTCGGTCTTACCTCTTCCTGCCCGTTCCATGTGGAAAATATTGAACGTAAAGGATTAAAAGGAACATACGCTGAGTTTGTTACTCCAACATCCCGTTTCCATGCACATATCTCAATTCCGGGAGATCATATGATCTATAACGCTTTAGCCGGAGTTGCTGTCGGATATGCGCTTGGCATGAATAATGATGAGATTGCACGCGGAATTGAAAAGCTCGTTCCTATTGCCGGACGTAATAACCTGATTGAAGCAAAGCATTACACGATCATTGATGACTGCTACAATGCCAATCCGGCATCTATGAAGTCCTCTCTTGACGTACTTGCATATGCAGATACAAGAAAGGTCGCTATTCTTGGCGATATGGGGGAACTTGGTGCAGATGAGCTTGCGATGCACCGCGAAGTCGGAGCATATGCAGCATTTAAAAACACTGATGTTTTGGTCTGCATCGGAGCACTTTCCAAAGATATGGCAGAAGCTGCAAAGGAAACTGTTCTTGCAACAGAGAAGAACATGAAAGTTTTCCATTTTGACACAAAAGAAGACTTTTACCAGAACATGGGACAGATTCTCAATGAAAATGATACGATTCTGGTCAAAGCTTCCCACTTTATGGAATTCCCTGAGATTGTGAAGAAACTGTCAGAGGAAGCATAAGCTGAAACCACACTAAAAATATAAGTCAGTCTTAAAAAAGAGTTGAAACTTCTGCCTGGATCATTCTAGCTGATTCAGGCAAATGGTTTCAACTCTTTTTCAGATTCTATTATCTTATTCTACTTTTCACTCTATCCCGAGTGCTTTTCCTACCATCTGGAACTCTCCTTCATAAATGCAGTTCGGCAGGGTACCATCCACAATACCCTTCCTGCATTCTTCGAAATCCATCCAGATCACTTCTTCCACTTCAGATTCCTGTAATTTCAAATTTTTAATGTCCACTGGTTCTCTATAAAGATATACGGTACTGCGTTCATTGTCACGGAATGGTTTTCCATGAAATTCAGCTTCAAACTGTCCTCTGTGTGTTCCGATAAACTGAAGCTGATCTTCTCTTGCATGAATTCCAAGTTCTTCTTTCATCTCACGCAATGCACTTTCCATCAGTTCATCCCCGGCACTGACATGCCCTGCGGAAGAAATGTCATACGCTCCCGGGTTCGAATCTTTACATTCACTTCGTTTCTGAAGGAGTACATCATAACCACTCTCCTGATTCGGACGTACAATCCAGATGTGTACCGTTGAATGCAATGTTCCATCTCTATGTGCAACACCGCGTTCTTTCACCTGTCCGGTTTTATTTCCATCTTCATCAATCACATCAAAAAGTTCCATCGACTTTCCGTTGAGTGCCACATACTCAAGCACATCAGATTTATTATACACAAGCTTTAAAGAGAAAAATTCCTCTTCTTCGTCCATCAGACGGAAGAAAATCTTGTCTCCCTCCCATAGATTCAGGTCTTTTATCTTTTCTTTCTCCACCCATTCAAGAATCCCCTCGTCACATTCGATCGGATCACCTGTAAATCCGTCTGCTGTATACAGTGACATATATTCCACTACATCTTCTCCATATACAAATGTCACGATTCCTCTGTATTTCCAGGAAGTCAATGTATAACCGGTCTCCTCCTTCACTTCACGCAGAAGGCATTCCTCCGGACTCTCTGCATATTCAAAATGTCCGCCAACGCCGATCCATTTATCTTTATTCACATCATTTTTCTTCACTACTCTGTGAAGCATCAAATATTTTCCATCTTTTTCAATATAACATAATGTGCTTTGTCTGTTCATCGTACCCCTCTTTTCTTTTCACTATCTCTATGTCTAATGCAGGTACACAATCGCTTAACCTGCAGATTTTATCCGCTTGAACCCAACAACTATGAGAAACACGCTCTGCGAGTTTCTCAAGTTATCGCGGCAGTCGCCAAGGTCTCGTGCAAGCACGGACTTTGGCTCGTTGCTCGCGTAAATTATAGTATGTTACTGTTCACACGGTGTGCGACCAGTAACTACAGTATAACATATTTCTTTATGAGCTGAACCTTAACTTGTAAACTGTACGCAACTAAATTATAATGATGTTATCTATGGAAACGATGCGTTTCTGATTGCACGCATGTGAACCGCAGCAACAATTCAATGGGGGATATTATTTATGTGGTCAAGAAAAGAGCTCAAGAAAAAGGCGCGTATTTTAATAAAATCAAACTATTGGCGAAGTATATCTGTCTGCTTTCTGATTGCGATGCTTACGGCTTCGTATCCGATTTCCCGCTCTTTATTTTTGAACTATTTTCCTGATAAGATTCAGACGAAAGCAGAGCTTATTTTACCTGCTTTTATTTCTGCTGAAAGCCTCAGCAGTGCATTTTTGGATTTTATTCCTGATAATTTCGTAGTTGCATCCTTTTTACATACGATTCAGAATTCCCTGAAGCGTCCGGACTTTATTGTCACTTCGTTTCTCACACTTGGAGTCATTTTTTCGCTTTTATATAAGTTTTTTATCAGCAATCTTTTGATTGTCGGTGAGAAACGTTTTTTTGTTGAATCTTATAACTATGAGGATACGAATATTTCTAAAATATTCTTTTTATATAAGTTGCGTTACCTTGCAAATCCTTCCTTGGTGATGTTCTGCTACACGCTTTTTCAGAAACTTTGGGATTTAACAATTATCGGTGGAATTATTAAGCATTATGAATATAGCATGATTCCATATATCCTCGCAGAGAATCCAAAAATCAATCAAAAGAATGCCTTTTTTCTCTCTAAACAGCTTACAAAGGGAAATAAATGGAAGCTCTTTTTGTTAGATTGTTCTTTCCTCGGCTGGGAGCTTTTATCTCTCTTTACACTTGGAATTCTGGACATCCTTTATGTCCGCCCGTACAAAATGAACTGTAAAGCATCCTTATATCTGTTTTTACGAAGAAACTATGTGCTTTCAAGAGCTCCTAAATATGAGCAGCTCAATGATTCTTATCTTGAGCATGTTCCTTCTGAAGATGAGCTTCTGATCAGTAAAGCACTTTATGACGATTCTGAAGGTCCTTACACAAAGATCTCTTATTTTGCACCGTATCAGTATCCGGTATTTCTTTTTTCTGTGCAACCACCTATTGCCGCAGTAAAATCACCGGTCAATCCGGCGCAGAATTATGACTTTCTGTCCTGTGTATTTTTATTCCATGCCTTTTCTATTTTCGGATGGCTTTTGGAAATCATTTCCGAACTGCTCAGTTGCGGCACACTGGAAAATGTAACTCTTCGTACGCTTCCATGGCTCCCGTTGTACGGAATCTGTGGTCTGCTTATACTGTTGCTGTTAAAGAAATATATCAAAAAGCCGGCTAGTATGTTTATTATCAACTTTATTGTGTATACAGTTCTTGATTATCTCATCCAGCTGTTTCTTGATCTTGGCTTTGGAATTGAGCTTCCGAAATATCATTCTTATCTTGCTTTCATGAATGGAGAAGCATATCTTGGTGATGGGGCAGTATTTGCACTTCTCGGCTGTGCATTTTTCTATTACTTTACTCCGCGCTGGAACAGTCTCTTCATGAAATTAAAGAAATGGATGAGAATTTTGATCTGTATTCTTCTGACAACAGTTTTTATATTTGATCTGCTGTCCGGCATAATCCAATATTGATTTTACTGATGAAAAATAGTAAAATCTTAATTATCAGTAAGGTTGGTTTTACTGTTGTGATTTTTTCTAATACAGTATGAACCTGTTCCCCCTGACAAACTATTACAGCTTAGAAGAAAGGGAAATATTATGAAAAAAAGAGTCGTTGTTGCACTGGGACACCGTGCACTTGGAACTACACTTCCAGAACAGAAAGTAGCCGTTAAAAGCACTGCCAAATGTATCGCTGATCTGATTGAAGCAGGCTATCAGGTTGCTATCACACACAGTAATGCTCCGCAGGTTGGTATGATCCACACTGCATTGAATGAATTTGCAAAGAACCATCCGGAATATACAGCATCCCCAATGTCTGTATGTACTGCCATGAGCCAGGGATATATCGGATATGACCTTCAGAACGGAATCCGCGAAGAACTTCTCAACCGTGGTATCTACCGTACAGTCAGCACAGTCCTCACTCAGGTGATCGTAGATCCTTACGATGATGCTTTCTACACACCAACAAAGGTTCTCGGCCGTTATATGAACGCTGAGGAAGCGAATGAAGAACGTAAGAAAGGCAACTTCGTAGTGGAAGAACCTGGTAAAGGTTTCCGCCGTGCTGTCTCTGCTCCGAATCCGGTCAAGATTGTTGAACTTGATGCAGTGAAAGCTCTTCTTGATGCAGATCAGATTGTTATCGCAGCAGGTGGCGGCGGTATTCCGGTACTTGAGCAGGATAATCATTTACGTGGCGCAAGTGCTGTTATCGAAAAAGACCTCGCAGCTGGAAAGCTTGCAGAAGGAATTAATGCTGATCTTCTTATTATTCTTACAAATGTTGAGAAAGTATGTATCAACCTTGGCAAACCGAATGAGGAACCACTGGATACAATTACTGTTGATCAGGCAAAAACTTACATGGAAGAGGGACATTTTGGAATTTACAACATGCTTCCAAAATTCCGTGCAGCAGTTGAATTCGTAGAGGGACACGAAGGCCGCAAAGCTTACATTACTTCCTTTGATAAAGTCTCTGATGCTCTGAATGGTAAGACCGGAACAGTAATCGAATAGATTGACAGATTGAACTTATTAGAAACATAACCTGGAACAGGCCGTGATTTCACATTTTAATTTTGTGAAATCACGGCCTGTTTTTTACTTTCCATCACAGATTTCTTTCACCCTGTTTTTTTGTGGAATAAGATACTTTTAATTTCAAAATATCTCTTGATTTTTCATAAATATGTGCTATAGTATATACATATTCAAGATGTAGTATTAAAAACTATGTGTTATTATATAGACGAATTGGAGGTATATATTATGGAAAAAAGACTTTATATCAAAGAACCCGGAAGCGCAATTACACATTTTATTGGAATGATCATGGCAATTATTGCTGCAATACCACTTCTATACAGAGCAGCTCGTGAACCAAGCAAACTTTATATTGTATCGCTTACAATTTACGCAGCCAGCCTTATCTTGCTTTATGCGGCAAGTACAACATATCATACATTTGATATTTCCGAGAAAGTGAATACGGTTTTAAAGAAGATCGATCACATGATGATCTCCGTTCTGATCGCCGGAAGCTACACACCTGTCTGCCTGCTGGTAATCGGCGGACGCAAAGGTATCACACTGCTATGTATTGTATGGGCATTCGCGATTGTCGGCATCCTTATCAAAGCCTTCTGGGTATTCTGTCCGAAATGGGTATCTTCCGTTTTATACATTGGCATGGGATGGACTTGCGTGCTTGCATTTTCTACAATCCTTGATAATCTGTCAGCTGCTGCTTTCGGATGGCTTTTAGCCGGTGGTATCATCTATACTGTTGGCGGTGTCATCTACGCACTGAAGCTCCCGATTTTCAACAGCAAGCATAAGAATTTCGGAAGCCATGAAATCTTTCATCTGTTCGTAATGGGCGGAAGCATCTGTCACTTTATAGTAATGTATACATTCCTTCTACCATAAATATAATTTATTGAAACGAAATGAAAAAGGAAGGCTATCAACTACGATTTATACTGTTATCGTAGTTGATAGCCTTCCTTTTTCATTTCGTTACTATTTACATTTCATGCGACCTGCAACGTATCTCACTATCTCGCATCATACCTTATCCTACATTGAAAACTGGCTCTCATACAGATGATGATAGAAACCTTCCTTCTTCATCAGTACTTCATGATTCCCCTGTTCAATGATTTTTCCATCTTTCATTACGAGAATCACATCAGCCTCACGGATGGTTGACAGACGGTGTGCAACAATGAAAGTTGTTCTTCCTTCCATCAGTTTTGCAAATGCCTGCTGAATCTTGATCTCCGTTCTTGTATCGATGGATGATGTTGCTTCATCCAGAATCAACATCGGTGGTCTGCATAACATAACTCTTGCAATACAAAGCAGCTGCTTCTGTCCCTGTGAAAGCCCGCCACCATCTTCTGTGATCCATGTATCATATCCTTTTGGCAGACGACGGATATAATTATGGATATGAGAAGCTTTCGCTGCCTCGACAATCTCTTCTTCCGTTGCATCCGGTCTTCCCATAGCAATATTTTCACGGATTGTACCCGTTTTTAACCAGGTCTCCTGAAGCACCATTCCGTACCCTGCACGCAGACTTTTTCTTGACATTTCGCGAATATCTATATCTTCTACTTTAATACTTCCTGCATTCACATCATAGAAACGCATCAGCAGATTGATCAAGGTTGTCTTTCCACATCCGGTCGGTCCGACAATCGCAATACGCTGTCCTGGCTTTACTTCCAGATTAAAATCTTCAATCAGATGCTGACCTGGCAGATAAGAGAATGAAACATCCTCTACTTTCACATTTCCATCAATATCCGTCAGATGAACTGCATGTTCCGGTTCCGGTATCTGCGGTTCTTCATCAATCAATGTAAATACTCTCTGTGCACATGCAATCGCATTCTGAAATTCTGTCACGACTCCGGAAATCTCATTAAATGGCTTTGTGTACTGATTTGCATAGCTCAAGAAACTGGACAATTGTCCTACGCTCATTGCACCGCGTACAACTGCAAATGCTCCGGTAATTCCAACTCCTGTGTAAACCAGACTGTTGACAAATCTTGTCGCCGGGTTCGTGATGGATGAGAAAAATGTTGCCCGCAAGGATGCCTCCTGCAATCTTTTATTCACTTCGTCGAAACGCTCTGTTACATCTTCTCCGCGCCCAAATGCCTGAACCACTTTCTGGTTTCCGATCATTTCATCAATCAATCCTGTCTGCTCTCCACGTATTTCAGATTGCAGGCGGAACATACGAAATGTTCTCTTTGCAATAAAATTTGCTACAAAGAATGATACCGGTGTGATAAGAACCACAACAAATGTAATCGATACATTTACGGATAACATAAAACAAAATGTTCCGATAATCGTTGCAATACCGGTAAAAAGCTGTGTAAATCCCATCAGTAGTCCATCTGAAAACTGGTCAACATCCGCAATTACACGGCTTACAACTTCACCATACGGATGTCCATCAATATATTTCAACGGTAGCTGCTCTATTTTATCAAATGCTTCATTTCTGATATCCTGAACCATCTGATAGGTCATCTTGTTATTACACACATTCATCAGCCACTGTGCCAATGCCGTGATCAGTGTGCACACACCAATCTGAATCATCACCTGAATTACTCCCGGAAAATTCACTTTGCCTTTTCCGATCACATAATCAACTGCATGTCCTGTCAGCTTTGGAATATATAATGTAAGCGCAACGGACACAGTCGCAAGCAGAATTGAAAATACGAGAAAAATTCTGTATCTTCCAAGTCGGCAGATTACTTCTTTCAATGTTGCTGCCTGACTTTTCTGTTTTTTCTCACTATTTGTCTTTCTTTTATCAGCCATTGATTACCGCCTCCTTTGGAAATTGTGAATAATAGATTTCCTGATAGATTGGACAATCCTTCAACAGTTCTTCATGTGTTCCGATTCCTGCCATTGCTCCATCATCCAACACAATGATCTGGTCTGCATGCTGAATAGATGCTGCTCTCTGAGATACGATAAATACGGTCGGCTGGTTTTTCATCTCTTTGATTGACTTGCGAAGTGCCGCATCTGTAGCAAAATCCAACGCTGATGCACTGTCATCAAGAATCAGGATCTCCGGTTTCCGAACCAGTGCACGCGCAATCGTCATTCTCTGTTTCTGACCTCCGGAAAGGTTTCTTCCCCCCTGTTCAATCTGAAATTCTAATCCACCTTGTTTCGTATCAACAAATTCTCTTGCCTGAGAAATGTCCAATGCTTCATACATTTCCTGCTCTGTTGCATCTTCCTTTCCCCAGCGGAGATTGTCCGCAATACTCCCTTTGAAAAGCACTGCTTTCTGAAGAACGACACCAATATGTTCTCTTAGGTTCTCTGTCTGATATTCTTTGATATCACGTCCATTGATCTTCACTGTACCGTCTGTTGCATCATAAAATCTCGGAATCAGATTCACAAGAGACGATTTTCCTGAACCTGTTCCCCCGATGATTCCTATCGTCTGTCCTTTCTTGGCACAGAAATTTATATCAGATAAGGATGTATCTGAAGTTCCTTTATAGGTCAAAGATACGTGAGAGAATTCTACGACCGGAATTTTATTTTTCAAATCCCAATCTGTTTCGGAAGAATTGCTCTTCCATCTTACATCTCCCTCATTCATATCTGGTTTCACAGCAAGCACACTCTCCACACGATTCAGACATGCTGCTGCCTTCGTCACGGAAATGATCAAGTTCGCTAACTTCACAAGTTCAACAAGAATCTGTGACATATAATTAATAAGTGCCACAACCTGTCCCTGGGTCAGATCTCCGATATCAACACGGACTGCACCGACATAGATCAATGCTATGATTGCTCCGTTTACAATAATATATGTCAGCGGATTCATCATTCCAGAAATGCGTCCCACATATTTCTGCGCATCTGTAAGAATTTGATTCGCATTTTCAAACCGCTTCGTCTCATCCTCTTCTTTATTGAATGCACGAATAACTCTTGCTCCTGTCAGATTTTCCCTCGTTGCAAGAAGTACCTGATCAAGATCTGCCTGCACTTTCTTATACATCGGCATCGTCACAAGCATGATTCCAAACACAATAAGTGAAAGAAGCGGAATCGTCACAACAAATACAAGTGCTGCTTTCACATCTACTGTAAATGCCATGATCATTGCACCAAATACAATGAACGGCGAACGCAGGAACAATCGTAAAACAAGATTCACACCTGACTGGATCTGATTGATATCACTTGTCATTCGTGTGATCAATGTAGATGTTCCTAATTGGTCCATTTCCGTAAATGTAAATTTCTGGATATGTTCAAATAATCCATGTCTTATTCCCGTTCCGACTCCTGTTGCTGCCTTCGCTGCAAAATACTGTGCTGTAATGGAACAGACAAGTCCGATGATTCCCAGCGCGATCAGTACAAAACACATTTTCACAATATATGGCTTATCCTGATTTGCAATTCCCACATCAATAATTGCCGCCATTACCAACGGAACAAACAGCTCAAAAGATGCTTCCAGCATCTTGAACAACGGAGCAAGTATGGATTCTTTTTTATAATCTTTCAGATATGCAAGTAATGTCTTCATAATGTGCTCTTTCCTTTCTCTTATTTTAATTAAAGAGAGCCTGTCAAAATGACAGACTCTCTTATATCATTATTATAGACTATCTATCCAATCCGATTCTCTCTACCTGTCTTCCGATACGCATTGCTTTTGCATATGCCATGAGACGTTCTTCATTCTTCTTATCGTACTTTCTGTAGTTCTCAATAACAAGTTCAAAGATATCTTTATCAATGTCTTCACGGAAACGGATGCAGTCGCACACGCTTCTATCAATTCCATATACATTGTAAGAACCGTACTTTGTATCAAACACATGCTTCTCATCCTCAAAAGCCTGCTCTGAGAAGTAATGTCTGCTGACTTCAAAATTCATCTTCATCTTGTGACGGTCACTTCTTCTTGTTGCAATCGAAAGGATCTCCGGCTCTTTATCAATCAGGCCCATGTAATAACATGCACTGTCTGCGCAGATTACCGCTTTTCTATTTACTCGTGCCACTTCCACTGCCTTATAATCCTCCGGTTTGGAAAACTCCGGACTAATGATCCAATAATGTCCATGTGCTACCTTCTCAAGCTTTCCTTCTGCTGTCAACAGACCGATCTGACGATTTGTAAGTCCTTCCTTCATCAAATCTTCCGTATCAATGTATCCTTTGTATTTGTCTGCAATGTATTTCACTTTATCATAGATAATCTGACGCATAATTCTTTTCCTCGCTTAACTCGTGTATTACTAGAAACTGTAAGAAATGTTTACGGGCTGCTGTGATCAGCAACACCTGTGATTCTTTTAAGTCTTTCGTATTGTATCATCTATCAAAGCGGTTGACAATAGGTAAGACGCTGATTTTTCAGTCCGATACTTCTATCTCTTTTATTAAAAATTCATTCCCACGAAGCAGATAGGTATTTTCACTTCCACAGTACGGACAGATTTTCCCATGTTCTACCGTTGGATATTCTTTCTGGCATTCTTCACAAAATGTTACTGCTTCTATCTGCTCGATTTTCAGTTCGGCTTCTTCCATAAGCGGTTCTTTCTTCTTCGCCCAATTCCAGCAATCCGTCAGATAATCATGTAGTATTCCTGACACTTCCCCAATCTCCAGTGTCACGGCAGAAACCTTCTCCACATGATTTTCCTCCGCAACCTTCTTTACATCTTTTACAACATAAAAGACAACACCTAATTCGTGCATTTTCCTTCCCTCTCAATTTATATTTTTGCAACTATATCCTGAAGTAATCTGATCAGTTCTTTTGCGTTCACAGGTTTAAAGATACACTCATTCATTCCGGCCGCCTTACACTGATGTATACTTTCGGTAGACGCCTGTGCTGTCATTGCCAAAATCGGAATCTTGGCTGCATCTTCCCTTTGGTCTGCCATAGAGCGGATCTTTCGTGATGCCTCTTTTCCATCCAACTCCGGCATCATGATATCCATAAGAACAGCATCATATTCTCTTAGCCCCGACTGTTTAAATAGTTCCGCAGCTTCCCGTCCATTCCATGCCTTTGTCACCTGTGCACCAGCTTCTTCCAGATAAAACTCTGCAATCTCCATATTGATCTCATTATCTTCAGCAAGAAGAATATGATATCCTCTGAGCGGTTTATCCTCTTTCAGATCCTGTTTTGTTCTCTGCACACATTCTTCATTCTGGCTTTCCTTTTCCGGCTGAACTACTGGAAAACTCAAATAAAAACGGAACTCCGTTCCAACGCCGGGCGTACTGCTCACCCGAATTGTTCCACCCATCTTTTCGACCAGTCCTTTTACAATTGACATTCCCAGCCCCGTTCCTTTATACTGCGTTCTTGCATCATTTATTTCCTGTGTAAAAGGCTTAAACAATTCTTCTTTTATATATTCTCTGCTCATCCCGACACCTGTATCCGTAATACGAAATTCGAATGCCGCACACATTCCATCAAAAGAAAGTTCTTTTACATAAGTGTCTATCCTTCCTCCACGTTTATTATATTTGATTGCATTACTGAACAGATTCAGCATAATTCTTCTGATCTGCAGCGTATCTCCGCTCAGCATCGTATGATTCACCTTTTCCCGATGGCTCTCATAACTGATTTCCATTGCCTCTACCTGTGCACTGACCACAACTTCTACCTGATCTATCAACGTATTCAGATCAAACGTATCATTCTGCAACTCTAAATATCCTGACTCTATTTTACTCATATCAAGTACATCATTGACCAGTTCACTCAGATGTTGGACAGACAGATCGATTTTATCAACACACTCTTCTATCTTTTCCTGATCCTTATAGTTCTTACGGATCATCTGGATCATTCCGAGAATGCCATTGATCGGTGTGCGGATATCATGACTCATCCGATTCATGAATTCTGTCTTCGCACGGCTCTCAAAATCCGCTTTTTCGTATGCAACCTGCAGACGTTCTCTTTCTCTGTCTTCCTGCTCATGGAACTCTGAAATATCCTTGAACAAAATAATTGCACCGATCACAGTACTTGTCTGCTTAGTCTTACTTTCATAAACCATCTCCTGTGACATCAGGACAGTCTCCTGCCACCAGCATCTGCTTCCATTACTTTGCTCTACCTGATATTCCACAGTCACCTGCTTTTCGCCTGCTTTAAAACGTTCGATCAGCTGTGCCGGATTTTCTGTGATACGATAATTTTCTCTCGTCTCTTTTGTCACGAACCGTTGATAGGTCTTACAATACGTATCATAAGGACATGGAAGTTTTATGTCTGGAATCTGCCTGTTTTCCCTGTTTTGCCAAAATATCTTTTCTAATAAATTCTGTGTCAGATTAACACTTTGGATTATTTCTGCTGTATCCATCAATGCTTCTATATAGTTTCCGTTTTCCAAAATGGACTGCGTCAGCTGTTCATAGAACTGTGTCAGTTGCTTTTTCTCATTTACGATCACTCTGTCCCTGTCCTGATAAACATCAAACCCAACAAGAAAATGATGCAGATTTCCATTTTCAGCAAAGTCAGGCAGTAAAAGTGTGATCCGGCCACGCAAAACTCTGTCACCATCTTTGTGACAATAAAAATATTCCTCTACCTGATGTTCCTCTGTCAGTGTTTCCCGGATTTCCGACAGCTGAAGTTTCTCCCAGAGTTCCCTGCGTTTCTCTTCCTCCGCCAGCTCCTGTATAATCTGCTCTACTGCACCAGAATAACTACCATCATCTGCAAGGAAAAATTCTGAGCTTGCACGAAGAACAACATACTGATCCACAATCGCATCACAGTACAGACAATCTGTAAAATGAAATCCTTTTTCTTTTACAGATTGTAACAGCCGACTCCTAATTCTCCGCTTGTCAGCTGCTTCTTTCATCTTCGCCCGATTCTTGTCTACATACATGTTCTTATCCGCATATCGGAACAGGTCTTTCATATTACTTCCCGGAAAATCTGTAGACAATGCATATCCCACTGCATAGCTAAGTAGCATATCCGGATGATTCTTTGAATAACGCTCCGTCTGTTCCCGTATCATCTGCAGACAGTCTTTCACCTGCTCATGATCCACCTGCTTTAACACTGCAATAAACTCGTCTCCACCGTCTCTTCCGACAAAATATTTCTCCGGAAGTGCTGCCCGCAATTGTTCTGCAAATGATCTGATATATTGATCGCCTCTTTCATGTCCCTGCCGGTCATTAATGATTCTCAGATTATTTAAATCAAACACCATTACCGCTGTTGATTCACTGCCCGTAAGCGGCTCTTCCGATGCCAGAATCTCCTCGCACTTATTCTTATTCGGAAGTCCTGTTGCCTCATCCAGATAAACCTTCTGACGAAGCACACGGTTTTGCGCCGCGTATCGCAATGCCTTGAAAAGCTCATATCCCAACAGACACACAATTCCAATAATATCCACGACAACGATTTTCTCCAGACGGTTTAAGGAAGATGCCAGCTTCTGCGAATAACTTTCCGCAAGCCCTGTTGTCTCATCACAGATTGTAAAAAATGTTTCACTTTTATTTATAATCTGTGTATTCTCATATCCTTCTTCTCGAGCCTTATAGATTTCTTCCTTTAGTTGTTCAAAAAATTGTTCCTGCACTTCCATCTTATCCTGAAATGCTTTATCATCCAGACGGACAAGGTTCAGTTCATCGCTGCCATGACGTAACCCATCAATATACGCATCCACTTCCCTGATCATTTCATCCTGTGGTCTCTGTGCATTTTCCAGTTTGATGATCTGCTGCGTCTTTCCACGCACAAGTCCGGCATAATTCACTACACGAGCCGTCCCTTGCATATCGCTGACCAATATCATAATTCCAAAGAATAATGCAATCAGGATACATGTAAGAAGCATCATGAAAATACGCAGAATCCGTGTGATTTTCTTTTCTTTTTCTTTCATATCTTTATAACCTTACTTTTACTTTATTTAAAGATTATAACAGAATCTCCTTTTTTTTCCCATAATAAAATACATCACCAGAGGATTTTTAAAAATGGTGTAATACTTGCTATCTGTTTTGGAAAATGTGATACTATAAATTATAGTCACACTTAATTTTCGTAACAAACGGAGGGACCCTCTATGATAAACCAGACAAAACAAATATTGGAAGAATCTCTGAAAAAATTAATGCTTCAAAAACCGCTCGATAAGATAACCATCCGCGATTTAACCGAAGACTGCGGCATCAGCCGTATGGCTTTCTACTATCACTTTAAAGATATTTATGATCTGGTCGAATGGTCCTGCCTGGAAGATGCAACCCGCGCTCTTGCCGGCAAAAAAACTTACGACACCTGGTCTGAAGGACTGGTACAGATTTTTGATGCTGTGTATGAAAATAAGCCATTTATATTAAATGCTTACCGCTGCATCAGCCGGGATCAGATTGAAAGTTTCCTTTTTCATCTGACTTCCGATTTACTGATGAATGTTGTAGAGGAAAAAGCAGAAGGCACAAGTATTTCCGAAGAAGACCGGCGCTTTATTGCCGATTTTTATAAATACAGCTTTGTCGGTCTTATGCTCGACTGGATCAAACAGGGAATGAAAGACGATTATGTCGATCTGGCACATAAGATCAGTATTACCATCCACGGAAGCCTTACGCATTCAATTGAAAATTTCGCAGCACTTCCCAAAAAAGAAAATTCATAATCTCCATATATAATATTTCCTATAATTATCACTGGAATAAATGTTGAGGACAAAATCCCCCAACTATAACACTTTACAAAAAAGGGCAAATGATAAGTTTTTTATCACTTGCCTCTTTTTGTAAATTGAAAATCTTCAAAAATGTCCATACTATAGCTATAACAACTATACTTCATATCTCGTTATTTAGAGTAATTATGATGAGATAATCTCAAAACGAGACATGAATCCGTTTTTTCAGAAAGGTGGTTTTATTATGTCAAATAAGAAATCTAAACTTGGTGTAATCTCTGCAGTAGCAGCAGGAACAGGAACTGCAATTTATCTCGCACAGAAGGCAAAAAAAGAATCTGGTAATTCAGAATCCGATAATTCTATTTTTAAGAAGAGTACTGTTGCTGATTCTTCCGTTCCAGATAACTATCGTAACACTGAGCGCGGAAAATATGACCGCAACAGCAAAGGCATCTATTATTCCAACGGAAACTACGAAGCATTTGCACATCCTGAGAAACCGGAAGGTGTAGATCAGAAAAATGCTTACATCGTAGGAAGCGGACTTGCCTCTCTGGCAGCGGCATGTTTCCTTGTCCGTGATGCACAGATGCCTGGATGCCAGATCCACATTTTAGAAGCAATGGATATTGCCGGTGGTGCATGTGATGGAATCTATGATACTTCCCGAGGTTATGTAATGCGCGGTGGACGTGAGATGGAAAATCATTTCGAATGTTTGTGGGATCTCTTCCGCAGCATTCCATCCATCGAGACACCTGGTGTTTCTGTACTTGATGAATATTACTGGCTCAATAAACATGACCCGAACTATTCCCTTTGCCGTGCAACTGTAAATCGTGGCAAAGACGCACATACAGACGGAAAATTCAACCTCAGTCAGAAGGGCTGTATGGAAATCATGAAACTCTTCATGACAAAAGACGAAGATCTCTACGATAAAACCATCGAAGATGTTTTTGACGAAGAAGTATTTGATTCTACTTTCTGGCTCTATTGGAGAACAATGTTTGCATTTGAAAACTGGCACAGTGCTTTGGAAATGAAATTATATTTCCAGAGATTTATCCACCATATTGCCGGACTGCCTGATTTCAGTGCATTGAAATTTACCAAATATAATCAGTATGAATCCCTCATTCTTCCGATGCAGAGATACCTCGAAGATGCCGGTGTGGACTTCCAGTTCAATACAGAAGTCACAAATGTTGTATTCAAATTCGAAGGAGACAAAAAGATTGCATCTGCAATTGAATGTAAAGTAAACGGACAGGAAAGAGGTATCGTCCTGACAGAAAATGACCTCGTATTTGTCACAAACGGAAGCTGTACAGAGGGAACCATTTACGGAGATCAGAACCATGCACCAAACGGGGATGCCGAAGTCCGTACAAGCGGTGTATGGAACCTTTGGAAAAACATTGCCCGTCAGGATCCATCCTTCGGACATCCGGAAAAATTCTGTTCCGACATTGCCAAGACAAACTGGGAATCTGCAACAGTTACAACTCTGGATGACAAGATCATTCCTTATATCACAGATATTTGCAAACGTGACCCTCGCACCGGAAATGTTGTAACCGGCGGTATCGTCAGCTGCCAGGATTCCAGCTGGCTGTTAAGCTGGACGATCAATCGTCAGGGACAGTTCAAAGGCCAGGATAAAGATAAGGTATGTGTCTGGGTTTATGGATTATTTACTGATGTGCCTGGTGACTATATCAAGAAGCCTATGAAAGACTGTACCGGAAAAGAAATCACAGCAGAATGGCTCTATCACCTTGGTGTTCCGGAAGATCAGATCATGGATCTGGCAGAAAACAGTGCAATCTGTGTACCGACAATGATGCCTTACATCACAGCATTCTTCATGCCACGTGCAAAAGGTGACCGCCCGGATGTTATCCCGGATGGATGTGTCAACTTCGCTTTCCTCGGACAGTTTGCTGAAACTCCAAGAGATACTGTTTTCACAACAGAGTATTCTGTACGTACTGCTATGGAAGCTGTTTATGGACTTCTCAAAGTAGACCGTGGTGTGCCTGAAGTATGGGGAAGTGTTTATGATATCCGCGAGCTTCTCGACAGCTCTGTAAAACTTATGGACGGAAAATCTCCACTTGAGATCCAGCTGCCAGGACCGCTGAACGCACTGAAGAAACCTCTTCTGAAATTCGTAAAAGGAAATGTGATTGAAAAGGTACTGCGTGATCACAATGTACTGAAGGACGGAATGTAAAAAAAGAACACTTGTTCTTTTCTCTGAAATATGCTATTCTATTTCTACCTGATCAAGTAAGAAGAATGCCTCCCCGCATTCTTCTTACTTAAATGATTTGATACAAGGGTCAAAAGGTCATGCGTTTCTTGCTTGCATGAAAAAGCATGACTTATTGACCCGCAAAACACCGAAAAGTAGCCATTTTTCGTAGAAAAATGAGCGGATTTGAGGTGTTTTAGGATTGCGAGAGCATGAAATGCGAAGCAATCCGTGTATCATAGGGGTCAAAATACCTTTTGACCCCAACATCATGATTTCAGACAGCATATAGGAGAAGCAGCAACACATGGATGGATATCAGTTCGAAGAACAGTGTGCGATCATACTAAAAAGAAAACATTTTTCAAAAATAGAAGTTACTAAAAGTTCTGGGGATCAAGGCGTTGACATCATTGCCTATAAACACAGAAAAAAATACGGGATACAGTGTAAGTATTACACGTATCCCGTTGGTAACAAAGCAGTCCAGGAAGCTTATGCCGGTGCAAATTTTTATGACTGTGACAAGGTCATCGTAATGACAAACACAACATTCACCCGCTCCGCGATTGAACTTGCTGAAAAACTGGATGTAGAATTGTGGCCGGATTGCCCGGTCACACCTTTTTACAGTTTATTGTTCAAGATCATGGGATTATTGAACCTGCTTCTTTTCCTTTACGCGATCCTGACACTTTTTTCTGCAAAGTATGATTTTATTCATTTGCCGGTTTCACTTGATACGATATCGCTGGTGGCACTCCTGACAGCCTCTGCTTTAGGAATCTTCGGCTGGAAGTATCTCCTTTGTAATCTAATTACCGCCGGAGCTTTCCTCTTCCTTGCATTCCATGTTGTGCTTTCACCTGTATCTCTGGCAACAGATTATACATACACACAACTGCTCTCCTTAATTCCTGCAGTTGTATACATGCTTCATGCCGGGCGGCTGAAATTAAAGAAGATGAAAAAATAAAAGCTTATTCAAACCAGATTTCCGGATTCGTAGACGATACACTGGTTACTCCTGCCTTAAGAAGTGCCATTACATCTTCCTTCTCCCGGATCATTCCTCCGGCGATCACAGGTACCGGAAGATCTTTACAGATCTTTCCGATCACCTTCGGCATCATTCCCGGAAGAACCTCTACCACATCCGGTTTTGCTGCCGTTACCTGTGTTTTCACATTTTCATAAGCCATAGAATCAATCAAAAATACGCGCAATACCGTGAGCATTCCAAGTTCCTTCGCTCGATGAATGATCGTCGGTTTTGTGGAAATTACACCATCCGCTTCTGTATATTTTTTGATAAAATCTGCTGCAATGTTCTTCGATGCCAGCCCATGGATCAAGTCTAGATGTACTACCGCCAGTTTTCCTGCTGCTTTTACTTTAGAAACAATCTCCGGAATTGTACAGATGTCTCCATATAAAATAAATACAACCTGGCTTTCACTTTTCAGACAGGCATCTACTCCTTCATCATCTTTTACCGCTGCAATCACAGGGGATACCTCCAACGCATCCAGAAATTTATAATTCATTTCAATTCTCCTTTGTTCAGCTAAGATCAAATGAATGCCAGACACAGAAACTGTGAACAACAGTACTTGTATCTGGCATCTGTTTCATAAATTATACTATATCTCCTTCACTATCGTCTAGTGTACTGCATCCACATTTCCGGCAGCTACGATATTTACACCTGTACCTGCCACATTTTCCAACACAATATCTCCAATGTGAACCGGAGCTTTGATTGTTACGCCGCGAAGTGCTGCGATACAGTCAAAAATCTTATCTTTTGGAATGTCATGCTCTGTCTTCACATTGATCATTGGTACTTTTCCGTCTGCGACACGAACTGTAGTCGTTACAATACGCGTTGGATCAGTTACTTCCTTTCTTGCATACGCCTCTCCACGTGGACACGTATTTCCTGTAACGGATACAACTTTTCCGTCTTCCATTTTTACAACGATCGGACATCCCATCGGGCATCCGATACAGATTAATTCTCTCTCACTCATTTTCTTATGCCTCCTCGATCCGAATCGTAATCTTCTTTGTCTCCGGGTATTCTTCCAGTTTCTTTTTCTTTAGGATTACCTGCTCCATCTCACCCGGTGCCATCACCTGACGTTTCTTCTTACCAATCAGCTGATCGTCAAAATACACTGCAATTGCTTTATTCTTATATACATCTCCGACACGGAAACGAACTGTCAGATTTTCTTCCATTTCAGAAGGTCTTACAAAGGATGGTACAGTATAGCGCACTCCGCCTTCCGGAGAAATCGGAAGCATTTCTGCCTGCACGTCCTTTTCTCCTGCCTTTATATAAGTGGCTGCGTTCTTTCCTGCTGTCGCTGCCTCCTGAGATACAAAATCCACAAGATCATGCACATGCAATACATTTCCACATGCGAAGATGCCGTCCACACTTGTTTCCAGTGAATCATTTACGACCGGACCTGAAGTAACCTGTGAAAGTTCTACTCCTGCGCTTTTTGAAAGCTCATTTTCCGGAAGGAGTCCACAGGAAAGAAGCAAAGTATCACAAGTATATCTTTCCTCTGTCCCTGGAATCGGCTTGCGGTCCGGTCCGACTTCTGCAATCGTAACAGCTTCCACGCGATGCTTTCCTTCTATATCAATCACTGTATGACTCAGCTTCAGCGGAATCTCAAAGTCATCCAGACACTGTACGATATTTCTCTTCAAACCACCGGAATAAGGCATCAGCTCTGCAACCACTTTAACCTTCGCCCCTTCGAGTGTCATACGTCTTGCCATAATCAGACCGATATCTCCAGATCCAAGGATCACAACTTCTTTTCCCGGCATAAGCCCTTCCATATTTACAAGATGCTGTGCCGTTCCGGCAGAATAAATTCCAGCCGGACGATACCCCGGAATATTCAGTGCTCCTCTAGAACGCTCTCTGCATCCCATCGCCAGGATAATTGCATTTGCCTGAAGAAGCAGAATTCCATCCTCGCGGTTTGTGGCGGTTACTACCTTTTCCGGAGAAATGTCCATGACCATTGTATTTAATTTATATTCAATACCACGTTCTTCTACCTGCTCAATAAAACGTGCTGCATACTCAGGTCCTGTCAGTTCTTCTTTAAATGTATGCAAACCGAATCCATTATGAATACACTGCTGCAAAATGCCTCCGAGACTTTTATCTCTTTCCAAAATCAAAATGTTGTCAATTCCGTTATCTTTTGCTGCGACTGCTGCCGCAAGTCCTGCAGGACCTCCACCAATTATGATTAAATCATATGTTTTCATTTTACTCATCCTCCAGTTCTTTATTTTCACCTACGATAAATTCCGATCCAACGCCATTTTTGCCAATCTTATCAACCGGCATCGGAACTTCTCTTTCCAGAATCTCCATAACCTTCGGGGAACAGAATCCTGACTGGCAACGCCCCATGCCTGCTCTTGTCCTGCGCTTCACGCCATCCAGAGAACGTGCGCCGAGTGGACGGTGAATTGCATCCAGGATTTCTCCTTCTGTGATCATCTCACAGCGGCAGATAATATTTCCATAAGCCGGATTTTCTTTGATCAGCTGATTTCTCTCTTCCAGAGAAAGCGTATCCGGATCTAAAATCCCATGTCTCACCGGATTAAAATCAGACTTTTCTTCTGCATTCAAAAGGTCTCTTACAAGTTCTGCAACCGTAACACCGATTGCCGGTGCTGAAGAAAGTCCCGGAGATTCAATGCCTGCTGCATTGATCAGTCCTTTTACATCCGCTGATTCACCAATTACAAAGTCATCTCCATCCTCGTGTGCACGAAGACCTGCAAAAGAAGTAATCACCTGACGAAGCGGAACATTCTTAACGCTATGAGAGGAAACTCTTGCGATCTGATCCAGACCATCCATTGTCGTGTTTACAGCACCTTTATCTTCTACATTTACTGCTGTAGGACCTACAAGCAGATTGCCGTGAACTGTCGGTGTGACCAGTACTCCCTTTCCCATTTTCGACGGAAGCTGGAAGATTGTACTCTTCACATAATCTCCAACTGTCTTATCCAAAAGCATGTATTCCCCTTTACGGGCTGTGATATGAAGCTTTCTGTCTGAAAGCTGATTATTGATCTCATCAGCATAAACTCCTGCTGCATTAATAATAAGTTTTGTCTCGATTGTCTCATCAACACCAGTATCTGCGTGATGAACCTGAACTTTAAATCCTTCTCCTGTCTTTTCCAGTTTTTCAACTTTCGTATTCAGGAAAAACTGAACACCGTTTTCGTATGCATTTTCCGCATATCCCATTGTCATATGGAACGGACAGACAATTCCTCCGGTAGGCGCCCACAACGCACATGTCACATCATCTGCCAGGTTCGGCTCTTTCTCGATCAGCGCCTCTCTGTCTAAAATCTGAAGTCCAGGAACTCCATTTTTCTTACCTCTCTCCACTAAAACCTGAAGTCCTTCCGGATCCTGCTCTTTCGTACATACGACCAAAGAGCCGTTTCTCTTAAATGGAATGTCAAGCTCTTCTGCGATTCTGTCCATCATCGCATTTCCCATCACATTTAACTTTGCCTTCATCGTTCCCGGAACTGCATCAAATCCCGCATGGATGATCGCACTGTTTGCCTTGGATGTCTCATTACAGACATCCTCTTCCTTTTCAATTACACACGTATTCAACTTATATCTGGAAACCTCTCTGGCAATCGCGCTGCCTGTCACTCCTGCACCAATAATAACAACATCAAACATATCTATTCCTCTCCTTTATCACACAAAAAAAGCAAGGCAAATAAAACGGCTGCCTGTCGTTTCATCTACCTTGCTCAAATCTCTGGTATCTAATATTCGTTTTTTCTTTATTCTAGCACATTTTTCAGAAGAATCAATCCTCTTTCTGTACAATGTGAAAATATTTAGTTCACATTTGATGGATAAATCTCTGTAATGGTCGGTGCCATCCACGTCTCCAGGGCGTCCATATCAGGCGTATAGATACGCATAAACAGATGGAAACCTCCAGCGCCCACAGGAAGCCAGTTTGTAGTGTCCTTTGGGGCATCTTCAGACAGAATAACATCAACGGAACCATCATCATTTGCCTGTAAACCGGAACGGTCATTTATGCAGTAACGATCAATAGGATTATCGATCAGGAAATCATCGTCCCCATACGCAGTCACAGACCAGAATCCCCCTTCAAGAACCTGCGGATAGCTTTCGAAATGAAGAATATATGATTTTTCTCCTGTGAGAGTATTTCCATCCGCATCCTGCTCTATCTTTGGATACAGCGCAACTTCAACTGTATTAGCACCAAGCCCTGCAAGAGCTACCAGTGCACGATAAGCGTATTCTGTATTGAAATCTCCGATCGGTTCACCAAAATAATCCCACTGGCCAAGCTTTTTTGAGAATTTCTGGCCCTCTTTGATAAGCTTTAGCTGAATTTCTGTCAGCATTGTCTTCCAGTTTTCTGCAACATCACCGGTAAGAACAGAAATGTCAAATTCCATACCAGGACCTATATTCACAGCTGCTATTTTTTCAAGCATTTCCTTATCTGCAGCTGTCGGAGAATTCTTTACCATCAACTCATTGGCCTTATTAAAAAATGTGATCGGATCCATGGAAAGGACCTTATCAACAGGAATATAATCATTCTCTTCGCTGTAGCTTCCCCTCGGAGGTTCATAAGTGTCTCCGGATATATAATCGGAAAGCGGCATAAGTTTCATTTTTCCTTGGATGGCATACACATTTGGAAGATCCTCTTCTCCTGATAAAACGATTCTGGTAATGGACCATGCCATAGATGTAGGAACATCTATACGGGTAACTCCCTCAGGCAGTTTCCCTTCCCACGTAGAAAGAGTAATTGCATATGCACCAGCCTTATCAAGAACCGCAGCAGTATTTGTCCATCCATCCAGTACCTGAACCTTACAAAAACGATCTGTTTTTGGAAGTTCATAGACCATCGGCTCCTCGCTCAGATCATACCAGACCTGTGAATAGATCGTATCCACATTAGGAGTCACCACAGTCCTGAATTGTGCATCTGCCAGTGCAACACTGTGTATAAACTGATTTACAGGTGCTTTTTTGGTAACAACTTCCTCTGTGTTCGTTGCCGAGGTCTCAGTTGCATCCATGAGCACCAGCGGAAATGCATAAACATAAGCAGCTTCCACTGTCTCCCATATATTTTCATCTGTCTCACTGTCAACAAATGCTGCAAATCTTTTCATATTCATATCCTCCTGCTTCCGCCCCAAAACTTTATGGTTCAATAATATTAAAATATTTATACTCTGACGTAACAGTAACCGCATCCATCAATCGTGTCAGGCAGGTCTCATCACCCTCCTGTTCGATCAAAGCAGCAACATTCTCTGCGTTTTTCTGAACAATAGACAACAGTCCGGCACGTTTTGTAGTCCATGTTACATCTGCATCCGCACACAGATAACGTGCATCCATATTTTCCGGATCGGCATAAACCAGCGTATTGGTAATCTGAGTCACCCACTGATATTCTCCCTTTGCAAAATCTTCTTTTGCTTTTTCGAGAACAGCATCTGTATCACCGAAATATTTTACCAGCTTTTGGGCATAATCCGATGGTGTAAGTTCAGCAAGATGGACAGGATTAGCGTCATACCAGCCCATATTTGGTCGCATTCTCAAACTCCGCAGTATCTTCAAAATCCAGCAATGCATAAACTTCCTGATTTGCATCAATCGTATACTGGGTAGCCGGTTTGCTTTCCGCTGTTAATTCCGATACTGAAATTGCGGTTGAACTGCCACAGCCAGTCATGGTAAATGCCAATGCAGCGACGATCAAAGTAATTACTTTTTTTATTTCCATGATGTCATGCCTACTTTGTTCTGTTCTTTTTCAAACCTAAATTAGCTTTTTTTTATTTTAACATAAATACGCTTAAACAGCAATATATTTATGGATTTAAAATGAGTAAACACATGCAAATTTTAGATGTTTTTCAATATATTAATTTAAGTTCAAAATAATCATCTATTATCAAGAGCTTAAAATGAATTTTGAAAAGTTTTATTGTATTTTGAAGAAATTTGTGAATATTACAAAAGGTATTCTTCTTCGAAAATCACAGATTGTAAATATTTCAGATGAATACATTTAACTTTCACATGCCAGGGATGCTTTGAACAATACACAACCTCCCATACCCCAACTTCCCATTCGGCCACCTCTCATACCCGGGAATCTGTCTCGCCCCTCTCCGCAAATATGCTTTCACTTTCTCTCCATACAGATACGGATCATTTCCTTTCACAATCCCCCACTCCATCAAAAGTGCCGCGCTTCCTGTAACGAATGGCGTTGCAAATGAAGTTCCTGTGAACTCTGCATATCCTCCGCCTGCTACCGGAGCCATTACCCTCACACCCGGAGCGGCCAGATCAGGTTTGTTCGCATTTTCCCCCTCATATATCTGTGTCGGTCCTCGTCCGGAGAAGTCTGCATAAGAAAAGGTCAATGCATTATACGCTGCCACAGTAATAACAAGAGATGCAGTAGAAGGTATCGTAAGTGTTGTGGAACTGTCTGGCTTTAAAAATGCAGTACCGATATTAAGTGCATTCTGTACCGGAAGCCACATTTGCCACAACTTATCCACAACCTGTCCTGGCATCATCTGTATTTTCCACACTCCGGCTGTGACAAATTCATTTCGTGGTAGAAAACTAATATAAATTTCCTGACGAACACTATATGGTTTTGGCTCTCCATAGTAAACCAGGAGTTCTGTTTCACCAATCTGTATTCTTTGTGTTCCTTCTTTTTCTTCCAGTCTGCCGGAATGATTTCCGGATGGATCGACAATTGTAATTGCGACTTCATCGACATAGGATTTCCAAATTTGCAGACTGAATGACTTCTCCCTCTGCTGTACTGCAAGTTGAACTTCTGTCATCATTCCTTTTCTATATTCACCTGCCGCATGTCCCGCAGTCGTTCCTTCATTTCCACTTCCTACACAAATCACATTCTTCCAACGTTCAGATACTGTATTCAAATATCTTTCCAAAAGACTTGTTCCATCATGTGTCCATTATAACTAAGGGATTTTTTCATCTACTACCATAAACATAAATTATAAGACTGATATACCGCAAATCTTTGCAGAATATCAGTCTTCCCATGTAAATATATTCCTACCAATCAATAATCTCAAACATTTCCCTTATATTTGATCCCCTTTTATTTTCATTATCCCAAATCACGTCCGTCTTTGTTATTCGAATATCAAAATTTGACTTATTAATATTATAACTGTTTTTAACAATATATTCTTTTAACCTGTCCAACATAATGTTATATGAATTTCCTTTTGTATTAAGATATTCATAAACGTCTTTTTTAGCCTTAAAATTATCAATATTTTTAAATCCCAACGTCTGCTCTATAAATTTTTTTACATCCTGTCCTTGATATTCAAGGATATGCAAACACGCAATATACTCGAAATCAGGGTTATCTAATATAAGAAAATGAGGAATCCTTTTATTACTATTTTGCAACTTACAGTATTCTATTATTTCTTTTAGCTTTGCCAACTCTCCTGGGTGTTTTTTTACACGATCATAATCAATAACAATAAATTTCGCCAAACAATTATTATTAGCTTCTTTTTTTATCACTTCTAAAAAGTTCGAATACCCGCCACCATGCATATTAATTGGTTTAAGTGCTAGTTCTACGCCTTGATTTAATCGCATTGTATCAATATAATTGTACTCTGTATCGCCCTCACAGAATACAATAAATTTTTTTCTTAGCTTTCTTTTTTCCCTACTCAAACGCAGTGCCTCCTAAAATCCCCTTCATATAAAATTCATATATCTTTGTTGTTTCATATCTTATCTCTGGAAAATCTGCCAAAGAATACAATTCAGAATTAAGGGTATCCCGATTTTTTGTCACGAAATAAATTTGTTCTTTCATATAATTCTTTAAATCCAAATGTAAGATATTATGACTTGAAAAAATGAACTGTCCCCGGTGCTTGTTTCCATTAATAAATGCAACAATTCTCTCAGCCAAAATAGGATTGATAACCCGATCCATTTCATCTGCAAAAACTGTTTTATCCTCATATACAACCCTAAAAAGTTGAACTGCCCATGCAAAAAATTCTCCAACTCCTCCAGAATCCATGCCAAGTTCTCTTGAAAAATATTTTCCATTTTTCATTTTTCTAACAACTTTGGTTTTTCTAAAAGGTTTTTCATCGTCAATTTCAATATTGCAAATACTGTAGTCTACCATTCTCAATATATCTAAGAAGCGATTATCTTTTATGATTCTCAAATCGTCATCTTGCGTTTGGAGGTTCTTGTAAAGATAGTAGTTAAAATTTTTACTTTCTACTATCAATTCTTCGTTCATCCAATTAACAAACTCGATTGCATACATGTCTCCCAAAATAGCCAGTTTAGATACAAAAAGGCCTAATTCTCCTTTGTTAAAAAAAGACTGATCCAAAATTTTTTTAACGTTTTCATCGCAATTATCCATATTTAAATCATATGAAGCCGCAATAGATTTTTTTTCTTCCATTCTATTTAACTGTTCTCTTTTTACATGAATAACCACTTTTTCCTGATTACTTTTTTTGCTTCTATAAGTAAGTTTCTCTTCTACAATACAAAATTCATCAATTTGTAGATTATAATGATATATTAGTTCACTTTTTCCGATAATACAAATATCAAATTCTTGCTTTGTATTGCTTTGAGCAGGACACTCTGATTTTAAGTTATTAACGTTAATTAACGGACGATATGAATGCTTTGCTTTAGTATCTTCAAACATACTTTTTAAATATGAAAGACTATTAATAAAATTAGTTTTTCCTCCTGCATTTTCACCAATTACAACTGCTACTTTCAATACATCATACCCTGCATCTGTTACTACATAATTATCTGGAAAACGATTTTTCACCTTATTACTCGGTGCAAGTAACTCAAACTCTGCATTTTCATCGAAAGAACAAAAATTATTAAACTTATACGATAATAGCATTTAGCACCTCCAAATTTTATTTTTGTTTTTATTATACTATTTTTCCAGTTAAAATCAATTATATTCTTGTAACAAAACATTTTTTTGTTTTAATCTCCGTTTTTATTCATACTTCGCAATATAGTTTAATATATTTCCGTATATTACACTGCCCTTTTCTCAACTGGATAAGGGGATTGATACTTAAATACAATATCAATGCTCTTATCTCCGTTCACAACAATTTTCTCAATCAATTCTGTCACAATTTCTCGCGTCACTTCGGATAGCGTTCCATATTTAATAAATTTCTCTATCCAGTTCTCATAGGATTCTTCTGCCTCTCCAAAGCTGTCTTTTTCCTGTTCTGCCATCTGGATTTTCTCTCTGATAACTTTATCCTGCTTTTCATATTCTGCTTTATAGGAAAGATATTCTTCTTTGTCCAGAACACCATCCACATAATTCTCATACGTCTTCTTTTTGTATTTCTGAACTGCTGCAAGCTCTTTTTGCAGTTGTTCTATCTGCTGTTCCGCTTCTGCACATCGTCTCTGCACCTCCTTTCTGCGGTCTGCTGCCTTTAGTATTTCATCCTTATCACTTTCTTTCAGTGCCAGTTCCGCCTGTCTCTGGATTTCATTTATTACAATGAAATCCAGTATCTCTTTCTTAATAAAATGAGAATAACAAATTGTGTTTCCCTTTTTATGGTAAGTTCCACACTCATAGCCATCCCTGCAGGTAACACGCTGAAGATTATATCCACAGTCCCCACAGACAAGAATTCCTGCGTACGGATTCACCTTTCTCACTTCACTGTGAAAGCCCGGTGTTCTTGTTCTTTTCTTCATAATTTCCTGTACCTGTTCAAAAGTATCCTTGCTGATAATTGCTTCATGCATTCCCTCAACAATATATTGTTGTTCCTCTGGAATGTAATAGTATTTTTCCACTTTATATGATATTTTTTCTGACTTATGCTGTACCATAGCACCTGTATAAACTCTGTTTCGTAAAATCACATTGATCGTAGGATACGCCCATCCTTTTCCGCCGGATTTTTCCAAAGCATTCGTATAGTTCAATCCCTGAACCTTTCTTTTATACTCTGATGGTGTCATAATACCTTCCTGATTCAGCTTTCTCGCAATACCATCTCTGGAATATCCCGCCAAACTCATATAAAAGATTCTCCGAACTACCTTGGCAGCTTCTTCATCAATAAGAAAATGATGCTTATCTGCCGGATCTTTCATATAGCCATACGGAGCAAAGCCCGACATAAACTGCCCACGTTTTTTCTGTGCAGAGAGGGCTCCCCTGATCTTCTTGGATATATCACGACTGTACATATCATTAAACAGCGTCTTAAACTGTGCCAGTTCTTCATTACTGTGATGAGCAGAATCCACGCCATCCAGAATTGCAATGTATCGGACTCCCAACGATGGAAAAACACGCTCTATGTAATTACTTGTCTCAATATGCTCACGTCCAAGACGGGAAATATCTTTTGTAATCACACCCTGTATTTTTCCTTTGTAAATATCTTCCATCATCCGCTGAAATTCCGGTCTGTTTGCAAAATAAAGTCCGGAATAACCATCATCAATATAAATATCAGCGATTTCCAGATCATTTGACTTACCTACATATTCTCGAATCAACTTCATCTGATTCTCAATACTCTCACTGATTTTATTCTCCCCGTCATCCTTTGACAGACGACAATATGCAGCCATCTGATACATCACATCACCCCATCTTTCTGTATTGTTACATCCACTGAATTATTCTCCGAAGCAAACTTAAAATAAATGTCTATCTTCTGATCCGGATAAACATAAATTTTATTAATCAGTTCTTCAAGTACTTCTCTGGTCAACTGTTTTACCGTCAGTTTTCCCCGACTAAAATTGTTCAGCCATACCTTTGTCGTATTCACAGCAGTCTGCTGTTTCTGTTCTTCCTGCTTCAGCTTTTCCAGTTCTTTCTGATATTGTCGATTCTCATTTTCATACATCTGCTTTAATTCCAGAAATTCTTCCTTGGAAAGAATTTCATCCATGAGTTGTTCATATGCCCGTTTCCTGTATTCTGTATTTCGCTCTATTTTTGCCTGCAAACGGGTAATTTTACTATCTACTTCCGGCTTTCTTTGCCCAATCTGAGTTTCCAGATTTTTCAGATCTGTGCGCATTTGTTTCAACTGTTGATTGATAGCAAACACCACTAATTCATCCAGTTTTTCAAACGTAATATGATTCAGTTCACAGTAATTCTTCCCCATCTTTTGATGGAAACCGCACATATATCCATCATAACCATTATGTGATGCCAGATATCTCTTACGCATAGCGGTTTTGCATTTTCCACAAAACAGTAATCCTACATACTTATGTGGTTCCTTATTTCTGTCAAAATACGAAATTCGTCGTTCCTGTCTGATCTGCTGAACTTGATCAAATTCTTCTTTGGAAACAATTGCTTCATGTGCATCTGGTACCAATTCCATTTCTTCCAATGGAATTGCCTTTTTATATTTAAGTTTATAAGATGGTCTGTTAGATTTTCTGATTACAACGGCACCGGTATAGATCGGATTCTTCAGAATCCCACGCACAGTAGCCGGTGTCCATAATCCTTTACCCACGTCCCAGGCATAACCGTTTTTTAAAACTTCTTTTTTATATTTTGCCGGGCAGGGAATCTGATCCTCATTTAAAACCCGACAGATTACACTACAGCCAAATCCATTTCGATACATCTTGTATATTCTTCCAACTACCTCTGCGGCATAAGGATCAACTTCCAGATGATTATGAACTGTCTCGCTCTTTATATAACCAAACGGTGGTTGTTTCGGTGTGTATTCACCCATGCTTCTTTTCGTTTGGATTGTAGTTTTTATCTTTCTGGATGTATCTCGCAGATACATGTCATTAAATAAAGTTTTAATTTCCAGCAGCTCATCATAAGTACTGACCATTGAATCGTAATTATCCAAAAGAGAAACTACTCGAATCCGTTTCTCAGGAAAATATTTGCCCAGATAATAATTGGTATCAATATGCTCTCTTCCAAGTCGTGATACATCCTTGAAAATCACCATATTGATCGTCCCCAGTTCAATATCTGCCAGCATTCTTCTGAATTCTGTTCTGTCAAAATTGCTTCCGGAAAATCCATCATCTGCATAAACTCTTGCTTCTGTAATATCATTCTGTTCTGCAATATAATCCCTTGCCATCTGGATCTGAGAGTGAATACTGTTGCTGTATTCACCCTCTTTGTTTTGCTCCTCAATAGAAACACGGCAATAAATTCCTGCCTGATACATTCTATTCTTCCCCTCTTTTCATTTGTCTTACATAGTCATTGTCTTTCATTGTCTTTATCTTACAATAGGAATCATAGAAAATCAACCTGCAATTTTTCGTTCTGCCAGATTCTGAATGCATTGTGATAACGTTTTATCGCCATTAAAGTGGACTCGAACCTGATATCCTGCATGTTCGTAGCTTACAGCTTCTTTCTGGATTTCTTTTTCTGCTTCCAGATTTTCTATATTCCCAGAACTAAACCGTGTATTCATGCTATATGCCTCCTTCAACATACAGACTTCTTTACATCCTATGCCGGCAGGATTGTACAAAAGTTCTGTATGAATTGAATTCAGCTTTCGAAAGCCTGATTATATTCTAAATTCTTATTGTATAAACCACATTGAATTGAAATTGACAGCAAATTGAGTATTTTTTAGTTGCGTTTATTCATATTTTGCACCAATGTTCTATTGTCCAGAACTTATGTTCGTGTTATAATTAAAAAAATTCAGTACAACCATCAAAAATTTACGAAATACGAAAGGGGAATTGCTTTTGGATCGATGCGATTTTTCATCTATCAGCACCTACTTAAAAAATCATATCAGCGAAAGTAATCAAATGAGTCAGCCTGATTTTTTATACGAATTATTTGAAGATTTTATGGATGATCCGGCAAATCAGGATTTTTCTATGGATAATGGTCTGGTTTGTCGTTGGCTGACCGGTCAAGCAAAGATCAGTCCCAAAATATCTGCCTACTATTCCAAACCCAGTAATCAGAAAAAACTGGCAGAAACCATTCACCAGAATCTGCTTCCATTGATGTCTGACTGCAATATGGCTATGCAGGATATATACACATTATTTATACAAGATGACACCATCTCCGATGCCAAAAAGAAAAATCTGGCTTCTCTGTATAAACCAGCCAGCTCACGTCTGCTTTTTCTTGCAAAGCTGATTTCTTTTGGCATGGAGCGACAATTTATCAAACGTGATACTAAAAATCAAAAATTAATTGCCGGAGGTGCCCTGTCACCCATTGTGCTGGATTATATTATGGACAGCGAGGTTCCGAAACCATGCCGTCATTTTATCGGAAGAGATAAAGAACTGGAAGAATTATATACCATGCTTGAGGAAAACCGTCATGTTTTTCTTTGCGGAATTGCCGGTATTGGTAAAAGCGAACTTGCCAAAGCCTACGCAAAACATTACAAAAAGCATTACACTAACATTCTATATGTAGAATATACAGGTGATCTTCATCAGGACATTACTGACATGGATTTTATTGATGATCCACCAGAAATCAGCGAACAGGAACGGTTTCAAAGACATAACCGTTTTCTGCGTTCCCTGAAATCCGATACTCTGCTTATCATAGATAATTTTAATGTCACAGCTACACAGGACAGTTTTCTGTCAGTAGTATTAAAATACCGCTGTCAGATTTTATTTACGACCAGAAGTAATCTGAATGAATACTGTACTTTTCAATTAAAAGAAATAAAGGATATAAACATTCTTTTCCAACTGACATCTGCATTTTATTCAGAAGCAGACAAGTATCGTTCGACCGTCGAAAAAATCATAGAGACCGTACACTATCATACTTTTGCTGTAGAACTGGCTGCAAAACTTTTGGAAAATGGAATTTCAACTCCAGGTCAGTTATTAGCAAAACTTCAGGAAGAAAGAGCATCTCTCGATAATGAAGATAAAATTAAGATAATCAAGGATGGTCAAAGCAGTAAAGCCACTTATTATAGTCATATCCATACTCTATTTTCACTATATGCTTTATCCCGAAAACAGCAGGATATCATGTGCAATTTGTGTTTTCTTCCTTACACTGGTATTTCTGCCCGCATATTCGCCAAATGGCTGGAACTGCCTACCTTAAATGAAATTAACGACTTGATTGAAACTGGTTTTGTGCAGACAACTACACGTCACACAATCTCCCTGCATCCTATGATTAAGGAAATTGCCCTTTCAGAGACAAAACCATCTGTAAGTAGCTGTCACATATTACTGGATTCTTTACAGAAAATATGTTTAATGCATGGAATTGAAGTCGATTATTACAAGAAGCTGTTTCAGACAGCAGGAAACATCATAGAATTGATTGAAAAAGATGATATACCAAAATATCTACTTTTTCTGGAAAATGTTTTTCCATATATGGATAATTATAATTACCAGAAAGGTATGAAAGAAATCATTCAGGAATTAAAAAATTTTTTGAAGCCTAAAGACATTGGCACCGATTCTGACCGGGCATTGTTACTGGATTTTCAGGCTACTCTTGAAATCAAGCCAGAAAAAGCAATAAAACTGGAAAAGGATGCACTTGCCCAGATAGAAAATATCACTGCTGACAATGCTCGCCTTGTTTCCAACCTTCATGCCAATCTCGGTGGACTTTACCGCATGAACGGTCATCCCGATCTTGCAAGAGAACACATGGAAAAAAGTATCTCACTGCTTGACCAATTTAACCTGCTTCATATAAATGACAGCATACCTCAGATTGCCAATTATGCAATGTTCCTGACAGAACAGCAGGAACCCGAAAGAGGCATCTCTGAATTGCAAAAATTATCCGGCATCATCAAGGAATACCATTCCGATGACTGTCTGGATTATGCCAAAGTACAGGAAACCCTTGGAACCATTTATCTGATGACTGCCAATCTTCCGCAAGCCAAAACACATTTTAAAAGAGCTTTCAAAATATATGAAAAGATCTGGGCTGATGAACCAGAAATGATTGAAGCAAAATATCAGGAAATTCAGGAGTTATATCCACAGATTGGATTTTGCATTGGAAAAAATCTATCCGGTCTTTTAACAAAATAAGCACAATTTACGGCGGGCAACTTGCCCGCCGTTATATTCAACTATTCGTCAAATAAATATATGCATCTTCCAAAGTGATATCATTATCCGGGACACAATTCTCATTTGGCTTTCCTTTGCTTAATACTTTCATATGAATTCCATTTTCTACATACTGCTTAGATGATATAGAATAATTGGCTTCTAACAAACGGGCTTCTTCTGCATTTTGTACCGTACAATTCCAAACACAGCCCTTTGCATTTTCCAGCAACCCACTCACGCTTCCAGAATATAAAAAACTTCCCTTTTTCATAATGGCAAGCTGTGTACAGGTTGCTGCTAAATCTTCTACTACATGAGTGGAAAACAGCACAGTTCTATCCTTTGAAAAATCAACCAGAAGATTGCGGATCCTGATTCTTTCTTCCGGATCTAACCCGGTGGTAGGTTCATCAATAATCAAAAAATCCGGATTATTAAGAAGTGCCTGTATGAGTCCGACACGTCTCTTCATACCACCAGATAATTGCCGCATTTTTTTATTCTGATGCTCTGTAAGAGAAGTCTTTTCCAGATAATAGGTAATTCTTTGTTCGAGGTCATTTCTGGCTACTCCTGACAGTCCCCCCATATATACAAGACATTCTTTCACCGTAAGATTCGGATATAAGTCGATTTCCTGTGGAAGATAACCAATCTTTTTCTGTATTTTCTCATAATTTCCCTCGTTATACAGAATTCCATCAAGGGAAACCATTCCTTCCGTTTGTTTTAAAACAGTTGTAAGAACCCTCATCAAAGTGGTTTTTCCGGCACCATTCTCACCCAAAAGTCCGTAAATTCCCTTAGGTATTTCAAGAGATGCCTTATTTACTGCAACTACACCATTTTTAAATCTAACTGTTAAATCATTTATTCTAATACTCATAATCTATCCTCTTTTCTTTAAAGTCATTGGTAATACTGCAAATAAAAACAGCCCCGCTATAAAAGACACAAGCGTTCCATAAATCCAACTCTCGGACATTAATTGAGTAGGTTCACAAAAGCTGAAAGAAAACAATCCCAGATTTCCGAAAAATGAACTTCCCGCTTTTGATATAAGTCCAATGACAATTCCAAATAAACATCCAATACCTGCCCACATATTTCGAAGCAATGTACACAAAATCACAGAGCATATACTCCAAAGCCAGATAGTTCCAAACATTGCAATGAAATATAAAAGAAATATCTGAATACCCGAAATGCCTTCGTTTACACTGCCCGGTTTTTGCCAGAAAAACAAAACATATCCAACACAGGAAAGTATTAATAAATATAATATTTGAACGCCCACTCTCTGCGATATTACTTTTAACTGCTTTTTTTGATCATACAAATGAAATACATCGGCACGCTTACTTTTTACTTCCATCAAATATGTGTCACTACAAAAAATAATTGTTAAAAATGCTATTGGAGACTGAATTGCTGAACCGATTTCTTCATAGTATATAATCGGATGAATAACACACAATATCAGTATAAATGCACATGAATAAAAAATCTTATATAACGACAGGCAGTTTTTTAGTTCCGTTTTCAATGAACCCTCCTCCTTTTCCAGATTGTAACAGAAATACATACTAATATAACAGATGCGATCACAAGCATAATCTGATTTATATTTGACATTTTGGCTGCATGTGTTTCAAAAAACCTGCCAGGAAATCGCACCATAATAGAGAACGGTCTCATATAATAAATATCATTCTTCTGGTCAGCATATTTGAATATATAATGTGTAAAAACAAAACTGGTGCTGCCGGAAGCGGATTTTTAAATATTAATGCTGTAATTGTATAGACACAACATATCATCAAAAGATTCGGCACAATATAGATCAGAGAATTCACGCAAAAATCAATTGGTGTTACTGGAAAGCCCGATTCTAAAGACGTTTTCAAACACAGCATAAAGAATATAACATTCAAAATCACTAATACGCCCAGCATACTAATGAATCCGCTTATTACTTTCCCACATATATATTGGACTGCCGTAACAGGCTTTGTATGTAATAATTCATAGGTACTTTTTCGTGTATCCTGAATAAATAAAAATGATAGCAAGACTGTTGCAAAAAAGGCCATATGCAATCCTGCAAAATCCGTAAATTTTTTGGCAAAGTACCAGGAAAAAGAATGTTCGGATAATTTCCGCTCGATATAATGATTGATTTCTTCTGCTGTCCCCTTATGAATTTCAAGGTCCTCATAAGCATATATTGCATTATAATAGCCATATTGGGATTCCAAAAACTCAGAAGCAGTCTTTACATCCATATTCTGAATTTCTTTCATTACATGATCTGCTTCCTGCCTGCTAAATCCAAAACCATTTTTGGAGGTGTCCATTAACGTCTCTTTGATCGTATCTTCCCACTCCCTTCTTCTTTCTTTATCATCAGATGTGGGAATGTACCCATCCATGACATCAGCATCTTCCAATGCTACGTCATTTTGTGTGATCTGTTCATTCTGTTTGATATAATGAATTTGCAAATACGATGACAGACATTGATACATACTGGCAACTATAATAATCAAGCCAATCCACAAAACAGGGTTCTTTAAATAATCAAGTATACTTCTTTTTATGATTGTTTTCATTGTATCTCTTCCTTTCTTTATTTCTTTAACAACATCATACAAATCAATTCTCAATAAATTCACAACAAAAAAGACTAAAACCACTTTATTTGTGATTTCAGCCTTATAAAGTATTTTTATTCAGCTTTGAAAAGAGCTTCTACATGAGCACCGCCTTGTCTGGCATTATATATTTTCAAATTTCCTCCATGCTTTTCACAGAAAATACGAGAAATATACATACCAAGGCCAAAATGCTTTAAATCATCTTGTGGATTCTTATGATAAAATGGCTCTGTTACTTTTTCCTCAGTATCCACAAATCCTATTCCATCATCTTCAACAGAAATTATAAGAAAACCATCCTTTTTCTTTATCTGCAAAGCAATACTTTTTTGTGCATATCGAACCGCATTTTCCAGTAAGTTGTCTGTCACTTCCATGACAAGTTCCTCATCCACTTTCACAATGTTTTGTTCCTGCACTCTTTCTACCTTACATAATTTACTTTCCTTCTTGGACAGCATGGCAGCTTCTGCCTCAATCTTTTTTGCCAGTTCCGATAACTCTATCTCTGAGCATTGCAGTTCCCTCTGTTCTAAATGGGACATTTTTCTCATGTTTTCCGTGAAATGCTCTATACGGTCAATCTGATACATGCCTGTTTGTAAGATATCAATAACATCCTCTGTTTTTATACTCTCGGCAGAAACAAACTCTAAGAGCATTTCCTGATACCCACGCAATATGGAAAGTGGAGAACGTATATCATGTGCAATTGCATTCCGCAAAGCCTTCTCGTCATCAATCATTCGCCACATCTTTCTGTTGTTATCTGCTAAATCACTTCGCATCATTTCAAATTCTTTACACAAAGTTCCCATCTCATCTTTATTTTCATAGGACACATGAAAATCCAGTTCATTATCTGCAATCATTTGTGAGGCATCTTTTAGTTCCTGTAGAGGTGTCTTTAACTTATTTTTATAAAAAAAGAATACCGCAGCAACACTCCCAACAATCGAAAAAATCAGTACCGAATATGTTTCCATAAAGTCACACATTTCCGAAAGATGATAGTCCAAACGATTCATCTGCGATTGATTAGGTCTTGATATCTCAATCTCGTATTTCTTTCCATATTGCTGAAACACGTCCGTATAATCTGCATAATCAATATATTTTTCCCATATTTTATTCTGCATATTTCCTGCAAAATGAACTGTAAATCCAGATAACAGAAATGCTGCCGTTAAGCTGATCACAAAATAAAGCAGAATTGTTTTTTTCAGTGACAAGTTTCTTATTTTTTCCATCGGTATCCAATCCCCCATACAGTTTCTATGTATTCTTTTTCTGAATAATCCGCTATTTTTTTCCTTATACGCCGTACTAATTCCGTTATCGTTCTACTGTCCCCTTCCGCATCATATCCACAGACTTGTGCATATATACGTTCTTTATCAAACACCTGCCCTGGATGCATGGATAAGAATTCAATAATCTGATATTCAATTTTTGTGAACTCCATCCTGTGTCCAGCTATAGCTACTATTTTTTCAGAATAATCAATCAGCATTTCATCCATGAAACGGTATTCCGTTTTTTGTTGATGCCTTTCTTCTCTCTTTATGTTTGTGACAATCCTTGCTTCCAACTCCCGAAGACTAAATGGTTTCGTAATATAATCATCCCCACCTGAAAGCAACCCATTAATTTTATCATCTTCGTCAACTCTTGCTGTCAGAAATAAAATTGGACATAACACTTTACTGCGTATCAGACGACATACTTCAATCCCATCCATGCGTGGCATATTGATATCCAACAAAATAATATCCGGTTTCATTTTTATTTTATTTAATGCTTCCATTCCATCTGTAGCCGTAATGGTTTCATATTGTTTCATATTAAAATAACTACAAAGCATTTTCACCAATTCTTTATCATCATCGACAACTAAAATCTTGTATTTCATCCAAACCACCTCCAGTATCCATATTATACGATAAAAAACAATGAAATCACAACAAGAGTACATGAAGAACGTAAGCACAATATATCTTTTTTCTCAATTCCTGCTCAATTTCCCCTCAATGCCTTTTTCCTCCGATTTTCGTATGCTTATCCCACAGCAAAGCAGTACCACACCGGTACGACCTGCTGAATCAATCAATACGAAAACGGAGGTATTTTTTATGCGAGAACTCAGAAACACCAAAATCATTGCTGTAGATCATGGCTACGGCAATATGAAAACAGCAAACACCGTCACCCCAACCGGCATCAAAGCCTATGAAACTGAACCAATCTTCACCGGGAATATTCTGGAATACAACGGCATTTACTACCGGATCGGCGAAGGACACAAAGAATTTATCCCGGATAAAGCTATGGACGAAGAATATTATCTTCTGACGCTAATGGCTATTGCAAGGGAACTGAATGTCTTTTCCATCCGTGAAGCAGATGTTCATCTGGCTGCCGGACTTCCTCTGACATGGATCAGAAATCAAAGAGAAGCTTTTCGTTCCTATCTGCTCCAGAATCCAGAAGTCCATTACCGTTTCAACGGCAAAGAGTATCATCTCCGCTTTGTGGGATGCAGCCTTTACCCACAGGGATATCCGGCTATCGTAAACCACCTTGGAGATTTCAAGGGAACCAATCTCCTTGCAGATATCGGAAACGGAACCATGAACATTCTGTATATCAACAATAAGAAAGCACAGGAAAGCCGATGCTGGACAGAAAAACTTGGTGTAAACCAATGCATGATTGCTGCAAAGAACGCTGTTCTGGACAAATTTGGAGTGAAGATTGAAGAATCCACAGTAGAACAGATTCTGCGGTTTGGAACAGCTGACATTTCAGCGCCATATCTGGATTGTATCAGTTCTATTGCCAGACAGTATGTGGCAGAACTTTTTTCCACGCTCCGCAAATATGAATACAATCCTGACCTGATGCGCCTGTATGTGGTTGGCGGCGGTGGATGCCTGATCCGTAACTTCGGAACGTATGACAAATCACGAGTCACCATCATTGATGACATCTGCGCCACCGCCAAAGGTTACGAATCTCTGGCTTATATGAGCCTGAAAAGGAGGGGATAAACCATGCAGAACAATATCCGCAACACAAACCTGCGCTTTAATCTGGACAAAGAACAACAGCGGAGAGCCTGGGAATATTTACAGACGATGGACAGGCAGGATTTTAAATCTTACAGTCAGGTAATCTCTCTTGCACTGGTAGATTATTTTGACCGCTACTACCGCACACAGGCTGATCCTTATCTGGAAACAAGAGAACGGGAAGAACTTTTTGTGAAACAGATTGTAGATGCAGTGGAAAACAGTCTGAAACAGGCATTGCCACTTTTTCTTTCCGGACTGACTGCAGGCATGGCGCAAAGGGAGCCCCAAATCAGGGCCCTTTCCAGCACCTGAAAATTCACAGCCAGATAGTGATGTAGACTGGGATTTTCTTGGAGAATAAACCCTTTTGATTGGAGGTGAACACATGACTGACTTTCTGACAGCAGACACCAACCTGCCATCTTATATGATGTTTCCCCGTTTCCTTCTGGACATGGAAATAAACGAAACTGCCAAAATGCTTTATATTATCCTGCTCGACCGGGCAAGGCTTTCCCAGAAAAATGAGGGCTGGTCAGATACAGACGGTCATGTGTTCATTTACTTTACGATTGAAGCACTGGCAGAAGTTCTCCACAAAAGCCAGATGACGGTGAAAACTGCTCTGGCAGTACTGGAAAAACAGGAGCTTATCTTCCGAAAACGGCAGGGTCCCGGACAGCTAATCGGATCTATGTAAAACTCCCGAAAGAAACCCTCCAGCTATACAGACAGATTTCTTTCCCTCAAGACAGACAGAAAACTGTCCTATTGACAGACAGGATTCTTTCCCTGATACAGACAGAAAACTGTCGTAATAAGAAAGAGATAAAAAAGAACAATTTAGCAATAAGAGGGAGTAAGGAGCCACTCTCACCCTATGGAAAATTTCAAAATGTTTTTCTGTCAGAAAAAGAGCTGGAAGATATCCGGCAGACAATCCCTGACTGGAAGGATTATATTGAACGCTTATCCGGTTATATGGCTTCTACCGGAAAGCAATATCAGAACCATGCAGCTACCATCATCCGTTGGGCAAGACAGGATCATCCTGTTTCCCGGCAACGAAATTATGAAAGTGAGGAATACGAAACATTATGACAACATTTACAGAAAAACCAACAGCTATCACACCAAACAGAGAGCTTCAGTCTGATGAATATTTTAACGAAACAAATCACCTGATCTACTGTTCCAAATGCAATACGCCAAGACAGTGCAGGCATGAATTACAGGGAAAGGTTCTTATTCCTTCCATCCGCTGTAAGTGCCAGCAGGAGATCTTTGAACAGGAGGAAGCCCAGAGAAAACTTCATGAAAAGCAAATGGAAATAGAGCATCTCAAAACCAGCGGCTTACAGGACAAATCACTTTATGACTACACCTTTGCCAAAGATAACGGCAGCAATCCGGAAATGAAACTTGCACACAATTATGTAAGTAACTGGGAAGAGATGAAAGCAAACGCTTCCGGACTTCTCATCTGGGGCGATGTCGGTACTGGAAAATCTTTTTTTGCAGGCTGCATTGCCAATGCCCTTCTGACCAACTTTTCCCGGATTCTGAATACCCTTACCGGAATGCATTTTGAAGACAGGAATCAGTTCATCCACAGCTTAAACCGCTACAGCCTTCTGATCATTGATGACCTCGGAATTGAACGGAACTCTGACTTTGCACTGGAACAGGTATTCAATGTGATTGACAGCCGTTACCGCAGTAAAAAGCCCCTGATCATAACAACCAATCTCACTTTATCAGAGCTGAATAACGCCGCTGATATCGCACACAAGCGAATTTATGACCGGATTCTGGAGAGATGTGTTCCCATCCGTATCAATAACCGGAATATCCGTCAGGACAATGCAACAGCTAATTTAAAAAAAACGAAAAAAATTCTGTTAGATAATCACACTTCAAACCAGAGTTGAAACAAAGCAGCATCGCACAATAACTATTTTTCACTGACAGTAGTACTACTTTCTTTTCTTATTTATCACCAGAGACATGCCACTGTCAGTTATCTAAAACTATAGTACTAAACCACAAGATTTTAAAACTAAATCGCCCGGATACGGGCATAAAAAGGAGGTGCCAGATATGGCAAATAAAAGAATTATGACACCAGAAGAAAAAGTGCTTTTACAGGCAAAACACAGACTGGAAGAAATCGAAGCAAGAAACCGTAAAAAGGAACGTAATGCCAGAACACGCAGATTGATTCAAGAAGGAGCGATTCTGGAAAGCATTGCTCCACATATTAAAGAAATGGATTTAGATACCCTAAAGCGGGAGCTGATGCTCCGGCTAAGAGGAATGTAAATACACAAGTTCTACTCCCAAAGGGCGCACTTACTCACCACCCGATAAATCGGGCGGTGGTATCCCCTACGGGGCTCGTGCGCTCTGCCGAGGGCTATCCGCTGTTGCAGGCAACATCGAAAGGAGGTGCCAGATATGGCAATTTATCATATGCAAGCCAAGGTCGTCAGCCGTGGTTCCGGGCGGTCCGCTGTCGCTGCTTCTGCTTATATGAGCTGCAGCCGCATGTACAATGATTACGATGGCATCCAGCATGACTACACCCGAAAGCATGGACTCATCTATCAGGAAGTATTGCTTCCCCGATGGCTCCGCCTAGAATGGAAAGACCGGGAGCAACTCTGGAATGCTGTGGAAGCTGCTGAAAAAACAAAAGACAGCCGACTGGCAAGAGAATTTGTTGTCGCACTCCCTATTGAGTTGGATAAAGACAGCAATATTTCTCTTCTTCAGAATTTTATTCAAAAGAATTTTGTAGATATGGGAATGTGTGCCGATTTCGCCATTCACGATACAGATGGTCACAATCCCCATGCACACATTCTACTTACTGTCCGTCCATTAAACGAAAACGGAACATGGCAGTATAAAACCGAAAAAGAATATCTATGCATCAAAGATGGAGAGGAAAAGGGATTTACTGCTTCTGAATTTAAGGATGCTCAGAAAGAGGGCTGGGAAAAACAGTATCGTTATAAAGCTGGGAAAAAGAAAGTATATCTGACTCCCTCGGCAGCACAGGAGAAAGGTTATGAACGTATCGACAAACATCCAAAAAGCACCCGGTATGGCAGACAAAACCCGATTTCCGAACAATGGAACAGTGAGGAACAGCTCTGCCTCTGGAGAGCAAACTGGGCAGATGCCGTAAATAAAATGCTTGCCCTTAATCAGATAAATGCCGCCATTGATCACCGCAGTTTTGCAGCTCAGGGAATCACAGAACAGCCAACCATCCATGAGGGCTACATTGCCCAGAATATGGAAAAGAAAGGCATGATAGCAGACCGGTGTGAAATCAACCGTCAGATTCGTGCAGATAACAAAATGCTTCGGGAATTAAAAGCACAGGTGAAAAAATTTGCCCAAGCTGTCGAAAAATCTATTCCGGTAATTGCAGAAACATTAGAAGCAATCCGAAATCATATGATTTTTACACAATATCATTTACTTCATAATGAAATGCAAAAAGAAGTGATCCATGACTGGATGCAGCATTTTCGTCCTATCCTGAATCAATATGATACCATTAAGAAAAAGCTCAAAGCGAAAGTTACTGAAAAGAAAGAACTAAATGTGCAAAAAAGTAAAACCAGTATTCTAAATCCATTCCAGCATATAAAGTTAAATCAGCAGCTTACAACCGTAACAGAAGAAATCGAGGAACTGAAATCTGTCAAAGAACAGCTGCTGTTTCAGGCTGAATGCTCCACAGAGAAAGATATGGCGAGCCTTTCCAGAAAATACGACCAGATGGATAAGAATCTGGATATTCTCGATTCTCAAGATATGTCTCTCAAAGGGCAGCTTAAAAAAGATGCTGTCGCTTTCCAAGAGGAAAAATTCCGTCCTGACCCGGAGCAATACACTGAATTACTGGATGCCAGAATCCAGATACGACCTACTTTCCGAGATAAACTGATTGAGCAGCTCAAAGGTACTTTTGGTGAATATTATGACTATCACCGTCGTGATATTGCAGCTAATGAAGTAGATTATCTCAATGTTGAAGATCCTGATGTTTTCTCCCATCGTGCCTGGGAACTTGAATATCAGAGAAAACAAGAGATGCGACGAAATCAGCCTGCTCGATCTAAGAAAAAGTCACATGATATGGAATTGTAATTCTTCCTAACCCATAAATAACGAAAGGCCCCTATAAGGAGCCTTCCGGACTATGGGCTTCTCAAGTTTCCATAGTGCGATCACTGGATATATCTTAATCTCTATAAGCATACCCTGCCAAGAAATTATTAAATATACACAATTTCTTTTAACACAATCTCTTCCGCAGCATTCCGAATATTATTGACAGCACCAACCCATGCCATCTGATCACGGACTTTCGGTTCTTCTGTAATTGCCTGTCTTTCCATCATCTGATCTACCAGCACTTCCATTCTTTCATTCGCCTGTTGATCTACTTCATTCAAATGTGCTGTTAATTTGCCCGTCAGCAGATAAGAGGAATATAACCCTGGTCGATGTTCTTTTAGAAAACTTTTTCTAAGCATTCCGTATTTTCCATAATGTGATTCTTCCTGTTCTTTCAATTCCAGATCCGGCAAATAATAATCTCCGCATAATGTATAGCTGATTCCTGTTTTCTCATCTGTAATATGTTTTTTCATTTTATATTCCTTTCCGGCAAGTGTGCCCTGTAATAAATCGTGCTCCGTTTCCCGGTTAACATTGCCCCCTCCCATGAAGTATGGTAGAATAAAGCTATTAAAATGAAACCGGAGGTGCCACATGGCTATCAGTTCCAATAATGTTCAGGTCTATACTACCCTTTCCAAAGAACTTGTCGCTGAGATTGATAAGGATGCGAAAGAGAACTTTCGTACACGTTCCCAGCAGATCAATATGATCTTAACCGAGTATTATAAAACCAGAATGACAACCAATCATGAATCCGAGTAAAACACTGAATCTCCTGAAAGCACCGGAAATATCAGTGTTTTCTTATGTTTTCCCTTAATTATAAGGTTCATGGGAACCATATGTATTCCCAAAACTGATATTGATCGCCACCGGCTTTTTTAACTCTTCCGCTTTTCGTACGATATAATCCACACCTCGCATCAGCTGGGTAGTTCTTGGGAATCCTGTTTCCCCTGCTCCCCCCATCTTTACAATCAGCAGTCCTGCTTCGGGTGCAGCTCCCCGATATTTTCCATTCTTACTACCCCTTCCATTTCCAGCCGCAATCCCGGCTACTGCTGTTCCATGTCCACTGGTATCACGACTTGGTACTATGCGATACCTTTCTTCCCTGACTTCCATGCGTAGTGCTTCATTTATCTGTTCTGAAGTGAACTCTGTTCCGATATGATATCCTTGCGGCGGTTTACCGTTTTGTAACGTCTGATCCCATAAAGCAAGAATTCTTGTCGTTCCATCTGCATTTCTAAAATCGGGATTTTCATAATCAATCCCACTGTCTACAATTCCGATCAATACGTCCTTTCCCAGCAGTGGAAATGACTGTTTTTTCTGCTGATTATCCTCTAAACCCTCTTGCCCAATCGAAGAAAAAGAAGACGCAGCCTGTACTTCATCAATACAGGACACACGCCTTCCATTCTCTACTTGAAAATATAAACTTTTTGGTTTTTCTATAAATTCTACTTCTGGAAATGCTGCCAGTTCTTTTATCTGACTTTCTTTTATTTGGATAATGGCATATCCACCTGTCAGTTCCGTCACATAGACAGCTCGTGTTCTTACTCGCTCTAATGTCCCGGAATACTTCACGATCAATTCCCATTCTTTTTCTTCCAGATCATATCCGATATCCAGACTCTCGCTTTTCTGACGTTCTTCTTCTGTGATACTTAATGCAAGATTCAATTGATTTTCTATTTTCTGGCTCACGAAGGCTGCACCTTACTTCATCTCTTATTTCTATGTTTTATGAAGTAATTTAGCAGATTATTCCATTTTCATCTCTAAGACAACCACCTCACAGCTTTTCAGATTCAGCCTGTTCTTTGTATAATCTACTGTCTCGTTCTTCTGGTTCGACATTAATACTCTTTTCACATTCCCCTTCAATTCAATGCTTGCTGCATCTGTTCCGAAATTAGCCACGACAAGAATACTTGTCGCTGCGTCTGTTCTATAAAATGCCAGGATATCATCCATTTCTTCATATTCCGGAATGAATTCTCCATAAGTAAATACATTTTTAAATTCATCTGATTTGCGCAGTGCTACTAACTTTCGATAATAATTCAGAACAGAATCCGGATTGTTTTCCTGATCTTCGACATTGATCTCTTTGTAATCAGGATTTATCTTTAACCATGCCGTTCCTTTTGTAAACCCGGCATTCTCCCCGCTTGTCCATTGCATTGGTGTTCTCGCATTGTCACGGCTCATCCGATTACAAGCTTCCATTGCTTCCCGGTCAGATAATCCAGCTTCACGGGCAATCTGATACTGGTCTTTTGTACTGATATCATCGAATTCGTCAATGCTGTTCCACTTCGCATTTTTCATGCCTATTTCCTGTCCCTGATAAATGAAAGGAATTCCTCTGAGAAGAAGATTAACCGTACCAAGCATCTTCGTTCCTGCCGGTGTCTGGGCATAAGCCGGAAGAAATCTTGACACACCTCTCGGTTCGTCATGATTCTCTATAATATTTGCTTTAAATCCATACTTCTGTGTTTCCATCTGAGACTGGAAGATTGCTTTTCTCCATTTAGGAAATTCCATCTTCGGAGCATCATACCATCCATGTTCTCCATCACTGAGACAATGTGCACTAAAGTCAAATATTGTTGAGAAATGTCCGTTTTCTCCAATAAATTCCGGTAATTCATCCGCTTTCATATTGAAGACCTCTCCCACTGTAAATGCATCGTATTTTTGGAATGTATTTTTCTTTAAGTCTTCCAGAAGTTCTCCAACACCATCTACACTTTCAACCATTTTCCAGCAGCCGGCCATGCCATCTGCCCCGTCCGGTTCAAAATCAGGAAATTTCAGATCTTTCTTGATATTAATGATCGCATCGATTCGAAAACCGGAAAGTCCCTTTTCCAGCCACCAGTTGATCATATCATAGAGTTTCTGTCTTAATTTCGGATTCTCCCAGTTCAGATCCGGCTGTTCCTTTGCAAACATATGAAAATAATATTTATCAGTTCCCGGCACCGGTTCCCAGCAGCTTCCGCCAAAGTAAGAACGATAATTACTCGGGGGATTTCCATTCTTTCCTTCTCGGAAATAGAAATAATCCGCATATTCTCCTTCCGGATCCGCTAATGCTTTCTGAAACCATTCATGTTTATCAGAACAATGATTGATTACCAGATCCATGATAATATGCATGTCTCGCTTTTTCGCTTCCGCCAGCAATTCATCAAATTCTTCCATCGTACCAAATTCTTCTGCGATTGCATAATAATCTGCAATGTCATAGCCCTGATCTACAAATGGTGATTTATAGATCGGTGATAACCATATAATATCAATTCCAAGCTTTTTTAAATAATCCAGTTTCGATATGATACCTCTCAGATCTCCGATTCCATCCCCGTTTGTATCAAGAAAACTCTTCGGATATATCTGATATGCCACCTTGTCATGCCACCACTTTTTTTCCATATTATCAACCTCTTTCACATCATTTTATCTTCCATATAGTATAACGTCACGATCCCATATGCTTTCGTATTGCCAGATCCCGTCGTCTGTATTATACTGCTATTATATGATTGTATTCGCATAAATTCTTGCATTATTTTTTCATTGTATAACACAATACTGCTATTTTAGGAGGGGACTCGTATGAACGTTCCACATTCACTCATATTAGAGCAAAAAGAAAATACAAAACATGGAGAAGTATTCTTTCCGATCCAAAAATATATTACAAAACTTAACTTAAATTCCCCGGTCATTATGACTCACTGGCACGAAGAAGCGGAACTCACTTTGATAACAAAAGGTTCCTGTATTTATCAAATTGATTTAGTTGACTATGAAGTAAATGAAGGTGATCTGTTATTCATTCCACCACTGCTTTTACATTCAATCCGCCTGAATGGAACTGATGATTTCTGCTCAGAAACCTATGTGTTTCATGTTAACTTTTTAGGGGGAAATGCAACAGATATATGCTCCACCCGTTATCTTACACCTATGATAAATCATGAATTGACCTTGCCTTATCATATTTCATCCACACACCCTGCACATCATTCTCTTCATGAATGCTTTATAAAAATGGCTTCACTCTATACGGAACAAACATTTGGATATGAAATTGCCCTGAAATCAGTCCTATTGCAGGCACTGTTTCTCCTACTTCAATATAGCACCACGGAGTCTGCAACTATTTCTGCTTCTTCAGATAAGCTGAAAAATGTACTCGATTATATCGATCTCCACTATGCCGAGCCTCTCACAATTTCCGAACTTGCAGAGCTTTGCTATTTCAGTGAATATCATTTTATGCGTTTTTTCAAAAAGCATATGAACATGACCTGCATCCAATATATTAATAATGTCCGGCTCGAAAAAGCAGTAGAATTATTTGAACATGGAGAAACTTCCATCCTGGAAGTCTCACTCTCCGTTGGCTTTCATAATCTTTCTTATTTTCACAGAGCCTTTAAATCCAAATATCACATGACACCATTATCTTTTATCAAAAGACTGAATTAATGTTTTGCTTTAAGAAAAGCAGCGGCCGAAACTTCCATTTTCAGCCGCTGCTCCTATAAATTCAATCTTCTATTTTTTCTTTCTTCGTCTCTTCTTGATTAACTTTCGAATCAATACTACCAACAGAATAATGATCAGAATAAGAACCAGAACGATACCAACGATCATCACTGAAAACTTATTCGGATTCTTCACGAGATCGATCACATTTCTGCTTTCATCTACAACTTTACGTCCATGTGTCGTCTCATAATACTCCGGCACATTTGAAATGCCGTTGCCATCTGTATCATCAAAAGACTTCATATATCTTGCGATCGCATCCCATGCTTTCAGCTCCTTATCGCCTTCCATGATTGCCTGATCTTCCAGATTCTCGATCGGATTACCATCCTTATCCTTCGGCTCGATCTTCAACAGACCATAAGACATTTCCATTACAGAGCCAAGCATCTGTCCGGTATAAAGATCTGTCACAACTCGGTATAACTGGTCATCCTGGATCTCGATTCGCTCTCCATCTTCTCTTGTCAGATAACAGTCTGTTACTTTATTCAAGATCATTCGATGCGGATTGAATGTGAAATTCAGCCCGCTGCAATATAATCTTGCAGTTGTCATAAAATCGGAAACCGAAGCATCTACTTCTGCTGCCAGTTTCAATTCTTTACCAGTCAGATAAACATCAATCAGCGGATATCCTGCCAGTCCGTCTTTTCCTATTCCAAGTGAAAATGAATTATATACATCTTCTACAGTAATATTTCCTTTCGTATATGTGTCGCGCACACAGCCGCTTGGAACAACAGCTACATCCACCGGCGTTCCATTATAGTCTTCTGAATGCTCTACAGAATAGATATACGAATCAGACATAATATCTCCAAGATTCAGTTCTTCATGCTTCGTCTCCATTTCTTCGAGACTGTTGAATTCGACATCATTCTCGGCAAGAACTTCATCTCTTGTATATCCGAAATTCGTCAAGTAATTAGTATCTACTGTATCCATCAGCGCATCGATCCGCTCTTGTGTCGCCTGATCCGGCTCAATATCTTCAGATACCGGAATCAACTCATAGGAAGTCATCTCCCAACGACCATCCTGTTTCTGTGTCATGGAAAGTGATCCAAGATTTCTTGCGTATTCTCCACAGGATACAATGTAAGTATTTCCGTGCTGAATAGGCTCTTTTAACTCGGAATGTGTATGTCCGCTGATGATCAGATCAAGATCCGGCACTTCCTTTGCAAGAATCTCATCTTCTGATTTTTTCTCGTCCTCCCAGGTTCCGCTGTGAGACACACAGGCGATCATATCTACCGTTTCATTCTTTTTGATCTCTTCTACCGTTTTCTTAACTGACTCGACCGGATCTTTAAATAATAATTCACAGGTCGGTGCACATTTCAGGGCATCTACTCCAAACACGCCCACTACAGCGATTTTTACATCACCTTTCTGAACAACCACATAATCCTTTACGCCATAGTTTTCAAATGCTGACTGGATCTGTTTTTGCCCTTCACTTAATCCGTTCTTTTCCATGCTGTCCCAATCAACATTACACACGACAAGACTCGGTACCGTCTCGCCGGAATTCTTCGCCGCTGTCAGCATGTCTGCCAGTCCCCTGGAACGATAATCAAATTCATGATTTCCCAAAGTTGACACATCGCATCCGAGATATCCCAGCATCCGAAGTTCCGCTGCTTCGGTATCATAAACTGTCTGGATCAGCGTTCCCATTGAAAAATCACCGCCGTCCAGTATCAGTGTATCCGGATTCTCTTTCTTCTTCTCGTCAATCAGAGTCTTTAGCTTCGCAAATCCGCCGACTTCTTTCTGTTCTCCATCTACAATTGTAGAAAAGCTGTTTAAATGAGAGTGTGTGTCATGCGTAAACAATACATCTAACTGTTTGCTTTTTTCTGCCGCTTCTGCTGGAATATTCATTACAAATGGAAGGAGCATTGTAATGATCAGCAAGAATGCCAGAATCTTTTTTCCTCTTTTCATAAGTTCTTTTCTCCTCTCAAAACTCGTGATCACTGGGCTGAAAGCCCTGAAACTACGGTATTTATTTCAGCGACTACATATAGTCGCTGTAGTTACTTATATTCTGTCAGTTCCTCATAATCAAGATCTTCAAAATTAATTGCAATAATCTGCTCTTCGTCCACGCCATGCTGTTTTAGATAATCCTGATAAATCTCCAATAGTATTGATTTTCCACATCGTCTCACCTATGATAATGTAAAAAGCAATAATATTCAATAGTTTTTGCATCGCAATGTAAAAACTATTGAATATTATTGTTTTTTGCATTCTATTAACTTTTATAGATTCTATTATTATTTCTAAAATTTTATAATTTTATTACTAGACTAAGGCAAATCGATTTTATTTTCTCTTAATTGCATTCCTTTACATTCAGTGTTAAAATTTATATTATTGCTCTAAGATTTTTTACTGCAAAAATAAACAGGGATAAAAGGATAAAGATACTATGTTTCAGATTTTTGTTGACTCGGCAGCCAATCTGCCGGCTGTAACTGCAAAACAATACGATATTCACGTGATTTCTTTCGTCAATCTTGTTGACGGCAAAGAGATTACCTGTTTTGACCCGGATCTTTCACCAGAGGAAGAACGTCAGAAAGGAACCGAATACTATCAGGCCATGAGCAGGGGCTGCGAAATCAAAACCGGACTGATCAGCACTGCTGCCTTTGAGGAAGCATTTCGAAGCGCACTCGAAGCAGACCAGGATGTATTATATTTCTCACTGAGTAAAAATATCAGTGGTACTTACAATTCCGCAAGATTAGCTTCGGAAGAGCTGTTAGATGAATTCGGAGATAAACACAAGATTCGTCTGGTCGACTCTCTCAATGCCTCACTTGCCCAGGGAATCCTTGCCATCTATGCAAGCGAGATGCGTACCAAAGGAATGTCTGTGGATGAGGTCGCTGATACTCTGGAATATTATGTTGGAAAAATGAACGGAGTCTTCACTGTCGGGGATTTAAAATATCTTTCCCGCACCGGAAGAATTAAAGGAAGCGTTGCCACCATCGGAAATGTTCTTAAGATCAAACCAATCTTACGTGGAAACAAAGATGGCTATATCGTTTCTTACAAGAACTGTCGCGGACGTAAATCCGCACTGAACGAACTGGTCAATCTGGTCTGTGACAACATTGTAGAGCCAGAAAAGCAGATTCTCGGGATCGCACATGCAGATGCATATGAAGATTCGCTTTACGTCATGGACAAGATCCAACAGAAAATCAAAGTGCGTGATTTTATAAATACTTCTTATGATTTCTGTACCGGAAGCCATGTCGGACCGGATACGATTGCACTTTTCTTTATTGGGAAGGACAGGGAACTTTCATAAAATATATAGATAATAAAAGAGGAACAGCAGGTGGCAATACACATGCCACCTGCTGTTCCTCTTCATTTATAAATCTGCCCGTTTTTTCAAAAACTTCTGAAATGCCTCATTGCCTAAAATCCAATGTGCAAATCAAGAAAACCAGGAAGAAAATATCCCTGTGGGTGCTTACATACCGGACACAATGCAGGTGCTTCTTTCCCTTCGTAGATGTGACCGCAATTTGTACAGATCCATTTTTTTGTTCCATCCGCATTTTCACACATATAAAACGTATTATTCTCCAGGCTATCTGCAATCTTACGGAATCTTTGGCTATGTGCTGCTTCTATCTCTGCAATCTGCTGAAATGTTGCTGCTGCCTCAAAGAATCCTTCCTGTTTCGCTACATCTGCAAATGCCGGATACACATCCTCCGCCTCTTCCTGCTCATTATGTTCTGCCGCACGCAACAGCTGAACCAGCGTCTTCGTCTCATCTACCGGATAACTTCCATCAATAAAGATATTCGTTCCTGATGCTTCTTTTAACAATTCATAGTATCTTCCCGCATGTGCCCGCTCCTGATCTGCTGTGTACAGGAAAATATCTGCAATTGCAGGTTTTCCTTCTTTCCGTGCCTGCTCCGCCGCAAATGTATAACGGTTTCGCGCCTGTCCCTCTCCTGCGAACGCACGCATCAGATTTTGTTTTGTCTTGCTTTCTGAAAATAAAACAGCCATGTCATATACTTCCTTTCTTCAGATCTTTTACTCTTTTCTAAAAGCTAAATTCATCCAAATCAGTATATGTCATGACTGGTTTATTAATTCACCTGTCCTAAATATTCATGGGAATTTTTTTTTAATTAAACCCGATCAATCTTCTTGCAACCGTATACGCAAGTGAAGACACTCTTCTTCCTGATCTTCCCGGAAGATTCATCGTCTGTCCAAGAATTCCATAACGGATCTTCATATAAGTCCTATAGTCTTTTTTCTTCAGATAAGCCCACAGTTCTTTCTTCTTCTCGAAATTCTCTTTCTTCTTAGAGCGAATGCATAAAATAGAAGAAACTGTCATCATGATTGCCAGATAATTCACCATATATTTTCTCAGCTTCTTGCTTCCGATCAGACGAAGCTCATACATGGAGATCATTTTCTTCGTTACGAAAAGCTGTTGGTCGATTCTGCTGATCATCACCTTCTCATTGACTGACTGATCCTCACGTCCGATGAAATATCTGTAAAGATCTACATTCATGTAATAAAGTGTACGAACATGTGGCAGCGGATAATATACATAAATATTGTCCACATAGAATGTGTGCTTCGGCAGCTCTAACTGACAAAGCTTAAGCATCTCTGTACGGTAAATTACAGAGTGCATCAGGATATACTGATCGAGACGGAAATGTCCGATGTCCTCCCATTTAAAAATCTGATTCTCCGGAAGAACGTTATCGTAACGGATGACTTTCTTATGTGTCATGCCGACCTTCTCATATACATAGTTCGCAATGACCATATCTACTTCAGACTCATCTTTTACAAATCCTTTGATCGTATCAAGAACCTTCAGCAATGCTTCCTCGTCTACCCAGTCATCACTGTCTACAACCTTAAAATACTTTCCTGTCGCATGCTCCAGTCCACAGTTCACTGCATCTCCGTGTCCACCGTTCGGCTTCTCAACTGCTTTTACGATCGTCGGATATTTTTCCTGATATCGTTCTGCAATCTCCTGAGTTCCGTCTTTTGAACCGTCATTCACTACAATGATCTCAACATCCTCGCCCCCAACAAGAATAGAATTGATTGCCTTTTCCATATATGCCTCTGAGTTATAACATGGAATTGCAAATGAAATATATTTCATGGTTTTTCCTCCATTTTAAATGCCCGCCTACGGCGTCGCTTCCTTTTCTTTTACGCTCATTATAGCATCTTTTCGACTTATTGTTGTAAATTTTCTTTTTTTCAGCTATAGTAATAACGAATCATCAATATATTATTGAGTTCTTAGAATATATTGACAACAGAAATCGACTATCTCAACTTAAACCAAAGGAGAAACTTTATGAAGAAGAATGCAATCGTCGGACAGTCCGGCGGACCAACCGCAGTTATTAATGCCAGCCTTTATGGGGTTGTTTACGAAGCACTGAATCGTGAGGATGTCATTGGAACAATTTATGGAATGATCAACGGAATCGAAGGTTTCCTGAATGAGAATATGATGGATATGAAACCTTTAGAAGCGAACGGTGAGCTTGAACTGATCAAGACAACACCGGGATCTTATCTTGGTTCCTGCCGTTACAAACTTCCGGAAGACCTGACAGACGCTGTCTATCCGCAGCTCTTTGAGAAATTTGAGAAGTACAATATCGGTTACTTCTTCTACATCGGTGGAAATGATTCCATGGATACAGTAAGCAAGCTTTCCCGCTATGCTGAGACTGTAGACAGCGAGATCCGTTTCATCGGAATCCCTAAGACGATCGACAATGACCTTGTCCTGACAGACCATACACCGGGATTCGGAAGTGCTGCCAAATATGTAGCGTCCACTGTTCGTGAGATTGCAATCGACGCTTCTGTTTATGATAATAAAAAATCCGTTACAATCGTTGAGATCATGGGACGTCATGCCGGATGGCTGACCGCTGCCAGTGTCCTTGCCCGTAAATTCGAAGGCGACAATCCGGTTCTGATCTATCTTCCGGAAGTTGCATTTGATCAGGAACAGTTCCTTGCAGATGTTCAGAAAGCTTTCGAGCATACTTCCAACCTGGTTGTCTGCATTTCCGAAGGAATTAATGACGGAAACGGTAAGTTTGTCTGCGAGCTTGCAAGTGATGTAGGCGTAGACACATTCGGACATAAAATGCTGACAGGCTCCGGAAAATATCTGGAAAACCTTGTTAAAGACCGCCTTGGCGTAAAAGTTCGTTCTATCGAACTCAATGTCAACCAGCGTTGTTCTTCCGCTATGCTCTCTGCGACAGACGAGAAAGAGGCAATCGCTTCCGGTTCTTTCGGTGTACAGACTGCACTGAAGGGAACAACAGGAATGATGATCGCCTTCCACCGTACAGACGATGCGGATTACCACATTACTTACGCTCCGGAAGATGTAAATCTCATCTGTAATCAGGAGAAAACAGTTCCTTTAGACTGGATCACAGGAAATGGTTCCGATATCGGACAGCAGTTTATCGACTATGCACTGCCTCTCATCCAGGGTTCTGTAAAAGTACCGGAAGAAGGCGGACTGCCGAAATTTGCTTATAGGAAATGTAACTGTTCAGAGCCAAGCAAAATTTCATAAAATAGGTGTAAAATGCTTGCATTTTTAAGACTGTTTTTGAAATTTTATTTGGCGGATACGCCACACCGACGAAATGCGTAGCATTTTGGAGGTTGGCTCTGAACAGTTACTAGATATAAGAGAGAACAAAACAGAGAGAATACGTTTGTAACTTTCGTATCCTCTCTGTTTCGTTTTTCAGAGTTTTATTCTTCTCAACTATTTTTCAGCACACATTACTCTGCAGCTCGCTCGATCAGCAGATTCTGGATTTCCTCTCTCGTAGGCATTACGCGCAGTGCACCTTTTCTTGTTGTGATCACAGAAGCTGCCGCATTTGCAAATGTCAGCATATCTTTCAGGTTTTCTTCCTTTAAGTCTTCCATTCCATGTTCACAGATATAATGTAATACACAACCGCAGAATGTATCTCCGGCTCCTGTTGTCTCAATTGTATTTTTCTGAAGGAACGGTTTTACCTCTACAATGCTTCCGTTATAGTATGCACGGCTTCCTTCTTTTCCCATAGATACAAGAATCAGCGGAATCTGATATCTTTCTCTGATCCAGTTTACACCTGCAGTATAATCCTCTTCTCCTGTCAGCCACTGAATCTCATTGTCAGAGATTTTAAGAATCTGGCAATGTCCGAGACCGTATAACACCTGCTCTTTTGCCTCATCCAGTGAATTCCAAAGTGGAGGACGTAAGTTCGGATCAAAAGAAATAATCGCACCGGACTCTTCCGCAATACGAATGGCTTCTTTTGTTGCTTCGCGCACTCCTTCATGTGTCATAGACAATGTTCCGAAATGGAAGATCTTTGTTTCTTTGATAAGTTCTTCACAAATCTCTTCTTTGTTCAGCATCATATCTGCTCCCGGATTACGATAAAATGAAAAATCTCTGTCTCCATCCGGATAAGTATGTACCATAGCAAGTGTTGTATGGATTTCTTTATCTGTGCATAATCCGGATGCGTCGATCCCAACTTCTGTAATTGCATCTCTTAACTGCTCTCCGAAAAAGTCTTCACCTACTTTTCCGATAAATGCTGTCTTATGTCCTAACTTTGTCAGCATCGCAAGTACATTACACGGTGCTCCTCCTGGGTTTGCCTCAAAAAGAGGATTTCCCTGATTGCTCTTTCCGTTTTCTGTAAAATCAATCAATAATTCTCCAAGTGCTACTACATCATATTTTTTCATTTTCTTCTCCATTCTGCTGCCAAAGCGACAACATTTTTTCTATTCTCAACAGATTTCTATTTTTTCACACACCATCTGTACTGATAAGGATTCATCCATACCGAATTCATCTCCAGTTTTTCTCCTGTAAATAAATCTTCATATTCACCTTCCAGACAATTCAGCCATGCATTCTGTCCATACTCCGAGAAATTAGCCAGACAGATCAGTTCTTCTCTTCCTGCTGTCCTTCTGATTGCGAAGACTGAAGAATTTCCTGTATCCCATGTAGAGATACCGGCAGTCTCTCCAAAGCAATTTTCCTCACGTCTGAATTCTTCCATCTGTTTCAAACCATTCCAGATCGCATACTGTACAGTACCTGGTTTTTTTCTCTTCTCTGCATTCTCCCACTGGAACGGACTTCGATGCAGATATCGACTGTCCGCAGCAGTATCCGGGTTTTTCTTATAATTGTAATCATTGACCTGACCGATCTCATCTCCGGATGAAAGCATCACAAAACCTTCCATGCTCATACATGCCGCATGCATCATCAGCACTCTCTGGATTCCTTGTTTCACCTGCTCAAGATCTCCTTCAAATCCACCTTTTTCGATTCCACACAGACTTGCCGTTGTTCCACAGCTTCTGGCATCTTTGGTCACCGGATCGTAATTATAAAGCTCTCCACGAGCAAAGCTGTACGGATATGTCCCCTCAAAGAAATGATATAAATATTCTTTGTGCTGAATCGGATCTATCTCCAGCTTCTTCTCCTGCTCTTCATCCAGGCCCCAGCCGATATCATCATGACAGCGAAGGTAATTGACAAAATAGCAGTTCTTCGGAAGACTGTGAATCACATCCATCTGATGCTTCAGCATTCTTGTGTCTCTTGTAGCCAGTGCTGCCCACAGATTCACCATACTGGAAACACCGTATAACATATGGCATTCCGGCTCTTGCTCTGTTCCAAAATAAACCGGAAGTTCTTTTGGCTCCATAACAACCTCGCCTTTTAAGATCACACCCGGACAAACCATTTCAAGGATCATACGCAGCATACGGACGATACTATGAACCTGCGGAAGATTTCTGCAGTTGGTTCCCAACTCCTTCCAAATATACGGAACTGCATCAATACGGAATACTTCCACTCCCATATTAGCCAGATACAGGATATTTCCTATCATTTCATTAAATACTTTCGGATTGTGATAATTCAGATCCCACTGATAAGGATAAAATGTTGTGAGCACATGTCTGTGCATCTCTTCACACCATGTAAAGTTGCCCGGCGCAGTTTCCGGGAACACCTGCGGCATCGTCTTCTCAAACTGATCCGGAATCTCGCGTGTCTCATAGCACTGATAGCGATCCATATATTCCTGTTCGCCTCTCTTGGCTCGCATCGCCCACTCATGCGTATCTGCTGTATGATTCATAACAACATCCAGACACAGACTGATTCCGCGTTTTCTCAGCTCTTTTGTCAACTTTTCCAACTCTTCGTTTGTTCCAATTTCAGGATCTACCTGTTTAAAATCCTCTACCGCATAGCCACCGTCATTATATGGATGCGGCATCTTCAGAAGCGGCATCAGATGAAGATAGGTGATCTTCTGCTCAGACAAATAATCCAAATGCTCTATCACACCGTTTAATCCCCCTGCAAATAGCTTCGGATACATCGTTATCCCAAGCATATTTCTGTTTCGATACCAATTCGGTTCTTTTTCTCTTTTATTATCTAACCGTCTAAGTTCAGCAGGTCTGTTCTGATAAGCCTCTTCCAATGACTGCATTAATTCTTCATAACATTGTTCATTATGATACAACTGCATATATTTTTCGTGCAGTTCGTTTTCATGTCTTTTTCTTCTTACTTCTATCATCAATACTATACTCCTATACTACATAAGGGGATTCCTTAATCAGGAATCCCCTTATCATTATCCATGCATTTTCAATCTCAATGTATATTTATCATGTAACTTCTATACCAGATCATATTTTACTACATCGATTTTAGCTGCACCATCAGCAAAGAATGAAATTCCGTTTGCTTCCTGTTCTGTAAATATAACTGCAGACATAACCTGCTCGCCATCGTTAATAAATACTTCTGCGCTGAATCTGTCCAGAATCACACGAAGCTTTAACTCATTGGCATCTCCGTTTACCAGACATCTTCTCTGATGAACCAGTGCTCGTTCGGTTCCTGAAAATTTTCTGTCAATTTTCAATACAGACTCATACGGGCGGAAGCTCAATTCTGTATGGAATTTCTCATTCTGTGCAAAACGTAATGCGAATTTCTTATATACATTTTCTTTATCTTCCGGACGTATCACGAGTTCCATGTCGATGGTTCGTCCTTCGACGCGATCTAATGTGATCGTATCATTATCTATTACTACATCGTTGTACTCAACTCTGTTTTTGCGCAGTGCATCGAGTTCTTTGATTGGAGTTTGATAAAGTCTTCCGTTCTTCACAGACAATTCTCTCGGCAGACTCATTTGCGCAAACCATTTTGAGTCGTTACAACGATGAGCAAGCGTATCCCAGTTCTGCATCCAGCCGATCATAATTCTGCGGCCATCCGGTGCTTCCACTGTCTGCATTGCATAAAAATCAATTCCATAATCCACAGACTGATTGAACTGCTCTTTTAAGGTATATGTATCCTTGTCCATTTCTCCTATGATACATAAAGTGCCGTTTCCGGTATGATATTCCAAGCCTTCCGGTAACATATCCTGCGGACTTGTCAGGAGAATATGTTTTCCATCCAGTTCAAAGAAATCCGGACACTCCCACATCTTTCCAAAACGTTTCTTATTTTCTGCAAGGATGCTGACAAATTCCCAGTCAAATCCATTTGCACTTCTGTAAAGAAGAATCTGTCCACTTCCGTCTGCCGGTCTGCTTCCGAGCACACAATAGAAGTTTCCATCTTTTCCTTTCCAGATCTTTGGATCACGGAAATCCACTTTACTTGCACCTTCCGGAAGATCCTTTTCTGTCAAGACCGGATTCTTCTCATACTTCACATAATCTCTTCCGTCTCCGACAGCTACCGCCTGTGTCTGTATATCTCTTTTACTTCCATCTTCTAATGTTTCATGATCTACGGCTGTATACATAAGCAATTGTCTGCCATCATCCAGCTCTATTGCGCTTCCTGAGAAACAGCCCATCTTATCGTAGTCTTCATCTGGTGCAAGAGCTGCCGGGAGATATTCCCAATGCAATAAGTCTTTACTTACCACATGCCCCCAATGCATACTGTCCCAGTGTGTATCGTATGGATTATACTGATAAAATAAATGATATTCTCCCTGATAGTATGAAAATCCATTCGGATCATTCATCCAGCCTACATACGGACTCACATGAAAAGCCGGTCTGTCTTCTGCTTTTATCTGCTTTCCCTGTTCATCTTCATATTTTCTAGCCTTTTCTAACATCTCACTCATGCAAATTCTCCTGTTGTTCGTATCGTTATTTTTCTTCACTTAATGACTTCTGATACTCATCAAAGTACTTCTGTTTAATTGAAAGATAATCTGAAAGCCCATACTGTTCCATTTTCTTTAGATAGGAATCCCACTCTTTTTCAATTCCTCCATTCAGGATCCAGTCTGCTTTCTTCTGTTCTGCATATTTTTTTATATCTGTATCGTACTGAGATACTTTATTCGTATCATCAATGCTCATAAAGACATTTGGATAAACATATTTACTGTTCATATCCTGTAAATAAGTTTCATGCATATTATCCAAACGCCATTTTGCATCTTCTGGCTGTGTTACATATACATCATAATATTCATTTAAAACTGCAAGAGGACCATTTACCGATTGTGCCTCACGAACTTCTACCGGAGACTGTGTTCCAAGATCCATATGCTTTAGCATTTTTCCACCATCTTTGTTTGTGGACAGTTCAAAAATGTTAAAGGAGTCCTTTTCTCCATAAGTTCCCCAGTTATTCTGTGGTGATTGAAGTGGTGCATACATCTGATCAATCCATGCAGCAGCAAGTGCTGTATTCCGACAACTTGATGTAAGAACACATCTTCCACGGTCAAATCCACTTGTTTCACTGTTGTTCTGTCTCGTGATATTTCTCATGCCATTCGGTCCTGTCAGCGCCGGTAGCATCACATAATCTTCATTGTTATCAATATTTGCAATGTCCCATGTAAAACAGAGACCGTATCGATGGTTCTTACCTTTTGCTACATAGGTAGACCACTCTTGTGTAAATGCTTCTGGGTCAACTAAATCCTCTGTCACAAGTTTATGTAACCATTCAATTCCTTCTTTATAACCTTCCTGAACAGTTGTGTAAATAACTTTTCCTTCATCCGTTACAGCGAAATGATCTCCCGTGTCTCCATAACCTTCTCCAAATCCATTGATTAGAATTGCCGGATCTTGGTCTCCGTTATTGATAATAAATGACATTGGAATCACATCACCTTCGATTGAAAATTCTTTTTCAAGTTCATCTGCATGATCACGGAATTGAATCAATACCTGTTCCAATTCATCTGTTGTTGTCGGAATCTCAAGTCCTAGATAATCCAGCCATTTTTTGTTAATATATGGAACATCTCCGATTGCCTGAATGGCTTCTTTCCCGGCTCCAAGCTGTTCAATCCAAGGGAATGAATAAATATGTCCATCTGGTGCTGTACACATTGTCCTGTATTCTGGATATTTTTCAAATACTGCCTGTAAATTCGGCATATATTTATCTATCAGATTTTCTAATGGAATAATGATACCCTGCTTTGCATAACGCAATAGATCATAATCACTCATTCCTGCATTGAATAATCCGTCCGGTAGATTTCCAAATTGAGCAAGTGCCAGATTTTTCTTATCAGAAAACTGATCCGATACAAAACAAGTCCAATCAATATGAACATTCGTCTGCTCTTCCATTCTCTGAAAGATTACTCGTTCATTTGGCTCCTGTGTTGATGTAGCCGGTGCACTTATAATAAAGGAAAGCTCTGCGGTTTCCTTCAATGGAAACTGCACTTCCGTTGCAGGTGTATCCGGGTTGATTTCAGCTTCAAGCTGCTGCTCTTTTCCACAACCTGTAACTCCCACCAGCATCGTCAGAGATAGTACAATTGCAAGTAATGCATTTACTTTTCTTTTCTTCATATCTGTATCATTCCTTTCTTATTAGCCTTTTACCGATCCAACCATAATTCCTTTGTCAAAGTACTTCTGGAAGAATGGGTACATTACTAACAGTGGTAAACTTGATACTACAATGGTTGCATATTTGAGCTGTTCTGCTATTTTTGCCATTTCCGCTGTGCTCTGAATATCGGCAATCATGCCTGGCTGTGGTGTATTCTGTACTAAGATAGAACGGAGTACTAACTGTAATGGCTGCAAATTCGCATCATTCAAATAAATCATTGCGTCGAAATAACTGTTCCACATTCCAACGAAAGACCAAAGCGCCAGTACTGCAATGATTGGCTTACATACCGGAATCATGATTTTAAAGAAATGTTGAATCTCATTCGCTCCATCAATCATAGATGCTTCTCTTAGTTCTACTGGAATTGACTGATAATAAGTTCTTGCAAGAATCATATTCCATACATTAAATGCTCCTGGAATCAGGATTGCCCACACTGTATTAACCATATGCAGTTGATTGATCAAAATGAATGTAGGAATCATTCCACCGCCAAAAAACATAGTAATTAAGAAGATAATATTAAAAATCTTTCTTCCTACAAATTCTTTTTTGGACAGTGGATACGCTGCCAACAATGTCACAAAAACAGAAATAACTGTAAATGCAAGTGAATACAGGAAGGAATTTAAAAAGCCACGCCAGATCATTTCATTCTCTAATACTCTTCGATATGCATCTAATGTCCAGTCCTTAATATTAAAACTCAATCCCTGGTTATTCAAAACAGTCGGATCCATAAAGGATGCAAGTACTACATAGATAATCGGTATTGCTATAGAAAGGACGAATAAACCAAGAATGGTAAATCCGATTCCAAGGATTACTTTGTCTGTCCTTGAATATTTTTTCTTCTTTTTTTCTCCATCTCTTCTCCCTCTTTTCTATAATCCTTCTCCGTCATTCAGTTTCTTAACAACCTGGTTTACAAAGATCAACAAGATAACATTTACAACCGAATTGAAGAGACCTACCGCTGTCGAATATCCATAATCTCCGTTCAGAAGTCCAATACGATATACATATGTAGACAGGATTTCTGATGCCGGCAAGTTCATGTCTGTCTGTAAAGCATATGCTTTCTCAAAACCTATACTCATAATATTTCCGGCCTGTAAAATAAACTGAATTACAATAATATTTTTAATTGCCGGCAACTCTACATACCAGATCTGCTGCAGAAGATTTGCTCCATCCATGGTCGCTGCTTCTTCCAGCTCCTTGCTTGCATTTGCCAATGCTGCTGTATACATGATAGATGACCATCCTGCTGCTTGCCAGATTCCGCTTGCAATATAAATTGTTCGGAATGCAGAAGGCATTGTCATCCAGTTTGTGCTAATTCCGAGCACTTTGTTCAGCGGTCCTACAGGTGATAAAAGCATACGAACCATACCACAAAGTACGATGACTGAAATAAAATTCGGCATATAGATCAAAAGCTGAACTTTCTTTTTAATCCCTGTCTTACGGATGCGATTTAGAAGCAATGCAAGAATAATCGGAACCGGGAACCCCCACAACAGTCCATAGATACTCAATTTTAATGTATTCATCAGATAATTCATAAAATCCGGTGAAGATAAAAATCGCCTAAAATACTCAAGTCCTACCCAGGGACTACCAAGAACTCCTTTTATTACATTGTAGTCTTCAAAAGCTATCAGGAGACCACCCATTGGGAGATACTTAAAAATAATTGTCAGTAAAAGCCCTGGCATTAGGAAGAAAAGATATAACTGCCAGTTTTTCTTCATATAAGTCATCTTTTCTCTCCACGTTCGTTTGCTTACGGACTTTGCTTGATTTTGCATTCTTTTCATGCACTTCTTCCTCCATTCCTTTAACCTTATGGAAAACCGGTTACGTAACCGGTTACTTTATAGTTTGATATTACTATATTCTTCTCTTTCTGTCAACACTTTCGCGCGATAAAATAACCGGTTACGTAACCAGTTATTTTAATGTTGCGTTTTTCCATGAAAATTGCTATACTAAAAGATATTATGAACCATCAGCCATCATATTGAAGGAGATTCAACTTTTATGAGTAAAAAACAGGTAACTTTTGCAGATATTGCGGAGTACACCAATTTTTCAAAAACTACAATATCAAGATATTTCAATCACCCGGATTCACTGACGGTTGAAAACCAGGAAAAGATTTCACAGGCTCTTGATACACTTGGATATAAAAAGAATAAGCTGGCAAAGGTTCTGGCAAATGGGAAAAGTGAATTTATCGGAATCATTGTTCCAAACCTTTATCTGCACTATTATTCTGAGATGCTGACACAATTCCTTTCCAGTTACAGTGATTATCACTATAAATTTCTTGTTTTCGCCAGTGAACATGGTGCTGAAGAAGAACAACAGTACATTGAAGAACTTCTGTCTTATCAGATTGAAGGACTGATTGTTTTAAGTCACACTCTTCCATCTGAGAAACTTGCTTCCTATCAGATTCCTGTCATCGCAATTGAACGCGAAGCAGAATATATCAGCAGTGTCAATACTGATAACTATATGGGTGCACTTCAAGCTACGTCCCTGTTGATTCGGGATAAATGTGACATATTAATTCATATAAATGTCAATGTGAATAAATCCATCCCGGCTTATGACCGAATCCGAGCCTTTCAGGCTACTTGCGAAGAATATCATATTCCATATGATATAGATCTTAGTGTAGAAGGTGATTCTTATCATGAGATTTTAAACATAATCCGAGAGATTTTCAACAAAATAGAAGCAAAATACCCCAATCAAAAAAAAGGTATCTTTCTCGCGAATGATACCTATGCAAATATGTTTCTTAATTTAATTTTCCAAAAATATGGAACATTTCCTTCTACTTATGAGATTGTTGGATTTGACAACTCTCCGATTGCCAGCGAGGCAATCCTTCCGATCACAACCATCGGCCAGCAGATTGATGTGATTGCAAAGACTGCCATGGATCTTCTTGTCCAACAGATGGACGAGCAGAAAAAGCGTGTTCCCAAACCATTAGGTGAACCTGTTCATAAACAAATTGCCCCTGTATTAATTCGTCGTAATACAACAAAATAATTTATTTTTCATGATTGAGAACGTTGCCTCCAGCGCCAGGACCTGATTACCGGTTCCGGCGCTGTCTTCTGATATCTGCAGATACTGAGTAGTAATCCGAGCAGGATATAAGATGTCAGCATACCTGATCTTCCTGTTCCAAAGAATGGACAGTAGATTCCCATATTACCGACTCCTCCCAGATTTTCTAATATAAAAACTACTGTCTGAATCAGGAACAATGCTGTACATCCTGTTCCCATCACCATACCAAGCTGGTTCTTCTGATTTAATGAAATCTTAGCAAACCGAAGGATCAGAACCGCCAGACAAAGAACCAGTAGAATACCTGCCAGTATTCCATAAGCAGCTACCACACTGGCAAGCAGATGGACACTTCCGTCTACAGATGTCAGAAGTTCTTTAAACTGCGGATTGCCATGAAATGCTGAGCTTCCGGAAATCATTTCCCGAATCACATTGACTCCTGGGAAATTTGCTGCATAATCACCGATCGATAAAATAGCCACTACACGCTCTTTCTGGTAAGCCTTGCCAAAACACCAGAGGCCTCCCGCAAGCAGAACCGGTATCAGAACGACTACTGCTCCGATTCCCGTAAGTACTGCTTTTTTACAAACCTGAAACCAGCCTTTGTAAACAGCCGCCGCCAGAACCACACAATAAACCAATTCCAGTATCATTGCCGCAATCAGGCTCTGGCTTCTTATGAACAGAAAATAAGATGGAATGATCATCCAGAGGATTGCCTTTAAAATTCCTCGGTATCCCTGACCTCTATAACTATATAATACCGCTGCAAACAACGGAATTGTCAGCCAAAGTAAGTCAATCAGATTCAATCCAATATTTCCAAACGGTATTCTAATATACCTCGCCGCTCCATTCACTTTCAGCCCCGTAAACTGCAGTCCGACCAATAATAAAACCTGATATACAATCAAGATTTGTTTTGCATAAGCCGCAATCCTCGTATAATCCATATAGCAAATGCCGATCATCAGCACAAGTCCAATCAAAAGTGCCGGCAGTTCCAGCGACGTATGCCAGCTCGATGACATTCCTGTCCAGAACAGTTCTTCTGTTTTTCCCGCACTCTGCTCAATACCTAAAGCAGTCTGATACATAACACTCCGTAAAAGATAGCCTGCAAGACTTAACCCAACAATCAGCGCAATCATTCCCCACGCCATTGTCGGCCGGTGGATTCTATCCATCTCAAGCCCGACTTCTACCGGATCACCCATTTCTCGAACCGCAGCTTCTTCTGCTTCTGTCTGACTCATTCCTTCACTTAGGAATTCCGCTTTCTGATCCTCAATATGATCATTGATCTCCTGTTCTATCGTCCCTCTTGCCATCTTACAGCGAATCTGTTCTGTTAATGTATACAAATACTCCTCTCGTCTCATCAAACATCACCCTTTCTAACAAACTGCTGCATTCATCACATTCACTACAGCCGATGAATAAATTTTCCACTCTTCTTTCTTCTCTTCTAAAACTTTCCTCCCGGTTTTCGTAATACTGTAATACTTACGAACCTTACCTCCGACCTCTTTCTCATAAACTGTCAGATATTTCTTATCTTCCATTCCATGAAGCAATGGATATAACGTTCCCGCCTTTAATTCAAACACATTCTGGGACTTTTCTCTTAAGGTCTCGATCATCTCGTAACCATACATATCCTTTTCAGATAAAAGCTTTAATAACAACATCGTTGTGCTTCCTGATACCAGACTTCTGTCAACTGCCATAACAATTCCTCCTAATCTTCTGATTTTACGTTAACCGTACACTTCTTAACATTCTCACTGCAAAATGAAGCTCATCTTACAGTAGTTCAAGAATGCCTCTGCAATCCTGCCGGAGGCTATATCAGCTGTGGGATTGACTCCCAGCTGATATATCGGTTATCTATATATCTTAGCTTGATTATATATCGATTATCTATACATGTCAATAAAAGCTTCCAAAATTCTTTGCATTTTTAATATAGTAAGAGCGAACAAGTAGTAATTATGAGCGAACAGTAGCAAAAAAGTCTTATTTTGTATTGTTTTTTGGATACAAAAACTATACTCTATGGGAAAAATATGTTATAATTTGTGTACACATTATGCAGTATAAATATATACTAGCCATACAATTCAAGTTGTTGAACTACTTTAGGAGGAGAATTATGACTGATTCTGTTACAAATAAGATCATTTTAAGTGCCGACAGTACCTGTGACCTGGATCAGGAACTAAAAGAACGTTATCATGTACACTATTTTCCACTCCACATCATTCTGGATGGAAAAGATTATAAGGACGGCATTGACATTACACCGGAAGAAATTTATCAAAAATATTACGATGAAAAAATCCTTCCAAAAACAGCTGCTGTCAATGTTGCGGAATATATTGAACACTTTAAACCATGGGTCGATGAAGGCTATGAAGTGATCCATATCAATCTTGGAAGTTCGCTTTCCAGTGCACACCAGAATTGCTGCATTGCAGCTGAAGAGCTTGGACATGTTCATGTGATTGACAGCTGTTCACTCTCAACCGGAACCGGACTTCTCGTAACCGATGCCGGTCGGATGATCGAGCAGGGATTGAAAGCGGAAGACATTGCCGAAGCTCTTCGCGAACGCACAAAGCATTGTCATGCCAGCTTTATTTTGGATACGCTGACATTTCTACATGCCGGTGGGCGCTGTTCGACGGTCGCTGCTCTCGGAGCAAATGTTTTGAAATTAAAGCCGTGTATCGAAGTCAGCACAGCAGATGGCAGTATGAATGTAGGAAAGAAATATCGTGGAACGCTTGATAAAGTTCTTGTGAAATATGTAAAAGACAAACTTGCTGCTTATCCGGATATCGATCCATCTCTGATCTTTATCACGCACTCAGGAATTGCCCCTAAATACATTGAACTTGTTAAGAATACGCTTGAAGAAACCATGCATTTTGATGAAATCCATATAACGAAAGCAAGCTGTACGATTTCCAGCCATTGTGGACCAAATACACTTGGAATTTTATTTGAAACCTGCTAAGGAGGAGACGCCTATGACGAATACAAAACCAGTTTTTCATGGAAGTGATATTGAGAAAATCAGTGAGTATTATCATATCGACCAAAACAGTATTACAAACTTTGCCGGAAATGTAAATCCACTCGGACTTTCCCCTTCTGTTAAGGAAGCTGTTGCGGCTCATGTGGACCTCTTTTCTTCTTATCCTGACCGAGATTATAAATCACTTCGCAACACAATTGCTGAGTACTGCGATGTTCCTGCTGATTTCATCCTGCCGGGCAACGGTTCAAGCGAACTGATTTCACTTTTGATTGAAACAAGAGCACCGAAACGCACTCTGATTCTTGGTCCAACCTATTCTGAATACTCCAGAGAACTTTCTTTCTCCGGAAGTACACAGGACTATTATCATCTTCAGGAAGCGGAAGATTTTGAATTAGATGTAGAAGATCTTTGCCGGACTTTGTTAAACGGATATGATTTTCTGATTCTCTGCAATCCGAACAATCCAACTTCTTCTGCCATCTTAAAAGATGAAATGCGTGCATTGCTTTCCTTCTGTGCAAACCGCGATATCTTTGTCATGATTGATGAAACTTATGTAGAATTTGCACCTTCCGTTCAGGAAGTAACCGCTGTTCCATACACGAAAGAATTCTCTAATCTCATGGTACTGCGTGGTGTATCAAAATTCTATGCAGCTCCGGGAATGCGTTTTGGATACGGCATTACCGGAAATAAAGAGTTCTTATCTCAGATGAAAGAAAAGCAGATTCCATGGTCCTTAAACAGCCTTGGAGCATATGCCGGTGAGCAGATGTTCAAAGACACTTCCTACATCCGCCAGACACGTGCATTAATCCTGATGGAACGTGACCGGATGTTTCTTGAATTAAAAAAGATGTCTTCTTTCAAGGTTTATTTTCCATATGGAAACTTTATCCTTGTGAAGATTTTAAAACCAGAAGTAACTTCTTTCGATGTATTCGAAGCTTGTATAAAAGAAGGACTTATGATCCGTGACTGCTCTTCTTTCCAATGTCTGGATGGCGAATTCATCCGCTTCTGCATTATGAAACCAGAAGACAATAACCGGCTCTTAAAAGTATTGAAAACTATTTAATGATACCAGGGTCAAAAGGTCTGAAACCACCGGTGCTTGCACAAAGGTCTTTCTTAAAAAGCGGGAGAATCTGATCCAACGATTCTCCCGCTTTTCTTCTTATTCTTTCTTTTGATTTTATACTTCCTTGCTTTTTCTATGATTCTACAGCTGTTTTCTAACAACAAGATAATCATCTCCGTTCCGATAATATGGACATTGATAATGCTGATTTGTCATCAGACGGATGTAATCATCCTCATCCATATTCTTATCACAGAGATAACACTCATACTCCTCATCATAAATATAATAAGTGCATGTTTCACAGCTGGTTCTTGACTCTTTACTCAATTTTCTCTCTCCATTTCCCGCCCGTTGCAGAGCCTGTAGCATTACATTCTGTTGCTGTTCGTTCTATGTGCAGCTGGCAACTCTTTTCTTAGTATCATACCATGTTTCCATAGATTGCGTCCACTTTTCTGTCTAATACAATTACCTTAAACGCAATTAATAGACTGTATTTTTTGTATTTTATTTCTTATTTTCTGTATATTTGAATTATTTTTAACTTTTTTCTGATTTTCTATTGACAAATGCCTATCTGTGAGTTAATATAGAATCAACAAAAGGAAACGAAATAAAAAACAAAAAGGAGGACAAACCACCAGACACTTAATCCTTTCATTAAAATTAATTTTAAAGAAACAGAGGTATAGTCCAATGGGAAGGTAAATTAAATCCTTAAAAATCTAAAGAAAGAGGTACAGACCACCAGAAAGAGTAATTTAAAAAACGGAAACGATATTTAAAGAGAGAGAGGTAGAATCCAATGGGATAGTTCATTAAATCATCAAACAAATAAATTGAAAGAGGTAAATTCCAATGGGACGATAAGTTAAAATCCAAAATAGATAAAAGAAGAATCGAAAGAAGGATATTCCAATGGGATAATTAAATGAAATAAAATATAAAATCACTATTTGAGATAATAGTTTCAGATAGATATCAAGTAAATAAGGAGGAATATTCCAATGGATGGAATAACAAAGTGAAGATCCACTGTATAGCGTAGGTGCATACGGTGGATTTTCTTTTGTCTCTTTTTCGTGGATATCCCGGATAATCAAATGGGATAACAAAAAGGGGCAAAGCTTTTTATGCTTCCACCCCATCACTTAAAAATGTTTAAAGTCTTAATACATAGTCTTTTTATTATCTCTTCACAAAGTACTCTTCATACCATACAAGGAACGTATAGATTGTCCATACTTTTCTCCAGTTATCAGAATTTCCTCCAACATATTCATCAAAAATCGCATTGATTGCATCCACATCAAAGAATTTCTCTGCAATATCACTGTGGAAGAGACGCTGTACGTCCTGATTATATCTCTCATCAGCCATCCAGATACGGATTGGTACGATAAATCCCAACTTCTTACGGAATGCAATTTCTTCCGGAAGAACTTTCGCAGCTGCTGTACGGAATGCCACTTTATTCTGCTCTTCATTTACTTTAAAGCGAGACGGCATACGAGATGCGATATCAAAAATTCTTCTATCTGTCAACGGCATACGGATCTCAAGTCCGGCTGCTGTACTCATCTTATCAACATTCAGGTAAATATCACCTTCCAGCCAGATCTGAATATCTACATCAGACATCTTTGTCAACGGATCAAGACCTTCTGTCTCCTCGTAGATTCCTCGTGCAAGTTCAATCGGCAGTACGTCTGGATCGTATTTCTTAAGAATCTTCTGCTTCTCGTCTTCTTTCATGATATTGGTATTTCCAACATAGAAATTCTTCAGATTCTCACCATAACGTTCTGCGTTTCTGTACATGTTATAACCACCGAAGAATTCGTCAGAACCCTCTCCGGAATAACAGATCTTCGTATGTTCTGCTGTTGCATTACATCCAAGTGTAAATACAATCGCAGATGCATCTCCAAGTGGTTGCTCCATATTGTACATAACATAAGGTACAATATCAAAGAACTGCTCCGGTGTAATGATACTTCTGGAAAATTTTCTTCCAAGAAGCTGTGCTGTCTTCTCTGCAAGAACAGATTCATCAAATCTCTCTTCCTCATATCCACAACAGTCTGCCCGTTCTGCATCAGACATTGCAAGCACATAGGAAGAATCTACACCACCTGACAGGAATGACTCCACTCTCTCATCTGCGGTCTTCACTTCCGGCATGATTTCTTTCAGAGTATTATGGATCTCATCAGCCCAATCTTCCAGAGTCTTACTCTCATCCGGATGAAATTCCGGTTTCCAGTATCTGTGAATCTCAAGCTTTCCATCCTGCCAGATCAGATAGCGTCCCGGCAACAGTTTTTTCAGTCCACGGAAAAATGTATTTTCTCCGGCAACATAGGTCAGACTTAAATACAGCTGAAGCATCTCTTCATTCAGTTCTTTCTTAAATCCCGGCTGATCGATAATATCACGGATCATCGTTCCATAAAGAAGCTCTCCATCTTCTGTCTCATAGTAATAGAATGGTTTTGTTCCAAACTGATCTCTCAGACAGAAAAGTTTCTGCTCTTCCTCATCCCACAGAGCAAATGCAAACATTCCGTGCATATGATCTGCCATCTCGCATCCCCATGTCTGATATGCCTTAATCAAAATCTCATGTTCTCTTTCTTCTCTGGAAAGTGTAAGATCAATTCCAAGTCTCTCACAAAGTTCTTCCCAGTTACGAATATGTCCTCTGTATGTTTTTACAATTATCATCTGTTTAACCTCTCTTTTGTCACCATCTTTGGTTTTTGAAAGTTGTTTCTTCTCCCGCTTATATCCTACAGATATCGACAACTTTCACGGTTCAATCCTATTCTATCACACTAACTTTTTCTTGTAAATTCTCAACTGTCACTCTGATACCGATCTCGGTCTGAAGCATATATAACATATGTATTTTAGTCAGAATGCATCTCACCTTCATTCGCTTCTTCCATTTGCACTTCTTCTGCTGTGCTACTTCCTGCTATCTCTGCATCAACATACCCAAAACGAATCACTGCCTGTGGCCAGTTAAGGCTGATTCTTGGTTTCTTCCCTTTCTCCGCACCTGCTTTTTCAATCAGATCAAGCAATTCTTCCAGAACTGTTTTTGTCAGATAACCTCCGCGCCAGTGAAACGTCAGAATTCTTCCTTTCTTTGCCATCTGAAGTGCTCTTTTGTAAACTTCTTCCGGTTTTGTAAAAGACAGTTTCTTTTCTTTATAATAGAAATGATCTCCGTCCGTACACTTCATAGCCGGAGCGATCAAAGGCTCATGATCCCGGAAAATCGATTTATCTTCCAGATTGAAATAATCATAACGGATTTCTTCTCCGATCGTACAGTTTCTTGTAAGTGTATTATCAAATGTCGCATCTAAATGATAATATTTTCCATTAATCCGCACGATATTCCATGTATGACGGTATTTGATTCCCTTATCCGGATTATTCCCGCAAATAGCGATCATACACCAGACTCCAAGCTCATCGCACAGCACTTTCACCGCTTTTGCAATCCCCTCACAAACTCCGACACCCTGTCCTAACGGACCAATAATTTCATGTGAATAAGGTTTCTTCAATTTATCATATTTTACATTCTCGCAAATGAAATCATGAATGTATTTTTCTTTCTCTGATTCTGATAATTTCTGCGCCGGTCGTGCAAGTTTCTCTACTCTGGATTTCATTGCCTTCTGATGTTCTTTCACCTTCGCCCGGTCAAACAAATATTCCGGCAGAAACTGAATGTTCGGCGATTCCTGATAATAACGATACTTAAATCCCGTTGCCCAGAAAATCTCCGGATGATCCAGGCGCATCCGGAAGAATACATTATACAATTCTTCTCCGCTCATACGCGGTACCTGAATCTCCTTTTCCATCTGCAAGACCCCCTGGCAGATTGCATGATACGCCGCCTGCTGCATCTTGTTCATCTTACTATAATAAAATGGTTCCATACTTATCCTCTCCGGTCAGCAGAAAATTCTTCTATCTGAACTTTTTGTTTTTTTCCTTTCTTTTCCCAGATCATCAGACTGATTTTGTATTGGAGTGAATCTCTTGATGCAATAAATGGTTCCTCACGAAATATATTTATCCGAAATCCCTGTTCTTCTAACTCTCGTTTCCGCTCTGATGCTCTCTTCTCAGTCTTACGATTCTGATTTTCTTCCTCATCTGTGAATTTTCTTCTCGGGTAATTTGCTGCTGCCATCTTCAGTTCTTCCATCAAAAGATCTGTGACTTCTGCATGACGCTTTTCCTGCAACATCCCGGCAATCTTTTTTGCACTCCGCTTCCATGGATGTTTCTGATAAAACTTTAGACATCTTAGTAATTTTTTATCTTCTACTGTTGCCGCAAGCTCCTGCATCACTTGATGTGCTTCTGCCGACGGTACCCACGGATTTTCCCTTGGAACTACATATTGCTCTGAAACTGCCGGATAACAGCAATAATTCAGCGGCGGAAAGTCTGTCAGTACAGCTAGTTTCCGCTCCGTCTGATTACAGTATTTTGCTCCCAGATAATCCAGTTTATCCCGTACGATTGCAATCTTATATTCTATCTGACGCAGATATTCCGCACCTTTCACCCAGAAATGTCCGATTTCTCCATAGTCATATAAGTGTACTTCTTCACTTAAATCCTCAAAAAAAATCGTAACCACGGTCTCACCCTGATGAACTACAAGGACATAGGACTCCTCCGGTTCTTCTGTTACACTTAACTCCGCTTCTAGTTCACCTTCATAATCCTCTCTATACTGACCTGTCATCCTTGCATTTTCAAAGACAAGAAAGCTCTCTACCGCATCGTTCATCAAATAAACCAGCCGTAGTTTTTCTTCTGTAAAAAGCAGTTCAAACTGTCCTTGTTCCAGCACTTCTCCTAATTTCAAAAATGCTTCCGGCAATTGAATTTCACTCATTTTCCGCTCCCTCAGTGCATTTGTCTTCCAGGCACTCACGAATCTTGTCTTCTTTCAAATCCTCACCGATCACGATCAGAATCTCCTGTCCTTCTTTGATTGGATTTACTGTCATCTTCTGCGTTGTCGCATTCAGCTCCATCCAGTCTCCGGATTGATTCTTCATAAATCCTTTTACACGGAACACTCTTCCGATATCATTAAGATTTTTATTGTTTTCTTTTTCAGAATCATCTGTGTATCCACGTTTACCAAACAGCTTTTCCACAGCCGGAATCAGTTCTTCTTCTGTCCGATTCAGATTCATAAAATATAAGGTCTGGAATCCATCCTTTTCTGTACCTTCCGGTCTGCGAAACGACTCAATCTGATAGCTGCTGTTCTGAATCTGTGCAAAATCTTCCTCTGTCAGCATATCCCAGTCTTTTGCGATCACTTCTTTTTCAATTCTTCTGGTACATCCAATGCGTTCAAGAGAACGATTGACATGTGAAATAATTCTGTTTTCCTGTTCTTCACAAGCATTGTCCTTATCCAGCCTGCTCAGCACGATCACACCCGCATCCGCCGCCTCAGATCCCAGCAAATATTCCGCCTGATCTGACAGATTTTCTTCCAGTCCCGCATCTACGATTGTGATCACACTTCCGATTTCGTACCACCGATCCAGAGGTTCTTCTCTTAATCCATCAAAAAATTCATCCACGTCATAGATTCCCGACGGCTCCACGATTACTCTGTCATATCCACACATTGCCATAGAGATCAGCTTTGTCTTGAATCGTCTGCGGTGTGTCTCTTTATCACACCCTCCGGAAATCATTTCCAGTTCACATTTTTCTCCCTGCAGCTCCTGAAGAAGCATCATATCCACATTCACCGCACCGAAATCATTTTCCAGAATTCCGATATTCAGACCCTGACGAAGCAGGTAGGATGCATACTCTTTTATAAATGTTGTCTTTCCTGCCCCCAGAAATCCTGTGATCAAATCTATCTTTACCATGATTGTTCCTCTCATATCTGATATACTCGCACAATTTACTCTAACTATAATACCACAATCTCCTTGCATTTCAAGAATTCCTCGGCATTCTTCTGCGCATCTCTGTGGTCTTGCCAGAGACTATATCAGATGGTGGATTGACTCCCTCATTTGTTCAAGAATGCCTTGGCATTCTTACTGCGCACCTCTGCAATCCTGCCGGAGGCTATATCAGCTGGGAGATGACTCCCACCACTGATACTAGCTTGTTTCTCACCACCTATAGAGATGGGAGTCATCTCCCAGCTGATATAAATATAGAGTATTGAATCCACCGCCTGTTTTCCCTATAATAAACTTATCAACAATAAACGTTATTTTTTACGGGATTTTCAACATTTTCATCTCATCAAAACACACTTTGTGAAGATAACGCTTACGAAACGGAGAATTTATTATGGAATTTCAGAAGATCAGTTCCCCTTCCCTGAGGGATCTGTTTATTGAACAATTAGAACATCTGATTCTTTCCGGCAAGCTACAGGTTGGAGAGAAACTTCCGCCGGAACGCCAGCTTGCTGAAATGATGCAGGTCAGCCGTGCGGTTGTCAACAGCGGGATCAGTGAGCTGGAGAAGAAAGGATTCCTCACCGTAAAACCCCGCAGTGGAACTTATGTAGCAGATTTCCGCAGAAAAGGGACTCTGGATACATTGATTGCGATCATGAATTACAACGGCGGACGCATGCGTGATCAGGAGATTCGTTCCATCTTCGAAGTCCGCATTGCGCTTGATACGCTTGCTGCACAGCTCGCCATCGACACGATCAGCGACAAAAACATCCAGCGTCTTCTCGAATTCGTTAATCAGATCCGTGATGCACAGGATGTCACCACTGCCATTGAAGCTGCTTACGAATTCCAACACGAGTTTGCCCTAATTTCCGGAAATACATTGATTCCACTTATTTTCCAGTCTTTCCGAGCACCGATTTTTAATATGTGGGAACGTTATTGTGAACTCTATGGGATAGAAGAATTATATCGAAGCAATTATAAGACCTGGACCTATATCCGCGACCGAGACACCCAAGGAGCAATTGCATGGGTTCAGAAATCCATGCAGGACTGCATTGATGGGAAGCATCAGATTTACTATTCCAATGAGTTTGTATAAATTTGTATTTGTCTGTCTGATTCTCCATATTGAAGCAAAGGATTTGGTGGTGAATAAGGCCGCAAGGATGATGCTATATTCCAAACAGAAGTGTTTGCTTAACGGGACGAATCTGAAAGACTTCATACAAGTTTTGATTTGATGCACGTAAACGAGAAGATAGACTCAGGTTCAGTCGATAGCGTTCCTTTTTTACTTCCATCCGGAATTCTGTATTTAAGTGTTGAATTCGTTCCACGGCAATCCCTTCTGTCCTGGATAATGTAAGTGATGTGGATACTTTATTGTTGAGGACACATTTTAAGGCAGGAGCGGTTCTGAATACACTTTGTTCTGAATGTTAGAAAAAGCCCAAACAGAAATCACTCACGATGCCTGTTTGGGCTTTTTCGTTACATTCATTCAAAGGGATGAAGAGGAGCGGGCCGGTGTCCGATGCAATAAAGTATCCATATCACGCCCTTATCCAACAAAAGTTTTTGCTTCATCACTCAGAATTCAAACGTCTAAATACAAATTCAAACTTCTGCTCTCGCCATTGCTTCCTTATAATCCTTCTGATCTGTAAAGATCTCATTCTTATAAGGATTCTTCTTCTGCTGTTTTGCTCTCTTAATAATTGCAGCCAGACAGATCACATTCGCTGCAAGTGCAATTACCGCGATCACACCCTGCATGGTTGGATTAGCACTTGTCGGTCTTACTGCTGCATCCATGAATCCGTCAGAATACAGAGCCGGAATTACTGAGAAACGGCTTGCATCCTGGAATAATGGGAATACCTGAGCAAACATACACCACAGTGCCAGTGTATTCGCGCGGTTCTGGATCCAGCCACCCTTGTTCCAGAACATATTTGCAAATGTCGGAGCAAGAAGTAATGCAACACCACAGTAGAATGCATGTGTTGTCAGGTTGTTATATGTGTACTCGAAGTTCCACAGATCATATGCAATGATAAAGCACCATGTCATATCCGGCCAAAGCATATCGTCATGCTTCTTGGATGTGTAGATTCCCCACCATCCTGTCATACAGAAGATGTTCAGGATTCCGGCAATTCCGTTCACCCAGTTCCACCATCCACCATAGAGCCATACATTTTCTGAAGACAGCCACCAGCGGTCACCGAATTCTTTCATTGCCATGAATCCACGGATACCTGATTCAAAATCACTTACTACTGCAATCAGAATATTGATTGCAACGATTGCAAACGGGAATACTTTGAACCATTCTGTCTTACCAATTCCCCATTTGTATTTCAGCATCATAAAACCAATACACCCTGCTGTTGCAGCATACAATTTTGCATAATGGAACCAGCTTGTCATATGTACATAAGTATCGTTATTCAGTGCCCATTCTGCACCATTTGCTGCACAGATATAGATTGCGATGAAATACACTGTAAGTATAGCCGGAATAGCTCCAAAACAGATCAGTCCACCGATTTTTGTACGTCTTGCGAATTCATTTGCAAGAACAAGTCCGGCAAACACCAGTACCCACCCTAACAGCTGCCAACCGGCACCATCGCCATAAATTTGGAATAACATAATTATCTCCCTCCTTCTTTTAATTGGTTATACCAACCTATTGTTATCTTTTTAACATTATACTCTTCTTATTATTATGCGTCAATAAATGCACCTGTTTCTCCTATTTTTCAGCACTTTATAATAAAATATCTCTCCGTATTTTTGTATTTTTACAATAGATTTGCGTTTTGGCATCTGGTATGACCACAGCCACATCATTTTCTTTCTGACGATTCAGAAAATTCATTTAAGCATTCTTATTTTTGAGTTATCTAACAATTCAATATTCATTTTATTCTGTTTTATGCGTACTTTTCTTGATTTTTTTCATGTTTTTGCAAGAATACATATATATTTCTTGCAAATTTTACCTCAACTGTTTATAATTACATTAAAATGCATTATCAAGACACTAGAAAACATATATGTATTGTGAGGATGAAAGCTATGAATTCAAATGATATATTAATTGCAAACACTGACGATCTACGCAGTGATATGAACTATTTAGAGAAAACACTTTTGAAAGGACACCGCATTGATCCGAATCTTTATGAAGAATATGATGTAAAGCGCGGACTTCGTGATTCAACCGGCCGAGGAGTTCTTACCGGGCTGACTGAAGTATCCGATGTCTGTGGATTTGATGTTGTAAACGGACGTAAAATTCCTGCTGAAGGTGGACTTTACTATCAGGGAATCAATGTCAATGACCTTATCAACGGTCTGAAAGGCAAACGTTTTGGATTTGAGGAGACAACTTTCCTGCTCCTTTTCGGACGTCTTCCAAAAAAAGATGAATTAGAGCATTTTCTGAAAGTTTTATCTGAATTAGAAGATCTAAGCGGACGTTTTGTTCGTGACGTTGTCATGAAGGCCTCAAGCTCTAACATCATGAACGCACTCCAGCGCTGTGTTCTTACTTTATATACATATGATGAGAACCCGGAAGATATTTCTGTTGAAAATGCACTGCGTCAGGCTCTTGAACTTATTGCAAAGCTTCCACTGATCGCAGTATATTCTTATCATGCATACAGACATTTCCGTAAAGATGAGACACTTCTGATCCGTAATCCGGAGAAAGGCCGCTCTCTTGCCGAAAATATTTTGTACATGCTTCGTCCGGATGGACAGTATACAGAACTAGAAGCCAAGGTTCTTGATGTTGCACTGATTCTTCATGCAGAACACGGCGGTGGTAACAACTCCACTTTCACTACACATGTTGTTACTTCTTATATACATATGATGAGAACCCGGAAGATATTTCTGTTGAAAATGCACTGCGTCAGGCTCTTGAACTTATTGCAAAGCTTCCACTGATCGCAGTATATTCTTATCATGCATACAGACATTTCCGTAAAGATGAGACACTTCTGATCCGTAATCCGGAGAAAGGCCGCTCTCTTGCCGAAAATATTTTGTACATGCTTCGTCCGGATGGACAGTATACAGAACTAGAAGCCAAGGTTCTTGATGTTGCACTGATTCTTCATGCAGAACACGGCGGTGGTAACAACTCCACTTTCACTACACATGTTGTTACTTCTTCAGGAACAGATACATATTCAGCAATTGCTGCTTCCATCGGTTCTCTGAAAGGACCTCGTCATGGTGGTGCAAACCTGAAAGCGCAGGGGATGTTTGATGATATTAAGAAGTCTGTCAAAGACTGGACTAACGAAGATGAGATTCGTGAGTATCTCCGCCTGATTCTTGATAAAAAAGCCTTTGATAAGACGGGACTGATCTATGGAATGGGACACGCAGTCTACACAATCTCCGACCCAAGAGAAAAGATTTTGAAGAGCTATGCACAGAAGCTTGCTTCTGAAAAGGGACTTGACGATGAATTCGCACTTTATGACCGCGTAGAAAGAATCGCCGGTGAAGAGATCATGACACACAGAAAGATGCTGAAACCTGTCTGTGCTAACGTTGACTTCTACAGTGGATTTGTTTATACAATGCTGAATATTCCGGAAGAGCTTTTCACACCACTCTTCGCGATTGCACGTATCACCGGGTGGAGTGCACATCGTCTGGAAGAACTGTTAAATGCCGGTAAGATCATCCGTCCGGCATACAAATATGTTGGGCAGCATACAGAATTCTATGACCGTAATGACAGAAATTAATTATTTGATACCTGATTATTATTCTAAGTTCACCTGCATCGCCGACCGCTGTCCGATCACCTGCTGCCAGGAATGGAAGATTGGCGTCGATGCAGATACGAACCGTAAATGGAAGAAACTCCAGGCTCCGGAAACCGTACCTGAACAAAAGAAAAATTTAAGTGCTTATACGATTAAAAAAGATGGGCAGCGTGTGATAGGCCTGGACAGTGATCATCGCTGTCCATTCCTTAACTCTGAGAAGCTCTGCCGCCTTGTTGTTGCTTACGGCGACAAAGTCCTATCAGAAACATGCACTACATTTCCACGAGAGGAACATCGCTTTCCGACACATAACGAGAAAATGCTGATGCCTTGCTGCCCTGCAGTGATTGACCTGTGGAACAAACAGAAGTCCCTGCATTTCCCAAATGTATCAGACACTTTGTCCGATACTAGCGATACAGATACTTCTGTCCTTTTCCTCTTGCGTGAAAAACTACTCAATCTTTTAGATGATTCTTCCAGAACAATTGAAGAGGAACTTTTGGAAAGCTTCTATATTCTTCAGGAATTGTACCAGCATCAGCCATTAACAAAAGAACTGTTAGAAGATTATTTTTCTGATAACACAGTAAGAGAACTTGGAAATGCGATCTCAGATATAGACCTTCCACCTTTGGATCTGATCAGCGAATGTAACGAACTGTTACAAGATCTTTCCGTAAACTATCAAAAAGAAGGGCTCTATCAGGATACTCTGAATCCAATTCTTGCTTTGGCTGAAGAAATATCGGAATCACTTTCGGACAGTACTGAAAATCCTGATGATACTAAAGCTTACGAATCCACTTTACTGGAACAATGGGAACAATTCACACAATACTTGAGCCCTTACGAACCACTGCTTCGCAATTTCCTGCGCAACGAGATTTTCTCCGATCTCCTGCTTCCTGACAGTGACCTGGAAAACGTACTGGTACAGATGCAATGGATTGCCCTTGAATATGCATCAATCCGCCACAGCATTTTCTTAAGATGGATGCTGGATGGCACAGACGCAAACGTTTCTGAAATTTCTTACGAAACGTTGAGACAATATCTTGTGATCATTACACGAATGACCGGATATGAAACAGCGGATATTTATGAATATCTGGAAAACAGTTTCGAATCCCTCTTATGGGACTGGGGCTACTTTGCATTAATTATAGGAAACTAAAATAGGATTATGTGATTGGCACAAGTACTTTTTTCCTTTCACATAATCCTTTTTTCAGAGTTATCACAAACTATCTCATACAAATGTACACAACATACACTGCATAAAGAATCAACATGATAATACCTTCTTTTCTATTAAGTTCCTTTTTCGTCCACGCCATGATCCATCCAATAACACTAAACACGATCAGCACTGCAATATCAATGATATTTTCTGTCAAAAATGCGACCGGTGAAATTGCTGCCGCAATACCAAGCACCATGAGAATATTAAAGATATTGGAACCGATTACATTTCCAAGTGCCATATCCACCTCACCTTTTTTTGCTGCTACAATCGATGTAACCAGCTCCGGAAGGCTTGTTCCAAATGCAACTACAGTAAGACCAATCAGAGTCTGACTGATTCCAATTGCCGCCGCAACTGTACAGGCACCGTCTACTACCCAGTCACTTCCGACCGCAATCGCTACTGCGCCGAGAAGAATGTAAATCACACTCTTTCCCATAGACATTTCCTGAATCTCCTCTGCTTCCAGAAGATACTCTTCCTCTTCCACTCCCGGCTCCACATTTTTCTCACGAGATGTCTGTGCTGAGCGAATCATGTAGAGGATAAACGCCAGGAATAAGATAATAAATACAACTCCATCTATATGTCCCAGTGACATTCCGGCTGCACCAAGAATCAGAAGCAATACCGCACACAGAATAGATATCGGAAAATCAATCTTTAACGTATTAATCTGAACTGCCACGGAAGTAAAAAGCGTGCAGGCTCCGACTACAACCATGAGATTGAAAATATTAGATCCTACCGCATTACTAACTGCAAGTGCATTGTTTCCCGTAACTGCTGCTGTCACACTGACCGCAGTCTCCGGAAGGCTCGTCCCCATCGCCACAATCGTCATTCCGATGATCAGTGACGGAACATGATACCGTCTTGCGATACTGCTACACCCCTCAACAAATGCATCTGCACCTTTTACAAGAAACACAAATCCAATAATTAAAAGTACCACTGCAAATGGCACACTTTGAAACAAATCACTCATCTTTTATTTCCTTTCTGCTATACTATATTCAACCTCATTTTATGCTAATCCAGACAGATGCTGGATCAAAATCCTAACACCTAAAAGCACCAGGATGATTCCACCAACCAGTTCTGCCTTATGTTTATATTTCCCACCAAAATAATTTCCAATCACTACACCAACAATAGAAATAACCATTGTCGTAATTCCGATGATCGTAATTGCCTCAAGAATCGGTGTGTCCAGAAATGCAAATGTGATTCCGACTGCCAGCGCATCGATACTCGTCGCAACGGCAAGTACAAACATATTTCTATGATCCAACGGCTGATCTTTTACTTCAACAATATCTTCTTCGTTCCATTCTTTTACTGCCTCCAGAATCATTTTCCCACCGATAAAGCCAAGCAGAATAAATGCGATCCAGTGATCAATACTTGTAATATACTTTTGAAACTGAATTCCAAGAATCCATCCCACAAGCGGCATTAATGCCTGGAACCCTCCAAAATACAATCCGATCACTACCGCCTGTTTCTTATTCAGCTTCTTCATTCCAAGGCCCTTACAGACGGACACTGCGAATGCATCCATCGCAAGCCCGACCCCCATCAACAAAAGCTCGATAAATAGTGCCATGTTTCTCCTCTTTTCTTTTTTCTTCTGTATCTGTTCCGCTACAATTGCAGTGCGCATCCTGAGCGGAGCGTTTTTTATATATTAGGAAAGGACTTTCCTAATATAACAAAGAGACCCACGTATGTTCTATGATAAGAGAACTGCCTGCTTGACATAACAAACTTATCCTCTTATTTAAAACATACATGAGTCTCATTCTTTAAGATTTGCCAGGTGATCTTTTAAAACTCATTCTCACCGGTATGTTGACAAATCACATTTTCATGCGAACTACTCCCTCACGGAATATATTCAATTCATCTTTCGGCTCGGTTCGTCTCATGAACAACTGCCTCACTGACACATCGTTTCTTACTATAACGAATGAATTCTGTTTTGTCAATAAATTTTATCATTTATTCCTAGATGATTTATTCCAAGACATTTCGTTGCTGTGTTACTGTCACAGTAACAGCTTTCCCCATTAGAAAAACAACATTCCGATTCCTCTTGTGATGATCGCAGCGATCCATGCGATCAAGCACTGCCAGAACACCATTCCGACAGCCCATTTTGCACCAAGCTCGCGCTTTACGGATGCAACTGCTGCAACACATGGTGTGTAGAGCAGACTGAATACAAGCAGGACACCGGCTGACAGAGGAGTCAGTACAGAAGCAATTCCTCCACCAAACAATACCTCAAGTGTTGATACTACACTTTCTTTCGCCATAAATCCACTGATCAGTGCTGTACAGATTCTCCAGTCTCCCAGTCCAAGCGGACGAAGGATTGGAACAAGTGCACCTGCAATCATAGCAAGAATACTATCTGCTGAATTCTCCACAAGGTTCAGATGCAAGTCAAAACTCTGCAAGAACCATACAACAATCGTTGCCATCAGAATAACTGTAAATGCTTTCTGTAAGAAATCTTTCGCTTTCTCCCAAAGAAGCTGTGCCACATTCTTCGCACCCGGCAGACGATAATTCGGAAGTTCCATAACAAATGGTACCGGTTCTCCTTTAAACAGAGTTCCTCGATAAAGGAATGCGATTAAAATTCCAACTACAATTCCAAGCACGTACAGACCCGACATGATCAGTCCGCCCTTACCCGGGAAAAATGTACTTACAAAGAATGCATAAATCGGAAGTTTTGCTGTACAGCTCATAAACGGTGTCAGAAGGATCGTCATCCTACGGTCTCTTTCACTGGTCAATGTTCTTGTTGCCATAACTGCCGGAACTGTACATCCGAATCCGATCAACATCGGCACAATGCTTCGACCGGAAAGACCGATCTTACGAAGCAGTTTATCCATTACAAATGCCACTCGCGCGATATATCCACTGTCTTCCATCATAGAGAGGAAGAAGAACAAAGTAACAATAATCGGAAGAAAACTAAGCACGCTTCCTACTCCTGTAAAGATTCCGTCGATTACAAGACTTCGGATTACATCATTTACATTGAGTGCGATCAGTCCCGCCTCAGCCATTCTTGACAACTGATCAATTCCCATTTCTAGAATTCCTTGCAGAAATGCACCGATTACATTAAATGTCAGATAAAATACAAGCACCATGATTCCGATAAAACATGGGATCGCTGTATATTTTCCTGTCAAGATTTTGTCTATCTTCTCACTTCTGACACGCTCTTTACTCTCTTTCGGTTTCACAACCGTCTGCTCACAAAGACGCTCGATAAAATCGAATCGCATATCTGCGATTGCCGCACTTCTGTCAACCTCACGTTCTGTCTCCATCTGCTGCACGATATGTTCCAGCATATCCAACTCATTCTGATCAAGCTTTAACTGCTCCAAAATCAGCGGATCGCCCTCGATTGCCTTCGTCGCAGCAAAACGCACCGGAAGCTTCGCTTCCTCCGCATGATCTTCAATCAGATGGATCACTGCATGAATACATCTGTGAACCGCACCGTCATGATCACTCTTATCACAGAAATCCTGACGCAGCGGACGTTCCTGGTATTTCGCCACATGAAGTGCATGACGTATTACTTCGTCCACACCTTCATTCTTCGCCGCTGAAATCGGAATAACCGGAACTCCAAGCAGTGCCTCCATTGTATTCACATCAATAGAGCCATGATTTCCAATCACCTCATCCATCATATTCAGCGCAACAACCATTGGAATATCCATCTCAAGCAACTGCATTGTCAGGTAAAGATTTCGCTCAATATTCGTTGCATCCACAATGTTGATAATTGCTTTCGGATGTTCATCCAGCACAAAATTTCTTGAAACAATCTCCTCACTGCTGTATGGAGACATTGAATAAATTCCCGGAAGGTCTGTCACATTCGTATTCGGATAACCTTTGATTGTTCCATCCTTACGGTCTACTGTTACTCCCGGGAAGTTTCCTACATGCTGATTTGCTCCTGTGAGCTGATTAAACAACGTTGTCTTTCCACAGTTCTGATTTCCTACCAGGGCATAAGTAAGCACTGTTCCATCCGGTAACGGATTAGCATCTTCTTCAGAATGATACTTTCCTTCTTCTCCAAGTCCCGGATGATCTACCGGTTTCAAACGTTCTCCACGGGAATGGCTGTTTGTTCTCTCGCTGATTTCCTCAACTTCAATCTGTTCTGCCTCTGCAAGACGAAGTGTCAGTTCATATCCATGTACCTGCAATTCCATTGGGTCTCCCATCGGTGCAAACTTTACCACCGTAACTTCCGCACCCGGAATCATACCCATATCCAAAAAATGCTGTCGTAACGCACCGGAAGCCCCAACTGTCCTGATCACAGCACTCTTTCCAATCGCTAATTCTTTTAATGTCATTTTTTTATCATCCTCTTTAGCTTATTGCGATTTTTTATCAATTAGTTATACAAAACTAGCTTATTCCAGGATGTTGGATTTGTCAATAATTATCATTTACAAAATGCTGTAATAAAAAAAGAAATGCTTTATTTCCTCTTATATTTTGGGAAATAAAGCATTTCTTTTTTCATTATATAGCAGCCTCTCGTTTTTTCAGTGGTGCATAAACGATTCTTCTGACAAAAATAAAGCAAATCACCTGCAGGATGATCGTAATAATCCAGGATACCGGATAGGAAATAAACAAAATCTTCAATGATCTGAATCTTGGAAATATTCCAAAGATCCAGACGATTCTCGTTCCGACTGTTCCGATTACGGAAAGTATCATCGGCACAATTGATTTTCCCATTCCACGAAGAGATCCCGGGAACAGATCCATCCATCCGCACAGAAAATAAGTAACTGTTGTATATAGAAGAATCTCCATACCACAGCTGATAACCTGAGGATCATCAGTATAAATCTTCAAAAGCTCCGGTCCAAAGAGATACGCACCTCCACCAAGAATTAATGCAATCGTTGTGGAAAGAATCAGGCAGTCAACTAAGACTCTGTCCATTCGTTTCCATTTTCCGACTCCGTAATTCTGGCTTGTAAAACTCATACATGCCTGTGTCACTGCATTGATCGATGCATATAAAAATCCAAAAATGTTATTCGCTGCCGTATATCCTGCCATCGCCACGGATCCGAAAGAATTGACCGATGACTGCAGAAGTACATTTGAAAAATTGATCACAGTACTCTGAATTCCTGCCGGAATTCCAACCTGAAAGATCTGTCCTAAATATACTTTTTTTATCATTAGCTTCGAGAAGCGAAGCTGATAACTGCTGTCTGATTTATACAGGCAACGCAATACCAATACACACGATACAAACTGTGCTGTTACCGTTGCAATTGCAACGCCCGCTACTCCTAAATGAAAAGCAATTACAAGTAAAAGATTTAAACATGCGTTAATCACACCTGCTACGATCAAAAACAAAAGTGGTCGTTTCGTATCTCCAACCGCTCTTAAGATTGCCGCTCCGTAATTATATAACATAAAAAACGGCATTCCCAGGAAATAGATCTTCATATATAGTGTCGAAAGATTGATCACATTATCCGGTGTTCCCATCAACTCAAGTGCTCCTCTGGAAAAGAACAATCCAACTAATGCCATCACAACTCCGCTTATAATCGCAAATGTAATCGCTGTGTGCACCGTCTCCGACATCTCTTTCTCGCGCCCTGCCGCATAGAACCTGGCTGCAAGCACATTTGCTCCAAGAGATATTCCTATAAATAGGTTCGTAAATACATTGATCAGTGCTGTGGTTGATCCGACTGCTGCCAGTGACTCACTTCCACTGAATCTTCCTACCACAACAATATCCACTGCGTTAAATGCAAGCTGCAGAATTCCAGATATCATCAGCGGAATTGAAAAAGAAATCAGCTTATTCATGATCGAGCCATTGCACATATCAATTTCAAATCTGTTTTTCTTCTTTTCTGAATGCATAACTTTTCCTCATTCTATAAATTATTGTAACTGTTCAAACACTCTCTTAATGCTGTCATAATGAAGGAAGATTCCCTCCTTGGCAAAGTTTTCAATCTCCTCCTTAGTTGCGAACATATATCCATCTGTTTCTTCTGTCTGAAGTTTCAGATCATTCTCATCAATATCAAGCACAAAGCGATATACATCAACAAAATAATTATCACCCTCGCCCGGATTTTCTCGCTTATAAGTAAATACATATCCGCCTTCTGCATTAGAAATATCTAATCCTGTCTCTTCTCTCACTTCACGGCATACCGCTTCCTCAGAAGACTCTCCTGCCTGCGCTGCACCGCCGGATACTTCCCACCAGCCCGGTGCCCACGCTTTTGTCATTACACGTTTCGTGATCAGATATGTTCCATCCGGTCTTGCCACAACTCCAAGCACTGTCAGATGGTATTCCCCATCCTTTAAGCACCAGTCATTTCGCTTCATTTTTCTTCCTGTCGGCTGTTTTTCTGCGTCATAAATATCCCAATACTCCATGATATTTTCTCCTCGTCTTATCTATCTCACATTTTTCATTTCCCTTTCTTATCATACATTTTTAGAAAAAAGCTGTAAAGTCTTTGGCAAATATTTTCCATTAGACTTTACAGCTTTCACTATCATTCGTTATTTACTTCTATCTCAGATAATATGTCATTTCATGCCATTCTTCTCCACCCCAGACAGAATCTGACATTCCCAGATCTACAAACCCAAATCTTTTATACATCTCTACTTTTTCATCCAGGCAGGTAAGAACAATTTCTTTTCTTCCCTTTTCTTCTTCTCTTTGCAGATAACATCTTACAATCTCTCGTGCCAGACCTTGACCTCGATACTCCGGTAATACATCTAAGCCAAGGATCATAACTTTCTTTCCTTTTGGATTATTCAAAGATGCATCTGTAAAAAATTCATCTCGGAATTTTTCCTCGTCCGTTGCAATTCCATTCAAAAATCCTGCTAACTTTCCAGTTGTTTTATCTACCGCAACTAAAAACAATTCTGGAGTCACACCAATTCGCTCCTTCATGTGTTTCTCAGAACATGCTTCATTTGGCGGGAAACAAATTTTCTCAATCAAGACTGCCTGATCTGCCTCTTCCTGTCTAATATCCCTGAATTCAAATTTTTCTAAAATACTACTGTTCCCTTTCATCTGTTCTTGCATTTTCTAATCTCCTTCTTCATCAACTTTTGTAATAACATATTTGTAATTTCACACTGTCACCGTAAGCACTGCTCCTACAGATGCTACCAACGAAGCTGCTACTGCTAATATCTGGAACGGCAAACTACCAAGTCTTCCGCAAATCAGGCTAGTTCCCGCACGTTTTCTGGAACGATTGTATGCAACAATAACTCCTACTCCGGTCAGAACCTGAACCACACTTGCCATTCTTGTGAAACCAACAAAGCTCTGCACACCCACAAGTGCGATCACAAGACAAGGTAATGTAGCTGCAAGCCAGCTGATCTTTTCGCCCCATTTCGTCTGTTCATTCACAATATCTCGAAGATTCAGTGTATTCGCCCAGAAAGATGTTGCAAGAGCCAGCAAGGAAAATACATATCCGATAATGCTGACCCATCCGCCAAGATGGCCGGAAAGATCCACCAGTGCTCCATTCTCTGTCACATTAGAACATCCCAGAAGCGTCATAAATGTGATTAAAAGAATCAGTCCCATATTCAAGCCCGTGCCTGCTGCAATCGCTTTACGAATACCTTTTTCGTCTCCTTCTAAACCTTTCACAACCTGTGGCACAGACATAACAGCAGATAATGAAAATGCAATCATGCTATAAAGTGCCAGCATATTGTTATTCGAATAGAACTTTGTCGAAAGCTCTGTTGTCTCTGAAAGCATCGTTGCTACAAAAAGGATCCCTATGACTCCAAACATGGAAATCACTGCAATTTTCTCACAAATTCCAACCAGTTTCATTCCGATATAGACCACACTTGCCGCCAATACATAAAAGATCAGCATTCCGGCCACTGACGGAAGATGAAACCATGCAGAAAATACAGCTGCCGCACCGGTAATAAATCCACTCACATTCACTACAACCGAAAAGCCAAGCAGCCCAAACGCCAGCCATGTACATGCCGTCTTCAGCTTTCCCACAAACAGCTCATTTTCAAAGCATTTGATAAACTGCGCGCCATTGTTATTCAAAGACAGTTCCGCAATCATAAAATGTAGCAAAAGATTCATGCAATAAGCTACTGCCGCAATCCAGATGATATCATGCCAGTTATTTCTGGATGCAAGGAATGGGACCGAAAGAATTCCCGATCCCACGCCGTGTCCTATGATAATACTCGTCGACTCCAAAAAAGTCAGCTTTGATTCCCCATGTACTTTCGCCATACCTACGCCTCTCCGTCCGTTCGTTACTGTTCACACGATGTGCGACCAGCAACGCATCTCGCCATTTTAAATCGCCTTTGGCGATGGGGCGAGATGCATTCAAGTCAAAACACGCATTCTCCGTGTCAATCAGCGGAGTGATTGACACGGGAGTGAACAGTAACGTTCTTTCTTCTTGTCTTATAAGTATAGCATATTCTTTTCATTTCTTGAAGTTGATAAAACTACAATCTGTCATCTTATATCCGTCATTTCACATCATCATCCACATCAATTATATTCCCGTTCAACGCATCCACAGCTTCCTGTATCTGTCCTGCACATTCCTTACTTATTTTCTGGATTCGATACAAGATCACGCTGTTGATCACTGCATTGGTTATGAAAATAATTCCCGTCATGATCGCAGCTGCCTTTACTGTATCCGGTGAGAAGAACATCATAATGATTCCTCCCAAAACCACAAGTGCTGACAGAATGACATATCCTACACTGCTCACATGAAACAGCCGTCTCATATAGACTGTTGTTTCTAAGCAGATAATACCATTGATTATGATATAAATACTGAACACATAAGAGAACAGAACCGTCATAATCCCTGCATGAGTAAATATAAAGATTCCAAGGATACATTTCATAATTCCCTCAAACAGAGTTCCTCTCGAGTATAAGTCAATCCATGCTCTCTTATAGTAAACCAGGTCATAGATACCATTTACAAATATTATCACACCCGCGATAATCGCTGTTATTTCCAGAGAATCCTGCGGACGGACGACAAATAAAACACCGATCAGAAACATCATAACTACACTGATCCACATATCAGTCTTTATTTTTTTCAACATCTTCATACTCTTCCCTCCCGATCATTTTCTCGTTTTTTTACTTTTCTCAACTGTTATTCATTTCTCTTTTCCGCCATTCCAAAGCTTGTCTGCTGCTGGCTGCCAGTCTTTCGCGTACTGATCGCATTTTGCACAAAAATGCTCGACTGTTTCCGGAGACTGAAGGTCTGTAGAATGTGCTCCGGCTTTTGCTACCATCTCACGAAGTTTTTCCGGGTTTTCCAACATCGGACATGGGCGAAGCATATTGTCATTAAATGGCTGATTGTCGTGATAAGCCATCATCATTGGTGAACGCAACGTATCCAGTAATGATTTTTCTCTGATATTGGAATCTGAATAATGAATAAATACACATGGATCAATATCTCCGTTTGCATTAATATGTAAATATCGATGTCCTCCTGCAACACATCCACCTACATCCTCCGCATCATTTTGGAAGTCCATTGCAAACAACGGTTTTGTTGCACGATAATTACGGATCTTGTTATAAACTCCGATACGCTGTTCCGGCGTTGGCATCAGTTCCGGTACCGCATCATTTCCAACCGGCATATAGTGAAAATACCATACAAAGTACGCTCCCATTTCAATCATAGAATCGTAGAATTCCTCTGATGTGATAGAATCATAGTTTGCACTTGTGTAACAACAGGAGATACCATAAATCAACTTCTTGCTTCTAAGAAGTTCCATTGCTTTGCGAACCTTCTGATAAACGCCTTCACCGCGGCGTCCGTCCGTTGCTTCCTCAAAACCTTCCAGTGAAATTGCCGGAACAAAGTTGCCTACGCGAAGCATTTCATCTGCAAACTCCTCATCAATCAGTGTTGCATTCGTAAAGCAAAGGAATACACAGTCTGAATGCTTTTCACAAAAGCGGATTAAATCTCTTTTACGAACCAGCGGTTCTCCGCCTGTATAAATGTATAAATAAACGCCCAGTTTTTTCCCCTGACAGATAATATCATCAATCTCGTCATAGGTAAGATTCAGTTTATGACCATATTCTGCTGCCCAACATCCGGTGCAATGAAGATTACAGGCTGACGTAGGATCCAGAAGAATCGCCCACGGAATATTACAATTATATTTCTTTCTTAATTCCTCTTCTTTTTTCCATCCTACCAAAGCTGAATTGATAAAAAAGTTAACAGCCAGTGTCTTTGTTACTTTCGGATCCACATCATTGATCAGATGACGGATAAAGTTATAATATGGATGTTTTGGATCTGTGATCGCTTCTCGGATCATCTCTCTTTGTGTCGGGAACTCTCCTTCTGCGAATTTATCCGCCCAGTCCATAATCTTCGGCATGTTTTTATCCGGATCTTTATAAATATAATCAAATGTTTTCTCGATTCCCAGTTTCTTTAAAGTATTTGCTGCATTCATTGTAGTTTCCTCCTGTTTTTGAATTTTCATTAACGCGTTCTTCCATATTTATGGCTCTATCTTGACTGTACAATGCACCATGTAATGTCTCATTCCGCCTTCTGCTAATAGTGCCACTCCTGCAATAAGCATTGTCTTGCAGATTATGATAGTAATTCCCAACACTCCGGATAATACAGAGAAAAATAAAAACCATTTCCATTCTGTCATTCCAAATCTTCTGGCATCTAAAGAGGTCTGAATCACTAAAAGACTGTCTAATAGAATTAATATTCCAAGTCCCGCTAACATATAGCCTTCCTTCGGATTTCTGATACTTAGCGCAACCACTCCAAGTATGATCAGAAAGATTCCACAGGCCAGATCGTACTGAAAAGCAAGACAATAGAGATCTTTCGAAAAATATCCGATCATCTTTATAATTCCATAGGCAATAAGAAGTATTCCCGCTGCCACCTTTCCGTTTCTTCCCATCACATTCGGAGAAATGATACAGCAGAGTCCAGAAATATAAAAAGCAATAGATATCATGATATACCCTATTTTTGCTGTTTTCAGCTGTTTCAAAGCCTTCACCTCCCCTTTTAAGGATCTTTATGTTAGCTTCAATTTAGCTCAATTTCTATCTTCCAACAATGGACAAACCGTCTGCAGATATACAAAAACCAGACATTTGACAACGAATTGTCTAATGCCTGGTCTTATATCGTTTATGCTTTTATTTCATTTAATACTTCTATTTCCGGTATTACATCGAATATTACTGCTTCTTCGAAGATTCTGCCACACATTTAAGAAGTGCTTTTTCACCGGAACCGGAAAAGAGTTCACATACCTCCTGGCAGAATTCTACCAAATCATAAGAGGCTGCATCCTCCAGCCAGTCAAGAATGATCCCCACAAATGTACATTTATAATATCTCACAAAGCTTCCTGTCCTGTTTTCTTTCATAGACAGATTACCTGTCCTGTTTTCTACATAAGAACAAATGATATGATGTCCCATTTTGTTCAGATATTCTAGAAAATACTCTTTTTTAGAAGAACGATAAAGGTGTAAAAGTGCTTTCTTTCTCTTTGTACATTCCTCTGCCATATAGACAATACAATGCGTCAGAGATTCAAAATCTCCACGGTCTTTTATCACCTCATCTGTCCACATTTCGACAGACCATTCCGCAAGAAACGGGATATCTTGAAAATGATAATAGAATGTATTTCGATTTACATGACATCGGTCTACAATATCCTGCACCGTGATTTTATTATATGGTTTTTCTTCCAGCAACTGCCAGAAGGTATCTACAATTGCAAGCTTTGTTCTATTCATATTGATCTCCCTGCTTTTTCATACATACTGTACATTATACAAGAAATTCTGCTTGCTCACAATAGGATAGGGGCTCCATTACTGATATTTGGCTTTTTTTGCAAGAAACCGTCACATGTCCTTGACGCTTCAATGATATATAGATACAATAGCCTTATCAACCGATTTGTTTTTTTTAAATAATCGGTAAAATCAGGAGGGAAACAAAATGAAAAAAAGAAATGTAGCACTTGTATTAGCAGCAACAATGATGCTGTCCCTGGCAGGCTGTGCCGGAAGTAATGAGAAAACAGAAGACACGAAAAAAGCACAGACAGAAACAGAGAACAAAACAGAAGGGAAAGAAGATGCTGTGCAGATTGACGGAGCTCTTTCTATCTACTGTGGTGCTGGAATGCAGCAGCCATTCCAGGAAATTGCAGACGCTTTCCAGGAAGAGACAGGCTGTGAGATGAACGTAACATATGCCAATGCAGCACAGATCCAGACACAGATTCGGGAATCCCAGGAAGGAGATTTCTTTATCGCCGGATCCAAAGAAGAATTAAAACCTGTAGAGGAATTCGTAACAAGTAGTGAAGACCTTGTAAAACATATTCCGGTATTGGTCGTAAAAGAAGGAAACGAGAAGAATATTCAGGGATTAAATGATCTTGCGCGTGAAGATGTGGTTACTGTTATCGGAGATCCGGAGTCTACACCAATCGGTAAAATTGCGAAAAAGGCATTTGCTGATTTCCAGATTGGAGAAAAAGTGACAATCGCAGCAACAACTACAACTGCCCCACAGCTTGCAACTGTAGTTGGACTAGGCGAAGCCGATGCAGCAATCATCTGGAAAGAAAATGCAAAAGCTGACGGTGTGGAAATCTGCGATACTACCGATTTAGACGCTTATGTGAAAGTAATCCCGGCTGCCCGCTTATCTTTTAATGAGAATGTAGAAGCTGCTGATGCATTTACTGAATTCTTAGGAACAGAAGAAGCTCATAAAATCTGGGAATCCTATGGCTATGAACTGGTAAAATGAAAAAACATAAAATAGATTTATTTACACTCTTTTGTTATATTATCACACTTTTCGTCCTATGCTTTATAGGCGGAATTGTATGCATTATTATCTTCCGTGGTGGCTATGTGTTTGCAGAACACTTAAAAGATCGTGAAACACTCTTTGCCACCTGGATGAGCGTGAAAACTGCACTGATTTCTTCCATCCTGTGCTTTTTTGTAGCAATTCCTACCGGATACGTGTTGACTCACCTTCCCGTTCCGTTTCGCGGAAGCGTGGAAGCTGTCTTGGAACTTACAATGACACTTCCATATATCGTCATCGGACTCAGCTTACTGATCTTGTTTTCGACACCTGCCGGAAAAGCACTCAAATCCGCCGGACTTCCATTTGTCTTTCATCAAAATGGAATTGTAATGGCACAGTTGGCTGTGAATCTGCCTTTTGCGATCAAGCTGGCCGTAATGGCTTTTCAAGGTGTGAACCGCAAACTAGAAGCCGTTGCCGGTTTGCTGGGTGCTTCCAGATTCCAGCAATTTCGTACGATTATATTGCCGTTATGTAAGAATACACTGATCAGTTCCTTTATTTTAATCTGGTCACGTGCACTCGGCGAATTCGGAGCAACTCTGATGCTGGTTGGCGTGACACGAATGAAGACAGAAACCCTGCCGGGAAACATTTACTTAAACGTCAGTACGAATCAGATTGATGGAGCGTTGGCAAGTGCTTTTCTACTCTTAATCCTTGCAGCATTCTCCTTATTTATTTCTCATCTGGTGACAAGAACAGATTGGAGGAAACAGCGTTATGAATGAAACGATTGATATAAATCCGAAAAAGCAATTACTGACCGTCCAAAACCTGAATCTGACAAGGGGAACCTTTCAGCTGAAAGATATTTCCTTCTCTGTCTATTCAAATGAAATCCTTGCGATCATCGGAAAAACCGGTTCCGGAAAAACACTTTTACTGGAAAGTATTGCAGGATTTCAGAAACTGGATTCTGGTAAGATTCTGCTGCGGGAACATTCTTTAGAAGACTATTCTTTACAAGAACGCAAACTTGGATATTTATATCAGGAATACTGTCTCTTCCCACATATGACCGCAAGGGAAAACATTGCTTATGGATTGAAAATGCAAAAGCGTCCAAAAAAGGAAATTACCAAACGTGTAGAAGCACTCGCTGAAGAACTGGAGATCACTTCTATTCTAAACCAATACCCTGATACATTAAGTGGCGGCGAACAACAGCGGGTCGCATTAGCAAGAGCACTCAGCATTGAACCAGAACTTTTGTTACTGGACGAACCGTTTTCTTCTCTGGATCCGGTTACAAAGCAAAAACTGTATGGATTAATTAAGAAAATCAACACCCAGCATGCCTGTACAATTGTATTTGTAACCCATGATTTTTATGAAGCACAGAACCTTTCAGACCGTACAGGGGTTCTGATCAATGGATGTTTACGAGGGATTGTAGATAGTGATAAACTGTTTACATCAAACTGGGACGAAGACGTTAATTATTTTTTAGGAAAGAGAGAACATCATGACCAAAAAAGAATTGTATGATATTTTAAAAGAACGATTTCAAGAAGTTTTAAAAGAACATCAGATTGAGAACGACCACCTGTCTGTTTCCTGTCGTTCACTGACTCCGGAAGAAGCGATTGGAAAAACAAAACGGACCGATTATCCGATCCTTACCGGAAAAGATGTGATGATCCAGGCAGAATACAAAGGATTCCGCGGACAGGCATTTACCGATGCGCCATCCTCCTTTGAAGGAATGCTCGAAGATATTTTACAAATGGATATTGAACACGATCCGCATGATCGGGGAATTTTTATTGCAACTGTAAATGCTGTTATGGCGTCCCTTGGCTTATGCTGTGGAACTGTTCATTGCCGTACAGAAGGACCTGAACTTTGTGCACAGGATATGCTGAACTATTTAGAAATTAATTACCCGGATGTCAAACGGATTGCTTTGGTTGGATTTCAGCCATCTCTGTTGGAAATGCTCTCAAAAAGCAAATATGACGTCCGCGTAATGGATCTAAATCCGAACAACATTGGACAGTTGAAGTTTGGAATCCGTGTGGAAGACGGAACTGCCATGAAAGAAGAAATCCGCGACTCCTACGCAGAATTGATTCTATGCACCGGAAGTACACTCTGTAACGGATCGATCATCGATTATTTAGATCTTGATAAAGATGTACTGTTCTTCGGAACAACCGCTTCCGGAGCAGCGCCGTTACTGGGATTAAAGCGTGTCTGCTTTGCAGATAAATATGAATAAATCTTTTCATACCTTTTTGGGATAATCCGCCCTCTGTCGATTGACAGGGGGATTTTTATAATATTTTTTGTAGCATTTTATATTCTCCAGGAACTATGCAGTTAATCATATTTTATGTTATACTCTTAATAGAAATAGCTATTAAATCTAAACGAAAAACAGAGGTAACTATCATGGAATTCAAAAGCATTTTAATAAAAGACACAACTGTGGAAGAAAGAAAACAGATTGTAAAAGAATCTTTAGGCAACATTTCTGCAAGCTGCGACGGTTGCATGGCAAGACTTTCAGAAATGTACGATGAGTATATCGAAGGTAAAAAAGAGATCCGTGACATTAATATGGAATTTAATGGGCACTATTTACGCGGAGACATGGACAAAGGAGAAAAAAGAAGCTGTCCAATGTAAAGTAAATCTACTCCCCTTTTAACCTTCACTCAAGACCTACTGATAGAATGGAGGTGTTTGTATGAAATTTAAGAAAAGAATCGCATTTTTCACAGCAATTATGATGGCACTATTGACTGTCGGATGTGGCAGCAAATCAATGTCAGTATCCGAGGACAGTGCAACCATGGAATCAGTCTACGGTACAGATTATTCAGAAAACGAATACTGCGAAGAACCTGCGGAAACAGCCGATACAGGAATCACTTCAGGAAATGGATTGGAAGCTCAAGTAGAAAATGGACGTAAATTGATCCGAACGGTTTCTCTGTCTTTGCAGACAAAAGAATTTGATTCTGTACTCAATAGCCTAAAAACAAAAACTACTGAACTAGGTGGCTATGTCGAGAATTCTTCTATCAGCGGCAACAGTTATTCTTACACGACAACCCGGTATGCAAGCTACACCATACGAATTCCGGCAGACAAGTTAAATGAATTCGTGGATATCGTCGGTGAACTTGGAAATGTAACACAAGAAAATGAGTCCGTGGAAGATGTGACACTTCAGTATGTAGATGTGGAAAGTCATAAAAAAGCTTTAGAAACGGAACAGGCACGTTTGATGGAGTTGCTTTCTACTGCAGAAAATATGGAAGACCTGTTAGCCATTGAAAGTAAATTATCCGATATTCGATATGAAATAGAAAGCTACGAAAGTCAGCTTAGACTACTGGACAATCAGATTGATTACAGCACAGTACATGTAGAGATATTTGAAGTCGAACGTATGACAGACGCAGGTGAGAAGGGCTTCTTCGAAGAAATTAAAAACCGATTCGGTGACAATCTGTATAAAGTAGGCCGCGGTTTCAGGAATCTGATCATTGGAATTCTTGGTGCCTTACCGATCCTTATCGTATGCGTAGCAGTCATTGCCGTTATCGTAGTTATAGTTAAGAAAAGCATCAAAAAAATAACATTCAAAAAACAGAAAAAAGCAAAAGAAAACGATCATGAAGAAAACTTCAAATAGCGACTCTCCTTCGTTTCTCTTGTAAAGCAAAGCACTCAAAAGCGGAAAACCTCTGAATCTAATGAGATTTTCCGCTTTTTGTTTTCCTCTTATTCTCTATTCTTTTTTATATTTTTTTCCATTGCAGCAATTTCCTCTGCCGTATATTCTTCCACCACTGTCTTTGTCACTTGTTTTATATTTTTTTCCTTCAGACGAAGATATACAAATTCCCTGAAAATAGTGTACAGAACCGAAACTAATGGAATGAAAATAAGCATTCCTACGATCCCCATGAGATTGCCACCAATCGTAACAGCAGCAAGCACCCAGATTGACGGAAGTCCAACTGATCCACCAACCACATGAGGATAAATCAGATTCCCCTCAATCTGTTGAAGAATCAAAAATACAATAATAAATAGAACCGCCTGTTTTGGACTTACCATAAAAATCAAAAAGCAACCCACTGCACATCCGATAAAAGCTCCAAAGATCGGAATCAATGCGGTAAATGCAATTAAAGTTCCGATCAAAAGTGCATATGGCATTTTTAAAATACTGAGTGTAACGACAAACATACTTCCGAGAATCACAGCTTCTACACACTGCCCCGTAAGGAAATTTGCAAATGTCTGATAGGTCAGAGAACAAATTTTCAAAAATGCCTCTGCTTTTTGTTTCGAAATAAATGCGAAAAATACTTTTCTTATCTGTACATGCAATTTTTCTTTCTGAAAAAGAATGTAGCACGCAAAAGAAAACGCAATGAAAAATGTAGCAAATCCACTGACAATAGAGCCCACTGCCGACATTGTCGTATTCATCATATTTCCTGCTCCGCTGCCAAGAATACTTATCCCCCATTTAATTGCCTGATCTGGATTAAACTGTACCTGATTCACTAATTTCATAATATCTTGATTATTATGTGAAAACTCTCGAATCCAGTCTTGCATCTGTGGAATAAAATTCGCAATGCTTATCATCAAACTTCCCATTGTCCGAGTAAGCTGTGGAATCACACCAAACATTACTAGTGCGATCACACCAACCGCCAATATAATTGTGAGAAGAAGACTGATCGGTCTTGCTAACTTTTTTCCCACCTTATTTCCATCTTTTGTCTTGCCGAAAATTTTCTTTTCTAAAAAACTCATTGGCACATTGATTACAAAAGCAATTGCGCCACCAAGTACAAATGGAAATATAATTCCCCATATTGTTTTCAGTACATCGATCACTACTTCAAATTTCCACAATGCAACTACAAGCAGCACTGTAAAAATAATCAGTTCTCGAATTTTCTTCATAGATAACTTACTCAAATCCATTATCGTTCTCCTAATTTCTTAAAATCAGCCAACTATACTTTTATGCAACAAGATATTTTTCATCATATACTTAAAATAATATTGATGTCAAGACGATTTATCAATTCAGCTTGGCATTGTATCCGTCTTATGATAATGTTATTGATGAACGTTATGCAACGAATAAATATCAGATATTGAAAAATAAAACCTGAAAAAATCGAAATAACGAAATTTATACGAAAAGAGAAACAAGAAAATGTCACAAAAACAAAACAAATTGACTCAAACCGGTATTGTAGCACTTCTTGCTTGTGTATGCTGTATCCTGTGGGGAAGTGCAATCCCGGTAATTAAAACAGGGTATCACCTTCTGCAGGTAGATTCTTCAGACACTGCAAGCCAGATTGTATTTGCCGGAATCCGCTTTACTTTAGCTGGGATTCTGGTATTAATTTTTGCATCAATCAGGGAAAAGAAAGTGATGCTTCCTGATAGGACACTCCTCAAATATGCCATTCCTGTGTGTCTTGCCCAGACAGTGGTGCAATACTTCTTTTTTTACATAGGAGTTGCACACACTTCCGGAGTAAAGGGTGGAATCATCACCGGGCTTGGAAATTTTATTGCAATTTTGTTGTCTTGTCTGGTATTTCGAAATGAACGGATGACGAGCCAAAAAATCGCAGGATGTGTATTGGGATTTGCAGGAGTTGTAGTAATCAATCTGATGGGAAATTCCCTGGATATGGGATTTAAACTGATCGGAGAAGGATTTATTCTGATTGCACAATTATCTTATGGAATGTCTACTGTATTGATCAATCTTTTTTCCAAAAAAGTATCACCGGTAGTGTTAAGCGGATCCCAGTTCACGATGGGCGGAATTGTTCTGACTTTAATTGGAATTGGAATGGGCGGACGCCTGGGAAATGTAACGGCCGGAGGTCTGGCAATTATATTTTACCTTGCGATGGTTTCAGCAGTGGCATATACGCTCTGGTCTATACTGCTTGCATGGAATGATGTTTCCAAAGTTGCGATTTTCGGATTCGTAAATCCACTTTGCAGCGTGATCTTATCGGCACTGATACTCGGAGAGGTAAAACAGGCATTTAATGTTGGCAGCCTGGTTGCATTGGTTTTGGTATGCGCCGGTATTTATATCGTTAATCGCAGAAAAAATTAAGCATTGTTATTTTGAATAATCCCTTCATAACCTGCTTTAAGGAAAAGATCAAAACAAGTATGGAATCTGCACCATTCTTCATCAGATTTTCCTAAATGTTTTCTGCACATTTCCAGACATCCCATTATTTGAACGGTTAGTAAATCAGTTAATGTGGATTCATCTAAACCTGTCTTATCCAGCATAACATCAAGAAAATCCTGTTTAAGTGCAACAACTGTATGTTTTACTGCCGGCAGGAACAATGCTTCTGAAAAAAAGAGGGGCTGATATTTCGGATTTTCCCGTAAAAGCCAACAGAGCCCCTTCCTAACAATTATATTTGAACTTGATCCATTCTCAGATAACAAAGCCATATTTTTAATATCATATAGAGCATCTGAAAAAACTTCTTCAACAACTTGTCCAATGTTACCAAAATGAGTATAAAATGTCCCTCGGCTGACACCTGCATATTTACAAAGATCTGTTATAGTTATTTGCATATAGTCCTTTTTCAGAAGAAGCTGCAGAAATGCATCTTTAATCGAATTATGTATAAAATTGTCTTTAGATAAAATTGCTTTTTCTTCATTCATGTATTTCCAAAAACCTCGCTATATACAAATAATTATAGTATATTTTCACATAAAAATAAAGTTGTTTTTCATGAAAACGAGGCATTTTGAACAATTGTCTCTTCTTTGTTCAAACGTATCTGGAGGGAATTGGTTTCTGGATTTGTTTATGTTATGTTGGGTATATAAGAAGCGTGTATATAAAAATAGAAGGAGGTAGGTATTCTATGGGAGAAACATTATACACAATAGGAACGGATCAGCAACAGGCGTGGATGAAAAAAAATTGTTTCCCACCTAGAGGATATGGTTACTCTGAACCGGGAACATATTCTCTCGATGCTACAGAAGTTGCAGCATACAATGTTGCGAAGTCATTTTATCAAGTCTATCCGGAAGTCTGGAATATCGATTATATCGAGAAGGAAACCGGAATCAAACCCGATGATATCAAGGATCGATTAAAACGAATGTATGATGAACATCTTATCATGTTCGTTATGAATCCAAATGTTGGTGTTTACGGTTGGGGACTTTATTATTGGGTTGTCAAATTAAAAGACGGTACAGATCCAAAGGTAAAAGCTGAATTTGCCAAGTGGTATCAGAATAAAGATGATATTTGTACAGGATATCTCGCAGAGGGCGATTTCGATTTCTTTAACGGAAATCACATGAGAGTTCTGGACAATCTTCTTGCAGATGTTATCCAGCCATGGAAAGACAGACCGGAGGTTGAATATGTACATCTTTGTCCAATCAGGGCAGATGTCAGAGAATCACTTGTAAATCAATGGGATGTTCCGGAAGACAGATACAGAAAATTTATTTTTGGGGAAGAACAGAAGAAGAAATTCCTTAAAGTTCAGAACAAAATAGATAAAAAAGATTTTGCTATTATCGAAGCTCTTAACAGTACAAAATCAATCGCAGATATGTTTGATTTTGACATACTGGAGAAGTTATCCGGCTTGGATGGCAAGCAGATGAAAAAAGACATTGTAATGTGTGTTGATGAACGAAAATTTATGCTGCCAATGATTTATATTAATTACAGAGCACTTGGAATATCAATGCATATGTATCTGGTTCGTATGTTCCAGAATGTTCCGAGTTACAGGAAAGCAGAAATCGTAGATGAATTCTCACTTATGCCAGAATTCGTAGATATTCTTCAGTTCGGTGACTCTTTCTACGATTGCATGCTGACTGTTTATACCGAAGTAAATGACGTAGAAGCAATCAGAACAATGTTAGAAGGATATGCTGAAATTGAAGAAGTAAAAGTAGCAAATTCAAAGAGACAGTTCAGACGTTGGGTAGCCCGTCTTGATGATGATAACGGATATTGGGAAGAATGCGTTATGACGGATGACTTTTTACAGAACAGACTGGAATCCGGTTCCGTAAAATGTCGTTTCTCAACTGACTCAGAGGAGGTGCAGTAATATGATCGTAAAACATCCAAGAGAATATGTTGTTGATAAACTTCAATATGCATTAAATCCAAAAACGATTGCCGTAGTCGGAGCCAGCCGTTATTCCACAAAGGTCGGCTATAAAGTTGTTGATGGCCTTTTAACATGGGGATATAAAGGAAAGATTTATCCTGTAAATCCAAGAGCAGATAAAGTTGCCGGATTTACAGCTTATAAGACTGTAAAGGATATTCCTGATGAAATCGATCTTGCTTTTCTTGCTGTACCTGCACACATTGTTAAATCTGTTTTGGAAGATTGTGTTGAAAAGAAAGTTAAGATTGTTGTTATTGCCACAAGTGCATTTAAAGAAATCGGACGTGGAACACTGCAGGATGAACTCACTCAATATTGTCGTGATCATGAGCTGCCTCTGATCGGACCAAACCTTGTAGGAATGGGAAGTCCATACCTTAATTTCAACTGCGGATTTATCCCTTATCTTCCAATCAAAGGTCCTGTAGCAATGATTTCTCAGTCAGGTGCCAACTTGCTTGCGGCACTTGGAACCTCACAGAAAGATCATTTTGGAATGAGCTTCTTCGTAGGACTTGGAAATAAAGCTGACGTTGATTTCTGTGAGTTTATATCCTACGCTGGAAGAGATGAAAACAGTAAATGTCTTGCAATTTATATTGAAGGACTGGATAGTCCTGATGCATTTATTGAAGCTTGCCGCAGTGTTGATAAACCAATCGTAACAATAAAAGTCGGTGGTTCAAAGATTGGTGAAAAAGCAGCATTTGCACATACTGCTTCTGAAAACAAAGGAACAAATGATGCATTTTATGATGATATTTTTGAAAAGGCTGGAGCTATCCGTGCGACCACATGGCAGGAATTCCTTGATATTTCCATGGCATTAGGAATGCAACCGGCACCAAAGGGTGACAATATCGTTATGATTACCAACGGTGGTGGTTCAGGTCTTCTCAGCTGTGATCACTTTGAACGTCGGGGAATGCCAATGCATGAACTGGCAGAGATTTCTCCTAATCTAGCTGGAAGAATCCGTGCATATATGCCAATGTTTGGTTCACCGCTTAATCCTGTTGATATTTCCGGAACAGCTTCACCTGTTCAGTATAAAGGTGCGTTCACACAGGTAATGCGTGACCCGAATGTACATGGAATACTTGGATCCATCTGTCCGACAGCAGTAACAGATGTTCCGGCTGTAACAAATCTGGTTATCGATATTTACGAGACATATAAGCATCTTGGAAAACCGTTCATTATGGAATGCCAGGGTGGTGAAGAATGTCAGGAAGCTATCATGAAGTTGAGAGATCATGGAATCCCAGCTTATCCGACTGCTGAACAAGCCGTAAATGCTATGGTCGCTCTCTACAAATATGGCCAGATCAAAAATAAGAAATAAATTATGAGCAGACATTGTTACTGTTCACTCCCGTGTGAACAGCAATCAAACATTTAGATTATGACAGAAGTTGTATAAACGACTACTTCTCTTCTATAAAAAGCTCTTATAAGAAAATGACACCTCATTTAGGGGTGTCATTTTCAATAGCTTTATTTTCTTTGTATTAAAATCTTACCCGCTCCCGATCCGGATGTTCTCCCGACCATCCGATCTGCGGTAAAGTCATCAGCTGATACATATCATTTTCCTCTATGTCAAATCCGAAAACATCCAGATTCTGATGCATTCGTTCACCGGAAGAAGATTTTGGCAACGGCAGCACACCGCACTGCAGAGCAAATCTGATACAGATCTGTGCGACAGATACCTGATATTTTTCTGCAAGTTCCATAAGAAGTGGCTCCTTGAGAACTCTGGCTCGACCGATTGGACTCCATGCCTCTACCTGAATCCCCATCTGCTTACAGAAATCAACTGCAGCCTTCTGCATATATCCTGGATGGAATTCTAACTGATTCACCATAGGAGTAATGCTTGTCCGCTCTAACAGATTGTTCAAATGATGTGGCAGAAAATTGCTGACACCGATTGCCCGTACCTTTTTCGACTTATAGAGATCCTCCAATGCCTTCCATGTCTCCACATCCAAATCTCTCCACTTTGCATTCAGATCAGAAGGTCTTGGCCAATGAATCAGATAGAGATCCAGGTAATCTGTACCTAATCTTTTACAAGTGCTTTCGAACTCCTGCAAAGTTGAATCATATCCAAGATGATCTTTCCATACCTTTGATGTCAGGAAAATTTCTTCTCGTGGAATTCCACTCTCGCGTACAGCTTTTCCTACTGCTTCTTCATTGAAATAAAAGGCTGCCGTATCAAGATGGCGATACCCCTGTCTGATTGCTTCACTTATAATCGCTTCGTCGGTGTTGTCTGCGGCTTTATAGGTGCCAAACCCCACTGCTGGGATTTCCACTCCATTAGCTAATGTAAATGTATGTCTCATATGATGCTTCTCTTTCTTGTTATATAGATGCTGCGAATATTATTCAAACTCCACTGTTCCTGTCGGCTTTGGTGTGAAATCATAAAGTACACGGTTGATTCCCGGAACTTCGTGTGTGATACGTTCTGTAATATGAACCATTAATTCATGCGGAATCTCAGCAACAGTTGCCGTCATAACGTCAATAGAGCATACTGCACGAACGATACAAGACCACTCAAAAGCGCGTTTTCCATCCTTGATTCCTGTAGATCTGAAATCCGGAACAACAGTAAAATACTGCCAGATCTTTCCTTCTAATCCATTCTTTTCAAATTCCTCACGAAGAATTGCGTCAGATTCACGTACTGCTTCCAAACGATCGCGTGTGATAGCTCCCGGACAACGAACTCCAAGTCCCGGTCCCGGGAATGGCTGACGGTAAACCATACCATGTGGAAGACCGAGTTCATCTCCAACAACACGAACCTCATCCTTAAACAGAATTCTAACTGGTTCTACAAGTTCAAAATTCATATCTTCTGGAAGTCCTCCTGCATTATGGTGCGCCTTTCCATGTCAGCCGGACGTCTGATTTCAGTAACATTCATTTGATTTTCCTCCTTAGTATCCTCTCAATATCTACAATGATTGTACCGTCATTATGATTACACATCAACACATTCTGACATGATTTGATTTATTTATCTTTCAAAAATATTGCTGTACTTTTTTCCTTCTGCAGTGTTTTATTTTCATCAAAAGGTATATGATTTAAGCTTTTTTCTTTGCACCATAACATTTTGTCAAATATCTGTAAATAAAAGTATTTAATATCCCAAAAAAGCTTTAGCGATTTAACGTGAAAAATCACTAAATTGTATTGTCGTATACAAAAACACCTGTTATAATATTAAAAATGATAATCAGATAGGAATGGTGATAAAATGAGTCAGTTAGAAATATTAAGAGAGAGTCTTGGCCAGTGTGATGAAATCATCCTGGATGCATTGCTTATGCGTAATCGTATTGTAGAAGATATCATGGCTTATAAGAAGTCCAATGATCTTCCAATCTTACAGCCGGAACAAGAGACCAAACAGAAAGAATGGCTGGAAAAAAGAATGGAAAAAAAACGTCATAAAGCTGAAGTAGAAGACGTATTTGGAAGCATCACAATGAACAGTAAAAGAATCCAGTCCAGAAAATTGTTTAACTATAATATTGTGCTTATTGGATTCATGGGAGCTGGTAAAAGTACCATCTCAGAGTTTTTGAAAAACTCCTTTGCAATGGAAGTAATCGAGATGGATCAGATCATAGCTGAAAGAGAAGGTATGACTATTTCCGATATTTTTGAAGTATATGGCGAACAGTATTTCCGTAACCTGGAAACCAACCTTCTTATCGAAATGCAGTCCAAAACTAATGTCGTGATTTCCTGCGGCGGTGGAACTCCAATGAGAGAATGTAATGTCGTTGAGATGAAGAAAAACGGACGTGTAGTTCTTCTGACTGCCAAACCAGAAACTATTCTGGATCGTGTCAAAGACAGCCATGACCGCCCGCTGATTGAAAATAACAAAACAGTTCCGTTTATTGCCGATCTTATGGAGAAACGAAGAGAAAAATATGAAGCAGCAGCGGATATTATTATTGAAACAGACGGAAAAGATGAATTGCAGATCTGCGAAGAACTAATTCTCAGACTACGTCAGATGGATAATAAATAAAAACAGCTTATGAAGTCGCATCTAAGATTCAGACCCAGAACAGGAGGAAAAAATGGAACAGAGAATTAAAGGAACAACAGGTTTATTAGCATTGATTGGAAGTCCAGTAGGACATTCAGGATCTCCTGATATGTATAACTTCTGCTTCCGTTATCACAATTTGGACTACAGCTACATGGCTTTTGACATCAAGGAAGATCAGGTACCAGCAGCATTGGATGCGATGCGTCTGTTCAAAATGAGAGGGTGCAATGTAACTATGCCATGTAAAACAGCAGCAGCCCAGAACATGGATGAGTTATCACCTGCTGCAAGAATTATCGGTGCAGTGAATACAATTGTTAATGAAAACGGAAAACTGATCGGACACATGACAGATGGTATCGGTTTTGTGGAAAATCTAAGAGACCATGGCGTAGATGTAAAAGGAAAGAAACTGGTGATTTTAGGTGCAGGAGGAGCTGCAACAGCCATCCAGGTACAGTGTGCACTTGATGGAGCAACATCCATTTCCATCTTCAATCCAGACGATCCATTTCTTGATCGCGCAAAAGGCACAGCTGCTAAACTGAAAAACGAAGTACCAGATTGTAATGTTCAGGTATTCTGTCTGGATGATCCGGGAAAACTGAAAGAAGAAATTGAAAAAGCAGATATTCTGGTAAATGGAACACTGGTAGGTATGAAACCTCATGAAGATCGTTCTCCAATCACAGACAAATCTGTATTTCGTTCCGATCTGATTGTATGTGATGTTGTATATAATCCGGAAGAAACAAAACTTCTTCGGGAAGCAAAAGAAGCCGGTTGTGCAAAAATGATCGGTGGAAAAGGTATGCTTCTGTGGCAAGGCGTTGCGGCTTATAAACTATATACCGGCTTGGATATGCCTGTAGAAGAATACAAGAAATATCAGGCAGAAAACCAAAAATAAAACTGCTCCCAGTTAAGCAAACAATAAAAATATCATAGAAACATTTATAAACAAAAGCAGCGGAAGTCCTTGATTTTTTTTAAGGGCTTCCGCACTTTTTGACCAGTTCTTAAAAGCAGATGTAATGTATTTCCTGCTTTTCTGGTGCCTTCATCTTAAATTATCTTTTATTTCCCTGAACCAGGCAGATACTTCCTGCTCCGCCACTGAGCAACAGTAGTATCATCCAGCAGAACAGTTCATTACTATCCGCTGTTTTCGGACTTTTTACTGAAGTTTTTGTTCCACTTGCCTGTTCTTTTTTCACCTCTGTTTTCACAGCTTCCGGCTGTTCTTTCGACGGCTGCTCCGGTACAGACGGTGTGACAGGCACAGATGGCTGTTCCGGTTTGACTGTCTCTTTGGTTGTCTGAATCATATTCTGCTTCGCTGCACTTGCAGTAACTGCATCGGAACCCTGTTCAAAAAATTGAATCAACAGCTCTTCGCAACAGGAATATTCTCCGATCTCCGCTGCATTGGCAAGCTGTGGATAGCTGTCAGAACCGGCAAGATAATTATTAACTGCTACGGTATACTCTTTTGTATCATCCAACTCCTGCCCATCTTTTTGCACAGAAAGCACACGGGCACCCGCCGGCTGCGCCGGATCAAAACGGACGACAATTCCACCAACCTGCAGATAACTTCCGCTGTCATTTGGCCATGCATCCCATTCACCACTGTCGTTTGCAACAATACAGTTTTTCTGAATAGTAAGACTGCTCTCCAACATTTCCTTTATCTGTGCACCAGTCAGCTTCTTTGTCACTACATAATTTCCATAAGGACTGACATTGATAACATCTCCATACGTTACCGTTCCGGCAGCGATAGAAGCACGGATTCCGCCAGCATTTTCAAAGGCTATATCAGCCCCTGTGGCAAGCAGGTACGCATCAGTTATGACATTTCCAAGATTTGTCTGTCCGATACGGATATGTTCCCAGACACCGTCCAATTCCACCGGTGAAGTACCGATGACACGATTCAGTGCTGTCTCGTTTTCTGCTTTGATCTTATCCAATACATCTGTCACGGAAGCATCCTTCGGATAGTTCTGTGCTGCTTCATAATCGACAGATGTTTTCTCATAATCCACATGCACACTTCCATCCTCATCCATAGTACAGTTCAGATCGATCAGCCCCACACTATTTAAATAATGTCCACTTTCCGATACATAGGTTTTTGAACCGTCCGGTGTCGTCACAGATTCACTGAGTTCAATATGTTCATGTCCACACAGCCACAAATCGACACCGTCCACCTGTGCAGCCACATTCTTTGGATCAAGCGTATGGGACAATGCGATCACCACATCACACCCTTCTGCCTTTAAAGTAGCAGCTTCCCTTTTTGCATAAGCTACTGCATCCTGAAAGTCCAATCCCTCCACATTAGATGGTGTTGTCTTATTTTTCATCTCCGGATCACTTACACCAAACACACCGATCTTCAGTGTTTTTCCATTTTTTGTAATCTCTTTTACAAGTTCATCCGTATCAAAAAAGGATGTCCCATCTGCATTTTTGATGTTACCGGATAAAATTTTGACATTAGCAATTCCACCAAGCTCTTTTAAACGATCTTTGCCATAACTCCAGTCATGGTTTCCTGTGGTCATCGCATCATATCCACAAGCTTTCATCAGTTTCGCCACCGATTCTCCCTTTACTAGTGTCGCAATCGGTTGTCCATGAAAGGTATCTCCGGAATCCAGCATCAGCGAACCGTCCGCTCCTTCCGTAAATGTCTGTGCAATTCCACTCAGTCGATCCATTCCGATCACCTGATTGTAATCATCTTCCTCTACCCGTGCATGAATATCATTGGTATGTACGATTTTCACATCAAAAATTGTACTTTCAGATGCAGTTCCATCCTGCGCCTGTACCGGCATTGCCCCAAATAATCCGAAAACTATCCCAAATGTCAGCAAAAGTACCGTTACCTTATTCCATTGTTTTTTTAATTTCTTCATCTTACTCCTTCCTTTAATGAAACGGACATTCGTAATCTACATTCACAACTTGTTTATGAAAACAGCCCATTATATGGTTTGTTTTCATATTGTTTCCTTTTATTATATGTAAAAAGCTGTAAAATTCAATACTTGACATACAACATCCACGAACTTCAACTATTGTCCTAAAAGTACAAATTATCTTTCTGGAAAATAACACAGAAAGGATGGGGCTGCCGCTTCACGATTTAGAAATCGTTAAAACGATAGCCCCTTGCAAATTTTTATATACACTTTTATTGTCGCTCTATATTTTCCGCTAATGTCATCAACAGCTTATCACCATTCCGATTAATCATCTTCATTTATTTCGTGGTTACTGAGCAATGACCTGAGTTTCGCCCCGCCAGATTTTATATTTCTAAAAATAGTCAGGTGAAATAGTTCAATTAACCTTTTCACCTGACTATTTACATAGCAAAGAGTCTCTGTACAATTACTTAGTGTAACAGCACTCATTCTACCAATATCTTTTAAAAATCTAATTCTTAATAATCAAACTGACGATAATATCTACGAATAGAAAGTGGATGTCTTAAAAACAGCTCCATATATGCATCTACACGATTATTAACACCATGCATTACCAAATGAGAAATTGTTCCTCTAAATTCTGGACTAATTCCTTTTAATTCATGTTCTTTTGTATCAATAATAGTATAGTTTGCATTTACACGTGGAAGAAATTTTGCAACACGCTCAGCTAATGGTCGTTGTTCATCCTCTCCCATAAACAGAGTAACTGGTGTATCTTCAACGATAATCTCCTGCATTCCGTGGAAAAATTCTTGACAGCTAATAGATTTTGTACGGATCCACATCTGCTCCTCCCAATAGCACATAGCATAGGAATAGGTTGCCCCATACTGATTTCCTGATCCAATAAAGTAATGAGGAAGATCTTTATGTTCTTTCCAAAATGCCACCTTATTTTTTGCATACTCATATGCCCACTCATCGGAATCTTTCTCAACCTGAGCTAATACATCCGCAAGATTAGCTTCCATCTCTTTATTATAACGGTCATAATCATCAAATTCACCATTTTTATACATCAAGTAATTTGCAACCATATAAAATTTCAACTGCTCATTCATTGGATAAACAATCAGATAATCTTGCTTGTCAGGCTGTGTGAGAGTAGTACCTGGATTATCGATGAATGAAAATACTTTTGCACCTTTTTCATGTACTTTGTCCACTAATTCAACCATTTCTTTTGTATTTCCAGATACTGAAGATATAATTACTACAGATTTATTTGTAAATTTTTTGTTTCCTGTAGTCAAAAACTCAGCTGCATTTTCAACAAATACTGGAAGCTTTGAACGGCCACGCATATATACTTCCACCTGCATACTGGAAGCATAAGTACCTCCAATACCAATAAAATAGATTCCATCAAATCCTTCTTCCCAGATTTGATCAATAATTTTTTCAATCTGCGGACGAAGAGCAAGTGCTCCATTCACACTATCAATCTGTGCTTGCTCGTTAAAATTACGCAAACAAGCTCCTTCTGTTTCTTTCCACGCTTTTGCTTCATATTTCATAGTTGATATCTCCTTTCACTACTTTCTTTTTAATACAATTTCGTTGTCTGCAAATCTAAATTTAAGAAAAATTGTATAGCACGTTGAATCATTTTATCCCAATAAGGCCACTCATGATCCCCTGGTCCTTCCATATAAACATGACCATAACCATTACTTTCAGCAACTTTTCTAAATTTCTGATTATTTTCATATAAGAAGTCTTCTGTACCACAAAATTGAATTAACCTTGGACGATTTTCGTCTTTAGCAAGTTTCTCTACCAAAAACAGTGGATTTTCCCACTCTTCTGGTTTTCCTGCTTCTCCATGAAAACTCTGTATTTCTTGTGGCGACATATCTTCCCAATTTCCGGCAAGTACCATCTCCGTAAATCCTACATAATCGAGTACTCCTGATAAACTTGCCACAGCTTCATACTTCTCTGGTCTATTCAATGCAATCTTCACTGCACCATATCCACCCATACTCTCTCCAGCTATAAATGTATTTTCTCGTCTTTGATCCAAATGAAACCATTTCCCACAAATAGCTGGAAGTTCATCTGCAACATAATGGAAATAATCAATTCCAACTTTTCCTGTTGTGTAAAAACTACGTTGAACTTCAGGCATAATTATTATGAAATTATATTTTTTTGCATAATATTCAATTTTAGAAAATCGCGTCCATTCATCACTATTTCCTGACAGTCCATGAAGTAAATAAAGAACCTTCGGTGTTCCCTCATAAAGAGGTGTTACATCATTAGAAACATCTGGGAAAATAACATTAATCTGTGTTGTCATTCTTAAATTTTTGGAATAAAAATTTCCTGTAAATAATCCCATTATTTTAATTTTACCTTTTATCTGAAAATTGTACATTAAAGTTACATTTATCACCACGCACATAATTGCGATTGAATTCGATTGCCCTTCCATCCGTATCATACGTAAGACTTTGAAACAACATCACGGGTGTTCCTGCATCTATTCCCAACAGTTTTGCATCATTCAAACTAGGACGAACCAAATCCAATGTCTGCTCTGCTTCCGCTAAATGAATCCCATACATTTCATATACTTCATACACAGAAAACACCGATAAATCAATCCCCTCCATTTTGGGAATTAAATAATGCGGTATATATAATTCCTCTAAAGAAATCGAATCTCCGTCAGCATAACACATGCGCTTAATATAAAAAATAGGCTCTTCTGGTTTAATGCCGAACATGTTTCCATACAAATTTCCTGCCATTCTTAGATACTTAGACACAATTCTAAAAGATGGTTTCATATTCCTATCTACCATCGTCTGCGTAAAGCCTTCTAACTTCTCCATGTTTCGTTCGATCTTATGTCCTAAAACGTATACTTCTTTATCAGAAATATATTTCAACAATCCTTCTTTGACCAAGACTTCTATGGCTGTTCTCACGATTTGCTTCTGAACACCAAACATTTCAGCCAATTCTGTATCAGTAGGTATTTTTGTACCAGGATATAAATCACCATCTTCTATTTCTATTCTTAAAATCTCACTCACTTGCTGAGTGATCATTCTTTTACAGGCAGTTTTCATATTTCGGCTCCTTATTTTTTAGTTACCATGCTCCAAAATACTTTAATGTTTCTGTTGCATTTGCTGCACCTTTTTCCATTGCCCCTTCTATAGAGAGTCCATCTACAATTCCTGTTAAAAATCCAGCAATATAACTATCTCCAGCTCCCATACTATCTACAAGATGATCACAAGGAACGATTCCAAAACGATGATATCTTTCACCATCATAACACAAACTGCCTTCTTCTCCCATCATACAAATGACAAGCTTAGGTCCCTGTTTTTGAATTCTTTCCATTTGTTCTCTTACCTCTTTAGTATCTCCTGTATCCACAGAATAAAAGAGATAATCTGTATATGGTATCGCTTTTACACTTTCCTCTGAATCTGGGCTTGTCGCACAATCAAAGGCAGTAACAATTCCTTTTTCTTTCAACTCTTTAAACTGTCCTTCTACTTTGCCCCAAACATCACAAATTACAACATCAAAATTTTTGATATAATCAATATCTTCATCTGTTAATTTATATTTTTCCAATACGCCTTCGTCGTAATCTCCAAATACTCTTTCGCCATCTATCAATTCAACCTGGGTAACGGCTGTCTTTCCTTTTTCTACACGCAAATGCGAAGTGTCAACGCCTTTCGCTTTGATAGTTTCTATCATAATCTGTCCGTAGACGTCATCACCTACTGGTCCAATATATGCAGCCTCTCCTCCTAAACGGAGTGTATAAACTGCCATATTTACCGGGCCTCCCCCCGGAAATGCTTTTCCACCATCTATATTGTTATAATAATCAATACAGTTACTTCCAACTGCCGCTAATCTCATACGATATCACTCCTTTTTTATCTGGTGTCTCGCCTTGTTAGAACATTCGTATATTGTACCTGATCTGGTCTCGCCATAATCCTAAAAAACTCAATACCTACTCCTCTATCGTCGTTTACAACACCTGACTGATAGTACAAGTATTGTCCTTCTTCTACCTTCAACAATTTAGCTTCTTCTTCTGTGGCAAATGTAATTTCTACTTTCTCCGTCCCTTTAGTCAACAATATGCCTAAATCCCTTAGAACTTTATATAAAGATTCTTCTGCAAAATTGTGAGCTTCCAAACCTTCACACTGTTCGTAATTAATGTAACTATTCTCAATCATCAAAGGAACATTGTTTCTAATCCGCAAGCGATATAAATGAAATACTTTATCTCCCTCTTTTATCTGAAGTTTTCTTGCAACATATCCATCACACGTCTCAATTCTAGAGATTAATACTTCTGTCCAAAGAAAGTACCCTGTTTTTCTCATTGCTTCCGAAGTAGACTGAATTTCCTTTATATTCCTAACTAATCTCGGAGGTGCCACAAAGGTTCCAGATCCTTTTACACTATATAGTTTTCTTTCTTCAATTAGTTGTTGAATAGCTGTATGGAGAGTGGAACGATTCATTTGCCACATTGTACACAACTCCCGTTCGCTCGGAAGCTGTGTATGTGGTTTTAGTTGGTTTTCTTGTATATACCATTGAATCTGCTCCATCGCCATATCTTGCGGACGAATTTTTTTTATTTTCTCCATACAGTTCTCACCTTCTCAACATATTAAGCTAATGCTTATGCACTTTCTTTTTTATTTTTTCTATCCCAATAATAGAATACTGGAAGTCCTGTAGCTACTGCCACAAACGCACAAATTAAGCTCTGCATTGGCGCATATGTAAGCTGGCCCCAAATAAGTGTACCTGTCATAATAATTGCAATAAGAGGCATAATTGGACCACCTGGGCATTTATAAGATGGATCGTATCCATGTTCTTTGCCTTTTTTTCGAAGCACAAAGATTGTACCGAATGTAAGCACATTCTTTAATAATGCTACCATTGTAAAGTATCCTAGCAATGCTGACAAGTTTGAAGCAAAAATTAATACGATTGCAACCGCACACTGTACGATAATTGAAAAATAAGGAGTTTCGTATTTTGGATGAACTTTTGCAAAAGATTTAAAGAATAAATTATCTTTCGCCATAGCATACTCGATACGTGGCTGGAACATAATACAAGATGATAATGAACCAATTACAACAATAATTGCCATAATTGCAACAATTGTACCTGCATACTGTCCAATTCCTGGAAGCTTAGATGCCAACAATGCGATTGGAGCATCAGATGTAGCCATTTCATCAATAGAAAGAATTCCAGAAGCTACAAATGTTAATCCTGCATAAAGAGCTAGTACAATAACTGCTGTAAGAATAAGACCCAAAGGCATATTCTTTTTCGGATTTTTAATTTCGCCTGACATATAACAAGCAGCTCCCATACCATCATATGACCATGTTGTTGTAGCTACACCTGCGATTAGCGCAGCAATTCCACCTGTTGCATATCCTTTCAAAGGTGCAGAAGATAATAAAATATCCCCCTGAAGATTGAATAAACCAATACCAATAACCAATGCAAATGGTAAAATTTTAAGAGCTGTAATAATTGTCTGGAATTTTCCACCGCCTTCTACCGAACGTATATGTACTCCCATGAAAATTAATACAAATACTACAGCAACCAGCTTTAATACCAAACCATGAATCGGAACAAAAAATGCAAGATAATTCACAATTGCTAAAGCCATGATTGAAATTGACGGTGGGTCAGTTGCCCAAAAGCTGATCCATCCACACAAGAATGCGAGTGGTCGAGATCCTGCTTCACGGAAGTAAACATATTGTCCACCATCCTCTGGATAGGCAGATGCTAATTCCGAATATACAAAGTTTGATGGAATCTGAAGCAATCCCCCTATAATGTATGCTAATACCAGAAACAAGCTACTACCGGCAGCATTTGCTACCTCAGATAAAGATGAAAAAATACCAGAGCCTACTGTAGTACCAACGCCAAGTGCAATAACAGCGCCAAGTCCAAGTTTACGAGCAAGTTCGTTTTTGTTTTCAGACATAAAAACTCTCCTTTCCTTTTAAACAAAGTATAATTGAAAAATCTTGTGCACGACTTTTCTTTTTTTAATTTCCTATTATCTTCGATGCTTTTATATTGTAAACAGCTATCTATCTTCGCTATCACAACTTCTTAAATAATCTATTACTTTTTATTTATTCACTTTCACATTTAAACGATTCCTGCCTCGGCCATTAGCTCACGCATGTTATCAATGGCACGTTTCGCATAAAAACGTGGTTCGTTAATATAATTTGTAACCAATTCAAGTGTTGCAGTTTTATCATAACCTATTCGTTTCATTTCATATAGCATTTCTTTAATTGGAATATTTCCCTCTCCTGGTATCAGATGGGTGTCTGATCCATTTTCTCCATCAATAATATGCATATGATCCATCTTATTTCCGAGTTTATCAAAATATGCCATAATACTTTCATGCTGTACAAATGGTGGAACAATATCACACATGCCGACTACATATGGATTATCCACTCTTCTAAATAGCTCCACCAAATCATTTGCTCTTGTAAAGAAATTAGATTCATACGGTGTTAAAGCTTCAACTACTAGCTTGATTTCTAGTTTTGCTGCATAATCTCCCAACTCTTGAATATTTTTTTCTAATCTGCTCCACAACTGATCATATGTAGCAAGATATCCGCCGTTTGCAGGACTTGTAAGTACAAATTCCGCACCCATCTCTTTTGCCATTTCAAGAGACAGTTTCAGATAATCAATAGCATCTCTTCTCTGAGCCTCTGAACCAATCATATAATTGTAAGGATAGGCATTATGCTCCGGTGTGTAACCAAGCACCGGCATTTCATACTTTTCAATTAATCGGCGAACTTCATTAATATCTCCCGCTTTCAGATCCGGTGCATATGCATGTGGACGCCCACCCCAAAGCTCGATATAATCGTAACCGTACTCTTTAGCATCCATAAAACAATGCTCCAACGGATTCCTCTGATATCCCGATGTAAACATTCCAACTTTTAACATTATTTCATTCCTCCTTGTTGTGTTTTGTTGGTAAAATTATATAATAATTAAGCACCATTTTCTATTCGCAAGAGGTCTAAAATTCAATTATAAAAAATGTATAAAATCCCATAACCATGTTGTTTGTTATTTCAATTCTATACCAATTATGTTATTCTGCATATTTTATCCTCTTTATTCCCCCTTTATTTTCTCTTATTTTTATGCATTATGCATATAGTGGTATGTTTTTGATTTATATTTATACCAATTTCATCAGATACACTTATTTTGTTACTTATTTTTTAGTTATCCATCCAATTGCCAATGCTTTGTGCACCATGATAACTTATAAGTGTTCTAATAAATAGTGTGCAATATCTATTAGAACACTTCGATGACTTTTATTCATTAAGGAACAAGCATTCAGCTTTGATTTTTTTGTTGCTGGATATCTGACCTTTCTAAGGTTCATCTGTTATTTGATGTCGCCTCATTTTTACTCTTAATATCTTTATTTTCCTATATATAAGTTATGTCTTTACAAATATCATTAATCATTAGGAGGTTTAAATAATATGTCTGAATACGCAGATCTTATTTTATTATCAAACTGTATTTTTACAGCCACAGAGGAAATACCTTTCTCTGGATATATTGCTATCAAAAACGACCGGATACTTTCTATCGGAAAAGGATTGGCTCCTACTGAACTAATAGGAACAAACACAAAATATCTTGATTATGGGAACAAAACAATTACGCCTGGATTCTCCGATGTACATTGCTTTTTCACAGGTTATTCTGTAGGATTTGTTGGAATAGACTTATCCGCAGCTACTTCTCAAGAAGATATACTGAATTCAATTAAAGAGTATGCGAAAGGAATTCCTGCAGACAAACCTATTTTGGGACATGGTTGGAACTCCGATACAATCCAACCTAATGGAACAGATTTGTTAGATGAGGCTTTTTCCACTCGCCCTGTTCTTCTGTTTGCAAAAGGCTGCGAAACTTGTTGGATGAATCAAGCTGCTATAAATCGTTATCAGTTTACCCCGGAAACCTGTTATCCGGAGAGTTATGTTCGCTTTTTACCAGACTTACTTGGAGATAAAGACTTTATAATTCCGGAATTTAAGCGCTATATTAAAATGATGAACAGTAAAGGAATCACTTCCATCAAAGAAATGGGATTCGATGATTTCTACGGATTTACTGACATTCTCGCAGAACTAGAATCCGAAAACGCTTTAACTATCCGCGTAAACTTTATGAGCCAACCTGTTGCTGAACCTTTTAATCTCTCATATGGCAAGGAAATGCGTGAAAAATTTAAAGGAGAGTTTGTTCGTTTTTCTGGATATAACCAAATGACCGACGGTTCTATAAGCGAACTTTGCGGTGATTTGAAAAAACCTTATTCCTGCGCAGATACGACCTGTGCACAAGACATTGATTGGGATCTTTTAGCAAACGATACCTTTAAAGCTGATGCCGAAGGATTTCGTTTCTCATTACATGCTCAAGGAGATGCTGCTATTTCAAAAGTATTAGATATTTATGACTCTTGCCAAAAAGATGAAAATGGAAAACTTATAAATCGTCACAGTATTACCGATCTTGAATTCAGTGATCCAACAGACTTGGAGCGTATGGGAAAATTAGGCGTAATTGCTGAAATATACCCTCAAATTCAATCTATCGCAAATCGAAAAGACAAACTTGCCATGATTGAAGAAAAGATTGGTATGGATCGCGGACAGTATTATTGGAACAGACGTAAAATGGCTGACAGCAATGTGTTATTAAGTTGCGGAACTGATCTTCCACTTCTTATTGATGATATCCCAGAATCTATTTATCATGCAGTCGGAGGATACTTCCCTGAAGGTGGAGAGCCATTTAACAAACAAAATATGCTGACTATCCCTGAATTGCTAACTGCATGGAGTGCTGGCGGTGCTTATAATCTATATCAAGAGAAAGAGCTCGGCACACTGGAAAAAGGAAAAAAAGCTGATATTGTCGTATTCGACGGAAATCTATTTGAAACAGCTATTGAAGAAATTCGTTCTCGCAAAGTAGAAGTAACTTTTCTCAACGGACGAATCGTATATAGCCATGAATAAATAAAAAAATATCTCTCTTATCTAAACAGTTTATATTCTCTTTAAGAAAGGAAGGGAAATATTTATGAAAGAGTCTTATTTTATGGGGATTGATACTGGAACAAACTCTAGTAAAGGTGTATTAATCAATTCTCACGGAGAAATTATAGCAGAACATACAACTGAACATGCAATGACAAATCCTGCCCCAGGTCACTATGAACATGATGCCGACAAAGATTGGTGGGGAGATTTATGTATTATAAGCAATGCACTGATTGAAAAATCTAAAGTTTCACCATCTGACATTAAAGCAATCGGAACAAGTGCACTTGGTGCCGACTGCCTACCTGTCGACGATCAGTGTCGACCTCTACGCAAAGCTATCCTATATGGTATTGATGCACGTGCAACCGATGAGATAGAACAACTCACAGAAATGTATGGGGAAGAACAGATCCGACAGTGGTACGGACGTCCATTATGCTCCAGTGATGTAATGCCTAAGATTCTTTGGATAAAAAATAAAGAGCCAGATATATATGCAAAAACCCACAAGTTTCTAACAGGCTCTAGTTTTATAGCAGCAAAACTTACTGGTAATTATGTAGTCGATCGTTTTTTAGGACTTGCAAGTTTTAATCCACTTTATTTTAATGATGGAACACCAAATCCTGAAACTTGCCTACCAATTTGCCGCCCTGATCAGCTAGCAGAAGTGAAGGAAGCAAATGATATCGCAGGTTATGTAACTGAAACCGCTTCAAAGGAAACGGGTCTTGCAGTTGGTACTCCAGTCATTGTAGGAACAGATGACTCCGGCGCAGAAGCAATCAGCACTGGCGTTGTTGCCCCTGGTAAAATGATGATTCAATTCGGTTCTTCCATTTATATGATTCTCGGGACAAAAGAATTGGTTGATGATGAACGCTTATGGCGTGAAGAATTTATTGTACCAGGACTTTGTGATATATCTGCCGGCACTAATGCTGCAGGCTCTCTTACTAAATGGTATAGAAATACAATTTTCCCAGATGCACTCGAACTAGAGCAAAATGGTGGTCCTGATGCTTATATCACCATGATGCAAGATTTGGATAAAATTCCTGTTGGAAGCGATGGCCTTATTACACTCCCTTATTTTGCTGGTGAAAGAACTCCAATAAATGATCCTCTTGCAAGGGGAATTCTATTTGGATTAACGCTTGCTCACACGCGTCAGCATATGTACCGAAGTGCTTTGGAATCTGTTGCATACTCAGTAAATCAGCAATTAAAGATCATGCTTGAGCACGATGTTCCTATAGACCAGATTTTTGCCGTAGGTGGTGGTGTTAAAAATGACTTATGGATGCAAATTGTTGCAGATGTTACTGGTAAAGAAATCAGTACCCCTGCCATTACTGTAGGTGCGAGTTTTGGCGATGCTCTAATGGCTGCATCGGGAATCAAATATTCAGGCTTTGAATCTTTCAACAAACTTACAGATTTCATTAAACCTGGAAAAACCTATCATCCTAATAAAGAAAACCATGAAGCATATAAAAAATATCAGAATATTTATGATTCTCTTTATCCTGCTACTGTAAACTTAATGCATTGTTTGTCAGACTAATCTTTGTAGATTAGACTTTATAAAGACTATGTGATAATTCTTTCATCAAACAAAAAGTACAGCTGTATGAGTTTTTAATAACTCTTCTGCTGTACTTTTTAAATCTATTATTTTATTCATGAAGCTGAATTGTAAATGAAGTCCTGTCACTTCTGATAAAAGAGCGGCTATACGCAATCGCTCTACCATTATTGTCCCAGTAATCACAACTCAACATAATTAATGCTACTCCATTTGGAATATCTAATAATTTTTTTATCTTACTCGTTCCATCTATAATCTCCATTGTTTGCTGCATACTGGAAATTTCTATTCCATAAAATGCAAAAATATCTTTTATTGTAAAAACTGATGAGTTCACTACTTCTAACTTCGGCAAAACATCTTTTGGTACATATATATCTTCAATTGCCAATGGCTCACTATCCAAAGTTATTTGATGTCGTACACAAAAGATTAAATCATCTGGCTCAATATTAAAATAATTTGCATACTTATTTCCTGCTGGTCTATATATTTTTGCCTGCTCCTTTATCGAAACTCTTTTTGTTCCTGAAGACATTACATTAACAAACCCACCATGTTCATCCAGGTTTTCTTCGTATTTATCACCAACAACAAAAACACCTTTTCCCTGAACACGTCTCAAAATTCCTTCATTAACTAACGCATCTACTGCGTTGCGAACAGTCAACCTATTAATACCATAAGTTTCTGCTAATTTATTTTCAGACGGAATTGCTGTTCCTGGAAGGTACTCTCCCTCTTCTATTCGATTTCTAATAATTTCTCTCAATTGAAGATAAATTGGTGTACGATAACTTAATTTTCCGTCTTCACGCTCTTCATTTTCTTCGGTATAGTTCAATTTATTATCCATAAATCTGCCCTGCTTTTCTCATTATTCACTCTCTATTCTGCTAACAAGCTTGAATTTATCTCCTCTAATTAATTGTTTATAATACATAATTATCACTCCTTCTTCATCTTTCACAACTCCAGATGTAAAAAACAAAGGAGAATCCGGTATTATCTCCAACAACGCTGCTTCTTGTTCACTGGCATATGTAACACTAATATGCTCCTCGCCCGAAATCTGCTTTCTATGATATACATTTTTCAAAATTCGCCCCATGCTAGTTTTATCAGTATAATACTTTTCAAAATCTGGATATCGTTCACAATCAAGATATGTTGTTTCCAAAAAACATGGAACATCATCTATTTTTCTAAGAAGAATATACTCATAAACCTCTTGTCCGAGCAGAACATGAAGTTTCTTAGAAATCTGTTTAGTTGCTTCAACTTTTCTTACAGAAATAATCTTTTTTGCCAAAATAGATCCCTGCTGTCGAAGTTCTCCTACCATTGAATCTACTCCAACCATGTTTCGATTCTTCTTTCCTACAGATACATAAACTCCCGCTCCGTTAACTCTATATAACACCCCACGACCAACAAGTGTATCTACCGCCTGTCTCAGTGTCGTTCTGCTTACTCCCCACATTTCACACAAATCTCTCTCTGATGGAATTCTTGTATTCGGAGCCAATCGATTTACTACAATAAAATCTTCCAATTTTTCCACAGCCTCAGTTCCCGGCGGTATACGATATTCCATATTCTTATTCTCCTTACCATTGTTTACAGACCACTTTCAAATGTAAGCTAATTCTATCATCTTTTTCTTCGTTTTCCAACCAAAATATATACCAAACTCAAACGATTATGTGTTTTTAATATTCATCAAATAATAGCAAGCTTCTTTTTCTTCTCCGGTACAAGCTCCAAAGCAATATACATCGACTAATATTATCCATAATCATGAAAAACCACACCATTTTTAAATCACGCCCAAACATACCAATATAAATCCATGTCAGGCCTATCCTTATCCCCCACATTGTTAATATTGCAAATATAAATGGCATTTTTGTATCTCCAATACCATGAAATATACCCTCATATATAATTAACGCTGCATACATAGGCTCACTAATCGCTACAATTCTCAGTAATGACACTCCAAGCACAATAACCTGCTCATCCTTCGTAAAGAAACGTATAATCACTTCTGCTCCGCAAAAAAGACCTATGGCCATTGCTGTCATAATAGAAACAGCCACAATAAGTCCTGAACGTACAACCGATTCTAATTCTAATTCGTCTTTTTTTCCCACAGCATTTCCAGCAAGTGTACTGACTGCAGTTTGAATACCATATCCTGGCACATAAAAAGCCTGTTCAATTGTAAGTGCAATCGAATGAGCTGCTACACTTAGTGTTCCAAGTCCCGCTACTAATGCTGAAAATACAACATCACCACATCCCACAACAATTCTCTCTCCAATTAAAGGCAAGGAAACATTAAAACAATTTTTTAACAGTTTTCCTTCCGGTTTCACCTTCATTCCTTTTAGTGTCACCAATGGATTTTGCATTGCAACCCAAAAAATAGTAACTCCACCTATCCCTTGACTAATTGCAGTCGCTATAGCGGCACCTCTTACTCCCAATCCAGCTCCCGGAATACTGAGCAACATTCCAAATACTGAAATCGTAGTATGAGAGCTAATTAAAAGCTGATTTAATATAATATTCAAAAAATTCACACCAATATTTATATAAAGAGGTGTTTTCGAATCCTTGTTTGCCCTTAATACATTTCCAAATATAATCAGGCTTCCTCTCAATATCAACGGACAGTTTACTATAAAAAAATACTCACTTGCATCTCTCCATATTTCCTGACTAGCGCCCATCCACATTGGCAACACCGGACTAATTGCTAAAGCAATCACTGTTTCAATCACGCCAAAAACAAAAATAATCCAAATTGCCTGTGCTGAAGTATGATGAGCAGCTTCCAAATCTCCCTGTCCAGTATATTGGGCAATAAACGAAAGCATTCCCATGCTAACAGCAAACAAAATTCCATTTAACAACCAATTTACAGTGCTTGTCAGACCGACAGCAGCACTTGCAATCGCACCGATCTGACCAACCATTGCAGTGTCTACATAAGCTACAATGGTTTGCAGAGCCTGTTCCAGTATTGTCGGTGCTCCTAAATCCCACAATTCATGCATCTTTGAATTCTTCAAGATTATCCTATTTTTTTCTTTCAAATCAGGCATGATTGTCGCCTCCATTTCACTTGTATTAGCTTTCGAATTATATATGATGTTTTATTTTACCACTATTTTTGTTTGTTTTTTTTACCACTTATCTATTTCAAATTATATCATTGAGGCATATTTATGTCAATTATCACAATCGTATAAACACTGAAGAACAGTATCTTCATTTGCATAAAAAAAACCGCCCAAATCTCTGACTTCAGTCAATAGAATATGAGCGGTATATATTTTATTTTTCTTCTTGGATAATCACGTTAATTGTACGATGTGCCGGCCCATCAAATTCACAGAAATATATTTCTTGAGCACCACCTCTTACCATTTCACCATCTATCACTGGAAAATGGCAATGATTTCCAGTAAGCATTGCTTTCAAGTGTCCTGTTGGATTTCCTGCTGTACTACCATAATCTCGAAGCATTCTTGCATGGCTATACGGATAATCTTCTGGTATTAATCGTCCCAGGAAATTCTCAATATCACTTTCCAGACATTCTAATGCTTCGTTCACAGTTACACCTGTTGTTGTGTGCTTTGTAAGAACCGTAACGGTTCCATTCTGAACTCCACTTCTTTTTACAATATCCAAAACTTTCGGAGTAATTACTGTATATTCATTATATTCTTTTGTTAATAATGTAATTGATTCAACATACATCTTCTTTACGCCTTTCTATTAGGAATTCCACCTAAGAACTCAATTGCGTTTTCCCCACAAATTAAATCCAAAGTACTTTCACGAAATCCCAGCTCTTTAATTGCATGTGCCATTCTGATTTGCTCAAATCTCGGATTATTGCTTCCAAACATTACCTGATGTCTCAAACTCCGATCAATCCATGTCATCGGAACATCTCTTGTCAACATCTGTGTATAAAACTCCTTAGCATTATCAAAATACAATGCGCCAGTATCTGTATATACATTAGTATACTTCAACATCAACATAGCTGTCTCTCTACACCATGGCCATCCAAAATGTGCAAGACAAATTTTTAATTTTGGTCTTGCTGCTGCCAGTTCCTCAAACATTTCTGGGCGACAATATTTTGTTAATGTATCCGGTTCCCATGACATTCCACTATGGAAAATAATTGGTTTTTCATATTTTTCACAAATATCATACAGTGGCATCATTCTTTCATCCGTTGGATAAAAATGCCCTTTACCTGGATGTAATTTCAAACCACTTAATTTTAATTCTGCAAATGCTTTCTCCAATTCTTCAGCCGCATCTTCTGCAAACGGATCAACCCCCGCAAATCCAATAAACTTATCTGGTGCCATGTTAACAAGTTGACTAATTTCCTCATTACTTACCAGCACTTTTCCACCTTGCTGTGTACGATAATCTTCTGGAAGTAAGCATAAATAATCCAAGCCTGCACATTTCATTTGATTAAAAATATGTTCCAATGGCGCCGTTCCATTTTTATGAATATCTAATGTATTATGTCTTAGTTCTTCCAACTCTGAATCTTGATTGATTGGTTCATAAAAAGCTGGATGAACATGCATATCTATAAACATATTTCTCTTCCTTTCTGTATTTTATCAATATCTAATTTCTTTTTCCCATGCTCTACTCTACCCATGGTTCAAATACCTGAACTACCGAAGCCGCTACTTCTGCACCTTTTTTTAAACATTCATCTATACTTTTACCATTCAATATTCCATAAAGAAATCCTGCAATGAAACTATCTCCAGCTCCAACTGTATTGACTACTTCTGCCTTTTCAATACCACCTACATAGAATCTTTCACCATCCCATGCAAGACTACCATCTTCACCGAATGTGACAACAGCAATTTTCATTCCACGACTCACTTTATCTTTTAAAAACTCTTCAATCTTAGCATCCCTTCCTTCATGATAAGAATAAAATCCATAAGTAACATATGGTAAGGTTTCTTCTACTAACGGATGATCCAGTCTATCTGCATAATCAAAAGCAATTGGAATTCCTTTTGCTGCAATCTTCGGTAAGGTATTCTCAGCTTTTCCCCAAAGTGCTGTATGAACGAGATCATGCTCTGCCGCAAATTCAATATCTTCTTCATCAAAAACAATATTCTCCAATACACCTTCTACATAATCGCCATGCACACGGTCTTTTCCATCCATATCCATATAAGTTACTGCTGTGGCACCATCGCCAATTTTTAAATGACTAATGTCTACCCCTTCTTTTTTTAATGTCTCTAACATCCATTTTCCATTTTCATCATTACCTGTTGTACTGATAATCGAAACAGGGATTCCAAGTTTTTGAAGATTCACACCTGTATCAACAACATTCCCTGTTGGATATTTTTTCCCAATACGTTCATAAACATCAATACAATTGTCTCCTATTTCTGCAACTCTCATTTTCATTGTCCTCCTTTTTTACTTTTTTAATTCTTTCATTCATTGCATTTTTCTACAACTACATCATAGTCATGATTTAACATTTTTGTAATAATCTCTGCTACGGCATCTTGATTGTTGTTCTTCTCTGTTACAAAATCTGCTTCTTTTTTCACATCATCCACTGCATTTGCTACAGCTATTCCTACCGCTGCATGCTGCAACATGTCCAAATCATTATAGTAATTTCCAACAGTTATAATATCTTCTTTACAAATTTCAAGCATATCTGCAAGTAACTGTATTCCATTCCATTTTGACACACCCTTAGCCATAACATCAATGCAGTTCGGCTCCGAACTTACGTAGTATACCTCCGGAATACACTCATCAATATAAGCGGCCACATCGGTCATATCCTGTGTTGCCATAAATCCTTCCAAGCCATACTTCCAATCTGTTTCTTCAAGCGAATTAATTATTTCAGGAATTACACCGACATTCTTTGCATACTCTAGGGTTTCATCTGTCATCTTTGTAACTTGCCACGTCATACCATTATAAATTTGAAGCTGTATATTCTGCTCAAGACAATGTGTAATTAGCCTTTTACACACATGTGGAGGAATCAAATCATTATGAAGCACTTTTCTATCCTTACATCGTAGTATCTTTCCCCCAGTGTTAAGAATCTGATAATCCACAAGCCATTGTTCATCCTTTAATGACCCCATATCACTATCTCTTCTGCCACTTACAAATACAATTTTATGTCCCTCTTGCTGTGCTAGTTTAATTGCTTCTTTGCTTTTTTCCCCTAAACTAGAGTCGTCACGTACAGCAGTTCCGTCTATATCCATTGCTAGCAGTTTTCGTCTCATTTTCTTTTCCTTTATCTTGTTACAATGTTTCTCGATACTTGTAAACAACCTGCATAAATTCCTTTACACGGTTCACATCAACTCGATTTTCAAAGATACCTCCATACTTAAATGTGGTTCCTACAACAGCCGCATCTGCCGTTGTTAATTTTCTTTCAATAGTATCCACACGACATCCTGTATTACACAGCACAACTATTTCAGGATTAGCCTCCTTTACGCTTGCAATTAATGTATCATCTACATCTTGACCAGCTGCATTTGCTGAAATACACAATCCATCTGGTGCTGCTTTCGTAATTGTACTCTTAGCAATCTCTGCTAATGGACGAGTATCTAAATTCCGATCCGATTCTGGGTTAATAAAATATAACATTTTCAAATCTTCTAAAGGGAGTGCGGCTTTTCTTCTTAGTAAACTACTAAAATCATTATTATAAAGTCCACCATCACCCACATACACACCACAAAATGTTCCGCGAACAAATTGCGCTTTTACCGCAGCTGCAAGTTCTAAACATGCTCGCCCATCACTAATTGCGTCTACTCCATATGGTACCTTAATCTCAGATCGTAAATTCCCAATTACATATGCCATTGCCGCAGGAGTCACCATATCCATATTTCGCTGGTAGGGCAAACTAAATTCATTGCTAAAAATAATCCCATCTACACCACCATCTTGTAGTGCATGTAAGTCTTCACGTGCATGTTCTACCACCTTATCCATATCATTTTCCGACTTGTATAATGGATCTCCTGGTAGTGGATCAATGTGGAGCATTGCAATAATTGGTTTCTTAACTCCAAACATCTTTTCAGTCCATAACATCTCCTTCGCCTCCTAAACAACTTTGTATTTTTTGATACATTCAATATGTATAAATTATATCACTTGTATGAATATTGTCAATATTCTATTTTAATTATCTTATAAAAAAATATCTATAATTTATAAATGTACGGTTTTTAGTTATTTTACACAATCTTATCATATTTTTTTTATTTTTATTGCATACAATTCCAGTTCGCGGTATAATTCACTCATCTAGTACATATACATATTTTATTTTTTTAATACAAATTATGTTATTCCACTTATTTGCGTAGCTACAGACCTTGGAGAGGGTCTATAAACACTACTACTTTATAATATAAGGAGGTCTATCTTATGAGAACACGTGTTAACTACTTCACGGAAAATTCTGTGCGAATTCCTAAAACGGAATTCTCCATGTTAGGTAATGAAATTTTTCTCCTTACCTAATCGTGGCAATTCTTTTAATTCTATTTTTTACTATTAAAAACAAACAGATAAGGAGATTTTTATTATGGATGCCGTATATGTTGGGTGGTTGTCTATTCTTCCGCCTATGATTGCTATTATTCTTGCATTAATCACAAAAGAGGTTCTATTTTCACTTATAGCAGGTGTTTTATCTGGAACCATTATTTACTCTATCGCTTCTGGTATGAATCCGATTGTTGGTCCCGTTTCTACTGTATTTGACGTTATGATACAAAAAGCTGATATGAATATTATCATTTTCTGTTTTTTGTTGGGCGGATTAGTTTATCTAATCAATGCTTCTGGAGGAGCTCAAGCTTATGGAAAATGGGCATCAAAAATCATTCGTACAAAACGTTCCTCTCTATTACTTACTAGTTTGCTTGGTTGTTTGATTTTTTTAGACGATTATTTCAATTGCTTGACAGTAGGAACAGTTATGAAACCTATAACTGACAGACATCATGTCAGCCGTGCAAAACTTGCTTACATTATTGATGCAACAGCTGCACCCGTCTGTATCATCGCACCTATATCAAGTTGGGCAGCTGCTGTCGGTAGTTATCTTAAAAATACAGGTGCTTTTGACTCTGAATTTAAAGCCTTTATTACGGCTATTCCATACAATTTTTACGCCATTCTTAGCCTTCTTATGGTTTTTCTCCTCTGTGTCTTTTCCTTGGATTTTGGTCCTATGGCAAAACAGGAGGTATTAGCTGAAAGAGGTTTCCTCGGCGGACTTGATGAACAAAAAGATTCATTGGCACAGCCAAAATCTGGACGTGTCGCTGATATGATTGTTCCAATTCTTGTACTCATTGTAACTGCAATCCTTGGCATGCTTTACAATGGTGGCTACTGGAGCAATGATCCTTCACTTCACACTATCACCGCTGCTCTAGGAAACTGTGTTGCAGCTCAAGCCCTTGTTTGGGGAAGTTTTGCTGGAATTATTACTGCATTTTTTATGTATATACCGAGAAAAATCATGTCATTTAAAGAATTCATGGATAACTTTACAAAAGGCATGCAACAAATGATTACTTCCGGTTGTATACTTATGCTAGCATGGACAATCGGTAGTGTATGTCGCGATTTACTTAGTACACCTGTTTTTGTGAAAACTTTTATAGAAACTACCGGACTTCCAGGTGCTTTGCTTCCTGCACTTGTATTTATACTTGCTGCATTCTTAAGTTTTTCCACCGGAACTTCATGGGGAACTTTTGGTATTTTAATTCCTATTATAATCCCTGTTGCTCAATCAATTTGTCCTGAATTGCTACTCTCTTCTCTTGCTGCAACGTTAGCTGGAAGTGTTTTTGGAGATCATTGTTCTCCAATATCTGATACAACTATTCTCTCTAGTGCGGGTGCTGGTGTAAACCATCTTACCCATGTTTCAACACAGATGATTTACGCTCTAACAGTCGCTGGATGTAGTTTAATCGGATATTTAATTATTGGTATTACAAATGGAAACCTACTACTTTCACTTGGAACGTCTATTTTCATTCTGTGTATTTTTACTTTCATCATGCATCGTCGTTCCAAAACAATATTAAACAAAAAAGATATTTGTTCAACACAACAAAACCCAATGTTATCACTCTAACATAAAGAGAAGTATACATTATCGTTACGTACATCCTTTGTTTTTAGTTTTATATTCTCTAAACAAATTTTTATTTTAATATGTACTAAATAATGAAATATAACCATTGACATTTATACAAGTTATGATATTCTATTATTATAGTGTATCTTATTTTAACTACTTGTATATCAAAAAAATTATGGAGGTGTTATTATGTCAAATATCACAATGGATCAAGTAGCTGTTATGGGTGTACAATATTTTCATTATACACTCGATTATTATCTTAATTCCATGCATCGTTGTGGAGTTAAAAATCTCGACTTATGGGGAGCATCGCCACATTATTGCAGATTAGATTATCTCACTTCATCTGCCGCCGAACGAAAACTTCGTGAGATCAGAAAAAAAGCTGAAGATTTAGGACTTAAATTTGTAATGTATACGCCAGAAACTTTAGCATATCCCTACAGCTTGAGTGCTCCTGAACAACCTATTCGCGATCGAACAATTGATTACTTTGATATGGCTATTGATGATGCACTTACTTTAGGAACAACTAGGTTATTTATGAATTCTGGTTGTGGTCCTCTCGATATTCCTCGAGAAGATAGTTGGAAGCGTGCAGTTGAAACAATTAGTAAAGTATGTGAAATGGCGCATAAACGTGGAGTTACAATCTTACTTGAACAACTTCAACCATACGAGAGTAATTTGTTGGTCAACTTGCCACAAATGAAAGCTATGTTGGAAGAAGTCAATAGTCCAGCATTAAAGACTTGTGTTGATTTGGTCGCTATGGAAGTAGCGCATGAGAATCTTGAAGATTATTACAAGGTTCTTGGTGAAGATACTATACAGTTTATCCATTTTGCAGATGGCGATCCTTCCGGACATTATATTCTAGGGGATGGTAATTATCCACTAAAAGAATACATCGAAATTCTTGAAAAGCATAACTATACAGGTATTATCGATTTAGAAATAAACGATTCAATATATTGGGATGATCCTCATAGCTCAGTAGAAAGATCTGTTGATTATCTAAAGAAAAATATATTTAAATAAATATTTACTTAATTTAAATATAAGCAAAAGGGGCTGTAAAAAAAGAATAAGTCCCGAAAAAAGAAAGACCAAGAGTTCATAATGTGGAACTCTTGGTCTTTCTTTCTGCCGCCATACCAACGCACCTTTCCCGGTTTGCCTGCAATGTGTCCTGCAGGTCCTTTCCATCACATTTCTTTGCTTAAGAAGATTCAGAAATCACTTATGTATCCAGGTAAAAGAGAACTCGCTTGAAGGATTTATTATATCCTATATCGGCGGTATTAATTGTAATTATCTTATTATTCTTTTAGCTTTTGTTAAACCTATCTCCAGAAATCTGTTTTTTGACTAAGCCCGATGTCTGCGCTTTTAAAAACAGGGTTAATTCCTTTCTTTAACTGTGCTTCATAATCTTGGACCGCTTTAAATGCAATCTCTGATAAAATCAGGATAACCGGAATGTTAATGAACGCCATAACCCCATCAGTACATCGGAAAGATCCCACAAAAGAGACATCTCCATTCCTGCTCCCAGAAAGATTGCAAGTGCCGATACCAGTCTGAAGCCTTTCATAAAAGCTTTTTCCGGCTGTTTTTTGTGAATGTAGATTAAAAGATTATCACAATAAAAACAGTTTCCGAGCAGAGTTGTAAATGCAAAAAATACCATTGCTACTGTAATCATTTTAAATAATCCAGATTATGCTTCACTAAAAGCAACAATTATCTTAACATTCCCCAAATACACTCCAGTAATGTTAGTGCAAGGATAATGTTAATAACACGAAAATGCTGCAGATAAAACTTCTGAATCAGTACGCCCAAGCCAGTCCAAGTACAGGTTGCGATCGTTCCGATCGTTGCAATAACCAGCTCAAAAAACAGCAAAGCCGGAAAGGAGGACATATATCTTACAACATAACCCGTTAGTGCGGTAACTCCAAACATATAGATCTTCACATTGACAAATTGCAACATGAAACCTTTCAGAAACGATGCCGATTGCTCTGCGTTTTCTGTTGACGGCTTGCTGAAAGCAATATGAATCGCAAGCCACAGGATATAGGCTGCTCCGATATACTTCATCACTTCCATTGCATTTGGAAGCAAAGAATTAACCCCATATACGAAAATTGCACATAAGATTTGTACTACATAGTAGCCCGCAAAAATCCCAAAGAACAGCGGTACATACTCCAGGTTCGCTTAATTCCTGATTTTCATTCAGCACATATCCAATATGCATTGTTTCATTTTCTGCAAGCGGAACGGAGATGATATTTTCTCCGTTCAAATATTTCGGGAAAATGCCACTTGAAATAGTATAGGCATTCAGTCCGAGCATGAAGTTGACAATAGCCCCTCTGTCATTGACCCGAATTTCCTTATCCACCGGGATGGAGCTGAATAGTTCCTCTGAAAAATAGACAGATTCATACTCTCCCTGTACAAAGTTTAGCCGCGGATAAGGTGCAAGGTCATGGACGGAAACTACTTTTTTCGATGCCAATGGGTGATCTTTTTGCAAAAAACATGAGGCTTCGCTGAAAATAGTTCGGTAAACACCAGATGGTTTTCCTTCTTTTTATTCTTACAAATCTCAATTTCTATGTTGCTTAAATTCCAAACAAAGAATCAGTCTATAATTGATTTATAATAATTTCCATTTTCCTCCGATGAGAGATACTGCTGTTGCAACTGTGCATTCCGGTAATTCTTCTTTTGCTCGCATAATTCTCACCTCCAAGTCTATTGTAATACATTCAATTTTGAATGTACAGTTACAAAAAGGTGCATACTTGTTTTTGCATATGTCTCACACTATACTAATACCACGCAACCCTGAAACTACAAATTAACTATGGAGGTATTATTATGGCAAATTACACAAAAACAACTATTGGAAAGGAAAACCGAATTGAGCTGCATGAAAAGTTGTCTTTAACAGGTGCAGAAATCAGTTTAAACGAACTACCTGCAGGAGCAAATGTCCCATTTGTTCATTCTCATAAAGAAAATGAAGAAATCTATGGAATTCTTTCAGGTAACGGCAAAGCCATAATTGATGGAGAAGAAATTAGCCTTTCAACTGGAGACTGGCTAAAAATCGCACCTGCTGCAAAGCGTCAGTTTTTTGCATCCGATATTTCCGGAATTACTTATATCTGCATTCAGGTAAAAGAAAATTCTCTGGAACATTTTACAGCAGAGGATGCCGTAATCGGCTAAATTAAAAGTATTTATTTACAGAAATGCACAGCTCCCGATAAGCTAAGAACTGTGCATTTCTTCTTTCTTCAATTTTACGATTTCTCAATTTTTCAAACTTGAAGTTTTCAATTCTTTTCAATTCCATCTGGCATATGATCTTTCTCAGTTATCTTACGAATAACCCGGCATGGATTTCCAGCTGCCAGACTATAAGGTGGAATATCTCTTGTTACAACACTTCCTGCACCAATTACACACCCTTCTCCTATGGTGACACCACCGCAAACAACTACATTAGATGCCAGCCAACAATTATCTTTTATAGTTATTGGTTTCGCATATTCAAGATTATAAAAACTACCATCTTCTCTCTTTCGGATATTGCGTTCTTCAGGTAATAATGGATGCATAGGAGTTGCCAATGTAACATTTGGACCAATCATCACATTATCGCCTATATGTATTTCACATACATCTAAACATGTAAAATTAAAATTAGCAGAACTGAATTTTCCAAAGAAAGTATTGCATCCGTAATCAAAATAAACAGGTGCCTGCAAATACGGAAGCTCCTCTGTTGTTGGCAGTAATTCTTGCAATATCTGTGCTTGCTCTTCTGGCTGATCTTCATCTGTCAAATTGTATTTTCTTGCTAATTTACGCGCATTCAGGCGTAGTTGCTCCAATTCTTTATCTGTTGGATCGTATATCTCTCCACTTAGCATTTTTTCTCTTTCAGTCATTTCCAATAGCCTCCAAATTTTGATTTGTTACTCGCATGATATCGTGTTTTTTCTTCAATTACAGTACTTTTTAACGTAAAAAGCGTTTTTATATGATGCAGCCAACGACAAGGAGTCTTAGTAAGTGAAATATCACAACACTTCTCTATGATCCTATGTCTATAACTAAAACTAATCTTGTTGTCTTATGATTTCTGATATTATCGACAGCAACTTATCAACCTGGATTGGCTTTGCGATATGACCATTTTCAATCTTATCAAAACAGTTAGACCAGTCACATTTCACATATTCAAATTTCCATCCGGTATAGCCCGCCAGAGCCTGCATGAGTTCGTAACCATATCCTCGTCTTACACCGTTTTTATCAGCATAATTGAAGGTATCCTCAAATAAACAGCTTATCGCCCCTACAAATGTAAAGTTATCAATTAGCGAAATCCAACAACTCGATTAACTTATCGAGAAATGCCTCTTCCCCCCATGTATTAATTTTGAAAAATACAGCTTGGCTTCCTCCCGCTGTAATTGCGGAAAGTTGAACTGGATCTTTGTCATTTTGAAAAAGTGTAATATTAAGACTCACTCTGTTTCCTCCGGCATAGCTGTAACGCTCAAAAACACGAACGCTACAACGCGCAGTTCCACTTTGAAAGTCACTGGCATCTTCTAACGTTGCTGACATACTGCCATTTATTATTCCGTTCTCAATTTTGGAAAGTAACTGTTCAAAATCTTCATTTATATATCTTTCTATTTTTGCCATACCCAACACCTTCCTCTCAACTATCTACACTGAAATCTAGAGCACTATTTACTTACCTGTTTTTATTTCATTTTAACTTAGCAAATGTTATAAGTCAATTTTTAGGTTATTTTGAATTTTCTAAAATTCTTTTCTCTCACCCTGTATTTTACCCTTTCATCTTTTGTATATATTTCCTTTCTTCTGTTGTCTCAACTATCATTGGGAAAAGATCTGGACATTCTCATACCCCCGTATGACTTTCTTGATTTCCTTTGAAAGAAGATATTTGATTC